>MDTD01073068.1_pt1 | contig 17632 bp, 13 predicted proteins | sample 811221 | NCBI WGS metagenome assembly MDTD01 (sample SAMN05326646, study PRJNA326480) | marine metagenome | isolation source: seawater | place: Pacific Ocean: South West | collected 2011 | reverse complement strand
CGTTTGATCAGGACCGAACTGTCATGTCCCCTGCGGTCCCAGAGACATCATTAGTTGTAGATAACGATGACACGCACACGCTCATTCACTCTGACAATGCTGATGGTGATACGACGGTCACCGATGCCAGTGGCAATCTTTCTTGGGGGACAAATGGCGATTTTCAACATACCACCGGTACCAGCGTATTTGGCGCCTCAAGCATGTCTTTTGATGGCAGCAACGATTACCTAAGAGCAAACAGCTCCTGGTGGCACTTACGCGGCAACTGGAATGGCACCGCGCGAACGGTTGAACTGTGGTTCAATACAGATTCTGGTTCAACCCAAACTTTGTTGTCACAATCTTCTAATCAGCATTATGCACATTTGTGGATCAGGCCAGAGTGCGTACAAACTCAAAATGATTGCATGGGCTTTAGCACCAACCAGGGCGGCGCGTTGCCCAGCGCTGCGGTGCCCATAACGCTGAACGAATGGCACCACATCGCCCACGTGATTACGGCGGACAGCCAGTCTTATTTGTTTTTTGACGGTGTTTTGGTGGATGAGAGAACCTGGTCCAATCCCAACGCTTTTGATAGTTCCGAAAATATGCAGATCGGCGCCCAAACTTACCAAAACACGTCCACCCACCGATATCCATTCTCTGGTTATATGGACGAAATACGTTTGAGTTATGGCGCACTGTATTTGCCTCAAGTAGGCAGTGGGGTCGGTAGTGATATCTCTGCGCTTGGCAATCATTTTACCGCCCATAATCTCCACCCCAAAGATGTCGTTTGGGATTCACCCGTCACAAACTTTGCGGTGATGGACGTGAACAACCAGGCTGGTGTGAGCGGTTCCGCAACATTTTCTGAGGGCAACACCAAAGTGTATTCTTCATCCGCCTATAACAAACTCTTTTCTACGCTTAGCGCGGGAAGTGGTCAGTTTTATGCAGAAGCCTTGGTCCATTCGAATGGTTTTCACTACATGGGGATTGCGCCACAAAGCTATGTGTCATCAGTTGAAGATTTTACCGGTGTTTTGACTGAAGCCGGTGCGGAAACTTGGGCCATTTATAATTCTGACGCCAGCAATGATGGGTACGTTTTTCATGACGGCATTTCCCACGGTGACGTGGGCGGCATTAGCGGTACAAGCATTATCAATATCGCCATGGATGTTGATAATCTACAGGTCTATTTTGGGATCAATGGCGTTTGGTTGGGTGATCCTGCCGCAGGAACCGACGGTTTTTCAATGACGGATGACCGTTGGTATTTTACGCAGGGTTACCGCGATACGGTGACTTGGAATTTTGGCCAAGACGCTTCTTTTGCCGGTGAACGAATTTCCGCTGGTTATCGGCCTTACGACAATTGGGGACGTTTTTATTACGAACCGCCTGCTGGTTATCGTGCTTTGTTGTCGACCCCGAACCAATGCCAAGGCAACTGTTGGGACGATCTCGGCACTGAGGCGCAACCCGCCTCTACATGTTTAAACCTTCACGAGTCTAACCCGCTCTTGCCAAGCGGTACTTATTGGCTTGACCCAGACGGTGCAGGCGTGATTACTGCATATGAGGCTTACTGCGATATGGAGACCGATGGGGGTGGTTGGACTTTGATCGGCAGCTGGGACGCCAGTGAGACCATCGACGAAACGCAAACCATGCAAACCATGAACTGCGCCGATCCTGAAACTTTTTGCAACATGACCCAGCTGGGGTGGCAAACCGTTGGTTATAGTGAACTCATGCATGCATGGACCGGTTGCCCGGGTGCCTACGGTGCCTCCAATCGCGCCAGTCACGAGGACGACAGTGGGGCGTGTACCAATACCGAGGACAGCCTTAATCTGACTGCGCCAAGTGTGGGCTGCAGTGCAACTGGCGGTCTGAAGGTCTGGAATGATTGTGGTTGTAGTACGGGGGGCCAAACCCGGTTGATGGCGGGGTATGGCGGCGGTCCCACCTTTTGGACGTCCAGCCACTACATTCAAGACAGCACGGGGTTGAGCACTTCTTCAGGGGCCGCCGGGGTGGTCAACTACACCTGTGATTCGGGCCGTTCCAATTTGTATTTACGGTGAGCTGTTAGCGAAATTCAGGCATGAGCAAAAGATCTTCGAGGGCCTTCGCTTCATCTCGTAATTGTGCTGCCTCTTCAAAGGCCAATGCACCGGCCGCTTCAAACATTTTATCCCGCAAGTCTTTGATCTCTTGTTGAATGTCTTTGGCGGACCGAAAACCGTGAGGCGCTGTCCCTTTGACCTTTTTACGTTTGCCTTTGCCTCCCGGTCCTGGTGTGACCTCCATTTCGCCCAGTTCCGCGGGCATGTCGCGAATCTCTTTGGCGATGGTTTGGGGGGTGATGCCGTGTTGCTGGTTGTGGGCCATTTGTATCTCTCGACGGCGGTTGGTTTCATCGATGGCCTCTTGCATACTTTTGGTGATGCGATCCCCGTATAAAATGGCTTTGCCCGACGCATTGCGCGCAGCACGGCCAATGGTCTGAATGAGTCCAGTGGCAGATCTTAAAAAACCTTCTTTGTCTGCATCCAAAATGGCCACCAGGCTCACTTCGGGCAAGTCCAAGCCTTCGCGCAAGAGGTTAATGCCTACCAAAACATCGAATTCGCCGGCGCGCAAAGCACGAAGAAGGGCCACACGTTCCAAGGTGTCGATATCGGAGTGCAGGTAGCGGGCCTTGATTTGAACATCGAGCAAGTAGTCGGTGAGATCCTCGGACATGCGCTTGGTCAGGGTGGTGATTAAAACTTTTTCATCGCGTGCGATGCGTTTTTGCACCTCATGGATCACATCGTCCACTTGATGCGTTGCCGGTCGAACCTCTACTTCGGGGTCAAGGAGTCCAGTGGGGCGCACCAGTTGCTCCACCACAACGCCATCGCTTTCATCTAATTCAAACTCGTTGGGTGTGGCCGACACATAAATGGTTTGGTGCTGGTGTTCTTGAAATTCTTCAAACATGAGAGGCCGGTTGTCGAGGGCGGAGGGCAGACGAAAGCCGTAATCCACAAGGGTTTGCTTGCGGGCGCGGTCACCCCGGTACATGGCGCGCACTTGGGGCACGGTTTGATGGCTCTCATCGATAAAAATAAGAAAATCCCTTGGAAAATAGTCGAGCAGGGTGGGCGGTGCGTCACCTGCCTTGCGTCCTGTGAGGTGCCGAGAGTAATTTTCGATGCCTTTACAGCTGCCGGCCACCTCGAGCATTTCTAAGTCGTACAGGGTGCGTTGTTCTAGCCGTTGGGCTTCTAACAGCAGATCATTGTCTCGCAAGTACTGGAGGCGTTCCAGTAACTCTTCCCGAATGGTTTTAAGTGCACGTATCCTTTTTTCTTTACCGATGGCATAGTGCGACGCGGGCCAGATGCGAATGTGGGTGGTGTCGCGCAGCACTTGCCCTCGAAGCGGGTCGATCACTGTGATGCGTTCCACTTCATCGCCAAAGAATTCAATTCGCAAGGCCGTATCATCTTCATGAGCGGGAAAAACTTCCACCACATCGCCGCGCACGCGAAAGGTCCCCCGCGAAAAGGAAATGTCATTGCGAACGTATTGCCCTTCGACCAGTTGTCGCAAAAATGGATCGCGACCAATCTTGTCCCCCACTTGAGCCCAAGCGGTCATCTCTTCATAACTTTCTGATGAACCAATGCCGTAAATGCATGAGACCGACGCCACGATGATCACATCCCGTCGGGTGAGCAAAGATCGGGTGGCCGAGTGGCGCAAACGATCGATGGCTTCATTGATCATGCTGTCTTTTTCAATATAGGTATCGGTAGACGGAACGTACGCTTCGGGTTGGTAATAATCGTAATAAGAAACGAAGTATTCCACCGCATTGTCAGGAAAAAATGACTTCAGCTCCTGGTAGAGCTGAGCGGCCAAGGTTTTATTGTGGGCCAACACGAGCGCTGGTTGTTGGTGCTCGGCGATCACGTTGGCCATGGTAAAGGTCTTCCCCGAACCGGTGACCCCTAACAGGACTTGATGCGCTTGGGATTCTTTGAGACCGCGGGCGAGAGACGCCACGGCCTGCGGTTGATCACCCGCTGGCGTGTATGGAGAGTGGAGTTTAAATGGGCGGCGTTCCATGCCCCTGACATACCTTTATTTGGCTGCTGCGGCCACCGCTACCGTGAAGGGATGCTGTCTGGGACGGTCACAGGCCTTATCTGTGCAAATTTGCGCGCCAAAACTGCCCTTGATCTCGCCTTTGCCATCTTTCACCGCTTGGGAGAGCTCGAACTCGCCATCGAGCACGAAGCTTACGCCCAAATCGCCGAGGTCTTTTTTGGTGCCTTTGGGAAGCGTGGGCTCCCCCACCGATTTCCAGCCATTGTCTTCGCCCACCTTGATGGACACGGGAATGGAGATTTCGTCACCGGGTGCATAAGCGTGGAATCCCTTGGCCACATTGGCTTTGATCAAAACCTTGCCGGCGGCGGCATCGTAGCTGGCTTCATACTTGAGCGCCGCTTGGAATTCTTCGGTGGTGGTGGCCTTGGCTGCGGGTGCAGGAGGAGCTTCTTCTTTCACCACGGTTTTGGTGACCTTTTTAGGTTCTTCAAATTTACCTTTGGCCGCATCTTTTTGACACGCCATACCTGAACCCAAAGAAACCGCCATTACCACTACTGCCCATCGAAAATGCATCATGTCCTCCTAAAACATCGTTTGCTTTCTCGTCTTTTACCGCTAATCTGCCCTGGCGAAAAGCAGATTTCGCTAGGACCCTTATGTCATCGAATTTTTCACCCAAAAAGCCCGCGGGCTTTAAAAGCCAAGAACCAGCCCTACAGGGAGATTTGTTGATGCGCCTGATTGCAGGGGGCGTAGAGACCGCCTTCGGGGTGACTGGTTTTTTTGTGAGTTTGATGATGCTGCCATCCTCCATTTTCACGGTCATTCTATCGGGGGTCTCGGTGGTGATGGTCACCAAAGGGGCCTACAACTGCTGGAATGCCGCTCGCTATGAGCCGCGATTGCGCCCTTTTTCGCGCCTTTTCGTTTGGGGCGGCCCCTTCTTATTGCTGGTGGTGATGGTCTTATTGGCGCTGTATGGGGCTGGCGCATGGCCCTTGGCTGGTTTCGCCTGATTTTCACCTTTAAATCTCTGAATCTTTTGCGCTTTGCCCCGTTTTTGGGCAAGGTAAATGACACAAACAGGCCATCGGTGATCGTTACATGGTCTGTGGTTTTCTTCAGGAGTGTTCGTGGGAATCGCTGGTGAAATGTTTGGCCCCTACATGCTTTTGGACCGGGTAGCGTCTGGGGGCATGGCCGAAGTCTGGCGCGCAAAAATTTCAGGGTCCGATGACTTTCAACGGATTATTGCCATCAAAAAGATTTTGCCCCATGTGGCTGAAGACGATGATTTCATCAGCATGTTTCGTGATGAAGCCAAAATCACCGTGCAATTACAGCATGCTAATATCGGTCAGGTGTTCGACTTTAACAAAGTGGGCGATGTGTACTACATCGCCATGGAATACATTCCCGGCAAAGATTTAAAAACTGTTTGGAACCACCAACGCAAAACCGTGAAGACACCCCTGGACTTCGGGCTGGCTTGTTACGTTGCCCAGCAAATGGCTGAGGGGCTTGATTACGCACATCGCAAAACGGATAACTTTGGCAATGAATTGGTAATTGTACACCGCGATGTGAGCCCACAAAATGTACTTTTGTCCTGGGATGGCGAAGTGAAAGTCATCGACTTTGGTATTGCCAAGGCAGCGGGGAAAGCCGGGCGCACGCAGGCAGGCGTCTTGAAAGGGAAATTTGGTTATATGGCCCCCGAACAGATTCGGGGTATTCAGCTCGATGGGCGTGCCGATGTTTTTGCCCTAGGGGTGGTGCTCTACGAAATGTTATGTGGTCAACGCGCCTTTCAGGCCAAGTCTGATTTTGCCTTGCTTGAAAAAGTTCGTAAGGTGCAGTTGGTGCCGCCTCGACAGGTGAATCCAAATATTCCTCAGGAGCTCGAACGTATTGTCATGAGGAGCGTGGCCAAGAACCGCGATGAGCGGTACGCCAGCGCCACTGAATTTTCGCAAGACTTGCAACGGTTTTTACTCATGGAAGGGCGGCCGCCCACGCGTTACGATTTGGCGGACTACCTCAAAGGGGCATTTCAGTCCGATTACGCGGCAGAATGCCAACGCACCGAGAGTTACCGCGAACTGAAACCCGGCCAAGCACCACCGCCTGCGGCACAAGCGCCCGCAGCACAGGCACCCACAACGGTTGAAGACATGCCGCTCGGAGATCAAACCGTGGTCGCACCGCCAGACTTTGAAGCCATGGGAGCAGAAGCGTCTCAACCCACCGAACAATCAGACCTCAATAATGGCTATACCCGCATGGTACACCCCCAGGGGCAAAAGGTGATGGACGTTGGAAATAAGAAAGCGGCGAACCTAAAAAAGTTGGGCATGGGACTGGGTATCTTTTTGTCGGCCATTTTGTTGGTGACCTTGTTCATCGGTAAGGGGTCTGGAACCGTGGCCATCACCGTCACAGGTGCGGAGCAAGCCAAAGTTCTGATCGATGGTGAAATACAGGGCGAAGCGACACCCAACCTTAATTTAGACGCTGTGTCCGTGGGGCTTCACGTGCTGACGGTGAGTGCCGAGGGCTATGAACAACATCTCGAACAAATCGAAATGGCCAAAGGTCAATTGTTGAAATTTAAAATTGATCTCAAGCGCAAAAAAGCGGCGCCGGGCAAGTTTAAGGTTTCTTCGAACCCGCCGGGGGCTACCATTTTTCTCAATGGCGAGGACACGGGCAAGAAAAGTCCGGCGGCCTTTTCGGTGGACAGCGAGGTTCCTCACATTCTGAAGTTGGTGTTGGCGAACCATCATTCGCACAGTGAGACAAACATCAACATCGAGCCCAAAGAAACCAAAAATTTCGATGTCAAACTCAAGCCTTCCAGTATTCTCATCAAGGTCTTGTCCAAGCCATCAGGGGCAGACGTGGTGATGAATGGAGAGCTGTTGGGTCAAACGCCCTATTTGCTCAAGCACGATCCCAGTGGCGGCTACCCCAAAATAACGGTGAAAAAGCGAAGCTGCCGTGGGAGCATCACCACATCTGTGCCGTACGATCCCGAAGTGGCAGAGATGGATTTCCCTGTGACCCTTAAAGGCTGTCGGTAGGTCTTCACAAAACGGCGTGTGGGCGCTTTACAGACGTGTGAGCGTGGTGGGGACTTTCGGGGCGTATCGCATCAGGTCAGCGATGCGGCGAGGTCTTCATCTTCATCAGTGGGGCGCATATGAAAGGCGAGGGCGACTTCGATGCCTTTTTCTACGCCGGCGTCCACATGGTTGAGCATGGCTTGGGCCACTTGAAAGACATCAATTTGATAACGCCCGGATTGAATGTGTTTTTTGAGGCTGTTGATTTTGTGCTGTCTTTCCTGAGAGCACTCAGCGTCTTTTGGGGGGGCGACGTTCATTTTATTCTCCGGTTCTCACAAAAGTCATCGGCACGAAAACCGTAAATCTCAAGCGCTGCGATGAAAAAAAATTCGCATGCGAATGGGTGAAAAATGGAGCTAAAGTTAAGCTGCAATCCCGTTTTTGGCTTTTTGGGCCTCTAGAACTTTAAACGGAATGTTTTGCAACTTTAACTTTTCATTGTGGAGGATTTTCTTGAGCTTTCGAATCCCTTCACTGTGGATCTGACATACCCGGCTCTCGGTCACCTCAAGCACTTCGCCCACTTCTTTGAGGGTGAGGTCTTCTAAGTAGTACAAACTCATCACTTGTTGCTGCTTTTCATTCAGGCGCGTCATGGCGAGGCCCAACAACATAATGGTTTCATTTCGCTCCATGTTTTTTTCGGGTGAAACGGCCTTTTGATCTTCCAACTGTGCGTCCATGGCATCCACGCTGAGACAATCGGTTCTGGTGGTCTCCTGTTGCCACTGCCTGAGGGTATCAGGGGTAATTTCGAGTGCGTCGGCGAGCTCCTCGAGGGTGGGGAGGCGGCCTTTTTGGTTGTAGATTTTGTCGGTGGCCGCTTGGATGTGGTGTGCTTTTTGACGCACCGAGCGTGGCACCCAGTCCATGGCCCGCAAGCCGTCCAGCATGGCCCCACGAATGCGAATCTCTGCGTAAGCGGCGAAGTTGTCATTTTTTTGAATATCGTACTTAGAAAGGGCGTCCAGCAGGCCAATGTAGCCGTTGCCCACCAAATCGCCCAATTCTACAGAATCGGGGAGACGGCGAATAAGTTTCTTGGCTGAGCGCTCTACCAAAGCGATATGTTCGTCTGTAATGGGCAGATTGCTGTGTGCGGCGGCAATGTTTTCTAAGTTGATCTGGTTCATGGTGGCATCTCCGTTTTTTTTCTTTTCACCCCCACTGATCCCAGATTCGCACCAAAACGATTTTTGGCCCGCAAACACCTGTTCTAGAACGATTTTTTGTTGTGGGTTTTGAGTGGCCTCACTTTTTCCTCAAGTGATGCCAAAAAAATGACGAATCTGATTCGCCAAATTGGACTCCTGGTCGATCCATAATAATGTACGATCATCTTTCGTTTCGGAGGCCATCATGGTTCGAGCCCTATCCAGCAATCCCCAGCAAGCCCTGCACACGGCCCTGCAAAGCGCCGGTATCGACCCCGCTCAGGGCAAAAAAGAGCTCTCAGCCCAGCAAATTCAGGCCCTCTCACAGCATTTGGCCGAATTACCGCCCGTTCAGAAGAAATGGGCCACCGAAGGCCTTCAAAAAGCGTTGGCCCAGGATGCGTTTGAGCTTCAGGCCCAAAACAAGGCCACTTTTGCCACACTTTTGGGAATTCCAGTGGAGCGCATGGCCCAAAAGGGCGATTTGAGGCGTCAGCAGCCTGGCTCAAAAAACGTGCTCGAAACCACGCTTCAGCACAAAGGCAAAGCTGGAAAGCTCAGCGGGGCCCAAATGGAGCAGTTGGTGGCCTCTGCGCAGAACCTGCCGCCAGAAATGCAGGCTTTGGTTTTCAATTCGTTGGCCGAAAACTCAAAATCGGGACGCATTGAAATGGACAGCAAGGCCCGTAAACCCTTCATGCGTCAAATGTTGCAAGTGGCCAAAGACACCGCTTTGCCCTCTTTTTTACAAGAAGTGGAAAACCGAATTTCCCCTCGTAACGATCAGTTTGCCCAGCTCATGGCTTCAGGCATGTGCTTTGAAGATTTGGTGGCCGCTTTCATGATGCTGGTGGCCTCTTCCATTCAAGACGATGTGAAAGAGAAAATGCGCGAAATCGAAGCTGCCGATCGACGTGAACGGATGGGCGGCGGTTTGCTCAACAAGGCCACCGATGCCTTGGCTAATAAATTAGGCGTCACCCAAAGCAACATCGACGTCATTGAAGACGTTCCCGGTACATCCAGCGGCCCTCAGCCTGGACTTACCCCAGACCAAGTGGCCAAAACCCGTGTGGCCTTAGAAGCGGTGGTGCAATCCACTGACCACCACTTGCAAGACGATGGTGTGATCGACGCTGTAGAAGGCAAAAAGATTGTAGAAAAACTCAACCGTTTGGACGGTCCCGTGGGTGATTTGGTGGCTGCATCCTTGCTGAACGCCATGCGCCGTTCGGGCTTGGTGGCCGCTGAAGGTTCACAACCCATGGTGGAATGGTGCAAAAGTCGGTTGGGCGACGACGTTGACACATCACCTTTACCGGCGGGCAAGCCCGGAAGCCCCGAGTCCGACGTGGCCAAATCTTTGAGTGAAAGCCCCAAGTTAGAAGACCGCATCGCTGGGTTTATGGTGGACGCACTCTTGAGTTCCGAAAAAGACATCAAAGAGAAAATGGCTGCTTTCAAACCCATTCGGGACGACATGTTGCAGTACCCCGCCAGTGCCAAAGCTTTTGACGGTGCGACCCAGGTGGCCGCAGCGACGACTGCAGCGGTGGCACAAGAGAGTGCACCCGAGAAAAAAGAGGAAAAGCCAGGCTTGATGGCGCGCGTGGGTGAAGCGGTGAAAGATGTGGTGGAAGATGCCACCACACCCACCAAATCTCGACAAATGATGGCCACCGAATTGCAAACCCTCATGCAAGAGTTCTCGCAGGTGATGCAAGCCATGAGCAACGTGCTCAACGCCATGCACCAAACCACCATGAATTCGGTGCGAAACATTCGTTAGAGGTTAATTGAAATTGTGGGAATCGGCGCTGGAGCAGCTGTCGGAACTTAAAGGTGCGCGACTGCAAAAGGTGGCGTTGCGTTTGGACGCTGACGAACGCCCTGGTTGCTCGCTCGATCTATACCAACAACAAAAATTCATGGTGGCTTTTTTTGGGGCCACCTTACGCGTGGCGCAGGGCAAGTTTGACGACCCCGATTGGCAGGCCGCCAAGCCCAGTAAAAACCAGCAGGCCTTTAGGCACCATCTCACCAAAACCCAATTACAACAGGTGCGGCAACACCAAGGCATTTTAGAAACCATTTGGGGGCACGCTGACGGCGTGAACCGCTATTTGATGTTCGAACCGGGGAAGCACCACCTTTGTGTGTTGCTGGCCAAAGCGAGCGCGCAGGGGCCACGCATTATTGCTTTTCATGGTCACAGCGAAGATAAAAATTCCCGTCGCCGCGTGGGGCGACTGTATGAATGGCCCAGCCAAGGGTTAAAACCTTTGGCGCCGTCCGCAGCGGGCAAGCCAGCGATGCCACCGGTGGATCCACGATTGCAACAAATTCGCAAAGAACAAAAACGCTTGAAACGGCTTCTCAAGAACTTGCAACGCGACTTGGCGCGACTGGGCGACGCCCAAACCCATTATGAGCATGGCAAGGCACTCACGGTTCATTTGCAAGCGGTGCAAAAAGGCCAAACATCATTGTCGTGCGAAACGGCGAACGGAGTGGCGGTCACGATCCCTCTGCGCCCAGACCGAACGCCCGCTGACAATTTAGAATTGATCTTTAAAAAGGCCAAAAAGGCCAAACGTGGCCACGAAAAGCTCAAGCCCAGGTTACAAGCAGTGCAACAGCAACTGTCGCTTTTATCCCATTGTCTTGATGCGCCTGAGACCGTGTCGGAGGGCCAGTGGCAAGTTTTACTGCGTCCCGAAAAGTTGGCCCCGTCGGCCCGTCGAAAGTCAGCCATGGCGAGTACGGGCAAAAGCTGGCGCTGTTTTCAAGTGAACGAAGACGCTTTTGTTTGGGTGGGCAAGCACGCGAAGGGCAATGATGCCCTGACGTTTCACCATGCCAAGGGCAATGATTTTTGGTTCCACATCCGTGATGCTTCGGGTGCACATGTGATCGTTCCCTTTCGCTTTTCCCAGCAAGCCGAGGTGTTGGAAGCCGCGGGGCAATTGGCCGCCCACTTTTCACCGCTGCGTGGAGAGGCCAAAGTTCAAATTCGCATGACCCAACGTAAAAACCTGCGCAAACCCGGCAAAGGGGCACCCGCCGGCAAGGTCTTGGTGAGCGCCGAGGAAAACCGCGTGGTCCATACCGCGCCGACCCTCATCGAGGCCTTATTGGCCCAGGAAAAACCGGCTTAAATGCTAAATATCTAATATCAAATAGAAAAAAGGCTGCTCTCCCCCTTGTCTTTGTGCTTGGGGTGGCTAATTTAACCCTCTCAACTCCCACCCAGGTTCAACGATGTCCCAAAAAAGAGATTATTACGAAGTATTGGATGTGTCCCGGGGCGCCGACGAACGGGAATTGAAAAAAGCGTATCGCAAGCTGGCCCTCCAATACCATCCCGACAAAAACCCGGGAGATGCAGTGGCCGAAGAGAAGTTCAAAGAACTGTCCGAAGCCTATGCCGTGCTCTCCGATCCCGAAAAACGAAACCGTTACGATCGGTTTGGTCACGCTGGCTTGGGTGATCAACCGGGTGGTTTTTCGGTCAACATTCAAGACATTTTTGGTGATTTTTTCGGGGATATTTTTGGCGGGGGTCGTGGCCGCAGCGCTGGTGTGCGTCGTGGTTCCGATTTGCGCTACGATTTGTTGCTCGAATTTGAAGAAGCGGCTTTTGGCACCGAACGTGAAGTCACCATCGATCGCTACGAAAACTGCGGCACCTGTTCAGGTTCCGGCGCCAAACCAGGCACCAGCCGCACCACTTGCGGCACCTGCCAGGGCCAAGGCGAGATTCGCGTGGCACAAGGCTTTTTTGCCATTTCTCAAACCTGTCCCGCCTGTCAGGGGCGCGGCAGCATCATAGAAAGCCCCTGCGATGATTGTCGGGGCACCGGTCAAACAGAGCAAGAACGCAAGATCAATGTGAAGGTACCTGCCGGCGTCGATGAAGGCACCCAGTTGCGCTTTGTGGGTGAAGGTGAAGGCGGCGTGGGCGGTGGCCCACGAGGTGACCTGTACGTGGTATTGGGGCTTAAAACACACCCGTTGTTCGAGCGCCAGGGCCAAGATGTTTTTTGTGAAGTGCCCATTTCGTTCCCGCAAGCCGCGTTGGGATGTCAGCTCGACGTGCCCACTTTAGACGGCAAAGTGAACCTCAAAATTCCTTCTGGCACTCAGCCGGGGCAGGTCTTTCGTTTGCGTGGCAAAGGCATTCCCCATTTGCGCGGCGGGCAAGATGGGCCCCGTGGCGATCAGCTGGTGGGCGTGCGCTTAGAGGTGCCCAAAAAGATGAGCAGCGAACAACGCGAAGCGGTCCAAGGCTTGGCAGATATGTTCGGCGAGCAAAATTGCCACCCCGAAAAGCAAAGCTTCTTCGATAAAGTTAAAGATCTTTTTGAGTAGTGTCGTCTTCGAGCAAAGGGTCCAGCCACGAAAGCGCCAGGGCTGGGTCAGGTGGTCCCAACATTTTCTTTTTACGATCTAATGCGCCACTTTTGATCAGCGCTTGAAAGTCCAAAGCGCCATCTTGGGGCAGCGGCTCACTCAAAATGCTTTTGTCCAGTTGGTTGAGACGCCGGGCGCACAAGGACCAAAATTGATGCAGCAACGATTGTGATTCCACGGTGGACGAATTGCAGAGCGCATTCATTTTATCCAAGGGAAGGTGGAGCCGTCGCACGATGTCTTGAAAACTGTTGGCCAACCGAAGGGCATCGTATTCGCCCTCTTGAATCATGTTGAGGGCCAGTTCGTTTACCTGTTCTCGCGTGAGAAGGTCGTCGCTGTAAAGCACCAGCCCAGCTTGGAAATAGTTAAAGATGGCCACCACCCGTTGGCCAAACCCTTTAAAGCGCGAGGGTCGGCTTTTGCGTTCCAGGTGGATAAAAATGCGGCGCACCAGCGGGTTGGGGACCGGCTTTTCTTGGTTGCGGCGAATCCATTTGCGGGCATCCTTGATTTGGTCTTTGTAGGCCCCTGCTTGCTTCATGAGCAAGGCCGTTTCGTCTTCGCTCACTTCGCCTCGTATTACCGCGTCGTACAAGCAATACACAAAAGCATCGGCTTCGGCATCGTCGCCAAAACAGATTTCTTGGGAGCCATCGGCCGCATTAAAACGCATGCGCAGCAAGGCTGGCAGTTTGTACCCCACCTGCTCCCGCAGCGCGCGAAACCGGCCGCGCACCGCATTGGAAAAGTTGGGTTTCAAGACCAGCTCATCCACGTGAATGCCATCGAGCGAAAGTTTTTCGAGGAGCTTTTTTCGCATTTGCCGCGGGCTGCCAGAAACGAAGGTCACTTTGCTTTCGTGCACCGACATTAACGCCAATAACAAGGCCCGCGCGCCCGCGAAGGTTTCTTTTTTTTCGGGCGCTTGAAAAAAAGTTTTGAGCAAGCTGGAGACTTTGTCAAAGTCGGTTTTTAGATAGGTTTTGTCGAGGTCCCAACGGAAAATAATTTTTGCCATCAGCCCGTTCCTTGGGTGGCTTGGAGCTCTTTTTCAATTTGCGCCACGAGGTTGCCACGCGCCGCTTTGGTGGCCAATTTGATGGCATTTTCCATGGCGCGTTTTTGGCTGCGGCCGTGGGCTTTGATGCACAAACGATCAAACCCTAAAATAGGGGCCCCGCCGTATTGGCGCCAGTCGGTGATGTTGCGCAGTTGTTTCAGGGCGGGCTTTAAGAAATAAAGACCCGCTTTAAACAAAAAGCTTTCGCCGTAGGCGTATTTGGTGAGGTGTTGCATGGTCAGGCCCACGCCTTCGAGCATTTTTAAAACCACGTTGCCAGTGAACCCATCGGTGATCACCACATCGGCTTTGCCCAAAGGGATGTCCATGCCTTCGATGTTGCCAATGAAGTTGATGTTGGGCATGTCTTTGAGTTGCGCATGAGCCGCTTTGATGGCTTGGGTGCCTTTGTTGCTTTCGCTGCCATTGCTGAGCAGGGCCACGGTGGGTTTTTCATTTTTGGAAATCAAATGGGCATAAGCAGAGCCCAAGACGGCGAAGCTCACCAAATCATCGCCGGTGACTTCAACGCTGAGGCCCGCATCGAGAATGAGTGAAAAAGGGTCTTCTTTTTGGCCGCGCCGTATCTCGGTGGGAAACACCGAGCCCAGTGCGCAACGTCCCACCCCTTTAATGCGTTTGAAATGTTTGGCACAAGCCAAAATGACCGCACCCGTATTGCCCGCGGAGACCAACACATCGGCATTGCCTTCGGCCACCAAGCGGGCGGCCACCACAATGGAGGCGTCTTTTTTATCGCGAATGGCGTTTTTTGGGGATTCGTCCATGGCGATAGATTGGGACGCGTGCACCATGGCAATTTTTTCACTGTCATGGGGGTGGCGATCGAGCATGGGGGTGAGCACGTGTTCATCGCCTACCAGCAAAAAATAAGGGCTGTTGCTTCGCAAGCTCAAAGCGCAAGTGGCCTGAACCACTGGTTCAGGGGCAAAGTCGCCACCCATGGCATCTAAAGCAACTGTGACCATGGCTTGAGCTTCAAACAACCGCGTTTAAAAGTCAAAGGCAAATGAGCCGCGTGCTGATATCCACCACCCAAGTCTTTCGTGGAGGGCTGGGGGGATGGATTTTCAGTTGGTGTGTTTGGGGTTCATTTTTAGAGATTTAAGGCAGCTCACTACACCAGTTACCCGTTAAGGTGGACAAACATTCCCACCAAACGTCGCTTGAATCTTTGCAGGTTTCTGTACTAAAATTTCCATCACCACCGATACAGCCCCCTGCTGCTACGTCAGCTTCCGTGACACAATCAGTGGCATCACTGCATGAGGTGCGTACCGCGTATTCGAGGGTCACGGTACCAGTATCGGATAGGCCATTGTAATCTGTTGCTCGATAGGTGAGTGTGTAGATCCCCGCAGTCGTGGGTGATGTCCAGGTGACAACATGTGAGCTCAATGTGGTGGTCGCACTTGTGGAGTACCCTGTGACCTCCGTTATAAAACCGTCGAATTCATCCACATCTGAAATGGCACTTGATAAATCAAACACACAGGACTCACCCACGTTGCACAGCACCGTAAAATCTTCGGCCACCGGTGCGTCGTTAATGGCCATCACCGTGATTACAATGGTCACCCTGGTTTCTTCGCCCAAGTTGTCAACGACGAAAAGCTCAAATGAATCAGTGCCGTTAAAATTGCCTTCAGGTGTGTAGATGTAGGCACCGTTGTTGTCCGTTACGGTGCCATGGCTGGGCGCGTCCCAACCAATCGTAAAAACCCCATCCGCATCGGAAATAGTCGCCACCGTTAGCGTGATGACCGAGTCGTCTTCAACGGTAGTAAATTGAATCTCGCCGCTTCCGTCTGGGGCGGGATTGAAATAGGTGGGTTAGTTCACCGCTTCACAACTGTTGGTACAAACGTCATCATTATCGTCATTGCCATCATCGCAAGCTTCGCCTGGCTCTACGAAACCATTGCCGCAGTCGGTGAGGTATGGGCCACGCACGCAGCGAACCGGAAAGTCAAATCCTGCCATGTCAAAGCTGCCATGACCCCCCACGGCGAATTTGCCGACCCAGACATCATCCCCTTCTTGGAGTGTGGCGGACCACACCCGGGTGGTTGACGCGTCTGGAAAAGCGTCGGGTTCAACGCAGGCAGCCCCGTTGTTGTCTCCATTGTTCTCTAAGCACGAATCACCAATCGCCAAGGGTGGGTTGGGCGCATTTGTGTCATTTGGCGCGCAGGCATCACAAGACATAATGCTTTTAAGTTCCAACAAGGTGGGCAGACGCCAATCGGTATAGCCATCGGTTCCTGCACTTTGGTTCAAGCTATGACAGGCTTCTAAGGCAGGGCTGACATTGTCCCCGGTGGTTGCGAGCAAGTTGTTGTGAACTGGGTCCACATCGTTCTGGCAGGTACCTCCGGCCTCGGGCTCACAGTTCTGGCAGGTACCTCCGGCCTCGGGCTCACACCACTTGAACACGGTTGTGGCGTTTGGATCCGGATCGCAATCAGAGATGTCTTCATTAAGGCTTTTACCTGCTTCACATTTTCGCCAGGTGAGCCCCGTGGCATGATCCATCACCGAACCGGTGCCCACATCAATAAAGCGTGCCACGCACTGCTGGGTGCAACCGTCGTAGTTGTCGTTATTGCCATCTTCACAGGTTTCACCGGGCTCCACCATATTGTTGCCACAGGTTTGCGCGTCGCAGGCGTCGCCGATCCCGTCATTGTCACCATCGAATTGGTCGGCGTTCTCTACAGTACGGCAGTTGTCGCCTGATATAGAGATCAAAGTGCTGGCTTCAGCGTTGGCGTGCATGTAAATCAAAGGATCTTCGGCTTGCTCGTGGTAACCGTAATCAGTACCCGCGCATTGAATGCTGCCATCGGTGTGCATGCCGCAAAGGGTGGTGTATGAAGTGATAAAGGCCCATTCGGTGGTGTTGGCCGGCAGTGGAAACCCGTCTGTATCGCCAGAGTTTTCAATCCCCCAGCAGTGCAGGTTGTGGTCGGTGTCAATGGCGCAGGTGTGATATTCACCCGCGGCCACATCGATGAATTGTTTTTGATTCATCAGGTCGTTGGGCCCGGTGACCCGGTCATCTTCGATCTGCTCGTTATTAGGAGCCCAGCAATAAAGCATGCCGATATTGTCGATGGCGCAGGCGTGGTGTCGCCCCACAGAGAGGTGGGTCCAAACCGTGTTGTTCCAAGACCCATTGCCGGGCCTGTCCGCCCAAGCGCCGTTGAGGCCCCAGCAGTAGATTTCTCCCGATTCGCGCAGCCCGCAGGTTTGGTAATGGTGGGTATCGATGTCTACAAAATTGGTAATGTTTTCTAAGACACCGTCATCAAACCAAGCACCCGCTTCATTGCCTTCATGGGCGCACGTGACTTGACCATTTTTGAGGGCACAAAGGTGAGTCCAGCCCACCGCCACATCGGTGTAGCCCTCACCGGTGAAATCATTCAAATAAGGGTCGGTATCGCCATCTTGGCCCCAGCAATGAATCACACCCGCCGAGTCGATGGCGCATAGATTTGTATAACCAGCCACTACCTTGCTCCACTGACGCCCCTCGGTGAGTTGGGGTTTGTGGGTGACTTGCATGTACTGATCAGAGCCGTACACCTGCAAGGCGCCGTTTTGATCGATGAGCATGGAAAAGTTGTGCCCAACAGAAAGCGCGTCTTTGCTGGGCGCACCGTAATCGGGAATGCCATCATTGTCATCATCGAGGTCTTCTTCGCCGAGATAAGTAACGGGAAAAAGAAGTAAAGCAAAAACGT
>MDTD01196511.1_pt1 | contig 17638 bp, 19 predicted proteins | sample 811221 | NCBI WGS metagenome assembly MDTD01 (sample SAMN05326646, study PRJNA326480) | marine metagenome | isolation source: seawater | place: Pacific Ocean: South West | collected 2011 | reverse complement strand
TTTTCTTAAAATATCATATTTTTCCTCTTCTGAAATTTTTTGATAATTTTTAAAATCTATTAAAATTGAATAAAATTTAGTTACTATTACTTTCATTTTCTTATTCACTGACATATCTCCATATCCGAGCTCTCTAAGATCAGTTTCAATTCTGTTAAATATATAATCGAAAAATTTTTGATAATTATCATCTGTTTTTTTAATTTTATTGAATATTTTAGATAAAAAAATTAGAAAAATTAATATTTTATTATTCAGATTATCGTCAATATATTTTTCATATATTATAGGATTTCTAGATTCTGTTAGAGTTTTATTATATAAATTAAGTATGTCCATTTATAAAAAGATTATATTAATTTTCTATACACTAATAATATCATCTTGCACATTGAATAAGGTAGATAATGTACATGGGGTATCTAATTTAAAAAATAAAATCTTGTTAATAAAGGCTAGTAAAACAAACAAAAATGATATTATTAGAATTTTAGGTCCATTACCTGTAGTTGATAAAACTGATAATAGATGGGCTTATTTTGAGGTAAGAGAAACAAGAACAAAATATGGGAAAAAAAATATTTATGTAAACGATTATGTAGAAATTTACTTTGATAAGTATGGAATTGTAAAAAAATTTCAATTTTTTAATCTTAATAGTATGAACAATATTAAATTTGCCAAAGAAAAAACTAAATCATTAGGTGTAGAGGATACATTCTCCAAAAACCTTTTAAGCTCTACGCGTAAAAGAATGGAGAATGCTCGAAAAAAGTTTCAAAAAAAAGACTAATAAATTAATGAGCAATTATCGCTAATAATAATAATGCTACAATATTTGTTATTTTAATCATTGGGTTTACAGCAGGCCCAGCTGTATCTTTGTAAGGATCACCAACAGTATCTCCTGTTACAGCTGCCTTATGCGCCTCAGAACCTTTTCCACCAAACTTTCCATCTTCAATATATTTTTTTGCATTATCCCATGCTCCACCGCCAGCAGTCATTGAAATAGCTACGAACAATCCAGTTACAATAACACCTAGTAGCATAGCCCCTAATGCTGATAGTGCAGAAGATTGATCTGCGATATTTAAAACTATAAAATAAACAGCTATAGGTGATAGAACTGGTAACAAAGATGGGATGATCATTTCTTTTATCGCTGCTTTTGTTAAAAGGTCAACAGCTTTAGCATAATCTGGTTTTTGTTTTCTCTTCATTATTCCAGGCATTTTTTTAAACTGCCTTCTAACCTCATTTACAACTGCTCCACCGGCTCTTCCCACAGCTTGCATGCCCATAGATCCAAATAAATAAGGTAATAAACCACCAATCAAAAGACCTACAACTACATAAGGATTTGATAAATCAAAGTTTACTTCAATACCGCTTAACGCTGATGATTTTTGTGCTGAAAAATATTTTATATCCTCTGTATATGCAGCAAATAATACCAATGCACCTAAACCAGCCGATCCAATAGCATAACCCTTGGTGACTGCTTTGGTAGTATTTCCGACTGCATCTAATGCATCAGTTGTTTTTCTAACACTTGAAGGAAGTTTTGACATTTCAGCAATTCCACCTGCGTTATCAGTAACTGGACCATAAGCATCTAATGCTACAACCATTCCTGTGAGAGCAAGCATACTTGTTACGGCTATAGCAATTCCAAACAATCCAGCCAAAGTGTACGTTGAGATAATACCAACAACTATTATAATTGCTGGAAGAGCAGTTGCTTCCATAGATATAGCTAAACCTTGAATAACATTAGTTCCGTGACCTGTTGTTGATGATTGAGCAACTGATTTTACTGGTCTGTAATCTGTACCGGTATAATACTCTGTAACCCAAATAATTAATCCTGTAATTACCAAACCTATTACTGCGCAATAAAATAAATCATTTCCTGTAAAAGATTGTCCAGCAACTTTGTAAACTTTTTCTAACCCAATAACATAATCTGTAACAGGATGCATTGCAGCTAAAGATAGAACCGCTGTAGCAACAAAACCTTTATATAAAGCGCCCATTATATTTTTACTTCTGCCAAGCCTTACAAAGAAAGTTCCTATAATTGATGTTAAGATACATACTCCACCGATAGCTAAAGGATAAACCATCATACTTTGGTTACCTGTAAAAAAGATTGATGCTAAAACCATTGTAGCGACTACTGTCACGGCATACGTTTCAAATAAATCCGCAGCCATTCCTGCACAATCTCCTACGTTATCTCCTACATTGTCTGCAATAACAGCAGGATTACGTGGATCGTCTTCTGGTATTCCAGCTTCTACTTTTCCTACTAGATCTGCACCAACATCTGCACCTTTAGTAAAAATACCACCACCCAATCTAGCAAAAATTGATATTAAAGAGGCACCAAATCCCAATGCAACTAGTGCATCGATAATTTCTCTTTCAGATGAATTATTTGAAATTAAAAACTTATAATAAACTGTTATAGATAATAAAGCTAAACCCGCAACCAACATACCAGTAACTGCACCTGATTTAAATGCTATATCTAATCCCTTTGCTAAACCTTTTCTGCTAGCTTCTGCAGTTCTAACATTTGCTCTGACAGAAATAATCATACCTACATAGCCTGCTGCACCCGATAAAGCTGCTCCAATTAAGTAACCCGCCGCAACCAAAGGGCTAAAAAGATATCCAATTAAAATTAATACAACAACTCCAACAATTGCTATTGTTTTATATTGTCTATTTAAGTAGGCTTGAGCTCCTTCTTGAATCGCACCTGCAATTTCTTGCATAGTCTTGTTTCCTGCTTCAGATTTTAAAATCTGATTACTTGCAAGCCAACCGTAAATAACGGCAGCTATTCCGCACAATATAGTATAATTAATTATTTCTGCTGGGTTCATGAAAATTATTTCCTTTATATTCTTAGTTTAAGAAGGCTAATGCCAAAAATTTGAGATAAAATCAACTTAAATAGGCTGCTTTATAGCTTTAGCTACACTGTCTAAGACCCCATTTACTAGCCTTTTTTGATCATTGCCGTAAAATTTATCAGTAACATCTAGATATTGGTCAATAACAACTTTAAATGGAATTTTGTTACAATATTTTAATTCATATATCGAACTTTTGATTATAATTTTTAAAAGTAAATCTAAATTTTTTACACTAAGATTATCTGAAAGATTGTCTGATAAAAGTTGTTCTAACTCAGAATTGTTTTTAAAATAGCCTTTAAAAACTTTTTTAATATGTCTCATAAATGGATCTTTACCAAAATCAATTAATCCATCAGGGTTGTTAGATTTTTCGTAAATTTTTTGTACTAACTTAACTCTTGTTGAAGATTTCATTATAAGTTTTTTAAGACAGATATAAGTGCATTTGCTGCCTCAATACCTTTGTTTTTACTTGATGAACTTCGAATTTTAGCTTGTTTTTTATTCAAACAATTAAGGACACCATTAGCAATTGGTAAAGAATACTTTAACGATAAATCCATGATTGAATTTGAGATACTTGAAGAAATATAATTAAAGTGGGGGGTTTGACCTTTTATTATACACCCTAGAGCTAATGCCGAACTATATTCTTTTGATTTAAGTTTTATATTTAAAAGCTGCGGAATTTCAAACGATCCATCGATACAGAAAGTTTCATATTTTATTTTATTTTTTTTTAAAACTTTTATTGATCCTTTTAATAAAGATTTTGAAATATCTTTATAATAATCGGAATATACTATTAAACATTTTTTCATTTAAAAATCTCTTGCTTTTTAATCTTAATACCAAAACCATCCAAGCCTACTATCTTTTTTTTTGATTTAGTTACTAGAATTAAATTATTTAATCCAATTTGTTTTATAATTTGGGCGCCAACACCATAATTTCTTATAAAATTTGAAGGTGACTCTTTTTTAGAACTCATAAATTTGAGTACATTATTGTGTTCATTCATTGCAAAGTCTTTTATAATTATTAGTGAAAAACTGTTAAATTTATATAAATAGTTTATAGATTTTTTAACTTCATTAATTCGGAATACATTTATTTTTTTGTCTTTATTTTTTAAAGACAAAACTCTTACTCTACAATTATTACTATCTAAATTAGGACTAGAAATTACTAAGTGTTCTTGTTTATCCACTAAATTTAAAAAAATTTTTTTTTCAAAATATTTATTTTTATATTTTAATTTAGATTTCCTTATTAATTTAATAAAATTCTCTTTTTTAAGCCTATATTCAATTAAATCTTCTATTTTAGCAACTTGTAAACCATGTAATTTTGCAAATCTAAATAGTTGGTCTCTTTTAGCCATTGAACCATCCTCATTCATAATTTCGCATATGACTGCTCCTGATGAATTAGATGCAATTTTTGCAATATCAACAGATGCCTCTGTATGACCGGCTCTAATCAATACTCCTCCCTTTTTTGCAACTAAAGGAAATATATGACCAGGTGTTACAATATCTTTTTTAGTAGATGATTTTTTAATTGCTGTTGTGATTGTTTTTGATCTATCAAATGCAGAAATTCCTGTTGTGACACCTTTTTTTGCCTCAATACTTACAGTAAATGCTGTACTGAATCTCGTCCCATTTGAATTAGACATTAACTTAAGACCTAGTTTGTCAGATTGTTTTTTGTCTAATGCTAAACAAATTAATCCTCGTCCATATTTTGCCATGAAATTTATTTTTTTGGGTGTACATTTGTTAGCTAAAAAAACTAAATCTCCTTCGTTTTCTCGGCTTTCATCATCAACTAAAACAAATATTTTACCTTTCTTAGCAATCTTTAAAAGATTTTCAATTTTGCAATATTTTTTGTTCATTTTTTTAAAAATTTTATTAGTAGATCAAACTCAATATTTACTTTCATATTCTTTTTAAGATACTTAAAATTTGTTCTTTGAAAAGTATGAGGAATAATATCAACTCTAATATTGTTTGATTTAATTTCATTAATTGTTAAAGAGACACCGTTGATTGCGATAGAGCCTTTGTTTATCAAGTATTTTTTAAATTTAGCTTTAATTTTAATCCAAAATATCCATGAATTTTTGTTTTTTTTTACAGACAAAACTGTGCCCGTATCATCAACATGTCCTTGCAAAAAATGACCGGCAATCTCATCTCCAAACTTTAAGGATTTTTCTAAATTTAGAAATTCGCCCAATGACTTGTCCTGCAATGACGATATTTTAAGTGTTTCGGGTGATATATTAAAAAAAAGTTTTTTATTGGCGAGTGTCTTTTGAAATTTTATTAGAGTCAAGCACACTCCCTCTATTGCAATTGATGTACCAATATCTTTTTTATTAAGCTTTAAATTACTCTCTAATACGTATGTGTAATTATTGTTTTTACTAATAATTTTATTTAATTTAGCTGTACCTTGAATTATGCCTGTAAACATATTTAGGTTTGTATTTTAAAATAGTATCATCTTCTAGTGAAATTATTTCATTTGGCATTGTTTTTAAGGAATTTATAAATTTATCAGCTTTTAATAAGCCAAATTTTTTAAAAAATTGTTTATTTTTCACTATATACAGTTCATTTACTAATTTAGCGTTTAGAAAATTTTCTAAAGTATTAATACCGCCCTCAATTAACAATTTTTTATAACCCAACTGATATATTTTCTTTAATATTCTCAAACATATATCTGAACTACAGAAATTAATATTAATTAATCTAAAAAATTTGTTATATTTTTTTATTTTATTTAAGTCTTTGCAGTTATGAAAAATATATGAATTTTTAAGATATATATTATTAAGTACTTTTGTATTAATTTTTAATTGGGGATTAATAACAAATATTTTTATTTTTTTTTCAATACCCGCAACTCTTGAATTTAATTTAGGATTATCATCATTTAAAGTTTTTTGACCAATTAAAATAGAGTCTGATTTATATCTTTGTAAATGAGAAAATTTTATAGCATTATTACTCGTAAAAATTTTTTTTTTTTTATGCTTTGTATAGTCATCGCTGCTAATTGCAATTTTAGACACTACGTAAGGTAATTTAGTTTTGCATGAAGTATTGTGTATTATTGATGATGCTGACTCATTTTTTTTATAAATAATTTTAATTTTTTTTTTGTTTAAAATACCTTTTGTTTTTCCGCTTACTCTTTCGTCATAATCTTTACTAGTAGTGAAAACTTTTTTTATTTTTTTTTTAATTATAATTTCAACACACGCTGGATTTTTAGCTTTGTGACAACATGGTTCTAAAGATGTATAAAGTTTGCTCTTAGATAAATTACTTTTGGTTTTTAATAACTGATACTCAGCATGAGGAGAGCCTTGTTTTCCTGTAAATGCAGTTTGAATATTACTTTTGTTTACCAAAACTGCTCCGACACAAGGATTGGGAAATGTTTCAAATTGATTAATTTCAGAGAGTTTATTTGATAGATTTAAAAAGTAATTGTTGAAATTTTTATTTTTTGTTTTGCCCATTTATTTTATCTACGAATTGCTCGAAATCCTTAGCTTCTTTAAAATCAGTATAAACTGAAGCAAACCTAACATAGCCAACATGATCTAACTCTTTTAACTCATCCATTACAAATTTTCCGATTGTAGAAGACATAATTTCATTTTGCCCCAGATCTTCCAAACTTCTATAGATTTTCGAAATAAACTTTTCAATAGTATCATTATCAATTGGTCTTTTCCTTAGCGCTATCATAACTGATCTTGTTAATTTCTCTCTATCAAAAGTAGATTTCCTTCCATTTTTTTTAATAACAGTTAATTCTCTAAATTGAACTCTCTCAAAAGTAGTAAATCTCTGTTTACAGCAACTACTTAATCTTCTTCTTCTTATAGCAGTTCCATCTTCTGTGGATCTAGAGTCTATAACAGATGTATCTTTTTCTTTACAAAATGGACAAAGCATAAATTAGTAGATTGGAAACTTTTTACAAATCTCAATTACTTTTTTCTTAACTGAATTTTCAGCTTTAGAATTATCTTCTTTGTTAGCTCTTAAACCTTTTAAAACTTCATCAACCAATTCAGCTACAAGCTTAAATTCAGCTAGACCAAATCCTCTAGTTGTACACGCCGGTGTTCCAAGTCTTATACCAGAGGTTACCCAGGGTTTTGCCTCATCATATGGAATACCATTTTTATTGCATGTTAAATTTGCATTTACTAATGATTTTTCCGCTTCCTTGCCAGTTAACCCCAAGGGTCTTAGGTCAATTAAAACTAAATGTGTATCTGTTCCACCGGAAAAAATTTCATAACCAAGATTCTTTAATGTTTCAGATAAAATTTTTGCATTTTCAACAACATTTTTAGCATAAGTTTTGAAGTCATCTTGGAGAGCTTCTTTAAAACATACTGCTTTTGATGCAATCACATGCATTAAAGGTCCGCCTTGAAGTCCAGGAAAAACTGCAGAATTAAATTTTTTTGATAAGTCTTCCCTGTTGGTTAAAATTATTCCGCCTCTTGGTCCTCTTAAAACTTTGTGAGTAGTAGAGGTTACCGCATCAGCATAGTCACAAGGGTTAGGATAAACTTTACCCGCAACTAAACCAGAAAAGTGTGCCATATCGACTAATAAGTACGCCCCTACACTGTCCGCAATCTTTCTAAATTTTTTAAAATCTATTATTCTTGAGTATGCACTACCACCAGCAATTATTAATTTAGGTTTGGATTCCTCTGCTAACTTTTCAATTTGATTATAATCTATTAATCCTGTTTTCTTATCAACACCATAAGCAACAGCATTAAACCATTTTCCTGATTGAGCCGGTGGTGCGCCATGAGTTAAATGTCCACCTTGATCAATTCCCATTCCAAGAATTGTATCACCCGGATTTAATAATGCTAAAAATACTGCACCATTAGCTTGAGCTCCTGAATGAGGTTGAACATTTGCGAATTTAACATTAAACAACTTTGTTGCCCTTTCAATTGCTAAATTTTCTGATTTATCTACATACTCGCATCCACCATAATATCTTTTCCCCGGGTAACCCTCTGCATATTTGTTTGTTAAAACTGAACCTTGTGCTTCGATAACTGCTTTGGATGCAATGTTTTCTGATGCAATTAATTCTAGATGATTTTTTTGTCGATTTAGCTCTTCAGCAATTGAGGAATACAGCTCTGGATCACTATCCTTGAGATTTTGTTCAAAAAAATTGTTACTAATTTTAAGTTCTTTAGACATTATTAAGTTTCTTTACCCTCTTTGCGTGCCTTCCTTTTAAAAATTTTGTTTTAAAAAAGATATCTACTATTTTTAAAGCATTAATTTTATTTGTCACCCTCGATCCTAAAACTAAAACATTAGAATTATTGTGTTCTCTCGCTAATTTAGCTGTTTTTACATTAAAAACTAAGGATGCTCTTACTTTTTTATAACGATTCGCCGCAATTGACATACCAATCCCCGTACCACAAATCAAAATACCATAATTTTTAGAGGATATTTTTTTTGCAAGCTTCTTTGCAAAATCTGGATAATCTACAGAAAAATCACTATGAGGCCCGTAATCAATTACCTTAAATTTTTTTTTCCCCAAATGTGTCTTTATTCTTTTTTTTAAATTATAACCAGCATGATCAGACGAAATAATAACTGAATTTGTGATATTTTTTTTTACCAAGATTTATATATTTTATCTTAATAGCTAAAAAATAACAACAAAACTTATTTGCAAAAAAAATGGTAATATTTTAAATCGTAAGAAATTTTTTTTTATAGTAAACAAGTGGTTTAAATTTTTTAATGACTGATATTTTTCTAATCTTTAGAAAAAAAGTCAAATGGTCACCTGCCTTAATTTTCTTTAATTTCTTACAGTTAAGTGAGCAAATTGACATTTTTAAAATTTTATTGAACTCTGAAACGCTTACCTGATCACTATTATATGCAATTTTCTCTGCTAATTTTTTTTGATTTTTACTTAAAAACACAATGATCTGATCTGTGGAATTTTTAAAAAAATCAAACTTACTAGAATTTTTGTCCAAACTCCATAATATAAGCGGTGGTTTTAAAGATACTGAAGAAAATGAGTTAACTATTATAGCATTATAAACATCTTTTTTTTTTGAAAAAACACAAACTATCCCAGTTGGATAATTGGACAATGCTTGTTTAAATTTATCTATTTTCATAATACAAAATTATTTTCAAAACCTCTTGATATTCCTATTTTTTTTATTTTTATCACTTTACCAGCCTTACCTCTTTTTGATAAATAATTTTTCAAATTTTTATTTATTTCTAAGACTTCGTTTTGATAATTATAAAACTTTAAATTATTTTCTAACGTATGAATTGAAGATAAATAATAATCTTTTGACTTAAACGCAATGACCCCGGAGCTTTTTTGAAGTACAGGAACTTCCTTAATATCAAAAATTAATAATCTAATATCATTTTCTTTTTCTTTGTATAGAAATACGCTTACAAATTTGTCTTTTTTCTCATCAAATAAGCAGGAAGTTTTATATTGATCGTTTTTTTTTAAATTAAATATTTTTTTTCCTGATTTTTTACTACTGAATAAGTCGATAGAATTTATTGCAAATAAAAAACCTTTTTTTGATGATAACAAAACTTTACTTTTTTCTGAATACTTAAATATATCAACAATTTTTTCATTTTCATTTAATTTCAAATAATTTGATATCGCTATACCTTTAATGGTACCAAATTTTAAATTTTTACACTCTAGAATGTATGATTTTCCTATATTGGATATCATACATATACGATTAGTTGTTTTACAGTTTAATATTATATTTATATTGGAGTTATCTTTTGAGTCTGTGGTTTTGTAATGACCTTTTTTTGCTTTTAAAAATTGATTACTAATAAGTGATATATTTATATTTTCTATTATTTCGAGTTTGGACTCCAGTTCAGTATTAGTAATAATTGCAAATTTTTCAAATAAGGATTTTCGTTTACCGTAAACTGAATTATCTCCAAATTTGAAAATAACCTCTTCATACTCTTTATTCACCTCTTTTCTTTGTAACAATTTTGAATTCAAAATTTTTACAATTTTTCTTTTTTCTATTTCTAGTTCTTTAAACTCTTTTTTTAACTGAAACTCTTCTATTTTTTTTAAATTTCTTAGTTTCATTTCAAGAATTGACTCGACTTGAATTATTGAAAACTTAAATTTTCTAAGCAATTCCTTTTTAGGATCATTTGAATTTCGAATTATTTTGATAATTTTATTAAGATATTTATAAACAATCAAATAGCCTTTTAAAATTTCAAGTCTTTTTTTTATTTTATTTAATTGAAATTTTAAACGATTATTTAAAATATTATATCTATGTTTTAATAATGATTTAAGAATATCTTTAAGGTTCATTATCTGTGGCTTGTTTTTTTCATTTAAGACATTCATATTCAGAAAAGATCTAGTTTTTAGCTCAGTTTGTTCAAACAAAGAGTTCATTAAATCTGATGGATTTACATTTCTATTTTTAGGTCTTAAAACAATTCTTATCTTTTCATCAGACTCATCGCTTACATGCTCTATAAGTTTATTCTTTTTGTTAATTATAATATTTGCAATTTTTTCAATTAATTTAGATTTATTTACTGAATATGGTATTTCTGTTACGATTATTTGATACAAACCTCTGCCTAAGTCTTCAACTTTGTATTTTGATTTAATTTCAAAAAATCCCCGTCCAGTATTATAAGCTTTAAAAATTTCTTTTTTATCGTCATTTATAATTCCACCAGTAGGGAAGTCGGGACCTTTGATAAATTTTAATAGATCTCTAACTGAGGATTTTGGGTTATTATTTAAATGTATTAATGCCTCACAAATTTCATTCACATTATGCGGGGGTATAGAAGTGGCCATACCAACAGCGATACCTGATGACCCATTCGCTAGAATGTTTGGGAACTGCGAAGGTAAAATTTCAGGCTCATCTAACTCACCATCGTATGTTTTCTTAAATTTTACAGTATCCTCTTCGAGTCCATTCAATATATATTCCGAAACTTCTGTAAGCTTGGTTTCCGTATATCGCATAGCAGCCGCGTTATCTCCATCTACATTTCCAAAATTACCCTGGCCTTCTATCAAAATATACCTAGTTGAAAAATCTTGTGCTAAACGAACCAATGCATCATAAACAGACTGATCTCCATGGGGATGAAACTTACCAATTACATCTCCAACAACTCTAGCTGATTTTTTAAATTGAGATTTCGGACTTAGGTTTAGTAAATACATTGCATATAATAAACGTCTGTGTACAGGCTTTAAACCGTCACGCACATCAGGTAATGCTCTTTGTGTTATAGTAGATAAAGCATAAGCAAGATATTTTTTTGCAAATTGGTGTTGGAGTTCACTATTTATAATATTGCTACTCATTCAAATATTTAAGAATTTTTAATCTATTTTTAAAATTAGATATATTAATTATATCCACTAATCCATCAGTAATTATTTTTGTATTTAAATCGAAAATTATTTTTAGGTCGTCAAATAAAAAATCTATATTTTTACCAGATAAAAGGTCTTTTATTTTATTATCCATATTTAGATCATCTAAATCAATACCATAACCCATTTTTTTTAAAAAATTAAACTCCCACAAAAGATATGGTTTAAGACTATCTGATTCTAGCTTTGATATAAATGAGTTAAAATCTTGAAAAACACCGTCATAAGTTTGCCGTTCAGGCATTGTCTTAGATATTAATTCTATTGCTGTTAACAATAAATTTAATTTAAGATTATCGCTAAAAAATCTTATTGAATTATTCTCAATAAGCTCAACAGAAAAATATCCAATTCTTTCTTCGCTTTTCGAATTATAATGAACCTTTATTTTATTTCCTAATTGTAAATCTGGCTTCTTTTTTTTGGAGGTACTACCAAATAATAAACCAGTATAACAACCATGATTTTCTGAAAAAATTTTAGCGATTGATGTGTTTTCTTTGGACGATGATATTGAAATTAAAAAACCTGTATCGCTCCAGCGCATCTATTTAACTTTAGATAATTTAATTTTGATAAAAAGATTTACTTTTTTTTTCATAATTTTTTCCAATTGTAATCTTGAATATATGCCAATATTTTTTATCATAATTCCTTTTTTTCCAATTATTATTTTTTTGTGTGCCTCAGTTTTTACAATAATAGTTTGATTTATGGTAATAAATTTTCCACTTTTAATATTATCTGTTAAAATTAAAACTTTATAAGGTATTTCTTTATGAACGTAATTAAACAAAGCCTCCCTGGTAATTTCTGAAAAAAACTTTTCTTTAGTAATTTTTTTTGTAAGTTTTCTAGTACTTTCAATGGTATTTTTTTCTATGTAACTTAGTATTTTATTAGTATTTTTTTTCTTTAACGCTGAAATATAAAATATTTCATCAAAACTGTTTAAAAAATCAATAACTTTAATCTTTTTTAAAATTTGTTCATTATTTAATTTGTCTATTTTATTAAATACCAAAACTTTTTTTTTAAATTTATTTAAATTATTCTTAATTTTATCTAAGTGTCTAAATCTATTATTTATATCTAGCATAAAAATTGCAATATCTGCCCTTCCTAGTCCTTGGAGTGCTTCTTTTAAATAATTTTCATTTATTCTATCTTTATAAAAACCGGGGGTATCTATAAAAATCATTTGAGTATTTTTATAATTGATTGAAAATTCAATATTAAAATTAGTAGTCTGTATTTTTTTAGAAACAATTGACACTTTTTTATTTGCAAAACAATTTAATAATGTTGATTTTCCTGAGTTTGTAGGCCCAGATAAAGCAATAAAAACAGTTTTCATTATTTAATTTTTAAATTATCCAATAATTTTTTAGCAGCATTAGTTTCTGCATTTTTTTTTGAACTTCCATAAGCAATAAAGTTTTTTGACTTTTCAATTGACACAGATACTTTGAATTTGGGTCTATGTGAGGGGCCAGAATTAGAAATATATTTGTATTCTGGTAATTTTTTATAGAGTTTAAGTGAATGTTCTTGCAATTTTGTTTTAGGATCAATAATTACATTATCAGTTCTTTTTAGTTTATCACTCCAAATTTTTAAAATAAATTTTTTAGTTTGTTCGAAGCCTTTATCCATAAAAACGGCGCCTATAATTGATTCACAAAGATCTCCTAAAATTTTTCTTTTACCAATATTATTTTGTTTTTGGGATTTGCTTAAATTTAAAAACTGATCAATTTTTAGTTCAGATATAACTTTTGAACAGGTCTCTTTATTTACTAAAGAGGCTAGTTTTTTATCTAAATTACCTTCGCTATCTTTGGGGTAAGTATCATTCAAATAACTTGCTATGACTAGACCAAGAACTCTATCTCCTAAAAATTCTAACCTTTCGTTGTTAAGACTAATATTTACAGACTTGCTTTTATGTGTAAAAGCCTGTTTTAACAAAGTTTTATTTGCAAACTTTATATTAAGAATTTTTTCTAGTTGATTTATTTCGTTACTTTTCATTAGATTATTTTTTTTATAATTCTATTAAAACGTATAGATTTGTGCCATTTCCATATAGTAAATAAATTGCCTAAATTGCTATCATTTGAAAAAAATAAAAATCTTGCTTTTCCAACTAAATTTTCTTTCTTTACATAACCTACACTCATTAAAAATCTACTGTCTTTGGAACAGTCTCTATTATCACCTAAAAAGAAAAAATGGTTTTTTGGAACTATATATGGATCAGTATCAATTAGTGAATTATTTTCAAAATATGCAATTTCATATATGCTATCCTTGTTTATTTTTTCTCTATATATATTTGCCTGAATTTTCTCTTTTCCACAAAAAACACTGTCTTTTCTGACAAACTCTTTTGTTATTTTTCTTTTATTTAAGTAAAGGTCCCCTTTAATAAACTGAACTTCATCTCCTTCAATACCAATTAATCTTTTTATATAATCCGTTCGATTGTCAGAAGGTGTTTTGAAAACAATTACATCACCCCTTTTTGGCTTTTTATAAAATAATCTATTATTCATTATTTTTGGACTAAAAGGGAAAGAATGACGACTATAACCGTAGGAATACTTTGTCACAAATAATCTATCTCCTATTAGCAATGTATTTTCCATAGAGGAGGATGGAATATAAAAAGGTTGAATAAAAAAAGACCTTATAATTATTGCTAAAACCAAAGCAATAAATAAAGTTTTTAAATTTTCGAATATTTTTTTTTTCATTGATAGATCATTTCGATACAATAACGGTGGCAATAGCGAAAGGATAATCATCGCTAATTGATATGAAAAATTTAATTTTTTTTAAGCCTAATTTAAGCAAAATACGTTTTTCTACTTTTTTATCTAATATAATTTTAGGCGCTCCATTCTTACTCTTATCAACGCAAATTTCATTGAATTTTATAGTTTTTCCTATACCAGTACCGATAGCTTTAGCAAATGCCTCTTTCGCAGCAAATTTTTTAGCAATAGTGTTTGCTGTTAATTTTTTCTTGCTTTCTTCCTTTGAGTGTAGAATTCTTGAGAATAAATTTTTTTTGTTTTTTAAAAATAATTTTTCAATTCTTTTAATATTGACAATATCAACACCTAAACCAATAATAGACATATTAATTTAATATTCTCTTAAATTTCTTTATAACTTTTGAAAAACCATCAAATAAACTCTCACCAATTATAAAATGACCTATATTGTACTCATTAATATTTTTGATTTTTTTTAGAAATTTTGCAGATTTATAGTCTAAACCGTGACCAAGATTAAATTTCATTTTAGTTTTGTCGCATTCAATCTTGCATTTTTTTATTTTATTGAATTCAGAAATGATTTTTTTTTTATTGTTACTTTTTACTGCTTCTGCAAATGAACCTGTGTGTATTTCAACAGCATCAGCACCTAATTTATAAGAGTATTTAATATCTTTTATATTTGGATTTATAAATAACGAGACCTCAATTTTGTAATTTTGCAGTTTTTTTATTATTTTTTTCAATTTTTGTTGAGAGAGCTTTAAACCTCCCTCGGTAGTTACCTCTCTTCTTTTTTCCGGGACAATACATACATATTTTGGACGTAAATTAATTGCAAAATTGGTCATGTCAGTTGTTGGAGCCATTTCTAAATTAATAGGTTTTTTAATTTTTTTTTTTAGTATGATTGCATCTTTTTTTTTGACATGTCTTTGATCTTCCCTAACATGGATTGTAATCGAGTCTGCACCATATTTTATCACTTCTTTAGCAGCTTTTAATAAAACTGGATGATCTTCACCTCTAGCATTTCTTAATGTTGCAACATGATCAATATTTACTCCAAGTTTACTTTTCATATATTTAATTTTTTCTACTACCTGGCTTAATTGCTTCGATATTTTTTAGATGCTTTGGTAATTCATTCTCAGAATATACAGGAATATTAAAGCTTACTTGAGAAATAACTTTATTAATTTTTGAACCTCCATCAGAACGATCCACGATACATGCATATCCTACAATTTTTCCACCAAGGTTTTGTAAACATTTTGAGCATTCTAAGCTTGATTTTCCTGTGGTGATAACATCCTCAATAATCAATATTTTTTTATTTTTACAATCAAAACCTCTTCTCAAAGTGAACTCATTATTAACCCGCTCTACAAATATATTTGGAACTTTTAAGTATTTCGAAACTTGATAACCAACTAATAAACCTCCAAGGGCTGGGGAAGCTACAAGATCAAAATCTATTTTTTCATTATTAATCTTTTCAGCTAAAGAATGGCATACTTTTTCTGCAAGGTCTGGGTACATCATTAATTGAGCGCACTGTAAATATTTCTCACTCCTTAAACCAGACGAAAGAATAAAATGACCTTCTAATAATGAGTTTGTTTTTTTGAGTATTTCTATAGTCTCTTCTTCAGTTAGCATTAATTTGATTTTCTATGTCTTATAATTTTAAAATTGATAGATCTTACTTTTAATTCAGAAATCAAATTTGTAAAATCCTTTAAATTTTTAATTTCGACATCAAAAATAAAACTTAAAAAATCCTCTTTTTTATCGACCAATTCAACATTAAAAATATTGCATTTATGTTTTCCGATTAATGTACAAACTTCACCTAGTGTCCCAGCTTTATGACTTAACAATACCCAGATACTTGATTTATGAATTCTGCTTTCATTTTGAACAGGTAATTTATCATGCCAATATCTCCGAATTGCACTTCTGGCTTTACCTGTTTTCGCATAAGACAACCAATGATACGACGGAGATTTTTTAGTTGAACTCAAAATTTCAACATGATCTCCATTTCTTAGTTCAGTTTGGAGCGGAGAGTGTTTTCCATTTATTTTACAGCCTGTGCATGTATCTCCTAAATCCGTGTGAACAGCATAAGCAAAATCAACAGGAGTAGCTTTTTTAGGCAATCTAATAACTGCCCCGTTAGGTGTGAAACAAAAAACTTGATCAGAATATAGCTGCAATTTTGTATATTCATAATAATGCTCTGGATTTTCGCCAGATTCTAATAACTCAACTAAATCGCTGAGCCATGAATACTCGTAACTGTTTTTTTTGTCGATATTTTCATTTTTTTTATATAACCAATGTGCTGCTACTCCTCTTTCTGCGTAATCATTCATTTCAGAGGTACGAATTTGAATTTCAACTCTTTGTTTTTTAGGTCCGATGATTGTTGTATGTATAGATTGATACTTGTTTGATTTTGGGGTTGAAATATAGTCCTTAAATCTGCCCGGCACAGCACTCCATTTTCTATGAAATACCCCTAAAGATTTGTAACAATCCATGATATTTTTAACAATTATCCTAAAACCAATTAAATCTGTAATTTGTTCTAAAGAAACTCTTTTTTCATTAACTTTTCTCCAAATTGAAAAGGGAGTTTTTTCTCTACCAATAACCTCAGCATTAATTCCGTTGTCAATTAATATACTTTTAATTTCATGGATAACTTCGTTAAATATTTTTAATCTACTTGGAGCTATCTCTTGTACTCTATTAGTAATCAATGATCTCGCTTCGTCGTTTAAAACAGCGAAAGATTTATCTTCTAATTCATCACGAACTTTATGCATACCCATTCTTTCTGCTAAAGGTGCGTATATCTCCATCGTTTCACGTGCTATTCTCTCTTTTTTTTCTTTACTATCTATAGAATTTATTGTTCGCATATTATGAAGTCTGTCAGCTAATTTAACAAGCAAAACTCTAATATCTTTAGATGTTGCTAAAATGAGTTTTCTAAAATTATCGCCAGCAGTTAAATTTTTTTGTTCTAATTCTAACTTAGAAATTTTTGTAACACCATCAACTAGCTCGGCTATTTCGTTACCAAATTTTTTTTTTACTTCTTTAAATGTAACCGCAGTATCTTCAATAGTATCGTGTAGTAACGCCGTTATGATTGTTGGTCCATCTAATTTTAATTCTGCTAAAATATTAGCCACTGCTAGAGGGTGACTTATGTAAGGATCACCAGAATGTCTTTTTTGAGATTTATGTGCATCTGAGGCATACTTGTAAGCATTCTTTATAATATTCTCGTCAACATAAGAATTGTAAGATTTTATCTTTTCAATTAATTGCAAATCATCTGACATAACATTGATTATATCA
>MDTD01180653.1_pt1 | contig 17638 bp, 17 predicted proteins | sample 811221 | NCBI WGS metagenome assembly MDTD01 (sample SAMN05326646, study PRJNA326480) | marine metagenome | isolation source: seawater | place: Pacific Ocean: South West | collected 2011 | reverse complement strand
ACAGTATCTGAATACCAGTATGGGTCTTTAGCACACAGTTTTAATTCCCAACCCTCTAAAATTGCTTTTCTTACACCCTCTGCAATTCTGTGATGTCTTTTGAAAACGTTTTCAAGTCCTTCCTCAAATATCATATTACAAGACTCCTGTAATGCTCTTAGCATAGGGATTTGCGGGGTATATGGGAAATAACCATCTTTATTCGTAGCTATTTGATCCTCCCAAGAATAATAACATCTTTTTAGCTGAGCAGTTTTATGAGCTTCAAGTGCTTTTTCACTTACACACATAATTGCCATACCAGAAGGTAACATAAATCCTTTTTGAGAGCCTGAAATTGCACAATCAACTTTCCATTCATCCATTCTAAAATCAATTGAAGCAATAGAACTAACACCATCAACGAATAAAAGCGCAGGATGATTTGCAGCATCCATTGCTTTTCGAATATCTTCAACGTGAGAAGTTACACCAGTGGCAGTCTCGTTTTGTGTAACACAAACAACTTTAATTTTATGTTCGGTATCTGCTTTGAGTGTTTTTTCAACTTCCTCTGGAGGTGTACCTGTTCCCCATTCTCTCTCTACTAACTGGGTATCTAAACCAAGTCTCTTAAACATATCCGCCCACAAATGACTAAATTGTCCATATCTATAGATCAGAACCTTTTCGTTTGGAGACATAGTGTTAATAATTGCTGATTCCCAGGCACCTGTTCCTGAACCTGGAAAAAGAAAGACTGTACCCTTTTCTGATTTAAAAACTCTCTTGACGTCTTTGTACAATGGTATAGTTAGTTCAGGAATCTCTGGGTTTCTTTGATCTTCCGATGAAATATGAATTGCATTTAAAATTCTTTCAGGAATATTTGTTGGACCTGGAATTGCAATATGAAATCTACCTGGATGTTTTCTACTCATTAAAATCTCCTTTACTTAATGATTAAAGTATTAATATCATAATGATTAAAAATCAAGTTTATAAATTAACATTATGATTTTAACCATCTTGCAACCTCGCTTGAAAAATAAGAAAATATTAAATCTGCACCAGCCCTTTTAATACAAAATAGACTTTCTAACACGCATTTTTCATAATCTATTAAACCTTCCTCTGATGCATTTTTAATCATTGAATATTCACCACTAACCTGAAAAGCCGAAACTGGAATAAGAGATATGTTTTTAATTTCTCTAATAATATCTAAATAATATCCAGCGGGTTTAACCATTAAAATATCCGCCCCTTCTTGGACATCTTCTAAAGACTCTTTTATAGCTTCCCTTCTATTTCTAAAATCAATTTGGTATGTTTTTTTATTAGATTTACCAAGATTATTTTGACTTCCCAATGCATCTCTGAATGGAGAATAAAAATTAGAACAAAATTTTGAACTATAGGAAAGAATACTGGTTTCATAAAACTTTTTAGATTCAAGCCCTTCCCTAATTATTTTAACTCTCCCATCCATCATGTCACTTGGGGCAATTATATCACATCCTGATGCAGCAAAATTTACAGACATATTTTTCAAAATATCAATTGTTTTATCATTATCAATTTTACCATTAGAGTTAACTACACCGTCATGACCATTGATAGTGTAGGCATCTAAAGCTACATCACAAATCAGAATTACATCTGGAAATTCTTGTTTGACGATTCTAAGTGCTCGACAAACTAAGTTTTTCTCATTCACACTTTCATCTGCTAGGGATGATTTTTTGGTATCTAATATTTTTGGAAATAATGCAAAGGTATTAACACCATTTTTTAAATCTTTCGAGATTTTCTCCAAAAGTTCTTTGCAAGAGAGTCTTTTAATTCCCTTCATAGAAAAAATATTAGAATCATCATTATCCTCTCGGATAAAGTAGGGCATTATTAATTTGCTAGAACTAAGAGAGGTTTCTGAGACTAATTCTCTAATGTTCTCATTGATTCGTGTTCTTCTACCTCTGTGGTACGGATAACCTCTACTTAAAAATTTTTTCATCTAAGCTTTGTTAAGAGCTTGTTCTAAATCTTCTAAAATATCATCAATATGTTCAATTCCAATAGAAAGCCTTACATATCCAGGGGTAACTCCTGATGAAAGTTTTTCTTCCTCAGATAGTTGTGAATGAGTTGTTGATGAAGGATGAATTGCTAGGGAACGTGAATCACCTATGTTAGCAACGTGATAAAAAATTTTTAAGTTATCAATAAATTTTTTACCTGCATCCTCACCACCTTTAAGTTCAAAGCCAACAAGAGCCCCAAAACCCTTTTCGAGATATTTTTTAGCTCTATCTAAATATTTTTCCTCCATTAAACTTGGATAAATAACTTTTGAAACTTTTTCATGATTTGATAAGTAATCAGCTACTTTTTGAGAATTTTCACAATGCCTTTGCATTCTTAAAGGAAGTGTTTCCAACCCTTGAATAAAAGTAAATGCATTAAACGGACTCATTGCTGACCCTAAATCTCTTAATAAAGTAACCCTTGCTTTTAATATATATGCGATAGGACCAAGTGGTTTTGCTGCTTGTGTCCAAATAGCACCATGATAGCTGGGATCAGGTTGATTTAACATTTTGAATCTATCTCCTGCAGATTCCCAATCAAAATTTCCACCATCTACTAACAATCCTCCAATTGAAATACCATGACCTCCAATATACTTTGTTGTAGAATAAACTATTATATTAGCTCCATGATTAAATGGTTTTGAAATAAATGGTGCTGCAGTATTGTCCATTATTAAAGGAACTTTATGTTTTTTTCCTATTTTTGAAACTTCATCAATAGGAAATACTTGTAACTTTGGGTTAGGAAGAGTTTCAGCATAGATACACCTTGTCTTATCATCAATTGCATTTTCAAATTCTTCAGGATTAGCTGGATTTACAAATCTACATTCAATACCCATTTCTTTCATAGTATTTGAAAAAAGATTCCATGTGCCACCATACAGATCAGTTGAACTAACAAAGTTGTCACCACTATGACAAATATTTTGAATTGAAAAAACAGAAGCAGCTTGACCTGAACTGACTGCCATAGAAGCAACACCTCCCTCTAATTTAGCAATTCTTTCTTCTAGAACTGCACAAGTGGGATTCATAATTCTTGTATATATATTACCTAACTCTTGCAATGAAAATAATTTAGACGCATGTTCAGTATTATTGAATTGATAGGATGTGGTTTGGTAAATTGGAACGGCTACCGAAGTTGTGGACTCATCTTTTCTATGACCGGCATGCAAAACAATTGTTTCTTCTTTCATTATTTTCCTCCTATATAATATAATTAATATAATTATACTAAATTGAGAAAAATTTGATAACAAAAAAAAATACAAAAAAGCTTCTTGATGTAAAATTTATTTCAAGAACAAAAAATAATAAATTCGATAGAATTTTATATAAAAAAAAAGAATTACATAATTTTTCAAGTAATGATTACCTAAGTTTATCTAAGAACCCGTTGTTAATAAAATCATCTCAAAAATGGACGGATGAATATGGTACTAGTTTATCTTCATCTAGATTGATTTCAGGAAATTTAGAAAAGATAAAAGAGATTGAGGCAGATTTAAGTAAATTTTCAAGAAATGAAAAGTCTTTGATAATGGGTAGCGGTTTTCAAACCAATTCGACTCTGATCCCCGCATTAACTGGAAATTCATTGGGCTCTAGATGTAAAACGTATATATTTTCTGATAAGTTTAATCATTCGAGTATTAACCATGGTTGTTTATTGACGAAACAAAAAATATATAGATATAGACATCTAGATTTGAATCATCTTGAATATTTATTAAAAAAAGTTCCAATAAATTCACAAAAATTAATTGTTTCTGAGACAATTTTTAGTATGGATGGAGATTTTGTAGATATAAGTTCAATGAGACTTTTATCTAAAAAATATAATTGTATTTTGTATTTTGATGAAGCTCATTCAATGGGGGTATATGGAAATGAAGGTTTTGGATTAGCCTCTACAAAAAATAAAACAGAAAAAGAAATAATAGTTGGTACTTTTAGCAAGGGATTTGGAAGTTATGGTTCGTTTGTATCTTGTTCAAGCTTTTACATAAAAAAAGTAATAAATTCATGCGGTGGATTAATATATTCTACTGTTCTACCTCCATCAGTTTTGGGATCGATTTATGCAGCTGTTAAAATAATGCCAAAATTATCTAACTTAAGAGAAAAATTGATAGAAAACTCAGCTTTTATGATTGGAGAATTAAAAAAAAATAGAGTTAATACTGGAGGATCGAATTGTCATATTATCCCCGTTATTTTAAATAATGTAAAATCTTGTGAAAGATTGAAAAAGTTTTTATTGGAAGAAAGTTTTTTTGTGAAGCTCATCAGGTCACCAACAGTTCCAAAAGGTAGTGAAAGAATAAGAATTTCATTAACAGCTACTATAGAAAAAAGAATAATTCATAAACTAATAAAAACAATTCATAATTTTCAGATAAATGAAAATTAATTTTTATTTTCTCCACGGATGGGGGTTTGATAAAAAATTTTGGTATCCAGTTGGCAACCTTGTAAAAAAAGAATTGTTCTCAAACTCAGTAAGGTATTTAGATTTAGGTTTTTTTTACGAAAAAGAATTTATTGGAAACTATGATTCCTCACAAAAAAATATTTTTATTGTACATTCTTTAGGTTTAAATTGGTTTCTAAGAATGAAAATTGATTGTTTTTGTCTTATAAATTTTTTTTCAGCACCTTCGTTCCTTAATTTTCAAATAGACTCAGAGAAAAAAAAAAGATATTTAAAAAAAATGATATCAAAATTTGATAAAAATCCAGAACATGTTTTGTCAGAATTTTATTTTAATTGCGGGATTGAAACTAAATTATATCAAAATAAAAAAAAAGATTTAAAAAAACTTTCTAATTCACTTTTGAATTTATACCAAGATAACCAATTAAATGAATTTTTCGAGAAGGATTTTAAAATTTTTTCTATTTTTTCTGAAAATGATAAAATCTTTCAACTTTCCAAAAAAAATATTTCAAACTTAAATAAAGGAAATCACAAAATAAAAATTTTTAAAAACCTTAACCATGGATTCCCTTTAACAAATCCGAATAGAACTTTTTTAATTATTAAATCAATTATAAATAAATTAGTTTGATGATGTTCAATTTAGTAAAAGATTGTTTCAATAAGGGAGCAAAAAGTTATGATAGTAATTCCGATGTTCAAAAAAAAATATCATTACAATTAATCCAAATGCTAACAGAACTAATAAACGACAATAAAATAGAAAAAGGTTTTTATGGATTAGACCTTGGATGTGGTACAGGTGAATTTTCCTTTGAAATCTTAAATAATTTTAATCTAGAAAAGTTAGATATGATAGACTTATCGGACAAAATGATAAATATAGCAAAAACAAAAATAAGAAATAAAAATATAAAATTTTATAATTATGATTTTGACACTTTTAACGAATTTAAAAAATATAATTTAATTGTTTCTAATATGTCAATTCATTGGTCAAAGAATTTTAACAGATTAGTAAGAAAAATATTGAAGGATATTTCATCTGAATCAATATTTCTTGTTTCATTTCTAAATTCTTCGAGTTTTAATTTCTTTAAGAATATAAATTTTTTGAATAATAAAATTATTAATCCATTTCCTGAAAAGAATAGTTTAGATTTTTTATTGAATAGAGAAACATTTTACTTCAAAAAAAAAGAAATAATTCTTAAAAAAAAATATAACAATCCCATAAGTTTTTTTTCTGAATTAAAGAAGATTGGAGCCAATGCAAAATTTTACAAAAAAAACAATAATCTTTTTAAATTAAGAAATATGAGAAAAAGTATTTCTGTAAACTTTAATGCCAGTTGTTATGTAATTAAAAGGATTAGGAGTTAAACTTTGTTTAGAGGTTTTTTTATTTCTGGAACTGACACAAATGTAGGGAAAACAATAATTGCTTCTTTGTTAGTAAAAAAACTTGATGCGATTTACTGGAAGCCTATTCAATGCGGTGTTAATGAACAGGGTGAAAAAGATAGCGATGTGGTAAAAAAATTAACACAAAATAAAATTATTAAAGAATTTTTTTTTTTTTAAGCATCCAGTAAGTCCAAACATTGCCGCTTTAAAAGAGAATAAAAAAATTTTTTTAAAAGATTTTGAAAAGTTCTCATATTTCAATTTTTCAAAAAAAATAATTGTTGAAGGAGCTGGTGGTTTGAATGTTCCATTGAATGAAAAATCACTGGTAGTAGATTTAGTAAAATTTTTAAAATTACCATTAATTTTAGTCTCAAGAACAAATTTAGGAACAATTAATCATACCCTTTTATCTTTAGAGATTTTAAAAAAAAAAAAGATACCTCTTCATGGATTGATTTTCTGTGGAAAAAATCAACCTGAAACTATTGAAACTATTTTGAATCATGGGAAACTAATCTATGGAAAAAAAATTAATTTTTTAGGAAGAGTTCCATATGTAAAAAAAATTGATAAAAATGCAATCACAGAGTTAGGAAGAAAAATTTCTATAGAAGAATGAAGAAAAAAATTTTAGAATTAGATAAAAAGTATCTCTGGCATCCTTTTACTCCAATTTCTAGGAATGCCCCAATACCAATTGCATCTGCTAAAAATGAATATTTAAACGATATAGATGGAAAAAAATATATTGACTTGATTTCATCGTGGTGGGTAAACATTCATGGTCATTGTAATGAATATATTTACAATAGAATTATTGATCAATCCAAGAGATTAGAACAAGTTTTATTTGCTGGTTTTACTCACGAACCAGCAGTAAAATTGGCTAAAGAACTAAATGATATTCTTCCAAAAAAAATGTCCAAAGTTTTTTATTCAGATAATGGTTCAACATCAGTTGAAATAGCACTAAAAATTGCTATTCAATATTGGTTTAATCAAGGAAAGAAAAAAAATAAATTTGTATCATTTGATGGTGGTTACCACGGAGATACTTTCGGGGCTATGTCGGTTGGGTTTAGCACAGGTTTTTATCAACCATTTGAAGATCTACTATTTAAAAGTTTTTCTGTTCCATTTCCTGAATCTTGGAATGGTAATAATGAAATAGAAAAAAATGAAAATATAGCGCTTGATGAAATTGATAGAATCTTAAATGATCATCATAGTGAAATTGCTGCAGTAATTCTTGAGCCATTAATTCAAGGAGCTGGTGGTATGAAAATTTGCAGAAAAGAATTTCTTGAACAAGCTGTTAAAAAATTCAAATCAGCTGGAGTAATTGTAATATTTGATGAAGTTATGACTGCTTTTGGTAGAACGGGAAAAATGTTTGCATTAGATTATTTACAAAAAACTGAACCAGATATTATTTGTTTAGCTAAATCACTCACTGGTGGGTATATTCCTTTAGCTGCTACTGTTTTTAATGAAAAAATTTTTAATGCATTTGTCAGCTCTGATATAAATAAATCATTTCTTCATGGACATTCTTTTACAGCAAACCCTATTGCTTGTGAGGCTGCTCTTGCTTCTTTAGATCTTTTTAAAATTAATAAAACTTTAGAGAAAATAGAATGTCTTAATAAGGTACATATTTCCTGTTTAGAAGAAGTCTCTTCAAAACTTGATGTTTCAAAAATTAGATGTCTTGGCTCCATAGCAGCTTTTGATTTAAATAATATTCAAAAGAAATATGGTTCAGATAAAAGTAATAATTTAAAAAATAAGTTTATTGAAAACGGTTTACTTTTGAGGCCACTCGGAAATACGATTTATCTCATGCCACCTTATTGTATAAGTCCTAACAAACTAAATGATTGTTATAACAAGATCATACAAATTCTTAATTAATTTTTTTTTTACATAAAATATGTTAATTTTTTATCGGTATGGATGTTTCTTTAGACCAAAAAATTGACAATTTTGTTAAACCGTTTTCAGATTCAATAACAAACTTTGTGTTTGGAAGTTTTAATTTTCTTGGTTCAAATATTCCATTTATTGTTCTATGGCTTGTTTTTGCTAGCTTTTTTTTTACATTTTATTTTAGATTTTTAAATATTAGGTATTTTAAAAGAGCATTTAATGTAGCTTTTGGAAAGTATGATAACCCAAATAGTGTTGGAGAAATCACACATTTTCAAGCCTTTACTGCAGCAATGTCTGGAACGATTGGATTGGGAAATATTGCCGGTGTTGCTGTAGCCATCTCATTGGGTGGTCCTGGAGCTATGGTATGGATGATTGTTACCGCTTTTTTTGGAATGTCACTGAAGTTTACAGAAGTTAGCTTAGGTCATAAATATAGAGTTATCCATTCCGATGGAACAGTTTCAGGTGGGGCTATAAGATACTTATCCTCAGGATTAGAGGAATATGGTTTACCTAAACTGGGTAAAATTCTTGCCTTTGTATTTGCAATTTGTTGCATCGGTGGATCTTTTGGTGGAGGAAATATGTTTCAAGCCAATCAAGCATTTCAACAAATAGTTGAAGCTTCTGGTGGTATTGAAAGCCCATTATACGAAAAGGGTTGGTTAGGAGGACTTATCTTTGCTTTTGTGGTTGGTTTAATAATTCTTGGAGGGATAAAATCAATAGGAAGAGTAACTGAGAAACTTGTTCCAATGATGGCAATAATCTACATTTTGTCTTGTTTAATTATAATTTTTTCAAATTTTCATTTAATTCCAGAAACATTCTATAAAATCTTTTCGAGTGCATTTAGTCTTGAAGCAACAACAGGCGGAGTTCTAGGTTCAATAATAGCTGGGGTAAAAAGAGCAGTATTTTCGAATGAATCTGGAATTGGATCAGCTCCAATAGCATATGCTCCTGCAAAAAGTGATAATCATCTCAATACCGGTTTTTTGTCTTTATTATCACCATTTGTTGATACAATTATTGTGTGTTCAATGACAGCATTTGTAATTACAATCACTGGGGTTTATGCTAATTTTGGGGATCAAATACAAGGCGTAGAGTTAACTTCTAGAGCATTTGAGTCTGTTTTTTCCTGGTTTCCAAAAGTATTAGCCATTGCAATAAGTTTATTTGCTATTTCAACACTTATTACATGGTCATATTACGGATTAAGATGTTGGACATATATATTTGGACCAAGTAGTTTAAGTAAATATTCCTTTAAAATAATTTTTTTAAGTTTTACTGTAGTTGGGACATCTATGAATTTGGGAAGTGTTATAAATTTTTCAGACTCTATGATTTTTGCAATGTCAATTCCCAACATCATAGGACTTTATTTTTTAGCACCAACGATTTTTAAAGATTTAAAAAAATTAGAAAAAAAATGATAGAAAAAATTTATATAGCAAGTGATCATGCAGGTTTCGAATTAAAAGAAAAAATTGTTTTGAATTTTAAAGAATTAAATTTTGATAATTTAGGAACAAATAGCTCTGATTCTGTTGACTATCCAGACTTTGCACATAAACTTAGTAAAAAAATTACTCAAAGCAGTTCTTGTTTTGGTGTTTTAATTTGTGGAAGTGGGATTGGTATGTCAATGGTTGCAAATAGATATGAGGGAGTAAGGGCAGGATTGTGCCTTAATCAAGAAATGGCAATGCTTGCAAGAAAACATAATAATGCTAATGTATTAGTTTTAGGTTCGAGGTTGATTTCTTTTGAGGAAGCTATTAAATCAATAGAAGTGTTTTTATCCACTAATTTTGAGGGTGGAAGGCATCAAGGTAGACTAGATAAATTTTATAATGTAAAACTTTAATATATTAATTAGGAGATGATATGACACAACAGGTTTTTTTTCAAAGCAGTTTGACTCAAACTGACCCAGCAATTTTAGATGCTATAAAAAATGAGTATCATAGACAAAACGATCAAATCGAGCTTATAGCATCAGAAAATATTGTTTCTAAAGCTGTTCTTGAGGCTCAAGGAACTATTCTAACCAATAAATATGCCGAGGGGTACTCAGGTAAGAGATATTATGGTGGTTGTGAGCATGTTGATGTAGTTGAAGATTTATGTATTGATAGAGTTAAAAAATTATTTAATGCTGATTTTGCAAATGTTCAGGTTCATTCTGGATCTCAAGCAAATCAAGCGGTCTTTTTAGCATTATTAAAACCAGGTGACACAATTATGGGAATGTCTTTAGCTGCTGGTGGACATCTTACACATGGTGCACCACCAAATGAATCTGGTAAATGGTTCAATGCCGTTCAATATGGTGTAAAAAAAGACGATGCTTTAATTGACTTTGATGAAGTTGAAAAGCTAGCATTAGAAAATAAACCTAAACTTATCATTGCTGGGGGGTCAGCTTACCCTCGCATTATTGACTTTAAGAAATTTAAGGATATTGCTGATAAAGTGGGTGCATTATTGTTGGTTGACATGGCGCATTTTGCTGGTCTTGTTGCCACAGGTCTGTATCCAAATCCTCTTCAATATGCTGATGTTGTGACAACTACAACCCACAAAACACTAAGAGGTCCAAGAGGTGGGTTGGTTTTGACTAACAATCAAGACTTTGCAAAAAAAATTAATTCCGCTGTATTTCCAGGCTTACAAGGGGGGCCTTTAATGCATGTTATTTGTGCTAAAGCTGTGGCATTTGGTGAAGCATTGAAGCCAGAATTTAAAGGTTACATTAAATCTGTTATAGAAAATGCTCAAATCTTGGGTGATGTAATGATTGAACGAGGTCTAGAAGTTGTTTCTGGAGGAACAGATACTCATTTGATTCTAGTAGATTTAAGACCTAAAAAACTTACCGGTAAAGATGCAGAAAGATCTTTAGAAAATGCTGGCATAACATGTAATAAGAATGGGGTTCCTTTTGATCCTGAGAGTCCTTTTATTACATCAGGAATTAGATTAGGTTCTCCAGCAGGTACAAGTAGGGGATTTGGAATTGAAGAATTTAAACAAATTGGTCACCTTATAGGTGATGTACTTGATGGTTTATCTAATAATAGAGAAGATAATTCAAAAATAGAAAATGAAGTTAGAACTAAAGTAAAAAATCTATGTGAAAGGTTTCCGATCTATAGTTCTGTAATTTAAGTAAGGTTAGATATGCGCTGCCCCTTTTGCGGACACGATGAAACTCAGGTAAAAGATTCAAGACCTTCAGATGATAATAGTTCAATCAGAAGGAGGCGCCAGTGTCCGGCATGTGCAGCAAGATTCACAACTTTTGAAAGAGTTCAACTTCGTGAACTTATGGTAATTAAGAAGGACGAATCTAGGACAGTTTTTGATAGAGAAAAACTTGTTAGATCTATTAATATTTCATGTAGAAAAAGACCTGTTAAAACTGATCAAATAGAACTTGTAGCAAACAGTATACAAAGAAGACTTGAAAGTTCGGGTGAGACAGAAATCCCTTCAAATCTTATTGGAGAATTGGTTATGGATGCTTTAAAAGAATTAGACAGAGTTGCTTACTTAAGATTTGCTTCAGTTTACAAGGATTTTCAAGAAACTGACGATTTTAGAAAATTTATTGATAAAAATCTAAATTTAAAAAATGAATAATAAGTGTTTTTTGATAATCAATATATCTATTCATCTCTTTTTATTTTAAGGCAATTTTTAGGGAAAACTTTTCCTAACCCACCAGTAGTTGCTTTATTAGTTGAATATGACAAAAATTTTAAAAATCATAAAATTGTTAGTTTTGGCATAACGGGAAAATCTGGTAGGCCACATGCTGAAGCTGTAGCGATTAAAAATTTTACATTTAATTCAAGAAAAAAATATACATTATACTCTACATTAGAACCATGTTCTCATAAGGGTCGAGGCAATTCTTGTGTAAGTGAAATTTTAAAATCAAAAATTCACAGAGTTGTTTTTTGTTTACTTGACCCAGACTTTAGAGTTCGAGGTAAAGGAGCAAAAATCTTAAAACAAAACGGTATTGAAGTTTTTCATGGTCTAATGGAAAAAGAGGCTTATAACATTTATGAGGGTTACTTTTTTAATAGAATAAAACGACGCCCATTGGTTACGATAAAGTTTGCAACATCACTAGATGGAAAAATCTCTGAAAAAAAAAATAAATTTAGTCAAATCACTAATAAAAAAAGTCAAAAGTATCTTCATATAATGAGATCGATGCATGATGCGGTTTTAGTAGGATCAAATACAGTAAGAATAGATGATTGCATTTTAACTTCTCGTTTAGAAGGTTTAAAAAATTTCTCTCCTATAAGAGTAATATTGAATAGAAAATTTGACCTTCCAGAAAATAAAAAAATTTTTAAAGATGCAAAAAAATATAGAACAATTATTTTTACAGAGAAAAAAAATCATATGAAAAAAATATCTAAAAGTGATTTTGAAGTAATTGAAGTTGAAAAGAAGCAGTATAATCTAAAATTTATATTAGAAAAATTAGCTGAAATAGGAGTTTGTAATCTCTTAGTAGAGGGTGGTGCGAAAATTTTCAATTCATTTTTACATTCAAAATATTGTGATAAAATTATGATTTTTAGAGGAAATTTTTTTATTGGGAAACAAGGACTAGATGCTTTATCTTCAAATTATGATTTAAAAAAAAATGATCTTGAGTTTAATCTAATAGCTTTAAATAAATTTGAACAAGATCATTTAGAAATTTTTGAAAAAACGAGAAATTCTTTAATACTAAAATAAAATGTTTTCAGGTATAGTAACAAATTTAGGTAAGTTAACTTTTTTTGATAAATTAAAAAAAGTTATTGCAATAAATTCAAACCTTAAAAATGTAAATCTTGGTGATTCTATTAGTTGTAATGGAATTTGTTTAACAGTGAGTAAAAAAGAAAATAAGACTTTATTTTTTAATGTGTCTGAGGAAACAGTGTCTAAGACAAATTTATCCAAAAGTACAATTAATGATATGATAAATTTAGAAAAATCACTTAAAAGTGGCGATGAAATTTCTGGACACTTAGTTTTTGGTCATGTTGATGGAATTTCAAAGGTAATAAAAATTAATAATCTAGGAAATTCTTATGAAGTATTATTTGAAACGACTAAAAATATATCAAAATTTTTAATAGAAAAGTGTTCAATTTGTCTAGATGGGGTATCTTTAACAGTAAATTATGTAAAAAAAAACAACTTCAAAATTAGTATTATTCCATATACTTGGAAAAATACGACATTTCAGAATTTAAAAATTGGAAGTACTCTCAATACTGAAGTTGATATGCTAGCAAGATATGTTTTTAAGGCTTTAAACAAATGAAAAATATATTTTCACCAATAAAAGAAATCATTCATGACCTTTCTAAAGGAAAAATGGTTATTATTGTTGATGATGAAAATAGAGAAAATGAAGGTGATCTTATATTTTGCGCAGAACATGTAGATTCAGAGAAGATAAACTTTATGGCAAAACATGCGAGAGGTTTGATTTGTTTAGCCCTAGATAAAAAAAGAGTTGAGAAACTTAATTTAAAATTGATGACAGAAACTAATCAAAGTAATCACAGAACAGCATTTACAGTTTCAATTGATGCGAGAAGTGGGATTTCAACTGGAATTAGCGCTAAAGATAGGGCTCAAACAATAAAGGTTGCAACTATGAAAAACTCTAAGTCATTGGATTTGGTAAGTCCGGGCCATATATTCCCACTTTTAGCAAGTGAGGGAGGAGTTTTAGTTAGAGCTGGCCATACAGAAGCAGCCGTTGACTTATCAAAATTAGCTTTAGGTAATAAAAATCCATATGGTGTTATTTGTGAAATAATGAATGATGATGGTACAATGGCCAGATTCAATGACTTAGTAAAATTCTGCAAGAAGCATAAATTAAAGATGTCTTCAATTAAAGATCTAATTGAGTATAGATTGAAGAAGGAAAAATTTGTTAGATGTATTAAAACTGACTTTTTAAATTTAGGAAAAAATAAAAACTTTAAAATGTTCATCTATAAAAATTTAATTGATGATACTGAACACATTGCATTAGTTAAGGGAAAAATAATTAGAGGGGAAACATTAATTGTAAGGATGCACAGTTTAAATTTTTTTTCAGATTTTCTAAATCCAAAAAATAATGATCTATACAAATCAATTGAAGCTATATCTAAAGCCGAGCATGGAATAATAGTTATTATTAGAAATCCAAAAAAAGAGTTAGAGAAAAAAGATAAGGCAAAAAATAAAATTCAGAAAAAAACACTTAAAGAATATGGTATCGGTGCTCAGATTTTAGTAGATATGGGAGTTCAAAAAATAATTCTATTAACAAATTCTAAAACTAATATTATTGGTATAGATGGGTTTGGTTTAAAAATTAGCGGAATAAAAAAATTAAAATGAAAACAATCCTTATAATAGTATCAACCTTTTATTCAAAAATTTCTGATAAACTTTTAAAGGGTTCAAAAAACATTCTAGATAAAAATAAAATGAATTATGATATTAAAAAAGTTTCTGGTTCCTTGGAAATTCCGTTTATATTAGAGAAATATAAAAATAAATATGATGGTTACATTGTTTTGGGTTGTATTATTCAAGGTGAAACAGATCATCATGAAGTTGTAAAAGAAATATCAATTAAGTATATTTACGAGATAGCCTACAAAAATAAATTGCCATTAAGCAGTGCAATTTTAACAGTAAAAAATTTTGAACAAGCTTTAGAAAGAGCTGACATTAAAAAAAGGAATCTAGGAGGTAAAGCTGCAGAAGTTTGTTTGAATCTTATGAAAGAAATTTAATGAGTTATACAATAAAAAATAAATCTTTGACGAGATTTGCAGTAGTACAAACTATATATTGTATAAAGAGCTCGCAGTTTAGTGAATTAGATATTTTAAATTCTTCTGATGAGAAAAATCCAGAATTTTTATTAGGTCTAGATGAAAATATTGATAAAAAAAAAATAGATAAAAATCTCTTTTCAAATATTATTAAAATTCAAAAAGATAAAAAAGAGTTAATTGAAAAATTAATTAATAAAAATATTAATAAAAATTGGAATATAGAAAGATTACCAATTATTTTGCACTCAATACTTATTGCAGCAATAAGTGAGATGATTTTATCTCCGAAGTTATCTCTTGGAATTATAGCCACTGAATATTTGAAAATTACTGAGTGTTTTTTTTTAGAAGGAGAGAGTGCATTTGTTAATGCAATTATTGAAAAAGTTTACTCTATTTTAATTTCTTCAAAAGAAAGCGCCAATGGATAATGAATTTAAAATTATAAAAGATTTTTTTCTACAACTGGCAGACATTAAAAATTCAATGAAACTTTCCAATGATGCTGCTCTATTGAATTTAAGAAATACTTTTTTAACTGTTTCTACTGATATGATGATTGAAGGAACTCACTTTGATGGATCTGAGAACCCAAAGATGATTGCACGCAAATTGCTTAGAGTAAATCTCTCTGATTTAGCTGCTATGGGAGCTATTCCACACGGTTATTTATTAAACATTTCTATACCAAAAAAAAATTCGTTTGATTGGATCAAGGAATTTGTTGCTGGATTAAAGATAGATCAAAAAAAATTTGGAATAAAACTTTTAGGAGGAGATCTTAGTCAATCCAAAAAGATTTTTTTATCTGTAACAATTCTTGGTAAAGTTAATAAAAAGATTCACTATAATAATTCAGCTATGGAAGGTTCAAATATTTATGTTTCTGGAAATTTAGGTGATGCAGCTTTTGCCTTTAATTATTTAAAAAAAAAAAATTACTTAGAAGAGAAGAGTAGAAATTATTTTATGAAAAAATTATTTTTACCTGATCCAAAAATAAAATTAGGAAATTTTTTACTTAATTATTCAGATTCATGTACAGATATTTCTGATGGATTGTTTAGAGATTTAAATAAATTATGTTTTCATTCTGATTTATGTGCAAATATCTTTTGTTCAAAAATCCCATTATCAAGTTATTTAAAAAAAATTTTAAAAAATTCAAACGATAAAAAAGAATTATGGCAGACTATACTTTGTGGAGGGGAAGATTATCAACTTTTGTTTTCAATTCCAAAAGAAAAAATTAAGAAATTTGAAACTCAAAAATTAAAGAATGTACATAAGATTGGTTACTTTTCTAAAGGTAATGGAATAAAAATATATGATACTGAAAACAAAATTCTAAATCTAACTAAAACGGGATTCAGTCATTTTTAATTTAAATATTGAACAAGTAATTCAATGTGCTATAAGAACGTTTTATAACAATATTTTTTATTTATGTTAATAGAATTTCTGATTGTACTCCTCTGTTCTTTATTGTCTATTGCTTATGGGGCATTCACTATAAAAAAAATCCTATCTGCACCACAAGGTTCTGATAGAATGATAGAAATTGCTTCTGCAATCCAAGAGGGAGCGCAAGCATATCTAAATAGACAATATTTTACCATATCAGTTGTTGGAATAATAATAGCACTCTCACTTTACTTCCTTATGGATAATAGTTTTGTATCTATTGGGTTTGTTTTAGGTGCTTTTCTTTCAGGCCTAGCTGGATATATTGGAATGTTTATTTCTGTTAGAGCAAATGTAAGAACTGCTGAGGCGGCCACTAAAGGGTTACAACCTGCTCTAGATATTTCTTTTAAATCAGGAGCTATAACTGGTTTTCTAGTCGTTGGATTAGGTTTATTAGGTCTTATTGGATATTATTGGTTTTTAACGATCCACTTTAATCCAGGTGGTGGAAGAGAAATTATTGAGTCTATGGTAGCTTTAAGTTTTGGAGCCTCTTTAATTTCTATATTTGCAAGATTAGGCGGTGGAATTTTTACAAAGGGTGCAGATGTAGGGGCTGATTTAGTTGGTAAAATAGAGGCAGGTATACCAGAAGATGACCCAAGGAATCCTGCGGTTATTGCTGATAATGTAGGTGATAATGTTGGTGATTGTGCTGGAATGGCTGCGGATTTATTTGAAACTTACGCCGTTACAATCGTAGGTACCATGGTTTTGGGGCTTATTTTATTTTCTGGAGGTGATCAAGAAATTTTTATGATGTACCCTTTGTTAATTGCAGGTGTTTGTATTGTCTCTTCTTTAATTGGATCATTTTATGTAAAACTTGGAGAGGGTTCGACCAATATAATGGGAGCTCTCTATAAGGGGTTGGGTATCACTGGCATAACTTCAGTTATTTTTATCTTTTTTCTAACCGATTTTTTTGTTGGTGTTGATCAAATAATAATTAATAAAGACTTATTTATAGAATCCTTTTCTGGTATTGATTTATTTTATTGTTCTATAATAGGTCTTGCAGTTACTGGTCTTCTTGTCTGGATAACAGAGTATTACACTAGTACTGAATTTGGCCCTGTTAGATCAGTGGCTAATTCATCACAATCAGGTCATGCAACTAACATAATTCAGGGTTTAGCTGTTTCAATGCAATCCACAACTTTACCTACAATTGTTATAATTTTAGGTATAATTTTCTCTTACAAATTTGCTGGATTATATGGAATTTCAATAGCTGCAACAACAATGCTAGCATTAGCTGGGATGATTGTAGCTTTAGATGCTTATGGACCTGTAACTGATAACGCTGGTGGCATAGCTGAAATGTCAAACTTGCCTCAAGATGTTAGAAAAACAACAGATGCTTTAGATGCAGTAGGAAATACAACTAAAGCTGTTACAAAAGGTTATGCAATTGGTTCAGCTGGTTT
>MDTD01001098.1_pt1 | contig 17643 bp, 21 predicted proteins | sample 811221 | NCBI WGS metagenome assembly MDTD01 (sample SAMN05326646, study PRJNA326480) | marine metagenome | isolation source: seawater | place: Pacific Ocean: South West | collected 2011 | reverse complement strand
TGTTTAGTTGTAATGGTAGTAGTCAGTTTAATGACTAAAGAACCAAGTCCAGCTACACAAAAATTAGTAGACGATACAAGAATACCAACAGGTAAGGCTATTCTTGGTAAGCAACACTAATTAACAATTATTTAAAATTAAAAGGGGCGATTTATTCGCCCCTTTTTTTTTACCTAAATCGTGGTAATTTAGAAGTATGATACCGACTTGGGCAATAGTTTTGGATTACACATTAGGAACTATTATGTGGACTTTAATAGGCCGAGCATTCATGAATATTTTTCAAAGAGAAGACTCTACTTTCTTTTTCATGAGAATATTTGTTAAAACTACTAATCCAATAATCAACTTGTTTAAATTTATAACACCAAGTTTCTTATTCGGGCCTTTTATTGCTTTATACGTGGCCTGGTTCTTTTACCTTTTCAGATTTTATGCAATGCCTTACATTCTTGGCTATGACGTTTGGGGAATGCTCGCATTTCCATTAGAAAGTGATTTTTCAAGACAATTATATCAACTGTTTAATTGACCTAATTTTTTGACAATTTTTTGGATTAAAATATAAGTAAGTAATGAGCGGTTCAATTAAAATTTCACCTTCTATACTTTCTGCTGATTTTAGCAAATTGGGTAGCGAGGTTATTTCTTTAGAGAAAGCTGGAGCTGATTACATTCATATAGATGTAATGGATGGACACTTTGTGCCGAATCTAACAATCGGTCCTGAGGTAATAAAGAAACTTAGACCGCTGACTAAAAAAATTTTCGATGTTCACTTAATGATTTCTCCTGTTGATAATTTTATAAAAGATTATTCTGCTGCTGGTGCAGATATTATCACTTTTCACCCTGAAGCAACACAAGATACCGCAAAAACAATTGCTCTTATAAAAAAAGAAAATAAAAAAGTTGGTATATCTTTAAAACCAAAATCAAAAATCGAATTAATTGAAAAATATTTAGAAGAAATTGATCTTGTCCTCATTATGAGCGTTGAACCTGGCTTTGGAGGGCAAAAATTTATGCCTGAAGTTTTAGATAAAACAAGAAAGTTAAAAGAAATTATTAAAAAACGAAATATTAATATAGACATAGAAATTGATGGAGGAATAAATTTCGAGAACTGCTCTCAGGCCAAACAAGCCGGGGCAAATATTCTTGTATCAGGTTCAACTATTTTTAAAGAAAATAAAGGTAATCTAAAAAAAAATATTGAGATTTTAAGAAAAAGTTAATTAATGTTTGGCTTAAAAGGTGCCTATTTCTATTTCGTTGCTCTTCATATAACTTTATTGAAATTTTTTAAAAAGGTTTATTTTACAACAGATTACTATAACAAATTACTTAAATCAAAAATACCAACTCAAGTCCACTTTAATCCAAATCCATTTATATTATCAATAATTTCTCCTTACAAAAAAAAATTATTTAAAATTGATGAAATAAACTCCAAAGATTTTTGGTTAGACGATAAAAAAAATAAAATCAAGAAACAACATAATTTTTTATGGCTAAATCTTATTGATAGAAAAATAGATGGCAAGAATATTCAAAAAATAATTTATATCTGGATGATTAAATATTCTAAATATAAAAAAGGAGTTTGGGATAATTCTAATTTAAGTTCAAGAGTCATAAGTTGGATACTAAATATTGATATGATTATAAATAATGGTTCATTTGACTTTAAGAAAAACTTTTTTGAAAATATAATTTCCCAGTGTAATCATTTAAAAAAAAATATAAAGTTTGAGAAAGACCCTCTTAAGAAAATTGAGATTCTTTCTGCATTGATTTTATCCGGACTAGCATTCAAAGAATACGAGGAAAATTTAAATATAGGCTTGAAAGAATTAGAAAAAATTTCAAAATCTTTTTTTGATAAAGATGGTTTTCCTTTAACAAGAAACCCTAATGATTTAGTATTTATTACAAAATATATACTACTGTGTAACGAATGCATTAGAGATGCTCAAAATTATGTCCCAGAATTTCTTGAAGATATTCTAAGAAAAAATCTAGCTTGTATTAAATATATTAAGACTCCGGAAGATAAGGTTCCATTATTTAATGGAGGGTCTGAACTTTACCTAACAAGCTTTGAGAAATATTTTGAAAATATATCTCTTAAAAAAGATAAAAAAAATACAGTAGGAGGAATATTTTTTGCTAAAGTGAAAAATCAAAACATCTTTTTTGATATTGGCAATCCACCTGATAAAAGTCATTCAAAGAATTATCAATCTGGACCCTTATCTTTTGAATATTTTATGGATGGAACAAAAATAATTACAAATTGTGGTTTCGGAAATAATATATCCAGTAAAGCCGAATTAATAAGCAGATTCACTGCTAGCCAATCAACTTTAACAATAAATGATACATCAATAACTAAATTTGAAAGAAATAAATTAGTAAATAGAGTTTTTGGAAATTCAATAAAGAATTCATTCAAAACTAATAGCGTAATATACAAGAACGATATAAATTATGTTGGTTGTTGTGCATCACATAGCGGATATGAGAAAAATTTTGGCTGTATACATAAAAGAGAAATCTATCTAGACAAAGAAAATAATAAGCTAAAAGGCTTAGATCATATTACCAAAAGAAGTGATGGTATTCCTGTTAGGTATGTATTCAGATTTCATTTAAACCCTGGATTATCAGCTGTTAAAACTATGAGTGGAAATAGTGTATTGATACAGATTTCAAAGAATAAGTCTTTAATTTTTACCATGGATGATGAAAATTTAGAAATAGAAAAAAGTATTTATTTAGGTGGTAAAAAAATATTAGATAATACTTGTATAACTGTTGCTGGTAATCTAGTTAATAAAAGCAAATCTTTTATTTGGCAAATAAAGAAAAAAATTTAGCAATGAAAGTTAAAATAAAAAACGCTTTAGTATCAGTATCAGATAAAGAGAATTTAATATCTTTATTAAAGGTATTTAAGAAATATAAAATTCAAATAATTAGCTCAGGAGGTACTTATAAATCTATAAAAAAATTAGGTTATAAATGTACTGAATTATCTCAATTTACCGGGTTTAAGGAAATGTTGGATGGAAGAGTTAAGACTCTTCATCCTAAGATTCACGCAGGGATTTTACATGATAGACAGAATAAAAATCATAAAAGTGAAATGAATAAACAGAAATTTCCATCAATAGATTTAATAATAGTAAATTTTTATCCTTTTCAAAATGTAGTTAAAGGATCGAAAAGTTCAAAAAATATTATTGAAAATATTGATATTGGAGGTCCTACAATGGTTCGTGCTGCAGCTAAAAATTTCAAAAACGTTGCAATCATTACTAATAAGAATGATTACCAAAATCTAATTGAAGAATTAAATAAAAAAAAAGGTGCAACCAGTTTGAAATTTAGAGAATTAATGTCTGCTAAAGCTTTTGGTTTAACAGCTTACTACGATGCTATGATAGCAAATTGGTTTAATAAAAAATTAAATATAGAATTTCCTGAAAGAAAAACTATTTTTGGGAGAAAATTTAAGGAACTACGGTATGGAGAAAATCCACATCAAGTAAGCTCAATTTATATTAGTGATTACAATGACAAAAATTTTGGATTTAGTCAGTTAGGTGGTAAAGAATTAAGTTACAACAATTATAACGACTTGTTTGCGTCTCTAGAAATCCTAAATTCAATAAAGGGGAAAGCTGGCACAGTTATTATTAAACATGCAAATCCTTGTGGGGTTTCAGAAAATAAAAATGCTCTTTACTCATTGAGAAACGCTTTTGCTTGTGACCCTGTTAGTGCATTTGGCGGAGTTATAGCTTGCAATTTTAAAGTTAATAAAAAAATAGCCATGGAAATTAAAGAAAAATTCTTAGAAGTTATATTAGCAAAAGGTTTTGATAAAGAAGCTTTAAATATTCTTAAAAAAAAAAAGAACCTTAGAATAATAGATATCAAAAACTATAAACCTAAAAATTTTTCTTCAGTAAGATCCTTTAATGATTCATTTCTAGTACAAAGAAAAGACGAAATAATTTTTGATAATAAAAAATTAAGATGTGTAACAAAATCAAAACCAACAAAAAAAGAAATAGTTGAAATAAAATTTGCTTATAATATTTGCAAATACGTTAAATCAAATGCTATTGTAATATGCAGTAATTTTTCGACAATAGGAATAGGTGCAGGGCAACCTAGCAGATTAGATAGTTGCAAATTAGCAATTCAGAAAGCAAAGCATTTTAAACCAGACAAAATCAAAAATTCCATAGCAGCTTCAGATGCATTTTTTCCATTTGCAGATGGAGTAAAAACACTAATTAGGGCCGGTGTGAAGATCATTGTACAACCTGGTGGATCAATTAGAGATCAAGAAGTAATTGATGCTGCTAACAAAGCAAAAATAAAAATGCTATTTACAAATGTAAGGCATTTCAACCATTAATTATATTTCATCAATTTTAGCTGCTAATATAAAATCACTCTCAGCAAGTCCTTTTATTGCATGAGTAAATATTTTAATTTTGCAGTATCCCCAACCAAAAGATATATCTGGATGATGATTTTCTTCTTCAGCAATTTCACCCACTTTGTTTATGAAATTTTGGCTATCTTTAAAATTCTTAAAACTAAATTCCTTTATTAAATAAAAACTTTCATCGGTATTATTTTTAACATCCCAGCCATCTACTTTTTTCAAATATTTGTGTATTTCGCTTTTATCAAACGCTGGAATATTTCCTTCGCAAGGGACACATTTTTTTTTCGCTAAATCATTCATATTTTAGTGTTATTGGAGCGGGCAAAGGGACTTGAACCCTCGACCTTCTCGTTGGCAACGAGACGCTCTACCACTGAGCTATGCCCGCAATTGTTAAAGAATTATAGTATAAGGTGTCTAGAATGGTCAACATAAATAAAATGTCGCTATCAGAGTTGTAAAAATTTTAATATAATAATTCAAATGAAAGAATTACCAGACATAATCCCTGTGTTTCCTCTTAGTGGTGTAATATATTTTCCGAAAACAAATCTTCCACTAAACATTTTTGAGCAACGATACTTGGATCTCGTAAATGATACATTTGAAAAAGACAAACTGATGGGTATGGTGCAATCTCAAAAAAAAGAAAATGAGGTTTATAAAGTAGGATGTTTAGGTAAAATTAGTGACCTTCAAAAAAGTAAAGACGGTAGAATTCTAATCAATCTCACAGGTATAACTCGTTTTCAAATACTAGAGGAAGTGCAAAACAATAGATTATATCGTGAGTTCAAAGTTGATTACAAAAATTTTAAATTAGATTTAACGAGCCTATCAGAGGATAAAAGCACTGAAAGTTTAATGGAAAAAGCAAAAATTTTTTTTAAGAAGAATGGTTTGCTACTTAATTGGAAAGAGTTTGAAAAATTGAATAAAACTCAGCAGGTAAATACTTTATCTATGATTTCACCAGTAACAAACGAAGAAAAGCAAAAACTTTTAGAAGCATTAACGATTAAGGATAAGATCGAAACTCTAGAAAATATTATCAGCTTTTATTTACACGATATAAACTTTAACAATCAAACAATTCAATAGAAATTTAGTTAGCAGATTTGTTCATTGAGTCAAAAAAGTCTGAGTTATTTTTGGTATTTTTAAGTTTTGATATTAAAAATTCAATACCATCCATTGTTCCCATTGGGCTAATAATTCTTCTCAATACATTCATTTTTGATAATTCGTCTTTAGCGAATAACAATTCCTCTCTTCTAGTTCCGGATCTTGTAATATCCAGAGCAGGATAAATTCTTTTATCAGCAACTTTTCTGTCTAAGATTAATTCTGAATTTCCTGTGCCTTTAAACTCCTCAAATATAACCTCATCCATTCTACTTCCAGTATCAATTAAAGCTGTAGAGATGATTGTTAAGGACCCTCCCTCTTCGACATTTCTTGCTGCTCCAAAAAATCTTTTTGGTCTTTGGAGTGCATTTGCATCTACACCACCGGTCAATACTTTTCCTGAACTAGGTATTACTGCATTATAAGCTCTTCCTAGTCTAGTAATAGAGTCCAATAATATCACCACATCTTTTTTATGTTCTACTAATCTCTTTGCCTTTTCAATAACCATTTCAGCAACTGCCACGTGACGCGAAGCTGGTTCATCAAACGTTGAAGCAACAACTTCCCCTTTTACTGATCTTTGCATATCGGTAACTTCTTCCGGTCTCTCATCTATTAATAAAACCATTAAATAACATTCAGGATGATTAGCAGTAATAGATTGTGCAATATTTTGAAGTATAATTGTTTTTCCTGCCCTGGGTGGTGAAACTATCAAAGATCTCTGACCTTTACCGATTGGGCTTACTAGATCAATTAATCTTGCGGTATTATCCGGTTTTTTTTCTACTTTAGTAGTCTCGACTTCTAATTTAATTCTTTCATTAGGATATAAAGGTGTAAGGTTATCAAAAGCAATCTTGTTTTTACCTTTTTCTGGGTCATCAAAATTAATTTTATTCACTTTTAAAAGAGCAAAATACCTTTCAGCATCTTTTGGTCCTCTGATTTCCCCTTCAACAGAGTCTCCGGTCCTTAACCCGAATCTTCTTATCTGACTTGGGCTTACATAAATGTCGTCTGGTCCTGGAAGATAGTTAGATTCTATGGCTCTTAAAAAACCAAAACCGTCTTGTAAAACCTCAAGTACACCAGTAGCAGTAATTTGCTCATTTTTTTCAGCTAATTTTTTTAGAATAGCAAAGAGTATCTCTTGTTTTCTTAGTGTGCTTGGGTTCTCAATACCTAACTTTTCAGCTTCGCTAATAAGCTCTGCAGGGTTCTTTTGCTTTAATTCTTGTAAATTCATGTGATTGTTTTAATTCTTAGGAAAGTACTAAAAATATAGTTTTTTTTTTGAAAAATTCAAGTCTGAGATCAATTTAAATTTTAAAAAAAGGTCCAAATTTAGCTATTTATGTATTTAATTTTACAATATTTTTAAATTTTTAAAAAAATATGTAAAATCTCTCAATTTTTAATGAAAATTTAAATTTTACATTCTATCAAACTCCTTTATGAATTTTTTTACTCTTTGCCAATCGGTAAACTCATAGGTATTTTTGGTATTTGTGGGTCCGCTAGTAATTAACATTATAATTCTTATTACGTTCTTATTAATGAAACCTAAACTAGGATAATCAATTTTTCCTGCAAATACTCCAAGTTTGTCTGGCTGCCAACTTGATTTTTTTAAAAATTTTCTAATATAAGGATTAGTATCAGGTGTATTTTTATCTGGCTTTCGCGCTACAACATTTACAGAAAAAAATGCACTCTTTTTTTTCTCTAAAATATTCTTATTTTTTTTAATAAATTTATAAACCTTTGAACTGTGTCTTCCATATCTAATACTTGCACCAATAATAATTTCATCATATTTTCCAATTTCTTTGTGAAACGCTTCATCTAAAGAAATAACTTCGAAAGAATTTTTCTTTACAGAGTGACTTTTAATTGTCTCACAAATCTTTTTAGTTTGACCATCTGTGGTTGAATAAATTATTAAAGAATTCATCTTTTTCTAGTTGATGTTTTTTTTTATTAGATATTGGAATAGATCAATGTGTTCGGGGCTATCGTTAAGACAGGAAATAAGGTCAAAATTTTTTCCTCCACTATTTATAAACGTTTCTCTGCCAGCCATATTTATCTCTTCTAAAGTTTCTACACAATCAGACGCGAAGCCAGGACAAATTATCAATAAATTCTTGATTCCGTTTTTTGGTAAATCTTCCAATGTTTTATCTGTATAAGGTTTTAACCACTCCTGAGGCCCAAATCTTGATTGGAAAGTAGTCTTTATCTCAACACTATTAAACTTTTCTCTAATTAATCTTGTAGTCTTTTGACAGTAGCACTGATATGGATCACCTTTATCAAAGTAAGATTTTGGTATCCCGTGGTAAGATGAGATTATCATATCAGGTTTCCATTCTATCTCTTTAATTTTTTTCTCGATGCTTTTTACTAAAGCATCTATATATTTTGGTTCACTTTCATAATGAGGTATAATTTGGAGACTCGGTTGCCACCTCATACTCATTAAAGATCGGTATACCTCATCACAAACAGTTGCGGTGGTTGCTGCAGCATACTGGGGGTATAAAGGTAAAATTACTATGTGCTCACATCCGCTTTCCTTAAGCTTACTAAGTTGCGACTTAATGCTAGGATTTCCATATCTCATCGCAAAATCAACTATGATTTGTTCATTTCCAATTTTATCATTCAGCTTGGTAGCTTGATTTCTTGTAAAATATAATAATGGGGACTCGTTTGTATCCATTCTCCAAATTTTTTTATAAGCTTTGGCTGTTTTTGAAGGTCTGAAAGTTAAAATAAACAAGTTTAGTATAATTTGCCAAATAATAGGATTTAATTCTATTACTCTTCTATCAGAAAGAAATTCTTTTAAATATCTCCTTATATCCCACCAGCTTGTCGAATCTGGTGTTCCTAAGTTTATAATTAAGACTCCTGTCTTGCCAAATTTAATTTGCGGGTGGTCTTTATCCATCATGAATTTCTATAAAATTTTATTAATTTATTGACTTTATCAGGATCGGTTTCGGGAAGTAAACCGTGCCCTAAATTAAAAACATAAGGAATATCTTTAAAAGTTTGAATGTATTTCGTCGCTCCTTCGATAATTATGTCTTCTGATTTCAATAAAACTTTGGGATCGAGACCTCCTTGTAATACAACGTTTTTTAGTTTTTCTTTAGCCCACGAAGGATCTATCTCATAATCTAAATTTAAACCATCAGGTTTTACAAAATTATTAAAAATTTCATATTTTTCTTTAATCCCTTTTGGAAAACAAATATTGGGTATTTTTTTTTCCTTACAAAATTCAACTATTTTAAAATTTGGAATATAACAGTAATCTTTGATTTTATCTTCTGGAGATAGCCCTGCCCATGAGTCAAATATTTGCACAACGTCAGCTCCAGATTCAATTTGATTTCTGATATGTATACATAAGAACTTAATAAGCTTGTCTATTGTTTGTTCCATAGATTTGCTTAATTTGTTTAATTCTATGTAGTCTAATTCTGAATTATTTTTTTTTAATCCAAACATGTAAATCAAAAGAGTCCACGGAGCTCCAACAAAAGAAATTAATGTTTTTTTCCTGTCTAGCTTTTTTCTTACAATTTCGATACTTTTATAAATAGGGTTTAGTTTTTGTGAAAAAATTTTTTCATTAATATCTAAAAATAATTCCAAATTAAAATTACTTAATTCCGGACCATGATTTTTTATAAAAGAAACTTTTTGTCCCAAAGCATGTGGTACCAATAAAATATCAGAAAAAATTATAGCTGAATCTAAATCAAATCTTTCGATAGGTTGAAGAGTAATTTCAGAACTTAAATTACTATTTAAACATAAATTTACAAAATTAGGATTTTTTTGTCTTATTTCTCTAAATTCAGGTAAATATCTTCCTGCTTGTCGCATAAACCATATAGACTTACAAGGTATTTTGTCTACCAAGATTTTTTTTAGATTACTCATATTAATAAATTGTTTTTTAAGTATAGTTTATGTAGTAGGCTATGTTGAATTCACATATAACTTTTTATACATATTTTATACATATAAAGATTAATAAACTTTATTAAAAAACCTTCATTTTGATAACTTATAAACTTTATAAACATTAGCGAAACAATATTATTAACATCTAATAAAATGTTAAAATAATGTTAATTATTGTGAATTTTTTCTCAATTAGTTCCGAAAGAAGTGGAAAAGTATTATTTATCATTTATTTATTAACAAGTATATGAACGAAAAATACAATGTATATCTTGTGTCTGATTCTACCGGTGAAACTTTAGATAGGATATTCTTGTCTTTAAAATCCCAATTTGCCAATTTTGAATATGAAAAAAAAGAATTTGCCTTTGTAAGAACAGAACTTCAAATTGATAAAATTATTAATGAATGTATAAAATTGGAAAACTCTCTTATTCTTTACACAATAGTAGAAACAAAGCTTGCAAAATATATATCAAATCAGAGTGAAAAAAATAACGTTCCGTGTTTTGGGATTTTAGGAAATCTTATATTAAGTTTTTCAAAGCTTTTAAATCAAAAAGCGATACATAAACCAAGTGCCCAACACGTTTTAGATGATGACTATTACAAAAGAATAGAAGCTATTCAGTTTACAATGTCACATGACGATGGAAAAAAAGTTGATGATATAGAAAATGCTGATGTTATACTACTCGGCGTTAGCAGGACGAGTAAAACTCCAACTTCGATATATTTAGCGAATAGAGGTTATAAAACTATAAATATACCCTTAGTCTTAGATCAAAAAATACCTAATAGTCTATTGTCTAACAAAAAAGCGTGCATAGTAGGATTAATAGCAGATCCCGAGAGATTAGCAGATATTAGAAGAAACCGGGTCGCGATCATGAAAGAAAAAAATCTCAAAGGATATACAGATCTTGAGCATATTAATAATGAGATAAATGACTCTAAAAATCTTTTTAAAAAAAATAATTGGCCTATAATTGACGTGACAAGAAAATCAGTAGAAGAAACTGCTGCATCAATTTTAAAAATAATTGAAATTAAAAAACATAAATGAAAATAATTTTAGCCTCAAAAAGCGGAGTAAGAAAAAAAATTTTAGATGAACACAATATTGATTCAGAAGTAATGGTTTCTAATGTAGATGAAGACGAGATAAAGATATCTCTTTTAGCAGAGGGGGCTGACCCATTATCAATCTCTAAAAATCTTGCCGAAATTAAATCTATTAAAATTAGCAGTAGAAATCCAGATAGGTTAGTGCTGGGTGCGGACAGCGTTATCTCACTTAACAACGAACTCATTAATAAGCCGAAATCAAGAGATGAGGCATTAGATATTTTAAAAAGACTTAATAACTCTAAACATTATTTAATAAGTTCTGTTTGTTTGTCTAAAAATGGATCAATGGTCTGGAACCACTCTGACTCATCGGAATTAAAAATGAAAAACTTCTCAGAGGAGCAACTTTCTGATTATCTTGATAAAATTAAGACTGAAACTTTGCTTTCATATGGCGTTTATCAAGTTGAAGCAGAAGGTTTAAATTTATTTGAGTATATTAAGGGCGATCATAACTCAATTATGGGTTTGCCAGTAAAAGATATAATTAACTATATAGAGCATTATCAAAAATGACTAAAAAATTCGGAATTATCGGTAACCCAATCAAGCATTCCTTATCACCAGTACTTCATAATTATTGGTTTGAAAAATACGGCATTGACGCTAAATACTCTATTTTGGAAGTAAAAAACGACGATCTTTCTAATATTGTTAAAAGCATTAAAAATGAAAATATAAGCGGAATAAATATAACTTTGCCTTATAAGCAAAAAATAGTTCCGCATCTAGATATACTAATAAACGATGCTGAGGCAACAAACTCAGTAAATACGTTGTATCTTGATGATCAAGGATCAGTCGTTGGAGAAAACACAGACGTTTTTGGTCTGCAAGCAGCCTATTTAAAAGAGGTAGATAACGCTTCAGCAAAAACAGCATTGGTAATTGGTGCGGGAGGAGTATCGCCTTCAGTGATACTTTCTTTACAGAAATCCGGAGTTAAAAACATTTCAATAACCAATAGAACGAGAGAAAAATGTATTTTTTTAAGAAATAAGTTTAAAGGTTTAGAAATAATAGAATGGGCTGAGTTGAAAAAAGAGATAAGAAAATATGATATAATTATAAATGCTACAAGTCTTGGGTTAAAGAATGGAGAAAATTTTGATTTTAACTTCGACAATACTAAAGAAAAATTGATTTATATTGATACAATTTATAATCCTTTAGAAACAAAAACATTAAAGTATTTAAAAGAAAAAGAAGTAAAGGTATTTAACGGTCTTGATATGTTTATTTATCAAGGACAGAAGTCTTTTTATTTATGGAATAAAGTAAATCCAGAAATAGATCAAAAATTAGTTGAACTTTTATTATCAAAACTTAAATGAAAAGAATAGGTATAACAGGATCTCTAGCATCTGGAAAAACAACAGCAAGCAAGATTTTATCTGCAAGAAAAGGACCATTATTTAGCGCTGATTTAATAGTTAAGAAATTATATTTAACAAAGAGTTTTAAAGATCTTTTAAAGAAAAAATTTGAATTTAGCAGCAATGTTAATCTTAAAAATGAACTTAAAAAAAAAATATTTAATAATAAATCATTAATAAAAAAGTTAGAAAATATAATTCATCCTTTAGTTAGGAAGGAAATGAGAAAGTTTACAACAAGACATAAATCAAAACCATATTGTTTCTATGAAATTCCTTTGCTTATAGAAAGTAAATTAATGAAAAATTTTGATATAATCATTTTCATTAAATCTAATAAAAAAATCAGATTAAAAAGGTTTGTAAACAAGGGCGGTACAAAAAATCTCTTTAAAGTCTTAAATAATAGACAACTAATTGATAGAAAAAAGATGAAATATTGCGATTACATAGTTGTTAATGACAAGAATAAAAAGATATTAAAAGAAAATTTAAGGTCTATACTTAAAAAAATATGAATGAAATTTTCTTAGATACAGAGACAACAGGTTTATCATTTAAAGAGGGTCATAAAGTTGTTGAAATAGCTTGTGTGGAAACAAAAGATCTAATTGCAACAGGAAAAATCTTTCACAAATTAATTAACCCTAAAAGAAATATGCCTAAAGAGGCTTTTGATGTCCATGGTTTTTCAGAGGAATTTTTGAGCGACAAAGATACCTTTGATAAAATAGCTGATGAGTTTCTTGATTTTGTTAAAGAAAAAAAATTAATAATACATAATGCATCATTTGACATTGGATTTTTAAATGGTGAACTTAGTGCAATTAATAAAAGTAAATTAGATAGTAAATTAGTTATAGACTCACTAGAAATAGCAAGAAACAAATTTCCAGGTGTATCAAATTCTTTGGATGCTCTTTGCAAAAAATTCAATATTGATCTTTCTAGGCGAACAAAACATAACGCATTGTTAGATTGTGAGCTATTAAGAGAAGTCTATATAAATTTACTTGATGTTAAGGAGCCAAAATTTAATCTTTCATCGAATAAATCTAAAATTGATGTAATTAAGAGTGAGAATTACAATAGAGATATAGTAAAGGTCTCTGAGTCCGAAATAGAAATGCACAAACAATTTTTAAAGAAAGAATTAAAAAAAAATTTTTACTGAACATTTCTTAATTTATAAAGTTTTTCAAAATCTACATTTTCACTTATTTTTACATCTTTGAATCCAGAGTTTTCAAACAAGCTAATGAATATTTGTCTTAGTTCACTATAAATCTTTGAGGGAACGTCAATTAATATAATTGTTTCTATTTCTTTTTTTTCTATTTTTTCATTTGTTAATTCTACAATCGTAGAGAAAACAATTCTTGCTTCAATTTTTTCAAAATCATTTTTAGTTGGTGTTAAATTAATAGAAGTAAGTACCTCAATAATTTTTTGTTTTACTTGATTGCTTTTTATATCAATATTGATTTTATAATTTGCAATATCTTTCGATAAAAGGAAAAAAGTTTTAGGATTAGGAATGTTAAAATTAAGCTCTTTGATATATTTACCAATTATCTTATAGCTCATCTTTTTCTTTTTCTATTATTTCGCCATCAATTATTTTTTTTTCTTTTCCTTCATTTTTAATTTTAGTCTTATTAATGGTGACATTGAAAATAATTTTCCTTGTGAATGGAATTAGAAATAAAAAACCCATAAGATCAGTTAAAAAACCAGGTATAATTAACATTAATGAACCAAAAGCAATAGAAGCCCCAGACATAATCTCATAAATTGGAAGTTTATTTTGATACAAATTTGTTAGACCTGATTTTAAAGTTTGAATGCCTTGTATTCTTGCATAATAGATACCTATTATCGCCGTCAGCAATATTAGAGCAATTGTATTGAGAGCTCCAATATTTCCACCAATTTTTATCATTAAAAATATCTCTAGCGCAGGTAAACCTACTAAAATTAGAAAAAATGTGTTCATTTGTCTGATACAAAATTATATTATTCATGTATATTTATCAAATTATGAGTAACAATTTCGGATATTTAGACATAATATTATTAGGCATGATCGCTGGATTTATAATTTTGCGACTTAGAAGCATATTGGGCAGAAAAACTGGACACGAAACTAAAGTTTACCCAACTTTTTCTGAAGAAAAATTTAATATTCCTAAGCAAGAAGCTAAGCCGGCTGCGCAGAACCTTGAAGTTCTCGAGGGTAAAGAGAAAAAAGAATTTTTAAAAGGAGCAGAGATAGCATACGAAAGTATTCTTACTTCTTTTGCAACAGGTGATTTAATTAAACTTAAAGCTCTCCTTTCTCAAAATATGTTTTCTAATTTTTCTGAGGCCATAAAAATAAGAAACAAAGATAATATAAAATCAGAGTTTACATTTATTGGTATTAAAGAGTCTTCAGTGGAAAAATATGAAAAAATAAAAGATAATCTATTTGCAACAGTTAAGTTTGTAGCAGAAGTGATATCTGTTAAAAGAGATAAGGATGATAAAATAATAGAAGGAAATCCAGACAAAATTAAGTTTGTTACCGATAGCTGGAAATTTACAAGAAATATTAATAATAAAAGTCCAAATTGGTATTTATCTGAAATTATAAGTCAGTGATTAAAAAGAAAGACCTTTCCGAGGATGATGCTAAAACTTGGGAGAGTTATATTAAAAATCCTCAAGATATCTTTGATAAAGATAAAAATATTTCTACCAAAATTAAGAGAAAAGACAGATTTAAATTTGATCTACATGGATTTACTTTAGATAATGCAAACAGTAAAGTTAAAGAGCTTATTCACTATTGTATTAAGAATAAATATAAGGAACTATTATTGGTAACTGGAAAAGGAAATCATTCTACAATTGATGAGAACGTTTATATCTCTAAAGAATTAGGCAAACTAAAATATTCCGTGCCAGATTTTATTAAAAATGAAGATGATTTAAGTAATTATATAATATCCATCTCTGATGCTGATGATGCTGATGGAGGTGGAGGAGCAATTCTTTTAAAATTTAGGAATCTATAAAATAAATTTCGATAAATCAGTATCTTTCACTAAACTTCCGAGATTATCCTGAACATATTTTTTATCTACCTTAATAGTCTCACCTGCTTTATCTGTAGCATTGAAGCTTATATCATCCAAAACTTTTTCAATAATGGTATGAAGTCTTCTTGCGCCAATATTTTCGACTGAAGAATTTACTTCTGCAGAAATTTTAGCAAGCATGTCTATTCCATCTTCAGAGAATTCTAAGTTAACATCCTCTGTTTTTAACAATGCTTTATATTGTTTGATTAAACTATTATCTGGTTCTTTAAGAATTCTTTTAAAATCATCTTCATTCAAAGCGTTAAGCTCAACTCTTATCGGCAATCTTCCTTGTAATTCAGGTAAAAGATCTGAGGGTTTAGCCAATTGAAAAGCTCCAGAGGCAATAAATAAAATATGGTCAGTTTTTATAGGGCCATGTTTTGTGCTTACAGTTGTCCCTTCAATTAAAGGTAATAAATCTCTTTGAACTCCTTCTCTTGAAACATCGCCACCAACCCTGTCGCTTCTTGCAGACACTTTATCTATCTCATCTAAAAAAACTATTCCGTTCTCTTCTGTAGCCTTTTTTGCCTCTTTAATTATTTTATCTTCTTCTATCATTTTATCAGACTCTTGGGCTACCAAAATTCCGTGAGATTCTTTTACAGACATTTTTTTCTTCTTTCCTTTTTTACCACCCATAGATTTGCCTAAAATGTCCCCAAGGTTTACCATACCTACGTTTCCCCCCGGCATTCCCGGTATTTCAAAACTTTGAAGCCCTGAAGATGTATCTTGAACCTCAATTTCTATTTCGTTGTTATCTAAATCACCACTTCTTAATCTTTTTCTAAAGCTTTCTCTTGTTGCAACGCTTGCTTTATTTCCAACTAAGGCATCCAGGACTTTTTCTTCTGCCTTTAACTCTGCTTTTGCTTTAACTTCTTTTCTTTTTCTCTCTCTTTCCATTGCAATAGCAATTTCAATCAAGTCTCTAACAATCTGTTCTACGTCTCTTCCAACATAACCAACTTCAGTAAATCTTGTAGCCTCAACTTTAATAAAAGGTGCCTCTGCAAGTTTTGAAAGTCTTCTTGATATCTCTGTTTTACCTACGCCTGTAGGACCAATCATAAGTATATTCTTAGGTAAAACTTCATCTCGCATTTCATCAGTGAGAGCTTGTCTCCTCCATCTATTTCTTAATGCAACAGCCACAGCTTTCTTCGCTTCTCTTTGGCCGATTACGTATCTGTCTAATTCAGACACTATTTCTCTTGGTGAGAGAGCACTTACCTTTGAACTATCGTTTTTAGAACCTTTAACTAATTTTAGATTGGTTTCCTTTTTTGATTTTGACATTTAAATTTTTTCCATTGTTACATTGTTATTTGTAAATACACAGATATCTGACGCAACTTTTAGTGCTTTCTTAGCAATTTCCTCCGCTTTCATATCAGTTTCAATTAAAACTTTAGCTGCTGCTAAAGCATAGTTGCCGCCTGAACCAATTCCAATAATTCCATCTTCAGGTTCTAAAACATCACCAGTTCCAGAAATGATAAAACTATGATTTTTATCTGCTACTGCCATAAGGGCCTCTAATCTTCGCAAAAACTTATCGCTTCTCCAATCTTTTGCTAATTCTACAGCTGCTCTTTGCAAATTACCTGCGTGTTTTTCTAATTTAGCCTCTAATCTCTCAAATAAAGTTAAAGCGTCTGCGGTAGATCCGGCAAATCCAGCGATCACTCCTCTACTTTCAATTTTTCTAACTTTTTTGGCTTTGCTTTTTAAAACTGTATTACCAAGACTAACCTGGCCATCTCCCGCCACAATAGTCTCACCACCTTTTCTAAGTAACACAATCGTTGTGCCATGCCATTTTTCAGCTGTATTCATTATGTTATATGTGGAGATTAATTTTGGATCTTCAATAGTGATTCATTGATAAAATGAGTATTTAAATATATATCAAAGGTAAATCAGCTTTGTTTATGAATAGAAAAGCAAAAATTATACGTAAAACTAAAGAAACTAGCATTTCTGTCGCTGTCAATTTAGACGGCAAAGGAAAGTATAGGATTAAAACAGGAATAGGTTTTTTAGATCATATGTTAGAACAATTATCGAAGCACTCTTTAATAGATTTAGAAGTGAAAGCTAAAGGTGACACACATATTGATTTGCATCACACAACTGAGGATACAGGTATAGCCATTGGTGAAGCTGTAAAAAAAGCTGCTGGAAATAGAAAAGGAATAACAAGATATGCATCCACAATGATTCCAATGGATGAAACGTTAAGTCGTGTATCAATTGACGTATCAAACAGGCCTTATCTAATTTGGAAAGTAAATTTGCCGGTTGAAAAACTTGGTGAGATGGACACAGAATTATTTAAAGAGTGGTTCCAAGCTTTTTCACAATCAGCTGGAGTTACTCTTCACATCGAAAATATTTATGGTGAAAATAGTCA
>MDTD01180159.1_pt1 | contig 17650 bp, 24 predicted proteins | sample 811221 | NCBI WGS metagenome assembly MDTD01 (sample SAMN05326646, study PRJNA326480) | marine metagenome | isolation source: seawater | place: Pacific Ocean: South West | collected 2011 | reverse complement strand
TTTTCTAATCTTTCCTTTTCTAATCTTTCCTTTTCTAATCTTTCCTTTTCTAATCTTTCCTCCAATTCTTTTCTTTGTTGAATTAGCTGAATTTTTTTTTTTTTTAATTCAATTTTTTTTACCCTTTGTTCCCACCAAATTTTATGTTGTTCTTCTTTTTTTTCCATTATTTCTGCATGCCTTAATTTATGCCTTTCCTTTCTCCTACCTCTATTTCTATACTTAATCGCTTTAAGTTTTTTATTTAATGTCATTAAACTATATATATTGTAAATATATATATTAATAATTTATATAATATTTTAATTAATAGTGTTATATTACACATTTTAAAGTTTAAGGGTTTAAAGGGGGAAAACGAAAAAAAAAATTGAAAGTATTATGTAGTTGAAGCTTTATTAAGTTAAATTAACCAAAACAACCTGGATTAAAAAGTTACTTATCAAAGTTAACTCACTTTCTTTCACTCATGGAATGTCAACCGAACTTCCATTACAGATTGACGTGTCGATTTTGTGGTCACGAAGCACAGTATGAAGACATCTCAGACGGAGATTTTGACGCAGAAAATGGAGAGTGCTTTCCATGTTCTGAGGAAAACAGAGAGTTGCGCGAGAAGGAGGAGATTATTAAGCAATACAGCGGAGATGGTCGTCGTTGGGCTTGCAGCAAACAGGTGGAACACTCAAACATGAGTGACATGGCACTTGAAATACGTTATTCAAAAAACACAGTTCCAGAATGGATGGACGAGAATGTGCAACCAGGATGGAGAGCACGATGGGACCGAAAGCTGAGTCAGCAGACGTGGGACGAGACGATTAATGCTGGACTTCCTGTGAATTTGAGGACAACATCCACAAAAGATGATCATATTTCGGAAAATATGCAGCGAGTTTTTCGGGAGATTGATGTGCGAGGTCCAGCGATTATGCAGGAGAAAGTTGGGCGTTGGAAGTCCCCGTTGAATATGCGACAGGAGATAGGTGTTGGATGTGGTCTTGTCAAGGGATCAATCACTTCTTCACCTGCAACCAGTGGAGGTGGAGGTGGAGGTGGTGGATATTAATTACGCTTATACAAAAAAAAATAAAAAAATGGCAATAACACTGTAACAGGGTATTGAATACAAATAATCAATAAAAATTATAAAATAAAAAAAAAGCAAAAATTTTTTATTACCTTTACAAAATTTACCGGCTTTTTATTCGATTCAATATTCTAAATAATATTATCTAATTTAACAGCATGAAGTTTTTTTCAGAATTCCTAATATTTCCTTAAACTAATAAATAGTTGAAAATAATTTACTCATCTTTGTGTAACACCTAGATATAAGGTATTTATAAAAATATTTAAACATATTATTATTTAATTATTAATGTTCAATAATTTCTGGAAATATAATAATTTAGTTTCTAAAAATATTCAAAAATATGACAGACTTGTTAATGAAATAAATTGTGAAAAAGTATGGAAATGTTCAAAAAAACATATAATTAATAACTATAATAAAAATATTAACTGCAATCATCTTGAAATAGGTCCAGGAACTGGGTATTTTTTAAAGAAAAAAAACTTAAATGTTAATTTAAATAAATTAACACTTGTTGATGTCAATAGCAAAATATTAAATTATTCTAAAAATAATTTAAAATCAGAATATTCGGATATTAATATTCTTTCTCATAATCTATTTTCATATGAAATTCCTTCAAAAGTGAAATTTAATTCAGTAGGTATTAATTACGTCTTACACTGTATACCAGGAAATTTACAAACAAAATTAGATAAATTAATTGTTAATCTTGGAAATAACAAATATAATTTATTTGGAGCGTCTGTTATTTGTGACCCACTACATATGAATCCAATTGCTGAATATGAACTTATATTTTTGAATGCTTTAGGTATTTTCAATAACAATAATGATACATATGAAGAATTAAATGAATATCTCAACAATAGAAATTTAAATTTTTCATTGAAAAAACAAGGTTATGTTGCTATATTCAACATACATATAGATAACTGTTAATTTATTATTTTAGCTGTTATCAAATTTTTTTTCCATTTACTTTATTAACGTTGTATTAATATTGAATTGATTTTTTTTCGAGTATTGAGACATTGACGACATTCTGGACATTTATTTGTTATATTATATACTGGAGTAATGCATTCTGAATGAAATATGTGACCACAATTTGTAATATGTATATCTTCCCAATCTATCTTATCATAACATATTGGACAATTTTTATTTTCACTTTTCTCCCATATTTCCATTAACTCATTTAATAAATGAATTGGTATCTGATTATGCGAATTATGTACATCAATAATTTCCTCTATTTTTGAAAATAATGAAGAATTTTCTTCATCTAGATCTCTCACTCTATCCTGTAATAACTCTATAGATTCTGTTAAATTAATAATCATTTTCCTGTATGCATCTATTTTTTTTGCAGTCATCTGAGTTTGAGTACTCGCTGATGAAAATTTTTTTTCCTTATTATTTTCCTCATCCTCGAATGTTTCTGGAAATGTTTTTTTTTTCCTCAATATAAATGAAATAGACCTAATCATCTAATATATAATAATAAATATAAAAATACAAATATTTATTTTCTGTTTATATTAATATAGTTAAATGAATAAAAATAAGAAATATACAAGAAAAAATATTAACAAGAGAAAGAAAAATATAAAAAAATCAACATTAAAAAATAAAAAAGGAGGTGTAATACCTGTAGCAATAGCAGCTGCACCTGCGGGTCCAATTGCTTTAGGTGTTGTTTCCGCAATTGGTTTAGGTGCATACGCAAGACATAAACTTAGACGATGGGATGTTCAAGCAAAAAATATCAAGGGAAAATGGGAAAATTTACAAAAAATGAGTGAGCCCTGTTTTAAAGAATTTGAAAAAGATAAAACATTTTTTAAAGATAATAATATCGAATTTTTTAAAAACTCAATTTTAAGGAAAATGAGTCATTTAAATGCAAGTGATTCAAAATTAGCTGATGGATTTTTAGCTGCTTGTTTAAGAGCAATTGATCTAATATTTGTATGTATAAAAGGATATAAATTAGATACAGAATATTCGCCTAAACTTTTTACACTAGAACCAGAATGCAATGCAAATGAAGGTGGTGGTATTTTTTCAAAATCAAAAAAATGCAACAAAGTAACTATTAGTATAGGTAATTCACCAAAAATAAGAGAAGGAAAGATATTTTTAGATTTTATTAAAGTTCATGATGAAGAAGAAAATAATATTGGAAGAGAAATTAATTATGTAATAAAAAATGATAGTGGATATATTAACTGGGTTGCAATATCGTCAAATGAAAAATCCAAAGGTTGGTTTAATTTTAAAACAGAATCAGATAAAATCAAAGATAAGATTCAGAAAATTGTTAAAGAAAATACTACTGACAGTATTGATTTTACTAAAATAAAACCGGAAGAAATAAATTATATTACCGCTGAACATAAAGAACCTTGTAAAGAGAATTCTTCTCAGGATCAATGTAAGGAATATTATACTGATAAATACTATCGTTATAAATTTAAACAGATAAAAATTTTAGATGATTTAATTAATATGCTAAAAACACTATTTCAGGATAGTGGAAGTGTTTCAGATGGGAATTTAAGTTCAGTAATTGGTCCATTAGAAATAGATCAATTTAAATCAGTGCGTAAATTAATGATACATCATTTAGATATATGGAAAGAAAATGTAGACCCAGGATCTGTACCACACATGTTACAAACAATCCCTGTTGCACCTCCTGCATCAAGTAATCCTGCACCAAGTGCTCCTCCACTAAGTCCAGGTCCAACCGAAAAAAGAGGATCTTCTGAAAGAAGATCAGATGTAATTACTAATAAACATGTTGAAGAAAATATTAAAAAGCGAATTACAGATATAATTGAAACTATACAAAAAGCATTATAATAATATATTTCTTTATTTATAAGTGATTATTTGCATTTTAATTTATAGTTATAAGTATTAAAATTTATAACTATAATTTGAATAGGATTACTTTATATAGTCTTAGTTTCTTCTTTATTTACATTTGGAGCTGAATCATTTAAATGTTGAAGTACTGCAGTAATTTTATTATATAATTGTCCAACAGGAAACATTTCACTAGCCTTAAATGCACCTCTTTGAGAACAAATATTAAGTATATCTCGAATTGCAGCTAAATCTTGAACACTAATATTTGGCTTTTCAACAACATTTTCATTAATTGTTTCTAATTTTGACATATAATCTATATATACAAATAAAAATATCAAAATAAACTTAATCTATTTTCGGTTTATATATGTATAATATAATGGAATCATATGTATCTAAAAACATAACAAATATAGTTATAATGTTAATAATATTTAGATTCTTTATAAAATCGAAATTCAGGTTCCATGATCTCCACAATAATATATTATAAAAACACATAAAAAAAGGTAACCAATATATTACTTTTGTAACATCTATATAATGTGTATAAACATTATGTTGATAGATACAGTAATATCTAAAAAAAAACATAAATATAATAAATATAGTGTTAAATATAATACGAAAAGTAGCAGTATTATACAACAAGTGAATATTATTGGCGTTAGTACCAGAAATTAGATACTGATTAGTATAATTATAGTCACTATAAGAATTAGTACAATTAGGATGATTTACATTATCGTGGTAACATACAGAGCATGATGAGTTATTTGGTGAACAGTCTATTAAATAATAATCTGAATAATTAAATTGATTAAATAGATCTGCAAAAAAATAGTAATAAGAAAATTTAATAAAAATTAGAGAAAATATATCTCGAAATATAGTAAATATTGTATTATTTTCAATATCATTTATACCAGCATCTTCAAGTATAGCTGGATATGATTTTTTTATAAAAGAGCGAGATTCAACTATAAAACACATAAACATACAAATGAGCATATCGATCCAAAAATTACTATCTTCTGTTAAACCATAACGATTAATATTTGTAATAGTATATATACTAGTATTTTTGTGCTGAATAGCATCCTGAACTAAAGATATATCAGGTAAATCTAGAGAACATTTTTGTAAACATTCATTATCTATATTTGTAAGACTAACATTATTAGAAATACTTTCTCTACAATCACATCTGAATGTAGATAAATTGCGGGTATCTATATTTGAATGGTTTATCCAGTTATTATACATAACGAATAATGAAAAAAAAACAATACTAATTTTTGTTAAAAAGTAATAAAGTCTTTGTCTTTGTTGTCTCAGTAAATTATTATTAGTATTATGTATCTCATCTAATTTTTTTATATTCTGAACAAATGAGCGATCATAATCTGTCATTTCAATCTCAATGTTTCTTGACATTTTTATTAATAATCTATATTGTTAACTATTTAATATATTTTAAGTAAGTAATAATATCTCATAATTCTTTATATAAACATAATGAATTTTAACTGTAAAGTTAAAATATCAAATGTTGTATATAGAATTGTCAATAAATTTGTAAAAGTCATAATATTCCTAAATTTTATAGTGGAAAGTAAACTAAATAAAGATGCACAACCAGATATTGATGATATCTATAAAAAAATAAAAATCGAAGTGAGGAATAAATTATATAGAAGGGCAAAGAACAATAAATATGATTGGTATATACTAGACATAGAGGATTGTGCTGTATATACTGAAAATGATATATTAGATGAAGAAAAAATATCTTTTACTGAAGTAGTAAAATATAATTAGGGTAGATATTCAAAATCTTCTAATTTAATTTCATCAACTGACTGTATCTGTTTTTCTGGATCTTTTTCATAACTATTAATTAAATTCATAATATACTCCCTATATACAATGTGATATTCTTGTTTAATTTCATCCTCTGCAGGCATTATAATAAATAGTAAGAGAAAAATATTTATTATAATTAAACTTAAATTTATAAAAAGAATTTTGATTGTGTTGTTATTTTATTTGATGTAACTATTGATTCTTGCGATATATTATTATATTTAAATATTGAATTAAGTACTGTTTTAATATTATCTATATAAATATAGTTATTTTGAACTAAATAATTTAGACAATAAGTTAATATACCATGATATTTTGAATTAATTAATCTTTCATAGGAATATTGTTCATCACGGCATCCACTAATTGCTATAATATCTCCATTTATACTAAGTTTATTATTTCTGTAATTAAAAATATTATTTCTAAAAGGCAAGTCAACTAATGTTCCACTGTTACAACAGTCCATTATCATACGCACTCTTTTATTTTTTTTCATATATTTCTGTACTAAATTAAAGATTTCATCATCTGATATAAGACCAGTTGTATGATTAGAAGGAATAATTACTTCGTCTTTACCATCTTTTTCATCATTGTTTCTATCTAATACTTGATATCCATGTCCCGTATAATAAATATATATGTTATTAAATTTATGTAATATACGTTGTAAACTATTAAGTATAGTATCCTTATTGGCATCTTTATATTCTATACTATATTTGCTATTTTGTCCAATAAGTTTCTTCATTCTATTTTGTCTATCAGTTAATATACAAAATTTTAACTTTATATTTGGATTTTTAGAATAGTGATTTTCAATCATTTTTTTAAATAAAAAACTATCATTTAGTGTACCATTTAATTTAAGATTACCACTATATTGTATCGATATAATTAATATACCAATTTCTTTAATCATATAATATTATATTATAAAATATTTCATTCCTTTTTTTTGAAATAACTTCTAATCTTATAAGCATAAGTTACAGTTAAATTTGAAATGTAATTACCAAAAAAAACTAAACCATCAATTGCACTTCCGTATAAAAACATAAAATAATCTAAATCCCATTTAAATTCTATTTTATGTGACACAGTAGAATTATCTGCAGTATCTTCTTCATCCCCTTCTACTTCTTCTTCTGTTAAAGATACATCCACGATTTTATTATTTTCTTGTTCTTGTTCTTGTTTTTTTTCTTTTTCTTTTTGATTAACTACGTTTATCAATTCTGTATAATAATTATTTGTATTATCAAGTACTTGTAAAAATAAATTTTCACCTTCATCATTTTCATACTGATTTTCTTTATATTCTTCTAAATTTTTTGTACATGTACTAATTCTTTCAATATTATCTCTAGTAAATATTTCACTATTTTCAGATTTAATATCGACAACATAATTTTTGATAGTTAAATCAAAATTCTCGCAAATATTACTAAGAGATGGTTTATAATAAAAAAAACTTGTACGTGGTAACGAATGATATATTCTATCATTATCTATATAGACATAATATTCTTTTTTATAAGTGTCATTAACTAATTTCAAATTTTCATAAAAATCAAGATTCGAATATACGATATCTTTATCCATAATATGTTTTATATATATATATTTTATTTTTTTATATAATAATTTTAAATAAATTTATATAATAATTATTGATGAAATAGGTAATATATTTTTGTATGTTGCAGAATCGGAATTTTCAAATTATATTTTAAACATTATATAATAAAGGATTATAAATATAATATTCATATAGGTAATAGGTATACTAATCGTATGTATAGATCAAAAATACAAAAAGAAATATTCAAATTCTTAGTGTAAATTTTTACAACTTTATATTAATTTAAATATAAATTTAATATTATTAATTAAATAATGGTTGAAAAATTAACCGATTATGAAATTATAACATTTACAAATTATAGTAATATCGATAAACGTAAAATAGTTATTAAGATGAAAGGTAACGATTATTATATAAATATAAAAGATTTAGATGATATTGAAGATATAATACTATATTTTTCAAAAAAAGTAGATATAAGAGAAAGTGAAATAGATTTATTTCATAATGATATAAAATTAAATAATAGTAATATTCGAAATATAATAAATGATTCTATTAATCCTTTGGTATTTGATTGTAAGTTGAAAAATAGTAATCATGATGAAGAATATATAATAGTTGATATAACAAATGATATTCTCAATGATATATTAGATGTGAGTAAAATAATTTTTAATAGAATAGTAACACTTGACTTAGAAGATTTTGTTAATGAAATTGAAAAAACATTTACAGATGAAAATGAAATAGAACATCAATTTAATATTGATTTCCCAAGGTCAAGAGTTCTCATAAATGGAATAGAGATAAATGATTGTAATTCTATGAAAAATTATTTAAGATCTACATTTGATAAAGAAAAAGTGAATAGAATATTAATGTTATCAACACAAGGAGTTCTTGGTAAACCCGTAGAATTAATGTACAATTATTTGTTAATAAATAATTTACATATAGGCGAAAAAAAATTTAATTCATCAAGAAATCCATATACGGTTTACATAGATACATACAATGGTATATCTTTTTTAATTGTAAAAAAAATGAGAATATTCAAAATATATCGTGGTATTGATGTTACACTATGCGATGTTGATCTAAGGATAGAGTTTAATATTGATATAGATAAAATTGTTGTTCTCAGATTAGGTATAAATAAGATGAAAAATAATTAGGTCAAAACTCTATATAAAATAAACACAGAAATACATAATATAATAAAAAAAAATATAAACTTAATACTAGATTTATTTTTTAGAGATGTATTTTTTTCTGATAATTTTACATAGGGTATGTCAGGATAATTAATTTTATTAACTACAATAATTTCTTCTAATTTATCATCTGGTGGAAAATGAACACTCTTCATGTTATACCTAAATATTATAATTAAGTTTAATTTACTGTAAAATAATATATTCTAAAAATATTCTAAAATAAAATGGATAAAAATAGTTTAGTGCTAAAAAGTGAAGACAAAATTGTTACGAAAACAGATGATAAATATTTAAAAATACGAGAAAGAGCATATAATTTAGAAACCGAAATAGAAGAAGATCAGAAAAAATATGCACAACAATTATCTGAAATATTAAAAAAATTACAATTACATTTCTTGAAAAAGAATGGTAAAAAACTACAAGAATTAGAAGATTTACAGGAAGTTATTGTTAGTTATAAATCAAGAGGTTTAAAAAATTTAAGGAGAGATATTCAAAATCTTTATGTTGAGGAAATGTCTGGTGGTGGAGATATAGAAAGTTTAGAAGATAAAGCTAAAGTGTTATATAAAACATATAAACTAAAATATACACCAGATGATAATTATCAAAAAAAAAGAGATCTTGAAGCTAAAAAATTACAAGAATCGATACTTGGTATAACAAGTGGTTATAACCAATCAGATGATAATCTGTTAGAATATTAGGAATATCCAAAGATAAGAAAGAGAAAACAGAATATAATCATAATAGTAAAATAATTAATTAGAAATAATAATAATTTTTAATTAATATAAAATATTTAAATTAAAATAACTCTCTCTTTATTTCTCTTACTCTTATTTTTCCTTAATTTAGTATTTTTCAATGATTTATTATTAACTTTATTAATAACTTTTTCTTCATATTCATCAATATTAGTTTCATTTGAAACTAAATCTTTTTGTTTAAAAAAACGATCAACAATCTCAGTCCATATATCCTTATTCATCAAATCAAGTTCATATTTTGTTAAATTACCACTAATATTTTCAGTTCTTTTTTTTACAGATTCAATTAATAACTCAATTGTTTTATTCGAATCTAAATCTTGAAGGTTTTGTGTTTTTAACCATTCATTAAATTTAGGATGCTTGAAAATAACAGCAATAAATTTAGGAAAATGTGTTCTTAAAGGTAATTTATATTCACATATTAGCTCTAATAACTGATAATTATATCCAGTAAAGTTATAATCATTTGCTTTAAATAATTTATCATTATAACTCTCACTCATTAAGTAAATTATAATATACAAATTTATAATTATTCATAGTTTAAACTTGTACAAGAAATAGGAATTTATTCACATCCACCAATTTCCATAGCACGTCTGTTTGTATCTGGTTCAATTGTACTTTGTCCCCATGGAGATACTTTAACTTGTGGATTTGGTGGTTCGGATCTAAGTTGCATATTAGCATTTCTAAGTGTTTGCCCGACAGTGTTTATTCCAACATGATGACCGGCATTTAAGAAGTTTTGATCTTGTAAATCACCTTGTCCGGATGGATTAACTTGAGCCCATTTACTGTTAGCGTCTTGAGGTAATAATTCAGATGGTGTAAGTTGATCTTTTGGGTAGCAATCTTTTGGTAATTGATTTCCACCTAATCCAACTGGTCCGGATCCTGGTTCGAAATTAGATAATGATCTAAATACTTCATTTCCACCCATTGGTTCAGATGCTCTTGGTTCATTGCATGATAATTGACCTTCTGGTTGCATGAGTGTTTGGTTATCTGCGGGTACTTGAGCTACATTTGGATTGTTATTATTTAAGGCAGCTTGAGATCTTTTGGTTGTGTAATGACCATCAGCACCACCTTCATACCCACCTTGGTATTCATTATTTGAGTTTGGTAAGGATTCGTTTGATGGTGGTGATCTTACTTGATAATTTGTAAATGATTCTTGTTCATCTTCAGCACCTTCAAATGATTCATAACCAGTGTTTTGTGTACTATTATATCTGTTTATTAGAAAATACATAGCAATTGCCGCTCCAACTATTAATGCAATCTTTATATACTCAGAATTATTCATTATATTAAATACACAATAAAATTTTTTCATCAATAAATTTTATTAGTTTAATTAATTATTCATTTCGGTAATATTAATATAAATTATTGTATCCTATATAATTTATATTAATTTTCAATTTCCATATCCTAAATAATTAAATTTCAACAGTTTCTAAATTATCAAGTAAAAATTCATCATCGGATGCTTCATCATCTGTTTTGTATTCATATCCGGGAGATTCATATCTACTCTGTTTTTCCTGTAATTTTCTAACATTTTCCTCAGCCTTTTTTGCTAATTCTCTAACTTTTTGTGATCTTTTATTTGCTAATTCTAATTTCTTTTTTTTTCTATCTATTAAATTTATTTTTTTCTTATCTTTTAGTGTTAATTTTTGTTCATTTTCCTTTTCATTACTTTCATCTAAATGTTGTTCTACTGTTTGCTGTTCTACTGTTTGTTGTTCTTCTGTTTGTTGTTCTTCTGTTTGTTGTTCTTCTAATTGTTGTTCTTCCAATTGTTCTCCTTCTAATTGTTCTTCTGTTTGTTGTTGTTCTTGTATTTGTTCTGTTTCTTCCAATTGTTCTCCTTCTACTTGTTCTTCTGTTTGTTGTTCTTCTGATTGTTCAGTATTATTATCTACTGATGTATTTTCTTCATTTGATACAGCGTCAACTACTTCTTGTTCTAATTGCTGGGTTTCAGTTTCATTTTCTGTCTCTGTATCGTTTTCTTCTGGCATAATTTCTTCATCATTAATTAAATTTTCTAAATTATCATCCGGTTCTGGTATATCTTCATCTTCGTCACTTTCATCATTTATCATATAGGACAATAATTGGGTTTTTTGTTTACTATCATATACCTTCATTTGAAATAGACTCATTTCAGGTACAAATTGTTGTTTTAAAAACTTAAGACCAACAATTTGAAATATACCAATCATTTCACAGTCTGCTTTAACTAAATTATTAGAAGATAATTCTCTTTTTTGGTTATATATTTGGCAAGATAGTTCTCCCTTAATAGTTGGAACTCTAAAACGGATTGAAGATGGTTTATTTGCTCTTTGTGGTTTGATTGGTGTTTTATAGAAATCTTCTATAACATCAAGTGTAAATGATTTATTAAACCAATTTGAACTGTTTGTAAATGCAGTTTCAACGTTATATTCATCTAACTGGTTTAAAAATTCAGAAAACCTTTCCTGTCTATTATCTAATTTGAGATCAAGATAGGTACGAGGACCATTAAGTTCTAGATCATTAATACATACTATTTTAGGTGTTTGGATAAATACCTGATCATATATTTGATTATTATCCTCGTAGTACGGTTCTGCCAAATAACTTCCAGATTTAGTTTTTTTTGGATCTTGATATCTCAGTTTTGAAACATCAAAATTCTTGTAATCCAATATAATGCGTTGTGGCATAATTATATATTCATATTATATACTTTTTTATAATTAATCAAACGCGTTTTCATACACAATAAGATCTTTTACAAGTATTTTACTAACATATTTATTTGTATTTGTTTTCCATATCTGATTTAATTCTAAAATACATTGTACTTTCATTTTTTTCTTTAAATCAAATATACTAATATTTTCATCCTCATTATTTTTAAAATTAGTTATAATCTTATTGTATTTTTTTTTTATTTTAACTATTAATAAATCATCAAAATCATCCATTCGCTTAATTTGAGATATATATTCATCACTATTCTGCAAATATTCAATATGGTTTTTTTCAATGTTACATATTACATTATAGAAATCAACCATTTTTGAGTCAGTATTTGATTTGACTCCGTTAAATTGTAATTTTAATATATAATCATTATATTGTTTTTCTAAACCAAATGGTATAGTCATAATAGGTGTTTTAACTATAAATTTGTGATTATTATATTTTATATCACTGCAAGGTAATTTCTGTGATTTGTGATAACTAATCTTTGTTAAATTAATATCTATTGAATCCATTATAATTATAATTATAATTTTTTTTTTTATATAAATATTCGAGAAGATGATATAACTTAGAACTTGATTCATTTATTCCTTGACTATAATTATTACATAAACCAAAATCAATTATACTTATGATGTTATCTTTAACGCATATATTACGTTCTATCATATCATCAGAATTAATACCATTTTCTTTAAGTGTATTATATATTTCTATAAATTGTTCACTCCAGTTATCAGGTATATTATTATGATTAATAACTTCCCCACAGTATGTCATGTATATCGTTAAATTATTAATATTGTATGCTAAAATTTGTGGGAAATGTTTAAATCCAAGCAATCGGATTAGAGCAGAAACTTCACTCTTAAATAAAAATTGACCTAGAGAATTCATTTTTAATTTTTTTACTACAACATTTTTATCTAATAAACGAACATCTTCTGAATAATTATGGGTATTTTTAAAAATATGGACTGTTTTTAAACTGACCAAATAATTTAATCTTTGTTGTAAGTTCATACGTGAAAGTATGTGTAAATCATTTTGTTCCTTGTTTTTTGAAGATTTATCTTCACTTCCCTGTAAATTAGAAAAAATATTTTTTTTATTAAATTTATTTTCAGAGGAATCTATATATATGTTTTTTTTGTCTTCATTTATTTCTAATTCAGAATTATCATCACTTATTTCTAATTCTGAATTATTATCACTTATTTCTAATTCTGAATTATTATCACTTGTTTCTAACTCTGAATTATTTTGTATTAATTCAGTACTATCAATCGTGTTACTAATCTCATCAACCTTATTATAAATATTTTTATTTTTATTAACTGTATCTTCAAATTCCTTCTCTAACTCATTTGTGGTATATTTTTTATTTTTTTTTTCCCTTATATAATTGTTATAATTTAAATAATTATAATAATTAACCATATTACAGTATTGATTATACGGAATTTTCGACATATATATTTGTTATTTTTTTTATGAGATATTTAAACAATTTGTTTAAATAAATTATAAATAATATTTTTGGTATTATAAGATACATAAAATGGTATTATCTGAACTAACAAGTGAACTTATAAATCGTATTGTTCAAGAAATAAAAAAAAAAGATAACATGGAAAAAATACAAAAAAATGTCATTGATCCTGTTATTGGATATTCACTTTCAAGAATATATCCATATATTTTAGTAAGCTCTATTATTTTTATTTTATTATTAGTTTTAGTAATAGCAACACTTTTTTTAATTATTAAGTTGAATTACAGATAATGTTTAAAGATAAGAATATTTAATAAATATACATGAGTAATTTAGAGAATTTAGACATAACCGATCAAAAATCATTTGTTGATGCTGTAAAAAAATGGGTAGAATACGATAATAAAATACAAAGTGTTAATGAAAAAATGAAAAAAATAAGACAAGATAGGGAAAAATTAAGTAGTAATATTACAAGTTATATGAAAAATAATTCAATGGAACAGACAGTAATAAATATAAAAGATGGGCAATTAAAATACCAAGAATATAATACTGCACAACCATTAACATATAAATTTTTAAAGGATTGTTTATCTGATTTCTTAGGTGATAATGAAAAATCTAGTAAAATAATTGATTATATTAAAAATAAACGCGAGTATAAAAAAACGACTAATATTAAAAGACACATAAACAAACCAGATAATTGAATATTGATATAAAATTATTTAAATGTATAGATTATTATATATAAATACCAATAACAAAAACAAACATGTCAAATAATCTAATTATCCCCAGATTAAATGGAAATGTTGTAAATTTTAGCCAATGGTTAAGGATAAAAGAATTAGGTAATAGAAATCATTATCAATTATGTAATGAATTCGCAACACATGTGATTAACTATATAGAAAAAAATCCACATAAAAATATATATTTAAAAAGTAATAGAGAAGAATTTAGAAAACAATTTGCATATTTCCTGTACCTTAATTCAATAAAAGATAAGAAACATTTAAAAGAGCTTAATTATATATAGCTATAATTATTAGTTGCAAAAAAAAATTGAAAAGGGATATTTTAAAATATTAACACATACTTTTACAAAGGCACAAAAGATAACATTGACAATGAGTACTACTCATAGATCTGATAACAGGATGGAGCTCCGACCGCATTACCCATCCGAATCAGAAATTGCTGATAGGAGACAAATAGCAGAAAAAGAATTGAAAAATCGTAGGGAAAAACTAGATAGAGAATTTAGTGAGCTTGATGAAAAAACATTTATACCCATTGAGATTTATTCTCATATTGTAAATAATAAATATCCATGGGTATCTTTTCAACATTATATAGATGATAAAGATGAGGAAAAGGATTACAAAGTTATTCCCTATCCAGAAGATGATCGATGGGAAGATGAATCTGAAGTAGATGAAGATGAATTTTGCTCAGGAAGGAATGATACACGTCTAGTGTATGGGCTCGACTATGAGTTAGAAGATCCTGATGATGAATATTTGTCAGAAGATGATGATTATCAATCAGACAATAATCCTAATTGGATTGAAGAAGGTAATGAAGACGATGAATGGGAATGGACTGAAACGAGTAATTGGTACTAAATATATTATAACCACCTACTTTCTCTTGTTATAGTGTTAAATTTATATGGTTTACCGTTGTTTGGTATAATAAGCCATGATTTTTTTATTTTATCTCTGTATTGTCTATATTCTTCATGTTCATTTTTCTCAATTTTATCACTTAATAGTTTTTCATGTCTATCATAATATCTATTCATTTTAGATGCAAAATACCTATCAGATGTTTGTGACCCTGTATAATTATTTAAATATACTTTATAATATGGATTATCATATAATTTATAATAACATCCAGTATATAAATTTTTTGGTGGACAGTAATTATAACGAACCATTTATATATAATAACAATAAATTATTTAAAATTAAATTAAATAATTAGATATATAAATGACAACAGATATAAAAGGGGATTTTTTTGAATATTTGCATGGTGATTGGTTAAAAAAAACAAAAATACCGAATGAATATACACGATGGGGGACTTTTGAAATTCTACATGATGAAAATTTAAACAAATTACATAAACTAATTAAAAATAGTAATGAACACTTAAAAAAAAGAAAATTGAGCGTAAATAGTAAAATAACTGATTTTAATGAGATGATTGGTATTTTATACTCTCAAGGTATGAATACGCGAAAAATAAATTCACAAGGATTAGAAAGTTTAAATAAATATATATCTTTAGTTGATAGTATATTAGAATCGAGGGATAATTTTATAGATATTTACTCACAATTACATATGATTGGTGTAAATTGTTTTTTTGCACCATATGTTTCATCAGATGCAAAAGAAAGTAGTATGAATCGTTTTCATTTATATCATAGTGGTTTAGGTCTTCCAGATCGTGACTATTACTTAAAAGACGACAATAAAAAGATACTAGATGAATATAGAAAATACCTAACTAATTTTTTTAAAATAATAGGTGAAGAAGATGAAGAACAATGTGCAGAAAATGTTATAACTTTTGAAACAGAATTAGCAAAAAATACTATGACTCGTGTAGAGAGAAGAGATCCTAAAAAAACATATAATCCGACAACATTAGATAAATTAGATAAAGAATATCCACATTTTTGCTTTAATAAATATGTAGATAATTTAGGTGTAAAACCAGAAAAAATAATAATTGATAATCCCAGATACTATAAAGAAGTAAATAAAATGATAAAAAATGGTCCATTATCTAATTTACATTGTTATCTAAAATTCAAACTAATAAATGAATTTAGCAGCTATCTAACGAATGAAATGTACAATAATTTTTTTGAATTTTATGGAAAAAAATTAAGAGGACAAAAAAAAATGAAACAAAGATGGAAAAGAGTAGTAGGTACAGTTGACAGCTTATTAGATGAAGTTGTTGGTCAAATATATGTTAAAGAATATTTCAGTCCTAAAGCAAAATCACAATTAGAGAAGATGGTACTACAGTTCAAAAAAGAATTAGAAAATATTATAAAAAATTCAAAATGGATGGCAGAGAAAACAAAGAAAAATGCATTACTAAAATTAGAAAAAATGAAATACAAAATAGGTTATCCAAATAAATGGAAAGATTATAGTGGTTTAGAGTTATTTAATGACTCATATGTCGAAAATATAATTAGGTGTAATATATTTGAATTTAAGAAAGATTTAGATAAATTAGATAAACCAATAGACTTAGAAGAATGGGAAATGTCACCACAAACTATAAATGCTTATTATCACCCAGAAAGAAATGAAATAGTTTTTCCAGCTGCAATACTTCAACCACCATTTTTTGATATAAATGATAATGATCAAATACAAAATTATGGTGCAATAGGTTCAGTAATAGGTCATGAAATGACGCATGGTTTTGATGATCAAGGAAGACAATATGATCATAATGGAAATCTGAATGATTGGTGGGAAAAATCTGATGTTGAAAAATTTAACAAAGAAGCACAGAATATAATTGATCAATTTAATAGTTTTATAATTTGTGGGAAAAATGTAAATGGAGAATTAACACAAGGTGAAAATATAGCTGATGTTGGTGGTATTAAAATATCACTAAATGCTTTAATTCATAATTCAAAGAAAAAATTAACACAAAGCCAATATGAGAAATTTTTTGAATCATATGCTGTTGCCTGGAAATCAAAAATAACAGAACAGGAACAATTAAGATTACTACAAGTTGATCCACATTCACCATGTAGATTACGTGTTAATGGTGCACTATCAAATATTGGAGAATTCTATGAAACTTATAAAATAGGAAAAGATGATAATATGTACTTACCACCAAAAAAGAGATGTAAAATATGGTAACAAATTCATATAAATATAA
>MDTD01095843.1_pt1 | contig 17652 bp, 22 predicted proteins | sample 811221 | NCBI WGS metagenome assembly MDTD01 (sample SAMN05326646, study PRJNA326480) | marine metagenome | isolation source: seawater | place: Pacific Ocean: South West | collected 2011 | reverse complement strand
TCGAAAAAGGAATTCCCCTAGGCAAAGTATCAGTACTTGCCGGTGAGTCTGGTGCAGGTAAATCTTACATAGCATCAGGCAACATTATTAAAAATGCACAGGACCAAGGTATATTCGTTATACTAATTGATTCTGAAAACGCTTTGGATGAAACATGGCTACAAGCATTAAAGGTAGATACAGACGAAAAGAAATTGCTTAAATTAAGTTTATCTATGGTTGATGACGTGGCAAAGACTGTTTCTGAATTCATGAAAGGTTATAAAGAACAACACGCCGACAACAAAGAAACTGCGCCAAAAGTTTTATTTGTAATTGACTCTTTAGGTATGTTATTGACTCCAACAGATGTTGATCAGTTTACAAAAGGTGAGATGAAAGGTGACTTGGGTAGAAAGCCAAAGGCATTGACGGCACTTGTAAGAAACTGTGTTAATATGTTTGGCAGTTGGAACGTAGGACTTGTTGCCACTAACCACACATACGCATCGCAAGACATGTTCGATCCGGACGACAAGATATCAGGCGGACAAGGCTTCATCTATGCAAGTTCGATTGTTATCGCAATGAAGAAACTTAAATTAAAAGAAGATGAAAAAGGCAATAAAATATCTGACGTAAGAGGTATAAGGGCGGCCTGCAAAGTAATGAAAACAAGATACGCTAAACCTTTCGAAAGCGTTCAAGTAAAGATACCATACGACACAGGCATGGATCCGTATAGTGGACTGGTAGATTTATTTGAAAAAAAAGGACTGTTGGTACAAACAGGAAATAGACTAAAATACGTAGATTCTAAAGGAAAAGAACACATAGAATTTAGAAAAGCATGGACAGGTGATAAATTAGATATGATAATGGCAGACTTCAAAGAAGTTGCACCTGTTGAATCAATAGAAGAAGAAAAAGAATAAAATGATAGATTTCACACATGAAAATATAGAACGGTTGTGGAATGCGATCGTACATTACGTTCCAGAGAGACAGAAATCAGATATGGCTCTTGATTTCGTAAAAAGTCTCGAGGACATAGGTGTTGATACCGACGAGATAAAAGCGTCTGCCGAATACGATCCAAAATTGGAAGAAGCAATAGCCACTGTGTTCGAGGAAGACGAAGAGTCAGACGGATACGGCGAAGATGATTAATTGGTACAACGAAGTCAGCAGAAGCCTAGACAAAATTCCAGACTGTGTTGCATTTTTCGAAAAAGAATTGCAAGAGGCAAAAAAACAATGCAAAATTTATGGCAATCTAGAAAAGGCAAGTGCCGCACTACCGGGCATAGTCGAAGAAAGATTTGGCCAATTACAACAATTAGAAGCAATACTAGAATATCTAAACATTGAACTACGTAGATTAAGATCAAAAACATTTAAAAAATTTCTCGAAAATTACAACAGAGCACTGTCGAGCAGAGATGCTGAAAAATATGTAGACGGTGAAGACGATGTTGTTGATTTAACAAAAATTGTGAATGATTTTGCATTAATTAGAAATCAATATTTAGGTATCACCAAAGGACTAGATCAGAAACAATGGCAGATAACAAACATTGTCAAACTGAGAGTAGCAGGAATGGAAGATGCCGATATCAAATAATAGGATAATACTAACAGATGTAGATGGTGTTTTATTAGAATGGGAACACCATTTCACAAAATGGATGTTGCAAAGAACACTATTTGACGATAGAGGAGCAAGATATCATCCTTACAGACTTTTACCTAATAAACAGAATACGTACGAAATGGCAGAACGGTTTGGTCTCACAGTCGACGAGATACGTAAAGAAATACGAGAATTCAACAGGAGTGCTTGGATGGGCACACAACGTCCAATGTACGAGTCTCAAACATGGGTAAAGTTATTAGCCGCAGAAGGTTGGACATTCATTCCAATCACATCTCAAACGTCTGACATACCAGCTCAACAGTTACGTAAAAAAAGATTAGGTGAACTTTTTGGCGACCATGTATTTGTCAATTACCATATACTTGGCACAGGAGCCGACAAAGATTCAGCATTAGCGGAATTCCATGGAACTGGACTGTATTGGGTGGAGGACAAGCCTAAGAACGCACTAGCCGGGCTCAAATACGGTTTAAAGCCTATAATAATAGACCATCCATACAATCAAGATTTCAACCATCCTGATATTATTCGTGTAAGTAATTGGCAAGACATACACAAATTAGTATCAGGAAGAAAATGAAAGTATACGTAGGTTGGGACTCTAGAGAAGATATAGCATACCAAGTGTGCGAACACTCTATCAAACGTAGAGATCCATCCGCTGAAGTTATCCCTTTGAAGCAAAACGATATGAGAGCACAAGGAATCTACACCCGTGAAAAAGACAAACTAGCATCAACAGAATTCACTTTTACTAGATTCTTTGTGCCTTACCTAAATGACTACAAAGGTTGGGCAGTGTTCTGCGATTGTGATTTTTTATGGAAGATACCAAGCCATAATTTGGCAAAATTCTGTGATCAGAGTAAAGCCGTTGTTTGTGTCAAACATGATTACACACCAAAAGAAACAACAAAGATGGATGGGCAAGTTCAAACAGTGTATCCGAGAAAGAACTGGTCTAGCATGGTGCTATGGAATTGCGAACACCCAAAAAATAAAATGCTTACACCTGAATTCTTAAATGAACAGACACCTAAATTCTTGCACAGATTCTCTTGGTTAGAAGATTCAGAAATTGGATCATTGCCTCACAACTACAATTGGTTGGTGGGTTGGTACAGAGAACCAGAAGATGGCTCACCTAGGATATTGCACTACACAGAAGGTGGACCATGGTTTGATGGATATAGGAATTGCGAGTACTCAGACGATTGGAAAAAAGAGGCCATCAATCTTTTCAGTGCCTAATTTATTTCAAAAATTAGAACCAAAAAATTTAAAACATACAGGTATAATACTGATTCAAGAAGTTATAGAGCGCCAATATTATGATAGGTTGTATGAAAATCAAAACAATCTTAATCATCCATTATGGCAAGAATTTTCAGATATCTACCAAATAAAGTTTAAGTTTGTGGAGCACATGGAAAAAATTGCACAGGGTAATACAACTTGTATTTGGTTTTTTAAAGAACGTCCTCAAACGAAAAGGGGAGAAAAAAAATATAAAAATTTGGAGGTCGACGGCCACGACATAGAATATCAACCAAACACTATCCTCATTACAAACAAAAAAATAAAATTTTATGAGAATAAATCGGTACTGAGAAGACCATGCCTACAAATTGATCTTGAGTCTGCTGAAATAGGTACTAGAAAAAATATTAAGCATATGCTCAATAGGATTCTATAAATTTTTTTAACATAGACACATCTGCTTCCAAGTGTCTGTTTCTCACTTTAGACCAAACAAAATCATCTCTTTCTTTTATGTTTAAATTTTTACGTATTTGTTTTCCGGCATTATCGTTCAATATTTTTTTGGCCTTGAATTCCACTGTTGGCAAATACAAACAACGATTCAACTTTCTAGCAACTTTTTGCGTGTATGAATCAACATGCCAGTGCCAGAAATATGCAGGTGCTAGGTAGCCTAATGTATTTGTCCAATTTTTATGCACCGCAAAATGAGCCGCAGGCAATGGTTCATCTCCCCATAGTTTTGTTTCATTTCCTAAATTCTTAGTGCCTTTGGTCCTGCCATCGCTAGGCACTACCATCAAAATTTTATCTTCAAATCTTAAAAATTCATCTGCAATTAATTGATCCCAATCCTGTGTTTTCACCTGCACATCATCGCCCATAAGCATAACAATATCGTTTGACGCTTTGTCACACATCAAATTCCAACTGTAACAAGTGCTTTGATTTGGGCCAACTGTATAATATTTTTTGTCTAATAGATCTTTATATTGTTCTAATTTTTCATCATCGTCGTTGAGATAAAACAGGAATTCCGTATCGTGTTTTTGTGTTTCTGTTGCAGAGTCAACTAATCTTTTTGCTAGTTCAGGCCTGCCTCTAGATGGACAACATAATGAAATCATATTAATTTCTTCTTCCACGTATCTGGTGTAATTTCATTTACTATCTCCAACGGTAAATGGTATTGAAACTTCTTAGTTCCCCTTGTTCTAATATATTCAGCAGTTTTTTTCACAGACTGCCGCATATTGGTTGCGGTCTTGTATCCTAATAAGTCACGTGCCTTATCCGAGGAACACACTGCAAGTTTCACTTCTTTCGGTCGGTCCTTGTGATGTATCGGATCTAAATTTAATCCTGTCTCATTTGCACAGGCTTCCGCTAACTCGTTAATTGTTATTGGTTCTTCGTCCGGTCCTATGTTAATTACTTCACCAACCACGTTGTCTTGGAATGCAAGTGCATTTAAGCAATATAAACAATCGTCTATGTAACTGAAACATCTTTGTTGTTTACCATCTCCGTATATAATAGGTTGCTTGCCTTGTAACATTCTATTAAGCATGATCGACATTACATTTCGGAATGGGTCGTCATACTTCTGCCTTGGCCCTACTATGTTATGTGGAACAGCAATGACATATTCCACTCCGTGCGTTTCACATAAATTTTTAAGAACATCTTCACCTGCCTTCTTTGCAATACCGTACGGATCTTGTGGACGACATTCGTATGATTCTTTGTAAGGTAGTTCGTCATGATGGCCATATCTTGCCATGCTTGAACAATACACAATACGTTTCACCTTATTCCTAATCGCGGCGGTAATTGTAGTAACCGATGCTTCGAAAATATTTCTTGTTACAAGCACCGGCGAAAATACTGATAGTCCTTCGTATGCAGTTGCGGCCGTGTGATATACTATATCACAACCTTCCATGGCCTTTGTCATGTTTTCTAAATCGCAACAATCTATCTGATGAAACTCTACATCTTGTGGCACATTGTCTGTGTAACCACCTATCATGTTGTCATTACCAGCAACAGTATGACCTTGTGATAACATCAAGTCTGCTAGATGTGATCCTAAAAATCCTGCGACACCTGTGATAAAAATTTTCATTTTCATTATTTAATTTATGTTATGCACGGTAAAAAACTTTGTCTGGCCAGTGGTCCATTAGCACTTTGAACCCAAGAGTTTGAATGTATCTTTCAATCTCAATATTGTTACTGCCATATTTTTTTGAATTATTGTTAAGTTCAATCATTAGATATCTAACAGTTTCGAGGGTTTTTGATGCACCTTTCAGCACTTCCATTTCATAACCTTCTACATCGATTTTGATCATATCTACGTCACTATATTCGGTTGAATCTAATGTTATCAAAGTTATTGTTCCTTCGTCTTTAATCCTTTTTGCCTGTGTGAAATTATCTTCCGTTAACGCAACCGCCCCAATGCGTGATCCAACTGCTTCCATACGCGGCACACAATTGGTAGTGCAATTTTTTTCGAGGCAATGGAAATGTAACTTATCAGGTTCATATGCAATTATCTTTTTCGCATATGGCTCCATGGCCTTAGACCATGTGCCACACCATGCACCAACGTCTATTACTGTTTTCATTTTTATTTTTTGTGAATCACAATATTGTAAGAATTTATTCAAACATTTGTTCTGTGTAAATGGTTTGCCAGAACGCCAATCTTCTATGTGTACATCATCGCTTGGTACCCAGAACCCGTTTATTTTTTCAATTTTCATTTAATATTTCCTTCACTTGTGGCAGTAATTCTCTGGCCCAGGCTTCTTGCCCTTTGATATTTGGATGAACATCGAGATCAGAAACCACTAGTTTTTTATCTAAACACCAACCGTGTTGTGTGTCTTTGGCTTCTCCTTGTAATTTAAAAAAATGTTTTTGATCAACCATATCTAGAAGCATGTTACATTCTTTAGTCAATGGCATATCAAATCCGTTGTATAATGCATTGAACATTAAGTAAGGCACTTTATTCAATTTAAGATATGACTGCATGTAAAGTATTTGAATTACTGTTCTTATCTGACCATCTTCTTCTATCGCTGGAGTGAATTCCTTGCCCCATGCTGTAAAAGGTAAAGTTTTATATTTTGGGAGGTCGGTTGGTCCGGCCATTTTCCAAGTGTGCCAATGACTTTTGTTGGCGTTCGTTGTAAGTGCTTCACGTCTTCCATGACTAGTAAGACCTATTAAAACAAAAGAGTTATTCAAATCTGTCTGTAACAAATTACGGAAAATCATCTCGTTACTTGCACCATTCTCCGCCACACGTGAATGTCTGTATTTGATGTTTTCTGCTATAACCATTCCACAACTTATTGGTTGTCCGACCTTTAAATTATATTTGTTCTCAAAGGATTGCTTACTTTCAATATTAGAATGAATGTAGGCACCTGACTTCAATCCTGCAACATATTCAGGCACTGCGTTTCCCATAGCAAAAGAACAACCAAAATGTATTAAGTTTTTCACAATATTCCTTTATCTATTAAGATTTCCACTGCTTTTCCGTTTTCAATTTCTTCCGGAGTAAATTGTTGATAAGCCAAACTGTATAGCCAATCCTCACAACCAACGAAGTATGGATCCTCGATGTCTGCAAGTTGTTGCGATCCAATTTCTTTAGCAAAACTTTTTTCGTCACATATTACTGGTATGCCCATACACTGAGCCTCCACAGCGGCAATCGAGCAACTTGTAACCAAACACCATGCATCTTTAAGATCTTCGGACAACGGAACGGTTGCCTCGCTGGGTCCAGACGTGCCTCTGCCTCTGGGTTTGTCACGTATTTTTATTGGTCTGTCTGTATATCTTTTAATCTGTTCGATAGTTTCTTTAGTCCAGTTTGGCCTGTCCAAATATTGATGGATTCCATTTGAACTAGGACAAATTAATATGTAACTTCCTTTGAAATCGGGTGCCTTAATCTTTAATCCGAATTTTTCAAATCTATCCGCTTTACAACCTCGTATGTATGGCACGTGAATTCTATTTTTACAAATACGCCAATAATGATTGTTTGGAAGAAGATTGTTGTTATCAAATCTACCAAAATATGGAGTATCCGTAAACCAAAACTCATGTTTTCTTGCTTCTAATTTTTTTACTAATTGTAAATTATTATTGACAAATCCCCAGTACATTGAGTTTGCAACAGGATCAGTCTCTTGGCTGTTATCTTTCAACTGATGTTGGTCAGGCCACGATTTCTTTACACCGTTGAAAACTTCCCAGGCTTTGCTTTTTGGATTATTAAATGGTGCGTAAATTGTTAACATCTATAAATTCCATTAATTTTTCTGCCCATTGCCTATGCCCTTCCTCTGATGGGTGGGGATCATTTTGACTGACAATTAGATTTTTATCAGATATAAATTCTAACTGACTTACTTTTGGACTGAAAAATCTATCCATGTTAATAGCACTTCTAATTATTTTAAAATCTGCAGTACCGTTGCCAAAATCATTGGGCAGTGAATTGTACATCACATAAGGTATCTTTTTACGTTCAAAATAGTTTTGCAAGTCAAACACATTATCTAAAAAGTTCATCGCTAGATTATTCTCAATATCCCAACCACGATTGCCTTTAATAAAACTTACATTATCGAGAGTTTTCCATGTCCTCCAAGTTAAATCTGTTCCTGGAATACGTCCTTTCTTCCAACCGTCGTTGGTGATGTAATCATTCCTCACAGCACTTGACCATCCAATGACAGCAAACACATCTTTGTTTTTGTTCTGTTCGAACCACACCTTTGACGAAAAACTAACTCTCGTATTACCCCTGCCACCCATTGCTAAATTTTCAAGTTGCATACCATACTTCTCCGCAATTATTTTTGTGGTAAATGTATCGATTCCGTCTTTGGGTCTGGGTGTAAGGAAACTGCATCCATTTGAAAATAATATCATAACACTGTATTATAACATAATTATTAATAAAATGCCAGTCAAAAATATATCCTCGCTGAAGTATTTCCTCGATCGTTGGGAGATGGTCGATCCTGAGTACAACTACACGGTTCCGTATCACGAATCCATCGATCCGCACTTTAATAGTTTACCAACATTTGTGGCGGAGTTTCACAACTGCAAGGTACATACCTGTCCTTTACTGCTAACAAGAGAAAACAAATTGATCACGGAACACGTATGGAAACTTACACACAAGAGCAGGCACAAACCACACAAAAGTCATAAACTTTGGACTGACTGGGACACACAAATGGATATCGAACTACCGCCAGTGAAAGAGTCATTTAACGAAACATACACATATGTTTGGTTGCCTGTGGACGAGGACAGTCTTGCAAATCCGTGGCATATATGGATTGATGTGATTTCAAAATTTAGATTGATTGAGAAAAGATGGTCCACAAATTTCAACAGATATTGTTACATAATGGCCAATCATAGTCCTTATTTTGAAAAAGTATGCAAGGCTCTCTTTCCTGATGTTAAGATTGTTGTGATGCCAAAGGGAGAAACATGGCAGTTCAAACATTTAATTGTGCCAAGTATGAGCAACGTGAGAGATGGAATAATTGTACCTCCTCTGGCCCCATGGCTTAGGCATTTCAAAGGCCTTAAAAACTTAAAAGGAGTAAAGCCTCACAGAAAAATAGTGGTGCTTAGGCCTGGAGCAACATCAAGGAAACTTGTGAATTCAGACGAACTGCTACTTAAATTGAAAGGCTGGGAAACTGTTGTGCTTGAAAATTTATCTATACAAGATCAAATGAAAACATTTGCTGAAGCATCTCACGTTCTTGCGGCCCATGGTGCTGGCCTCACAAACTTATTATGGTGTAAATCTGGCACAAAAGTTATTGAAATACAAGATAAAAATATGTTACACAAAAAAGTATATCCATTGCTATCTCATAATTTAAATCTGGATCATAAATTATATCTAGCAGATGTTGTGCCAATCGAGAGAGAAAAAGGATCTAAACCAAAAGGCATAAAAAGATTTAGTGATATGATTAATTTTAAAATAAACATACCTGACATAATGGAGCACTTAGAATGACATTTTCAGTTCTACAAAATAGACCCATACTAATTGAAAAACCATATCCGCATTTTGTAATTGAAAATGCACTACCAGAAGATCTATACAATCAATTGGAAACAGAATGGCCTGAACAACAACTTTTAAATACCACACCATATGATAATGGCATATGTTATAGGTTGAAGGCTAATGAAATGCTTAAACCAAATGTTGTATCTGACGCTTGGAAAAAATTTTGTGCCTATCATACTTCAATTGATTTTTTCAATGAGGTAAGGCATATATTTTCTGCTTACATAGATGAACCAAAAGGTAAATTGGGAGCCAGGGGTTGGGCAGACAAAGACGCCTCGATATGGACGGACTGCCAAGCAGTGATGCATAAACCTATAACCACTACAAGTAGAACTGCCCACATTGACAATCCCATGGAAATGTATGCAGGCCTGTTGTATATGCGTTACAAAGAAGATCAGAGCACCGGTGGTGACTTCCAGATACATGAATCTGCAAACGAAATTAATAGGGTTGACAAATCTAAAGGCAGGCAAATTTTTGAGAACGACTTAGGTCCGGTTGTTACAACAGTTCCATACAAAGCCAATACTTTTGTGATGTTTTGTAATTCAACACCTAATGCAATACATGGTGTAACTCCAAGAAAAAATGCAACGATGTATCGAAGAAGTGTGAACATTATCGCTGAATATAGTAGGCAAAGTAGAAAAACAATGTACTCCGTAACCGAAATAAAATGATATCAGGAATCCACACTACAAAGCCAAGGACTCAGAGATACGTAGATGCCTTTGTCAAAGGCGCAGGTGGAAAACATATTCACCAATTCCGAGACCTTAAACAATTACCCGAAGGCGATATTGTCATGTATGGCATATTAGCAGGCAGTGGAGAAATATACAAACAGTGCCAAGAACAAAATAAAAACTTCTATTATATGGATCATAGTTACTTTGCAAACGCCCATGACAAGCCACATTGGCTTAGAGTAACAAAAAATAATCATTGTCAAAACGAAATCACAACAGTAAATCCAGATAGATATCTCAAATATTGGAAACGTGATTTGAAAAAATGGAATAAAGGTGGAAAAAAAATTTTAGTGTTACCGCCCACTCACGCAGTCGCAAACTTTTTTAGTGTGCAGGCATGGTTAGACGACACCATTAAAACATTAAAACAAAACACAGATAGGCAGATAGACGTCCGAGAGAAACCATACAACCCAACAGTAACTACAGACCATGTTGGTGCAACGGTGAAAGTAGATATACCAGTCAATCACCAGAAGCCAATTAATTGGGATGAGTACTATGCATGTGTAATTTATAATAGTGGCACTGCTATTCAAAGTTTAACAAACGGAGTTCCTGTGCTTTGCGACCCTAAAGTGTGCCCTGCGGCACCAATATCAGAAACCGATTTTTCAAAAATAGAAACACCTAAATATGAGGACAGGATTGCTCTATTTTCAAGTCTTGCTTATAATATGTGGACCATGGAAGAAATGGCAGATGGAACCGCTTGGAGAATGCTTAATGGCTGATAGATTGAAACCAGAAAACAAAGAAATTGTTGAAAGAATTAGAAATTTCGAAAAAGAAGTATTTCAACAGCAATCTTTTAAGTTATACCGAAATTATTATGTTCCAGAGAGTCTGGTAAAGTCTGCGTCCAATGTTTTAAGTTTTGGGGTAGGTGGAGACGCCAATTTTGAAAAATTGATATGTTTTGATAATAACAATTTAGATGTTCGTATGTTTGATCCAACGCCATACACAATAAAAAATATCGGAGCAATCTTAGCCAAGGGAGGGCACAGGCAGTTTAAGGATTACGAGGATGGAGAAAATAAGAGTAAGTCAATAGTACAAAATAATTTAAAATTTAAACCATATGCCTATGCACCAACTAATGGTAAAATGAAATTTTATTACAAAACTGAACAAGGAGTTGACACGCCCGAGGATACAAAAAGTAGTTTTTCTCTTGCAACACCATTTGACAACACCAACAACTTTGTTGAAGTAGATTGTAAAAATATAAAAACTATAATGCATGAACTTGGTTGGAGTCACATAGATATCTTAAAGACAGATGTTGAAGGTCTTTGGTTTGAGGTAGGAAAAGAAATACAAGATATAGATGTAAAATATTGGGTCACCGAAGTAGAAATGAATCTCGGAAACACATACGACGAGTCATTTGATAAGGTTAGAGAACTTGTAGAAATCCACAAAAACAAGTATAATGTATATGTGAACAGAATGCGTTTAAAAGCAATGATGGAAATAATTTTTTGTAGGAAGGATGTAGATGAAAGTTGAAATATTTAGAAGAACCGTCAAAGATCGTAGAAGGGGAAACAGTTATGATCTTTTGTTTCATCTTAAAGAAGGAATAGAAGCCGCAGGCGATGAAGCCATTATTGTAAATGAGCACAGAACAGGACCCACAGTTGAGGGTGAAATGATTCCAACAGCACCCATGGCGGCAATGTTCGGTTACGGCGGTGATAGACAGATGCATCACACAAAAGGAAGACGTAGAGAACTTGCAAACCACTGTCGTGCAAAAAACATACCGTTAATAACATTTGATGGTGGACTACTGTCAAGTTTTGGCAATGTGTCAACATCTCCAGACCATCATTTTCGAGTATCATTATACACTCCTATGAATGATGGTGACTTCTTATCAGACAACAGTCCTAGCGATCGATGGGAAATGATGGTTAAAAAATTTAAAGTAAAGTATGAACCATGGAAAAAGTCAAATCAGGATGATCCTATATTATTTGGTCTTCAACCAAAAGACAACTGGAGTATGAACGAACTTGATCCAATAGAATGGTTTAATGGAGTTTACGAAAAACTAAGACCTATTACAGATAGAAAATTTATTGTGAGACCACATCCAAATCATGTTGCAAGTATTGACGAAAGACGTAATGAACTTCCCGATGACGTTGAAATACAATTTATTCAAAAACATTTTTCAGGAGATGAAAAAAAGCACTATAGATTTCATTTCCAAGAGGCTTTAAATAATTGTCATGCTTTTGTTACTCACAATTCTACTGCCAGCGTCGACTCTTGCGTTCGTGGAATCCCTACCTTTGTTACAAGTGATCTTGCAATTTGTTGGCCTGTAGCAAACAAAAATTTAAACAATATCGAAACGCCTGAGTACCCGGATCGGACACAATGGGTAAATGATCTAGGATATAAAATGTGGAGTATCAAAGAAATAAGAGACGGCACAGTGTATAAAAGATTCAAAAAAAGGTTAGGTCTTTAATGCCAACACTATCCGTAGTAACCACATTTCCACCGAATAGATGGACTGCCTACGCCAAAAGAATGTTGCAAAGTCATGTTAAATTTTGGCCAGACGACGTAATGCTATATGCATATCATGAAGGAGATACACCTGACTTTGTAAATGAAAAAATAAAATATATCAACATAGAAGATGTAAATCCTGAATTAGTCAAATTCAAAGAGAGACACAAAAATGATCCTGTGGCAAATGGTGAACTGCAAGAAATACCTAATGGTGTGCGAAGAAATCCTAATGCCGGAAAAAATGACAAAGGAAAAGGTTCCTACCTCTGGGACGCAGTAAGATTTGCACACAAAACTTTTGCTGTGGATCATGCTATAAAAAATTGTTTGACAGATTATGTTTTATGGTTAGACGCCGATACATATACATTCAGGCCCATATCAAAGGACTTTGTTACAGGACTTTTACCTGCCAATAAACTTGTGAACTTCCTAGGCCGTGGACAGAAATATCCTGAATGCGGATGGGTATGCTATAACAGAAAGCACAGTAAAATAAAAGAGTTCATGCAGTATTGGACTGACCTGTATGTTAAAGATACTATATTCAAAGAGTTAGAGTGGCATGACAGTTATCTTTTTTGGCAGTGCGTAAAACGTATTGCACCCAATGATGGAGTAGACATAGGAAAAGGTGCTGGAGCAAAAGGACATCATGTGTTTGTAAACAGTGTTCTTGGTTCGTACATAGACCATATGAAGGGAAAGCGGAAGGTTCTTGGCAAAAGTAGTAAAAGTGATTTACGAGGAGAGCGTAATGAAGATTACTGGAAGAATGTTGAAAATTACGATCCGTTCGGAGGTGTAAAATTTGATCCAAAACAGGCCGCTGACATAGTGAGTAAAGTCGCCAAAGGAAATAAAGGAAATTAATGAAACTAGAAGTTTGGACACAATACGGGCCAACAAATTCAAAACCGATATTTGATGCGTTTATCAAAAGTCTCCAGGATGCAGGCGAACAAGTATACCTAAATAGATCAGTCAATGCAGACGTGGCGGTTATCTGGAGTGTGTTATGGAGAGGTAGAATGGAGGGCTACAGACCTATCTGGGAGAAGTATAGACAACAAGGCAAACCAGTGATTGTATTAGAAGTTGGTGGACTAAAGCGTAATGAAAGTTTTAAAATAGGAATAAATGGTATTAACAGAGATGCCGACTTCGCTAATCAGGAATTTGATGATAAGCGTTGGCCTCTATTTAATCTTAACTTCAAACCATGGAATCCAACAGGTGAAATAATTGTAATATGTGGACAGCACGATCATTCCGAGCAGTGGAAAGGTCTACCACGAATGGGAGCATGGATAAGTCAGCAAATCCAGGAAATTAGGAAATACACGACCAGACCTATACTGGTAAGGCCACATCCTCGGAATCAAATACAATTCAAGGAAAATGATTTTACAAATGTTAAAGTACGCCACCCAAAAAGAGATTTTAGGACTTATGATGACACAGATTTCAAGGCTACATTAGAAAGAACATGGGCAGTTGTCAATCATTCTAGCAACCCTGCAATGGAGGCGGTCATCAATGGTGTGCCTGTGTTCGTATCAGAATCAAGCCTGTGTCACGATGTGGGAAATATAAAATTGGCGGACATTAACACACCAGCAATGCCAAACAGAAAGATTTGGGCAAATAAATTAGCATACACTGAATGGTTTGAAGATGAGATAAGACAAGGTTTACCGTGGACAAGAATTAAAAAAAGACTTGAGGAGAGGTATTTAAAATGAAAATTATAGACAACTTTCTTAAACCAGAAGATCTAGAGGATCTGAAAACTATCGTTCTTGGCACAAACTTTCCATGGTATATGAACGATGGTGTTACACTCCTGGGAGATGGACACATACAATTCACACACTTGATATACAAGGACGGAGCGTTCACGAGTTCTTACACCCTGGGTGGATTAGACATTTTCAAAGAACTCCTTGGATTCAAAAAAATATTACGTGCCAAATTCAACTTGTTACAAGGGACTGACAAGATAATAGAACACGGACTACACACCGACTTACCGGAACCGGACAGTAAAGTCAAGACTGCAATCTTATATCTTAACACAAATAACGGCTATACAAAATTTGCAAATGGAGAAATAGTAGGATCAGTAGAAAACAGATTGGTCTTGTTCGACGGTAACATGCAACACGCTGGAACCACATGCTCAGATAAAAGATATAGGGCAGTTTTTAATCTAAATTTTGAGGTAGATAATGAAAACAATTAACCTGGGCCCGAAAAACACAATTCAACCTATAGAATGGAAACAGTACGAAGGTGAGACCATTGTTGTAAAGACCATAATAAGGAAAGGCCAGCGTATACAAGAGACTTCTTTCTATCCAGATAAAGTCAAAGCAGTGCCAAGGGGTAATGCATATATTATCGGCAATGGGCCTTCACGTAAGGATTTTGACTTGAATAGATTGGCGGCAACGGGTCAGACATATGGCTGTAATGCCTTGTACAGAGATTTTATTCCTGATTTTATTTTCAGTGTTGATACAAAAGTTACTCAAGAAATGTGTAAGGCAGAGGTTGGTCTTAAGACAGTTCACTATGCTCCTTCATTAGAAGTCAACAGAGATTACAGTAAAGGCATGTTACACTTGATTCCAAACAATCCACATTGGATATCAGGAAATGCGGCCTTTTGGACGGCGGGTGTGCATGGGCACACTAACATATACCTAATAGGATTTGACTTCAGAGAATATGGGAAAGGACAACTCAATAACATCTACCAAAATACGGAAAACTATGGCCCGCGTAGTGGACAAGATATTTTTGAAGGTTGGCTTAAACAATTCCGTGACATGTTAAAGATGAGACCATACGTGAACTTCACTGTGGTACATGACAATCCGCCGGAGTACATGGATTATTTCCAAACAGGCACAGACCTAGGAAACAGTAAGGTGATTAGTTATAAAGAATTTGAAAAGGTGCTAACACCTTGATAGGTTTAGACCAGAAGATTTAAATTTATTTCTCCAAGCAAAAAAGTTTGAATTGTGGTTAGAGTATGGATCCTTCAACCATGTCATCTGATATAGGTGTACCATTTCGTGTGCAAGTGTTTCAATAAAATCCTTCCATTTTGGAAATTTCAAATGTAACTCAATATAATATTCAACATCAATGTGATATGGAATTACCCTCTGATCAAACTTACCTTTTGGCGTCTTTCTGTTATCCCAATTTGCAACACACCTGCCCCAATCCTTATGAAGTTTTTTTACGTGTATGGGAACCATTGGTAATCTACCGTTGAACAGTCCTCTGTTTATAATTCTAAACCAACTGTATGCCTGTTCTTGTGTTGGTCTATATCCAACTGTATTTTTATGCCTAGCCAGAGTATTCTCCAACTTCACTTTCAGTTGTTTTCTTACATTTACTTTCTTACTTTTTGTTTTTTTCATGGTTGACTATATTACCAATTATGCTATAATATACTAATAATTATCTAAAATATCATGGACAATATGCACACAGATTTACCAAAAACAATTAACGAAGCACTTAAAATATTAGCATATAATGATTATTTTTGGGCAAATCCTTCTATGATAGGAAATACGGGTGTAATTAAGCCACACCCTAAAGATCATGCCACAGTTAAATCACTAGCAGAATCTCAATATCCGTGGACAGAAAAGCAAGGCAAATTAGCATTAGTAATTTTAAAGAGATACTTGACCAAATTCCAAGCACATGGCATGGATATAAAAGACTTGCTAGAAAAACCTCAGTATGAAGAAAAATTCCGTGTAATAAGTTTTGCCAAAAGTATTGAAAAATATACTGACGAAAATAATGTAGACTACATAGAAATTAGATTTCCATACAATAAAAAAATAATACAATTAATACGATGCCTAAAAGATAAACGTGGCATGCCAGCAGGATATAGTCAGTATGATGGAGAATCTAAAAAGTGGACATTCTTACATAGTGACGTTACTGCCTACTACCTTACATTGATAGCAGTTAGATACGATTTCAAATTTACAGATGATTCGCTACTAAATGATTATGACGAAATAAAGAAAGAAAAAATTGCCTACAGAAATCCGTCCGCAAATCTTGTTGGTGGTGAGATAATTTTATGCAATGCTCCAGATTCTTTACAAGAATATTGGCAACAAAATATTAAGAATAAAACTACCTTACAGCAACTAGACACTTTGAAAAATTTAAAAATTAAGACGAAAGGCCTAAACATTAAGGCCGAAACAAGTATCGCTTATAAAATTGCTCATAATAACCATACCAAGTTATGGATAGATTCTAAAGGCTACACCAAGAAAGATGTAGTTGCAGGTTTGCTTGAACTTGATGCTTTCCCTTTGCTGATGCCTGTGAGTGGAGATATACACATGGAAGAGGATGTAAAAAATTTCTGGGACTGGCTCAATGCATTCAAGGCCAACGGCATAGATATACTAAATGATTGTTCATGGGGTTTTGATGTGAAAGAGCCAATATACAAGAAAGATATTGATAAATTCACAAATGAAAGACACTGGCTAGTGGACAATCATAAACCACATGATTTTTTTGAAAACCTATATGAATTGCACCAGATGAGTAAACAGTTCAAACTGATTAGTGATAATACCAAAATTTTGTTCGTACGAAACAGAATTCCTAGGGCATTAATCAAAAGCAAAGTAAAACCAAAAGCATGTTTGATAGGTTTAGGTGGTGGTTATTATGCCACAGGTACTGACAACCTTAAAAGACTTCTTGAAAATCTTCCAAAAAAGTTGTATTATAATGATCATCAGCCGAGTAGTTGGGATTGGCATGATCAGATTATAGTAAAACTTTAGAATGAGCAGTTGTAAATTAATAATAAAAGATGAAGTGAATGTGAAATTTGAGAATCTATCTCTCGAATGGCGTAAAAGATTATCAAACAAGTTCAAATACGAAATACCATATGCAAGGCATCTACCGGCAGTTAAACTGGGCAGGTGGGATGGCAAGATAAGTTTCTTTGGTCTAGGTGGCACTACATATCTCAATTTAGTTGATCAAATAGTGCCAATTTTAGATGAGGGAGGCGTGTATATAGACATTGAGGATCGCAGAGAAAAACGCGACTTTCAGTTCGAAGCAGTTGATAAAAGTTATCTATCACATCTTAGATGGCCAGAAAAACATCCATGTGCAGGACAACCTATAGAATTACGAGACTATCAAGTGGAAACAATAAACAAATTTATTGAAAATCCACAAAGCATACAAGAGATCGCCACTGGCGCAGGTAAGACCATTATAACTGC
>MDTD01010045.1_pt1 | contig 17652 bp, 15 predicted proteins | sample 811221 | NCBI WGS metagenome assembly MDTD01 (sample SAMN05326646, study PRJNA326480) | marine metagenome | isolation source: seawater | place: Pacific Ocean: South West | collected 2011 | reverse complement strand
GCAGGTTGATCAGCACAGCGATGGTGGTGTGCCAAAGAGTCATGCCGTGAGCCCGCTCCTGCCTGTAGATCCAGTCTGAAGAGTCCCTGATTCTGCCTCAACTGAATGAGCTTATGTCCATTCAGCGCCACAGAGCACACTATGACAGTTGGTTCAGCAGGATGTGAAAAGTCGACCGATTGAACTCGTGAGGAATTGGAGAGCTTGAGACCCAGAGCCGCCACAAACTGGTCTGGCCGGGTCCGGCTACTCCGCTCACATTTGCAGAAAGATTCAATCCCTGATCATAGATCGGCAGGTGTACAATGACATCATGCAATCACGCTTCGTTCCGAAACGACTCGATCGGCGCGCAACGCGCTGCGACCTCGTCACCCTACCTTGACGTTTGGCCTTAGGGCCTGATGTCCTGTAGTGCGGTAGTGACTTTCTTTGTTTCGGATTAGAAGATGACCCTTTCCTCATCGCTGCGAATCGCCATTGATATTGGCGGCACTTTCACCGACACCGTTCTTATCCGGGGTCACCAGGAAATTCTTGCTTCAAGCAAGAATCTCACCACCACGACAGACCCCGCAGACGGGGCCCGAGAAGGTGCGAAACGCGTCCTGCAGTTATCGGGCTACCGTATTGGAGACGTCGACGGATTTATTCACGGAACTACCCTCGCGACCAATGCTCTGATTGAGCGGCAAGGTGCGTGTGTGGCTTCCATTACAACTGAAGGATTCAGGGATATCCTGGAGATCGGCTACGAGCGCCGATACTCGCAGTACGACATCAACCTGAACAAAACCGAACCGCTTGTGCCTAGAGAACGATCATTCACAGTCCGGGAGCGCGTTGATGTTGATGGAAATGTCCTAATCCCCTTGGATCCCTCGAGTCTGGATGAACTGATCTCGAAGCTAGATGCGTGCGGTGCTGCCGCTGTCGCGATCTGCCTGTTGCACTCATACGCCAACCCTGCTCATGAACAGGAGCTCAGGGCGTTGCTGAACAAACATCGGCCCGGTCTGGCTATTTCCATCTCATCGGAAGTGAGTCCGGAAGCACGGGAATATGAGCGTCTTTCAACAACCGTGGCCAACGCGTATATCCAACCGCTCATGAAAGACTATCTTCAAGAGTTGGCCGGCGCTTTCTCAGCAGACGGGCTGAATTGTCCTATTCTTGTCATGACTGCCGGCGGAGGGATGTGCACATTAGACACAGCGACACGCTTTCCAATCCGGTTGGTGGAATCCGGCCCTGCCGGTGGTGCGATCCTGGCCGCTCAGATAGCGCGTCAGGCTGGGCTCGACGAGGTCCTGTCTCTAGACATCGGCGGCACTACGGCAAAACTCTGTCTTATCGACGAGGGTGTTGCACAGACATCCCGCCAGTTTGAGATTGCCCGCGCCGAGCGGTTTATCAAAGGATCCGGGATTCCGGTTCGCATTCCCGTTATTGAGATGATTGAGATAGGTGCAGGAGGCGGATCCATTGCAGCGGTCGATCGTCTTGGCCGCCTTACGGTTGGCCCCCGATCTGCCGGATCGGACCCAGGTCCTGCCGCGTTCGACCGTGGAGGACATCTGCCGACCGTTACCGACGCTGACATTCTTCTTGGTTATATCCCAACTGAAACTTTTGCCGAGGGAAGGCTCTCAATCAATACGGACGCAGCAGACGAAGCGCTGGTCCGGGACATTGGCTCAGCACTCGATCTGGATGCCGTTGGTGCAGCCGATGGTGTCAGTCGGATTGTGGATGAGAATATGGCGGGAGCCGGACGTATGCATGCTGTCGAGTCTGGCAAAGATCTTGAATCACGAACGATGATCGCGTTTGGGGGCAACGGCCCCCTCCATGCCACTCGGGTGGCTCGGTCGGCAGGGGTACGTCGCATCGTAATCCCGGTCAACCCCGGCGTGGGATCGGCTCTGGGCTTTCTCTTCGCCCCAGTCTCATTTGAGATGGTTCGTTCTCAATATTCATTTCTGAAGCAGTTGGATACTGGCGCGATCAACCTTTTGTTTGGCGATATGATCGAGGAAGCCTTGGCCATCGTAAGACAGGGTGCCGGGGACAATCAGATTGATACGAAAAGAAGTGCCTTCATGCGCTATCACGGCCAGGGTCACGAAATTGAGATCCCCCTGCCCGACCGATCATTGACTCATACTGACATTGGTGTACTTGTCAGGGAATTTGAAGAGGAATATCGCAGACAGTTTTCGCGGCCCGTCCCTGGAATGGAGATCGAGATTTTGAACTGGGGACTGAGGGTCACAACCCGTACCGAATCCCTTCCCGTGGAAACCATCCAAACTGAGCGCAGAGACGTTGTGCCTAATTCCACCCGCGAGATCATCTGCGACATCGACGGCACAAAAAAATCTGCAGCATTCATTCACCGCGATTCGTTGTCACCCGGGGATCAGTTCAGTGGTCCCGCGCTCGTTGCAGAGGCGCAAACCACCACACTTGTGAGCGAAGATTTCTCAGCCCATGTTGACGCCGTGGGCAACCTTGTTCTGATTCAGCAGTCCAAGAGGAGTTGCACATGACCGACAACATTTCCACAACGCGCCTTCAGGTGATGTGGAATCGCCTGCTTTCTCTTGTTGAAGAACAGGGACAGGTGCTGACCCGAGCCGCATTCAGCCCCATCGTTCGCGAGTGTGGCGATATCTCCGCAGGTCTATTTGATGCAGATGGACTCATGCTTGCGCAGGCCGTCACCGGTACACCGGGCCACGTTAACACCATGGCCGAGGCGGTTTTGCATCTGCGCCGTCACTTTCCCACTGAATCGATGAAACCCGGTGACATCTACATGACCAATGACCCCTGGCTGGCAGCAGGACATCTGAACGACTTTCTTCTGTTGATGCCGGCCTTTAAACACGGGAAGGTCGTGGGCTATGCTTCTTGCACCTCGCATCTCGTGGATCTGGGGGGGCTGGGTATGGGACCCGAAGGCTCCGATATCTACGACGAGGGGCTTCTGATTCCCCCCTGCCGGCTGGTCTCGAACGGTGAACCGAATGCTCTGCTGATGGACGTTATCAGAGCCAATAGCCGGGAACCCATCGGTAACGAAGGTGACATTTATGCACTGATCGCCTGTTGCGAAGCCGGGCTGAACCGTCTGCTCGCCATGATGGATGAATTTGGAATTGATGATCTGCAGACGCTCTCCCGATACATCATCGATACCTCACGCCGCGGCACAGTCCAGGCGATCGCGCAAGTCCCAAACGGCTCGTACCGCAACATGATGCGGGTCGATGGCTACGAATCTGAATTGGAGCTGCATGCGACCCTAACCGTGACGGACACAGCAATGCATGTCGATTTTTTGGGCACCTCTGGATGTTCCAAAAAGGGGATCAACGTGCCGCTCAACTACGCAACCGCTTACACGGTGTTTGGGCTCCGATGCGTTATAGGATCAGACATCCCCAATAACGCTGGATCGCTCGGGCCATTTACCGTTGATGGGCCACCCGGCTGCATCCTGAATGCCCAGCATCCCGCACCGGTTGCCATGCGCCACACCTTGGGGCAGGTCACACCGGATTTGGTACTGGGGTGTCTACACCAGGCAATCCCGGAAGCGGTTCCCGCTGAGGGCGCCAGTTGCATGTTCGATCTGCCAATGCGTCATGCTCCTGAAGTGGCACGCGAAGGCGGTCGGTGCTTTGCGATAGAGCCAGTCCATAATGGCGGAACCGGTGCCCGGCCCCACTCGGACGGCCTGTCCGCAACAGCTTACCCCTCCGGCGTATTCGGTTCCCAGGTTGAGATCACGGAGTCTGTCGCGCCTGTCATCATCTGGCGGCGTGAACTGCGCCAGGATTCAGGTGGTCCCGGACAATTCCGGGGAGGGCTCGGGCAAAGTATCGAACTGACCTCAGCTAACGGCGCACCATTTATTGTGTTTCTGTCGGTCGAGCGCTTGAAGTTTCCGCCCCTGGGACGCATGGGAGGTTTATCCGGTGCACCTGGACGCATCTGTTTCCGAGATAATGACCAGGAGATCCCCGGCAAAGGCGAACTTCGGGTGACAGCCAAGGACTATCTGATTTTTGAAACGCCTGGAGGGGGTGGTTTCGGGCCGCCCGCCGATCGGAATAAGGATGCAATGGAACTTGATATCAGGCGCGAGTTGGTCAGTTCCGATCGCGCCAGAACCGACTATGGTGGAAATCTATGATCAATGCCCGACCCCATCTTGAGCGTATTGCCGGCTATGCGCTCGCCGATCTTGGAGAATCGGATCTTATTTCCCTTGCCCAAAACGAAAGCGCATTCGAGGCAAGCCCCAGCGCGATAGATGAGGGCAAGGCTGCCTGTTCAAGCCCTGAGCGCTACCCCGATACTGAGTGGTCTGACTTGCGCTCGGCCATCGGCGACGTCCATCAACTGGATTCCTCTCGTATTCTGTGTGGAGCGGGATCGATGGAGCTCATCAACGTCATCATCCGTACTTTTGCCGGCCCGGGTGATGAGGTAGTGGGCACTGAATACGGTTACGGATACGTCCGTACTGCCGCGTCCCTGACAGATGCCCAATATCTCAAGGCGAAAGAAATAGATTGCACCGTCTGTGTTGATGAGATTCTCAACACCGTAACGCCTTCAACGAAGATTGTCTTCGTGTGCAACCCAGGCAATCCTACCGGCACAATGATCAGTCATGACGAAGTCAGTAGACTGCGACGCACTCTTTCGGAGGACATGCTTTTGGTGATTGATCAGGCGTATGGCGAATTTGCCGACGACTACAACGATCCCGTCCGCACGTTTGAGTTGGTGGATCAGGGTAACACCGTGGTCACGCGCAGTCTTTCGAAGGCTTACGGATTGGCAGGCATCCGGGTTGGATGGGGTTATTTCCCCATGGACGTCGCTACCCAGATGCGCAAGGTTTTGAGCCCGAACAATATTTCCGTACCGGCGCAGGTGATGGCGACTGCCGCTATGCGCGACCAGAAACACATGCGCTCTATCGTGCATAGGACAATAGAGATCCGCGAGCGGTTCGCTGATGAATGCCGGGCCTTGGGTCTTGATGTGCCCCAGAGTCATACTAATTTTGTCTTGATCCGATTCCCCTCTGCTGAAATCGCGGCCGAGGCGGATAGGCAGTTGCGGGCCCATAAGCTTGCCCTGCGCGGCATGGGGCCTTACGGTCTTGCCGAATGCCTCAGGACAACAATCTGCCGTCAGGACATTATGGATCGGTGCCTCGAGGTGCTAAAGGAGGTGATGCGATGACCCCCGAAGATCGTGGAGGCGTACGAATCGGTGTTTTGGTGCCGTTCACCAATACAAACCTTGAGCCCGACCTGATAATGATGCGTCCGAGAGGCTCAACGCTGCACTTTCACCGACTGGGCAACTACGACGCAGATAAGATTCCCGCGGCCGAACAAATGGCGGGTCTTGGCGCTTCCGATATCAGCGAGGATCTTCGTTTGATCTGTGGTGTCCGGCCGGATGCTGTGCTTTATGGCTGTACCTCCGCTACCCTGACACACGGTGCCGATTTTGACAAAGATCTGGCAGTCAGAATAAATACCTACTCCAACGCTCTATCACTGACGGCAGCCGGCTGCCTGATCGAAGCACTGAACGCACTCGCCGTCTCGCGAGTGGGCTTCGCTTCGCCCTATGTTGGTGAGATTAACCAACTTGCGATCCGCTTTCTCGAAAGCCAACAGATCACAACGGTTAACTGTGCCGATATCGGTCGGGAACTGGGCAACTACGGCCAAGGAGAGCTCAGTCCGGATGAGGTCGCTGAGCTCGCGTGTCGTGCCGACCACGCTGACGCACAAGCCCTGGTCCTGAGTTGTACCGACATGCGTTCGGTGGAAGTCATCGAGCGAATCGAATCTCGACTAGGCAAAGCGGTGATCACATCAAACCAGGCCATGATGTTCTGCCTGATGCGTACTCTGGGGCTAGAGCATCAGGACAATTGCCCCGGACAGTTATTTGATCTTCTCAACGACTGATAGATCGACCCGGTTCGTCAGTAACCCCGGGTGGGGTCGACAATATTCCAGAGCGCTTGACCCTGACGGTAGCGTGTCAGATTTTCGGCAAACATCTCCACTGATTTCAGATCCCACCCTGCATAAACTGCTGAACAGTGCGGGGTAATGATGACGTTCTCGTAATCCCAGAGCCTGTGTCCCTTGGCAAGCGGTTCCACTCTGAACACATCAAGGCCGGCTCCTCGAATTTTTCCGCTGTCGAGCGCCGATATCAATGCCGACTCCTCAATCACACCCCCTCGCGAAACATCGATAACCACGTTGGATGGCTTCAGATGATCGAAAGCGGTTTCGTTGACGAGGCCTCGGGTACTCTCCAACAGCGGGACACATACCACCAGAAAATCTGCGCGCTCCCATAATGCACCAAGCGCACTCAGGCTGTGGACTTCATCAACATGGGGCGTATCTTTCGGGTTTGCCCTGACGCCGAGCGTCTTTAATCCCATCAGTTTGGAACGCGCAGCCACGGCCTGGCCTGTTTTTCCCAGACCCAGTATCAGCACAGTCTTCCCATCGATGGGTTCAACTTCCCCGATCAGCCACTCCTGGCGGGTCTGAGCTGCGCGGAAAGTTGGAAAACCTAATGAAAAATGCAGCATAACCCCCAGGACATACTGCGCCATCATGTCTGCTGCAACGCCGGCCGCATTAGTCACTGCAATATGATCCGAATCCCACGGTGCGAGATGGTCGGTGCCTGAACCTGCCACCGAAACCCAACGCACACTTTCAGAACTTACCAGGACGTCTCTTGGAAACCCTTGGCTTCCATTGAAACGCACTGAGTACACGACTTCGGCTCCCGTCTCACTCACCAGCTCCGCAAGACCTTCGTACGTGCTACAGGTCCAAATTGGCAAATCAGGATGCCTTTTCTCAAGCACCGCTTTTGACGCCTCTGGGTTGTCGGTATGAAGAATGACCGTTGGGGTTTTCACTTAAGCGGGGGCCTCCAATCAGACGCGGAAGATCAAGTTACTCTTTGTCTAAGCAATGATAACTGGAAAAGCTCAGACCTGAGCTTTATAGTGAGACGTAAGTACACGCAGGAGAAAAAGAGTGCAGGTTCTTGTTGTCATGGCCCATCCCAGGCCCGATTCGCTCACTGGTCAGATCGCGCAGGCGGTGATCGAGGGTCTTCAAGCAGCAGGGCATGAAACGGAATTGGCAGACCTTTATGCCGAGGGCTTTGATCCTTTGATCCTGCCCGCCGATGAACCCGACCAGACGACCGATAACAAGATCTATTCTGAGGCGGTGCAATCAGAGATCGAGCGGCTCGAACGCAACCAGGGGGTCATCCTGGTTTTTCCGATCTGGTGGTGGTCATTTCCCGCAATGCTGAAAGGCTGGATCGATCGGGTGTGGAACAAAGACGTCGCCTACGGCTCGAGAACTCTCGAACACAAACGGGCGCTTGCTATCGGGCTTTCCGCCTCCGATGGACCCACTTATGCCAAGCGCGGATACGATACTGCAATTGAAACTCAGATCGTGACCGGTATCTTCAATTATTGTGGAATCGCAGATGGACGGTTTGCCTATCTGCACCACTCCACGGCTGGAGACAAGCGCCCCGCAGAGATGATCCAGGAAGCTTATGAGATGGGTCGGACCTTTTCTGAAGGCCTTTAGTCCAGGCTCATCGCGCTCCAACAGAGGTTTCAGATTCGGATGACTCAGGCCGCAACAGGTCGGCATCTTCCCCTCGCGGGATTCTTTTTCGTAGCGACCATCGCGCGTGCCATACTGCTGTCCATTCTGCCGCTTAAGGCGCTTGCGTTACTCGGCAGCGCGCAACACGTCAGCGTCCTGTTTTTCGCCGTTAGTATCTTTGGGATTGGAATCAGTTTAGGCGTCTACTCGATCCTGCGTCATGTCAGCCTGTATGCTGGGTTTTTGGTGAGTCTCCTGGTCATGACGGTTTCTATTTTTCTGCTCTCGACGGAGAGCCTCTTTGCCTTTTCTCTCGGAATGGTATTTCACATCTTCGGCATCACCGCAATGGAGGTGATTCTCAATCTCTATGTGATGCAACGTGTTCCAAGGGGCCAACTTTCACAGTTTGAACCCTGGCGGATGATTGCCGCCGTCGCCGCGCTGTCTATCGGCCCGTGGCTCGGTGTCTATCTTCAGAGAAGTTACGGTGCCTGGGTGCCCTTTGTCGTCGCGCTATTCGGTTCGGTCATGACCCTGATTTATTTCCGAGGCTTGGGACTGCATCATCTTGATATTCGCAGACATCCGGTGGGTTCCAACCTGATAAAGAACATTAAGCGGTTTCTGGAGCAGCCCCGTCTGCGGTTGGCCTGGATTCTTACCCTCGCAAGATCGGGATGGTGGCAGCTATTCATCATCTATACCCCGATATATGCGGTGCACACAGGGCTGGGCGAACTTTGGGGATCAGCGATTGTCTCCATTGGCTCAGCTTGGACCTTGACCGTTCCGTTCTGGGGCTGGATCGCGCGACGCTATTCGCTGCGCTTCTTGATGCGTACAGGATTTGTAATGACCAGTCTTGCCACCACCGCTGTCTTTGCCTTCGCGGGGTCTCCCTCACTCGCAGTTACCCTGCTGATACTGGCAGCCCTTGGCGCAACAATGCTGGATGGATCTGGCCACGTACTGTTTTTGCGGGCGGTTCGGCCACGCGAACGCACCGAAATGGCTGGGGTTTATCAAACGTACCGAGATACAGCCAACCTGGCGGTACCGGGAATATTTGCAGTACTGTTGAAGTTCTTTTCCCTGCCGGTAGTCTTCGCCGGCGGCGCCGTCTGGATGATGGCAGCAGGAGTCACTTCACGTCACATACCCAAGCGGATGTGATTGCGCTTTCAAGGACTGCCACGTCACGGTGCAGTCAGTTTCCGCAAGCGCAGGAAATCAAATCGGGGAGCTCAGATCAAGAATCCTTCTGGAAACGGATCATTGGAATCGACATAGATGGTATTGAGCCCGGTGATGTGTGCAGAGCCGGAAATGCCCGGGATGATCGCCTCATATTCCCCCACGGTCGTCTCTTCTTCCACCGTGCCGGTAAATGTGCTGCCGATGAAGCTCTCATGGACAAAGGGTTCGCCGATACCAAGGAGTCCTCTGGCAGCCCGCTGGGCAAGACGTGCCGAGGTCCCGGTGCCACACGGAGAGCGGTCGATCATCTCACCCGCTATCACGCATCCCCGAGCGTCGCTTCCTGTATCCATCGCCTCACCTGTCCACATACAGTGACGCAAGCCTGAGATACTCGGGTCAAGTGGATGGACGATCTCACAGGCGCCTTCAATCGCTTCTCGCAACCGAATACCCATCTGAATCAAAGACGGCGCATCATGCTCCTTGATATCTTTGAAGTGCTCCTGGCACTCAATAATCGGATAAAAATTTCCGCCATAGGCGATATCAACCTTAAGCGGACCGAGATCCGGTGATTCGATCTCCATATCCCGATACATCAGAAATGATGGCACGTTAATCAGTTTGGCGCTTGTGACCTTTTCCCCTTCCCGAACATACTGAACGTCAACACGCCCGGCGGGCGTTTCAAGCCGAAGCAGCCCTTCCGTTTTGGGTGTCACCAAACCACGCTCAAGTGCAAATGTTGCGGTCCCGATAGTTCCGTGTCCGCACATCGGCAAACTGCCAGTGGTCTCAATGTAGATCACACCCATGTCGAAGTCATCACTCGACGGCGGATAGATAATGCTTCCCGACATGGCGGAATGTCCACGAGGTTCAAACATCAGTGCCCGTCGAATCCAATCGAATTCCTCAATGAAGTGCTGACGCCGTTCGCTCTGATCAGCGCCCTGCAGATTTGGTACGCCACTGACCACCATACGCACAGGCATACCTGCCGTATGTCCATCAATGCATTCAAAAGAAGCTTTCATCGATCTATCTTTTCTCTAAAAGCTCACAATGCTAATTGCTCGTCAAGCATCAGAAGCGTATCGGCCACAATCTGGGCACCCTTAGCTAGGGCGGCAGGACCCACATACTCATCCTCATTATGGCTGATCCCGTTATGACACGGAACAAATACCATCCCACTGAGGCAGAATGGATTCAGATACCGGGCATCATGTCCAGCGCCGGAAGGGAGATATCGATAGGTGTAGCCTCGCGCTGAGCACGCCTTTTCAACTATCTTCTGAACTGATTCCGGAAACACTTCAGAAAGGGCGTTACGTGTCTCTCTCACGCGGACATCACACCGCTTGACTGCATCTTCACATACCGCTTTGACTTGATCGCCCAGAGATCTCAGCACTCCATCCTCATGATGTCGAAAATCGATAGTGAAGAAGACCTTATCCGGAACCACAGCTAGCGCCCCTGGCTTAACTTCAAACTGGCCTATCGTGAAACGCACAAGATCGAGGGGATCGTAAAACAATTCTTGCAGAGCTTTGACCACGTTGATCGCATCAATCAACGCATCTCGGCGGTTTTTTGATGGGGTAGTGCCTGCGTGGGCCGCTTCCCCAAAAACCTGGACTTCAAATTTTCGTGTGCCCTGAATTGAAGTCACAATACCAATATCAATCTGCTCTTCCTCAAGTACCGGTCCTTGTTCAATATGGAGTTCAAGATAGCTGGCGAATGGCTTGCCGAGACTGCGTTCGCTTGCAAAATCGACCGTGTGCCGCAGACGACTCACCTCTGACTCCAGAGATACTCCTTGCGGATCAACCGCGGCCTGCAACGGGTGGAGCGAAGCATGACCTACGTAAACCGCTGAGCCCATCTGGGTTGGCCAGAACCGCACTCCCTCTTCATTATTCCAGATGACGATTTCCAGCGGATGACGGGTCACAATGTTAGCTTCCTCCATCGCCTCAACCGCCTCCACGGCGGCTAGAACGCCGGAGATACCGTCAAATCGTCCTCCCGTCGGCTGGGAGTCGCTATGGGACCCACTCACCAATGGTGCACAATTTTCATCAGTCCCTGGCCTGCGCATAAACTGGTTACCGTAGGCATCGATTTCAACCACAAAGTTCCGTTCGCGGGCCCACAGCGCCAGTTGCCTGTGCAGTTCGATATCGTCCGTTGACAGGGCAGGTCGGTTAACGCCACCACGTCCAGTCGCTCCGAGTTGTGCCATTCGCATATGCCAATGCCACAAGCGATCAGCGTTAACACGCGGCATAGAGTCAGTATGATTCCTGCTCAACCGATACCTCGCTCAAAAGGCAGAAAGGCTCTTTTGCAAACCACCATTGCCGCCCGTGGGTAAGCTTCAGCCTTTCAGGCCTTGGCCTGTTGCTCGAAAAAGGATGCCCCCGTAGGCATCTCAGGAAACGCCATTTCATAATTGCTGCAACGCACCCTGCCCGTTGCCTTACCGCGCACTACTTCGTACATGTACTTGCTGGGAATATGATTCGCATGCAGAGGATAACTGTCTTCCGCAAGATATTCACAGATGAAAAGCGTACGGGGCGCATTTGAAAGATTAGGTGCCGAGCCATGCAAGACTCTGGTATGCATGAGACAGGCGGAGCCCGCAGAGCCATAGCAAGCAACGGCCTTGGGCGCCATCTCGGCGGCAATGGCGTCGCTGACCGCTCCCGTGAACACCCCAGCGTGCCAATGCTCATAAAGCGGACCTTTATGACTGCCCGGCACCACTTCCAGCGGCCCGTTTTCTTTCGTCACATTATCAAGAAAAAACAGTACCGTCACCATGTCATCATTGGTGTGCGCCTCAAAGAGAAAATCCTGATGAAACTTGATCTCGGTTGCCGCGCCCGGCAACTTGGAGTTGATCTTGGCATTTTCAAACTTGATATTGGGACCGAGAAGGTCTTCTAATGCATCCAACGCCCGATTGTTTCGCATTACCTCCAGATAAATTTCTGAGATCTCAATGGGTGATGCGATCCGCCTCAACGCTGGCGTTTCAAAACTGTGTCCCGGCTCAACATCAAAGCGGCATCGTCCATCGAAAGTGTCGCCATATGGCGCACTGTGATGCCTGCTCTCTTCTTTCCATTTTTCAAAGTCCTGCCTCAGACCCCGAAGCTGCCCATCGGTTAATGCCTCTTCAAGGAAGAGGTAACCGTCTTTATTAAACTGCGCTATCTGATGAGTGGAGAGCGTTGGCATCTCGCGTTCTCGTCGGGCATAAACAACCGGATTATCGATGATCAGATGGGTGGATGCACTTTTTCGAGTTTGACCACTTTCTCAAAGGCGCGTGCTGCTCTCAGAACAAGAACATCGGCACCATAGGGGCCCACAATCTGGAGTCCGACGGGTGCACCATGATCAGTGAAGCCGCAAGGTACCGATATCGCAGGCTGTCCGGTAAGGTCGAAGGGCGTGGCCATACCCATGAATTCCCCGTCACTCTTTCGCCAGTGTGGCGGCTGCGAGTGGCCGACAGGAAACGGCGCGCATGCAAGTGTTGGGCAGATCAACAAATCATACTTCTCATAAAACGTGCTCATCCTGCCGCGAAGTTCGGTCCGCCTGGCCTCTGCCTCAAGGTAATCCACCGCACTCATTTTTGCCCCATCATTGGCGCAAGTCAGCAATACCTTATTGCTCAGTCGTGCCGCCTTTTTGCCTAGATCCGATCGAATACGCGCTGCCATCGGATTGCAAATCGAGTAGGAAAGCTCTCTAGCTTCACGAAGGTCGAGACGAGTCCGCGAGACAATCCCGCCGAGACTTGCAAACACCCGTTTTGCTTCAGACACTATCTTCAACACGTCGTCGTCAACCCGCGGCACGCCCAGGTCTGGTGAGAAGCCTATTCGGAGATCCTTTATGCCGCGCTCAAGTCCGGATGTAACTTTTGGCGCTTTGCGCTGGATCGCGGAGCCATCACGGCTATCGCCGCCCGCCATCACCTCAAACGCGATAGCCGCGTCTCGAACAGAACGCGCGATTGGGCCACAGTGCTCCATTCCCATAAGTGGGCTCTGTGGCCATACCGGCACTCGGCCAAAAGTCGGCTTGAAGCCCACGACTCCACAGAAGCTTGCAGGCCCCCTGATCGATCCACCAGAATCCGTTCCGGTGGCAACGACCACCATGCCAGCTGCCACCGCAGCACCTGAACCTCCGCTGGACCCTCCCGGCGTCCATTTCGTATTCCAGGGGTTACGGGTTATGCCGTGGAGTTCGCTCTCAGTCACCCCTAGCCAGGCATACTCCGGGGTCTGCGTTTTGCCTATCAGTATTGCTCCGGCTTTTTTTAAGCGCTCCACCACGATCGCATCGACCCGGGTCTTTGAAATCCGCTCTGGAGCAAGAGAGCCGTTTCGGGTAGGCCAACTTTTGGTCTCCGTCACATCTTTTATAGCAACCGGTATGCCATCAAGCGGCCCCTTGGGCTCTCCGGCAAGCCACCTTCTTACTGAAGCACGCGCCTGCGATCGAGCGCGACGATTACCAACCAGCTGCCAGGCGTTCAGCTGGCTCTCGCAATGATCAATGCGCGCCAGCACCGCGTCGATGACCTCGAGCGGAGAAAACTTACCCCGACTGTACCCTCTTGCCAGTTGGATAGCCGTATAGAAATGGAGTTCATTCATATTTTTCAGTCAGCAACCGGCAGTAGCAGTTTCGTGCTGTTTTAGAAGTATCTGTGCGCCGGCAGGGTCACCGCCTTGAATATTGCCGATCGTCGAGCGACATGCAGAAAACACCATAAAAAGATCACATTCAGCATTGAGTTCGACGTAATCGCCGGCTTTCGCACTGGTTGATCCGTCATGGATCAACCCATCCTCATCAACGAACGATTTCTCAAAAAGATTCCAGGGGGGCGGCGTAATCTGAAAGGCGGTACCGGCATCGTGAAGCGCTTTTTGCAGATTATCTTCGCAGTTTGGATACTGCTGGTCACTGCCAAAATGCGCGTAACTCTGCGCTGAACAGGCTGCATGAAAGGAGTCGTGAAACCCGTCTGTAGTATCTTCAATAAAGCGGAGCAGATTCTTGAACCGGTTACTGACCAGCACATGGCCCGCTTGAAACCGAGTGGTGTAGTGCGCAGTCCGATTGTGCGCCATCGACAGATACTCAGTCGGATCTGACTCGACGAATGCCCACAGATCCACGACCTGATGTCCCTTGGGATTCACCACGCGCACCGTTGTGCCTGTGGTGACCGAGCATCCCACTGACTCTCCCGGCGCGAGCGCATAGACAGTTTCGATGGTTAACCCCCTTGCCTGAGTTTTTGGCACGATTGCGGCTTAAGTGATATTGGCAACAGGGAATGTCTTTCGCCAAAGGTCTTTCTGATAGGTACCGTAGTGAAAAGGCTCGACCGAATCAATGTCTCCGATCAGTGGTGCAATCGTGACCTCAGCACTGGGGTTAACAAAAAGAGGAATCGAATAACGATCCTGACCGCCACAGTTAATGACCCGATGCGGCGTCGAGGAAAAGAAGCCATTGCTCCAGGTTTCCATGATGTTACCGATGTTAATAACGAAGGTATCTTCAATAGGCGGCGCACCGACCCATTCGCCGTTTTTATTCTGCACCTCGAGCCCGCCGATTTCGTCCTGCCAGAGAATTGTGAACCCCCCTGAATCAGTGTGAGGCACCACACCAAGGTTGTCCTCTCGGACAGGGCTGCGCTGAGGCGGATAGTGATTAACCTTAAGACGGCTGAGTGGTGCTTTGAAGTACCGTGACAAGTGATCGGGCTCAAGACCAAGGGCCAGAGAAAATCCGCGAAGCAGTACACTGGCAAGACGCTCTGTCTCATCAAAGTAGCGCAACATGGTCGACTTCAACGAAGGATATTGTTCTGGCCACCGATTGGGGCCATCCAAAGGGGACTGAGCCGATTCGGGTCGATCATGCCCGATCCAGAAGCCCTCCTGATGACTGGTACCTGCTCTGTCTTCGCCCTCATAACTTCGATAAGCAAGAGGCAGGTAGCCCTTAATCTGCGGCGTAATCGCCAGCGCCATCTTTTCTTCATCCGGCGCACAGAAGAATGCTTCTGCCGCCGATCGGACCTCCTGGATTAGGGAGAGGGGAATCTGATGATTCCGGACATAGAAAAAACCGACTTCGCTGCAGGCTGCACACAATGCGTCAATGCACGGCTCCGACTGCTCTTGATGGATCAGCGGTCCGATATCAATCACCGGGATCTCGATGAAATCCAGTCGCCTTGAAGGGCTAATCATGGATGGATGCGCTCCATAAATTCACATCTGTCGGAGCCAATTGTAGACTGACCGCTTTGCCAAGCAAAAGTCATCAAAGTATGTAACTGGACCGGCATGACGAGAACCCATGAGCCTCGATAATTATTTCGATCCCGAACTCTACCGGGAAGTCAGAAAACCGTTAAGCGCGGCGAGTACGCTGCCTGGTTGGTGCTATACCGACCCTGCCTTTTACGCACGCGAAGTCGACAAGATCTTTCATGGATGCTGGCATTTCGTGGGTCGTGAGGATGAGATTCCCAAGCGCGGCGACTATCTGATTTTTGACGGAATCCCGGGGTCAGTCATTGTGATGCGATCCGAGTCTGGTGAAATCAACGCATTTCAAAACGCCTGCCGGCATCGGGGTACAAGATTGCTCAGCGGTAGTGGATCCTGCCGACAGATTGTCTGTCCCTATCATAGTTGGGTCTACGCCTGCGACGGGGCACTGCTGCGGGCGCCTGGGATGGACTGCGCTATCGACTTTGACACCAAAAACTATTCCCTGTCGCCGGTCACACTTTCCTCATGGGCGGGATTTTTATTCGTTCGATTCAACGACGATGGCCCATCTTTACAGGAGTGGCTTGGCAATATGCCGAGTTTTTTCAAGGACTATGAGCCGACAGATCTCAAATGCGTCAGGCGGGTCTCTTTCGATGTCGGCGCCAACTGGAAGTTCCTTATGGAAAATGCTCTGGAGACCTATCACACCGGTACCGTGCACCAGGAAACACTGGGTCGTCAACAATCGGAACCCGTTGCCACAGAGGGGCACTGGTCATGCCTTCGCGTCTTCGTCGCCGGAAAACAGACTCTCTCGGTATTAAGCGAAAAGGAAGGTGCCCTTCCCGTTAACCCCCATATTCCTCATGAGCGAACAACAAGCACCTACTTCACCAATATCTATCCCTGTACGCAATTTGTGTTTGCCCCGGACAGCATGTGGTGGCTAGCGGTTCGACCGAAGTCCGTTAACCAATCGCGCCTTGAAGTCGGCTCCTGCTTTACTGAGGACGTTATCTCGAGAGACGATTTTGAACAAAAAGTTCAGGCCTATTTTGAGAGATGGGATACCGCAACCCCCGAAGACAATGCCATCTGCGAAGCGCAGCAATCAGGCAGTCACACGGCCTCCTTTGCGCAGGGTCGTTTTGGCCAAGAGGAGGCACTGGTCCATGCGCTCGCCAACTGGATGCTGGATCAAATCCTGAAAGGCGAGCCGCAGGTCTGCCAAGAATGAGAAATACCAAGGAATCCACCACGTCATGAGCGATTTACCGTCACGAGTAATTCCGATGAGTTACATGGGAGTGCCTTTTTCCAAAGATCCCTCAGGCAGTCGTGCCGCCATACTGGGTATTCCCTTCGATTGCGGCACACATCCGACCCGGATTGGGGCGCGTCAGGGGCCCGATGCGATCCGTATGCAATCCTCTCTGGTACGCCCTTACTATCCGCCGGACTTCGACTTTAACCCGCTGGAACTCTTAAACCTTGTGGATTGCGGGAACGTTGCCTGTGTGGCGGGTGAAGTTGAGAGCGCATTGAGGATGATTGAAACCGCTGTCTCCGAGATCTGCCAGACCGGTGCGGTGCCAGTCACGATGGGGGGTGATGGACTGGTCAGCCTTCCGCAGTTACGGGCCCTCAGCAAGGTGCACAACGACCTTGTGTTGGTCCATATCGATGCCCATACCGATACTTATCCCAGCAGTGGTAGCCGAACGAATGATCTTTACAACACGGCTACAACTTTTACTCGAGCCGCTGAAGAACAACTGATCGATACGACCTGCTCCTTTCATATCGGGGCCCGGGGTACCGTAACGGTTCCCGATGTCTTTGATCACACTCGCAAGCAGGGATACCAACTCATTGACGGTGACACTCTGAATGCCCTGGGGATTGCCGATGTGTTGGCGGAACTTCATGACCAAGTCGCAGGCAGGCCGGTGTATCTTTGTTTTGATATGGATTTCTTTGATCCCTCGTGTGCGCCCGGCGTCTGTACGCCCACTTTCGGTGGTGCATCTGCCAGCGAAGGATTGACTTTGATCAGCGGTCTTCGGGGGCTCAACATCGCTGCCTTTGACGTCAACACCGTGAGCCCGCCTCATGACGTAGGCGGAATGACTGCGTTTCTCGCCGCCACCGTTATGCTCTATGGTTTGGCGCTGGTGGCCGACCCAACAAGATAGCCGGGCGCTCAGACTTTCAGCGATTGACTGCCTCTTCGGGCTTGTTTGCGAGATACGCGTAGCGGATTAATTTGTTATCCGAATAGAGCTCGACGAGCTTTTTGAGATAAGTCTGCTCGTGCTTGAAGGCGGCCTCACCAAACTCATCCACCAACTCTTCCTTGTATTTTTCTCTCGTCTGCCAGCGGCCGCTGCAGATTG
>MDTD01105557.1_pt1 | contig 17661 bp, 14 predicted proteins | sample 811221 | NCBI WGS metagenome assembly MDTD01 (sample SAMN05326646, study PRJNA326480) | marine metagenome | isolation source: seawater | place: Pacific Ocean: South West | collected 2011 | reverse complement strand
TCGTTGGAGCAGGTCTTCGACACTTGCAGCTAATTTTATGTCTTCCTCTTTATTATCTGAGCTTTGATCAGGAACACTTTCATTTGTGCCAGATTTAAGCTCTTGAATTTTAAGAGACAGCTGTAGAGCTGTCATAGCTAGTAAGTCATTTCTATCCTGTACAGCAAACTGAGACTTAAGCTTTGCAATCATTGCATCAATTTCCTCAGCAGCACTAATGATTCCGTCCACTTCTTCCAGAGAAACTGTTAGTGGATAGGAACGTCCAGCGATTTCTATATTGATGGTCTCTTGAGACATTAAATCTTAAGTAGGTTTAGACAGGCGTCGATTTCCTCCACCAAAGCATCAATACTCTCGGCTGAAAGTGCAGCTGATTCTTGGCTTTGATTTTGGGGGTTAGATATATGTAGATTTTCACTAGCCTCCTTCTGTGCACTTAACTCTTCACTCAAACTTTGAACTTGCGCTTCTAATTCCTTAATCCTAGCTTCCGCTTCTCCAGATACTTTCTTCCTCTCAGCGCGCTCCTGTTCAAATTTTTGAAGCAAGCGTTCCGTAGCTTTAACAAGTTTTTCGGTAGTAGAGTTGAGTGTTTCCATAAGGCTAGCTTCGAAACAAATATAAGGACGTAGATTTGTGATATGACAAAATGGAGAGCAATTTATTCGACGATTATTAGAGCGCTATTTACTGGCGTTTTTTTCTTGACATTTTCTCTCCAAACTCAAGCCCAAACCCCACTCGAACTCCTCGCCCCACTTGACATCCCTCTTATTCTCAGCGGTAACTTTGGCGAGTTCAGAGGCTCTCATTTCCACACGGGAATTGACATCAAAACCCAAGGCAAAGAAGGATTCCCAGTCCTTGCAGCTGCCTCTGGTAAGGTCGAAAGAATCAAAGTAAGCCCATGGGGATACGGCAATACACTTTACATCAAACACTCCGACGGCTCCTCAACAGTTTACGCCCATCTTCAACGCTTCGACCCCCAAATCCAAGACTGGGTTCGCAACCGCCAATACAAAGGCCGAGTCTTCTCAATCGACCTCACTCCAACAGCCGATTTCGTATTCGCAGCCGGCGACACCATCGGCTGGTCAGGCAACTCCGGATCCTCAGGCGGCCCGCACCTTCATTTCGAGGTCCGCGACGCTCAACAACATCCAGTCAACCCACTACATTGGGATCTGCCAATCACCGACAACAGACCGCCAGAAGTTGGCAAACTCAAGGTCATTCCAATCGATGTAAATGGACTAGAAAAACGTGAGATGGATGTTGATGCTAAAGCTGGTGATACAACGCTGGTGAAGGCGGGAGAGGTGCACTTGGGGGTTTGGTCTATAGACAGATTAGACGGGGCTTCAAATGTCTGCGGCGTGTATTCCATAGACGTTAAAGTAGACGGCGAAGAGTATTTCAGGTGCACTATTGATACACTAGATTTCTCTGTTAACAAAGACATGAATGCCCACGTCTACTACTCAACTTGGAAGAAGGGTAGAAAGTCGGTTCATAGATTCAATAAGTTGCCAGGTGATCGATTGCCTATCTACGATTTTCTCAGCGATAATAAACTCGTAATACCTGTAGACAGCATTATGAAAGTTGATGTGGTTTGCAAAGATGTTCACGGAAACTCAAGGGCCAAATCTTATTTCCTCAAGGGTGATCTCACCCCTCCAAAATACGTTTGCAAAGAGGGTGAAAGCTCTCAAATTGTAAATAAAATCGCTGAGACAAATTCTGTTACTGAATTAAGAGTAGGCGGAGTTGATGTCAACATTCCTAAAGGATCACTTTACGATAAGGAACACGTTTATTTAGAAGTATACGACTCATTAGAATTCGCTATAGGATCTTGGGATGTTCCGCTTAAGAAGGCGATTAGCGTAAGTGTTAAATTGCCACAGGATTACCGTCAAGAAAATTGGGTTGCTAGATCTGTGGATGATAAGGGAGGAGTAAGTGGTGCCATTGTATGTAAGCAACAAGTTGGCAGGCTTGATTTTAAGACCAAAAACATGGGGCGTTACAAAATGGACAGGGACACAATTCCTCCAAGATTACTTCCCAAACATTCAGGCACCCCAGTTGTGAAAAATGGAGACCTCATTTTCCACGTTGAAGATGCAGTAAGTGGGGTTGAAAAAATCGAAGCTACAATGGACGGAGAGTGGATTCTTTTGAGGTGGAATCCCAAAAAGAAAGAAGCCATTTACAAGGCCTCAGACTCAGTTCATGAAAAGGGTTCTAAAGTAAAAATTGAGGTAGTAGCAAGAGACGCCGTAGGCCTAGAATCAAAGTGGTCAGGATACGTCCAAATGAAGTAATTACTTTTTCTTAATTAAACTGTAATCTAAGAAAAACAAAGCTTTGAAAGACAGAGAGTTAGTAAAGTTTTGTTCAAGCATTGCTTCCCAATTGTTAAAATAATTTTCGGGTAAGAAATCTCCATATGAATAAAGAGTGTTTTTCCAAACAATGCTTAGCTCACTTCCGGGTGAGAAAAACCACCTCAAGCCCAAATCTACACTCCAGGCATTAAAGCTTCTTTCGTACTCAGATGTCCCATCTTCATTAACTGTCCAAGTATCAGATTGATCTAGCGATCCATCCATCTGAAGCTCGTATAAATTTTTGATATCTACAGTACTCCAGTAGTGTCTAATTCGAGCATCAATTGTTGCCTTTTTAGATAGAGCATAAGTACCTCTCAGAAGATTCGTTGTGGTAAAGAAATCTCGTTTGGCAAACAGACTAACGGATTCGTCATTCTGATCTTGCTCTAGAGATGTGAACCCCCTCTCGTCGTATTTGTTATCCCATTCTATTGAATAGATAAAATTCAGCCTATCTGAGAATCTGTATCGAGGTGATAACTCGCACGACATTACACCCCATTCGTTATCTGGATCTTCAACCCAACCATTTGTGAAATCTAAATCAAATGCAAATCGCTTTCTGTAATCTGTAGAAATTCTGAGTGAAGGACCTATCCATCTAGGAGTGTTCCAGTACATTCCAGGAATTCTTGGCTCAAAGAAATCATTGCCTTTTATTGGTTGAGATTCAAGCGAAATCTTAGCAAACTGGAAATTTTGTGAAAGCCCAAACGCTTCTAGGCTCACCATTGTAAATGACTGCTCTCTAGGTGTATGAAGCTGAGAATAGATCAGCCCCAACCCTCCACCAATTCTGATGAAGTTTTTTGTTGGTTCTATATTTCTATAACCTGCAAAAATCATATCAGTAACTTCATTGGGTGCTTGCAAATACCCCATGTCTAAAGGATTGTAATATTCACTTTCAGTAGAGTGTATGTAATCAAAAGTGAACTTGCCAGTAATCTTACTCAGGCTCAATTCCCACAAATAACCTGAATCTTCTATCCCTGCATTGTCTGTTAAAATTCTATTGTACCCAGCTGTTCCGCTAATTTGATAAGTATTATCCTTATCCCTTAAACCAAACTTCAATGCCTGAACCAGGGCGTCGTCTCTATCCCCGAATCTGTTTAGATATGTGCTAATGCCGTGAACAAAGCTGTTGTTGGGTAGGTTTTGGTCTAATGCAACAATAGAATAACTATTTAACCCTTCTTCTAACTCAGTATCGTTTGTAAAAGCTTGGAATACACCAACACCTAGGCCCTTAAAAGTACGTCCAGAAAATTTGGAAGCATTTATCAATTGCCCTTCTTCTCCAATACGTCGTGAATAAAAAAGATTAGTCTTATTAAAGATTTCTGTTCCCTCGGTGAAAAAAGGCCTGTTGTCTGCAAGTTGCACCTCGTAAGGGCTGAGATTCAATACCAAATTATCTGCAACCACCTGCCCAAAATCGGGAATCATAGTCATGTCCAATGTGAATGCTTCGCCTATTCCAGTTTTAAGATCCAGACCTCCGTTAAGGTCATAATTACTTTCTTCACCTTCAGTAATAGAATATGCACTTACATAAGGATAAAGAGTGATTCTTGGTGGGGGAGTTACTCCTTTTAAACCGTGTAGTTCACCGCTGTCATTAATTTCAAAACCGTCACGAGCGGGATCTACAGGGTGCCAGTAATCAGTCTCTCTGCACCTTCGAATTCCCCTCCAAAAATTGATACCCCAAATCTGATCAACATTAGCATCCATTTTTGAGAATCTGATTTGGCTGAATGGGATTTTGAACTCAGCAGTCCAACCCTTGTCGTTAATTGTTGTTTCAACACGCCAAGCTGCATTCCATGAAGGATCGGAGAAACCTGGGCTTACCATTTGGTCTACCTGAACGCCTTCAGGATTAGTGCTGAAGTTGAATGCGTTGTTTCCATCGTTGTAAGTAGATATCCAAAACCCAAACTCATCTGTGTTGTCCATCCTATCCCTTCCAGAGATTTGTTTCAGGATGGAATCAGGAGCGCTATCGTACATTCTGGCGAAGACGTAAATGTGTGCGTCATCGTATGCAAATTGTACTTCAGTGCTTTGGGTGGGGGCTTGCCAAGGGTTTGGCATATACTGTGTGAAATCTCCTGTCGGAATTGCTCTGTGCCAAACGGCATCAACCCCTGAGCCATCGACCTCTATTGTTTCTTCTGGAAGAAGTTTACAAGCTTGAATATGTCTTCGCTCTTGACCATAGCTCAACCCGCATAAAAACAGCGATATGAAAAGTGCGGTGAGCCTCACTTACCTATAAATATTTTGAGAATTCAACCATCTCTGGAATTTTTTGGCATTCCTCACGTGTTGGCTGTGTCGCTTAGCAAAGACATGCCTGTTAGTTCCCCCAGGCTCAGCACACATGTATAGATAATCGTGGTCTTCAGCATTTAAAACCGATTCGATAAAAGTAGGCTCAGGAGTCATAATTGTACCTGGTGGTAAGCCCTTGTACATATATGTATTGTAAGGTGAATCGTATTCCAAATGCTCGTTCAATACCCTTCTAATTGAAAAATCGCCCACAGCATAAACTACGGTTGGGTCTGCCTGTAGCTTTTGGCCCTTTCTAAGTCTGTTGAGGTAAAGTCCAGCTACAGTCGGAGCTTCGCCAAGGTCTTTAGTCTCACTTTGGACTATGGATGCTAGAATCACAGCTTCTTCAGGTGTTAGTCCCTGCTTTTCAGCCTTAGCTACACGTTCATCATTCCACCATAATCCACTTTCTTTTATAAGTCTTGCTACTGCGTCTTCAGCATTACCTTCCCAATACATGTTATAAGTGTTGGGAATTATTTGCCACCTAGTTTCCTCAGGCATGATTAGGTTAAGTAGTTCAGTGGAATCGGCAGCAGTGTATGAGGCCATTTGGCCTGCAACAAATTCTATAGATCTATGCGAAGGAACAACAACCTTAACTGCTTCTCTATCGCCAATAGCTAGCCTCTCAGCGGTTTGGCCCATAGTAAAAGAATGATCAATCACATACAATCCAGGCTTCACTCTCTCATCCCAGCCTCGCATCCACATAGCATTAGCCATAACTCCACCATAACCTCCAGCGTTGCTTATCTCAGCTTCCATGTAGTGCAGGTGCGATTCATTCGTGCTATCAGGGTGTAAATAGAGGCTAACAGGAGCGCTTGTTTCAGGTAAAAGAGAAGTATTCCAAAACCAATAAGGAATACCCACAAATACGGTCGTCATAGAAATGATCTTTCCTATTCCACCAATTATCACCAACTTCAAGCCATACTTCTTGACCTGTTTCCAGAAATAGTCCTTAAAAAACTGTATCAACTTCTTGCGATTTTCTGCATCAAAATTACATCAATCCAATTGCCTTCCTTTCTAACCCATTCCATTCTCACTTCACCTCCACTATAACCCGCCTTTTTAAATAGATCTACGCTTGAATTGTGTCCGCTAGGAACTTCAGCAAATAACTGATGTACACCTAGGTGTTTAAATGCGTAATTACTCAACAATTCAAGACCTTGTAGCGCGTGACCTTTTCTCCTATGAGTTTTGTCTACTACTATGCCAACGCCTGCTCTGTGATTCCTAGGGTCGAAGTCGTATAAGTCGACAGCTCCCACAGTTATCCAACCTTCACCCTCCAATACATCTAACATAAACCGTAGCTGCTTATCCCTGTATATGTCGTGATCTCCTTCAGAATATTTGGTCATCACAGCTTTTGAATAGGGAGAAAGCGATGCGCCTAGCCACCATGTGCTGGCATCGTTTTCCCATTCGAGTAGTGTGTCGACGTCACTTGGCTCTATAGCCCTAAGCTTATGTGTAGCATTCTTTAGCACTTGCGCGAAGTTAGACTTAGTATATTTGTCTTTATGTCTTTGGAAGTGAAAAATACGTCGATAGAAGGTCTGATTTTAATCCGACCTGAGCGATTTGGTGATGATAGAGGATATTTTTCGGAGACCTTTTCTCAGAGGGATTTTGCTTGTGCAGTGGGCGAGGAAATTGAATTTGTTCAGGACAATGAAAGTGTTTCTCAATCTGGAGTTGTTAGAGGATTGCATTTCCAAACTCCTCCTTGTGCAATGGGTAAACTTGTAAGGGTTGTTAGCGGGTCTATTATTGATGTTGCTGTCGACTCGAGAGTCGGATCGCCTACGTATGGAAGACATGAGGCTGTGAGGTTGGATACTGAAGAAGGCTGGCAGTTTTGGATTCCTGAGGGCTTTGCTCACGGATTTGTTGCACTTGAAGACTCAACCAAGGTTTCTTATAAATGCACGTCGTTTTATTCGCCCAATCATGAGATGAGCCTACTCTGGAATGATGAGGAATTGGGCATTGATTGGAGCGTTGAAAAACCACTTGTTTCAGCTAAGGATCAGGACGCTGATAAATTCAGCACATTTCAGTCACCCTTTGTGAACAAACAGAATTAAGATCCATCTATAAACGGATCACTCTCTGCTAAATTTATACCATGCAGAGATCTCTATTTTACGTTTTAGGTGCGATCACATTTGGGATTTTATTTTCAGCAGCGATATCATCTTATCCTCTTTCACATTCTGTAGTTTTAGCTCCAGCAATTCCTGCCCAAATGTCACTAGCAGGTGAGGATGTTCCTATGGATGATTTTGGTGTAAGAGAAGCATTAGATAGAGAATTCATTGTAAATACATACAGGCACAGTGGCACCATTTTATACTTAAAAAAAGCATCTAGATGGTTTCCAGTGATTGAACCAATTCTCGCTGTAGAAGGAGTGCCAGAGGATTTTAAATACCTGTGTGTAATTGAAAGTGGATTAAGCCAAGTCGTAAGCCCGTCAGGTGCTGCTGGCTTCTGGCAATTCATGAAAAAAACTGCCCCTGAATACGGTCTTGAGGTAAGCACTACAGTTGATGAGAGATATAATGTTGAAAAGGCAACAAAGGCAGCATGTGATTATCTAAAAGAATCATATGAAATGTTTGGTTCATGGTCGCTAGCTGCAGCTTCATATAACATGGGTAGAACAGGAGTGACAAATAGGTTAGACGAGCAAGGTGTGTCAAATTATTGGGACCTTCATTTGAATTCTGAGACAGCTAGATATGTTTATAGAATTCTGGCTGTCAAGGAAGTTATGGAAAATCCTGAGAAATTTGGGTTCAGACTCCGCCCTACAGACATGTACAATCCATATTCTTATTCTACAATTAAGGTAACCCAAACCATTGAAGACCTCAGTTCTTTCGCTCTTGAACACGGTTCTAATTACCACGAGTTGAAGACTCTTAATCCTTGGCTTAGAAAAAAGAGACTATTAGTGGGAGAGGGGCAGGAGTACAAGATTTACTTACCAAACACTGTCGTAGAATAAGCTACCACGCTTGGCTTAACAACCTCACGACCACTTTTACCTCCCTCGTTTATCAGGTGCTTATTTGCTGATGATCCATCTGCAAAAACTTCGCTCAACGGCCTTATCACCCCAGCAGGCACTCCATTCATCAAAAGATCCTCCATAAAGGATTCAGTACAATCAACCCTCTCAGCGAACTCCCTCAATTGTGCTATCAACCCATCCCTGTACTCAACCCTGAGAGTATTTGTTGTAAACTTTTCATTAGTTGCTAATTCACCACATCCCAGCACATAACAAAGCCCTTTGAATTGTGCATTATTTCCAACAGCTAGAACAACATCGCTTCCGCTTCCCAACCTTATGATGTCGCCATATGGTGCTATGTTCGGATGTGCCGAACCAAGTCTAATCTGCTCCTTCCCATTCATCAAATAATTGGTAGCCCTATTGACCAAAGCAGCCAATCCGCTCCTCTCCAAACTCACCTCGCTGTACCACCCTCTGACTCCTTTTTCACGTGAATAAAGCCCAGCCAATGTTGCCGACCTTATCTGTTCTGACGCAAGCACATCCATTAGTGCTACCGGCATTCTGGTAGGCCCTCCATTCTGAGATCCATTCATATGCATGAACCCTGTTTCAGCCTGTACCACAACGTCATAAGCTAATCTAGTTGGCTCATCGGCAAAACCCACAAGCCTTATATGAACCAATTCGGGAAATCTCTCAGCTAAGTCCTCAGGTTCCAACATGAATTTCGCCAAATCCCCTTCTTTAAAATTTTGTAGAAGCACATCAGTTGATTTAAGCTCGTCCTCTAACCACTTAGCACCATCCTCTGACCCAAGGTCAACTCTCGCCACTTTCTTACCAGTATTTGCAGAAGCGTAGTATGCGCTTATGTCGGTATCAGTTTCCTCGCCCTTAGACCTCCAACTTCTAGTAACATCGCCGTATTCAGGATGTTCGACTTTAACAACCTCAGCGCCACCTTCTGCAAAAAACGACCCTGCGAGAGGCCCTGCAAGCACTGACGAAAGTTCAAGCACTTTCAATCCTTCAAAAGGCTTGAAATCACTCATCCTTTTCAGTCAATTGTTGGGTGTTCATTTCAGAATACAAGCCGTCAGAATTAACTAGTTCTTCATGTGTCCCAGACTCAACTACTTTTCCTTCGTCAATGACTATAATTTTGTTAGCATGGTTGATAGTTGAGATGCGGTGACTAACCATCAGGATGGCTATATTGGGGTTAGAATCGCGCAAAGTTGATAAGCTATCAATTATGTGCTTTTCAGTACTTGTGTCTACAGCTGATAAACAGTCGTCAAGGATTAGAATGTCAGGTTTTCTTAGCAGCGCACGTGCTATGCTTATTCGCTGTTTTTGTCCACCACTTAGGTTAATGCCTCTTTCTCCCAACATTGTTTGGTATGAAGATTCTAGCCCTACTATGTCATCGTGAACGGAAGCAAGTTTTGACACATATTCAATTTCTGTTTTACTTAATTTTTCAGGAGAAGAGCTTCCAAAACTGATGTTGTTTTCAATTGTATCAGAAAAAAGGAATACATCTTGTGGAACGTAACCTGTGTTTGATTTGAAATCTGCTAATGGAATCATTTTTAAATCAATACCTTTAAAGCTGATATAGCCAGAACTGGGATCCATTAACCTCATACACAATTGAGCAACTGTTGATTTTCCTGATCCAGTTCTTCCAGTAATTGCAATCGTTTCACCAGGCTCAAGTTTGAAACTTAAATCCTCAATAGCTTGAATACCCGTTTCAGGATAAGTGTAGCTGACGTTTTTGAATTCAATACCTAAAGAATCGTCTAATTTTCCAGTTAATTCGTTAGGACTAGTGATGTCAGGTTCGCTTTCTAAAAAATTGAGAATCCTTTGCATGGATGCCTCTGCTTTTTGGACTAAAGAAGTGACCCAGCCTACAGAAGCGAAAGGCCAAGTAAGTAGATTTACATAGAACACAAATTGGAAAATGTGGCCAAGTTCCAAATGCCCTTCTATAACCTGCACTCCACCAACGTAAACAGTTAATACAGTACTTAAACCCACCAACAAGATTATGATGGGTGTAAACATTGCTTCAATTTTCACAAGCTCAAGAGCTTTGACTTTATAATCGTCGGATTCTCTTTCAAACCTTGAGGCTGCTTTGAGTTCTCTGTGATAAGATTGAATAACTCTTATGCCACTCATGTGCTGTTGCGCAAACGTGCTAAGGTCGCTTTGTGATGCAGCAACTGAGTCGCTTAGTTTGTTGATTTTCGAGGAAATAAAGTATATCCCCACAGACATAAGAGGTAATGGAAGAAGAGAGTAAAGTGTAAGCTTAATATCAATGCTGATCATTACAAACACTACAATGAGTATTAGTGCGAGAAGATTTATACTGTACATAACAGCTGGCCCTAAAAACATTCTTACCCTACTGACATCCTCACTTATGCGATTCATTAAATCACCTGTGTCGTTTGACTTGTAAAACCTTGCGTCTAGCTTTTGATAATGATTGAAGATTTGGTCTTTAATGTCGTATTCCATCAAGCGAGAATTTACTATGATGGTTTGGCGAGTTAAGAAAAGAAATACTCCTTTAACAAAGAACACAACTAAGTAAAGTATGGCTTGGAATAATGCTATGATAGAAACTAGTCTGTACACATCGCTTTTATCATTAACGGTTCCGTCCCAATCGACACCTAATCCTGTATACTCACCAACTGTAGCAAGTATTTTAGGTAATTCTAAACGGGAACCTTCGACATAGTCTCCATTTTCTAAAAAAGTAGTGTAAGCGTCCCTCATAACATTAACGCCTTCACCTACCAATGCTGGAGCAAATACTGCCAAAACATTAGTAAAAAGAATGAAAATTATCCCTGCAATTAATCGCCCTTTATACTTCCAGAAAAGTGGTGCTAATGTGCTGAGTGCTTTCATTTGGGTTAGAACTTAAAGTTCCATGTGAATGAAGGTAATATTGGGAATAGGCTTACCTGTTTTGCATTAATTTCAAAATCTCCGTCGCTAGGATTTCCTTCAGTCGAAAAGAAAATGTAGTAAGGGTTAGCCCTGTTGTAAACATTGTAAATACTAAACACCCAGTGGCTATCTATCTCTTTTTTTCTTTCTTTTTGAGGTGTTAGAGTAGCGCTTAGATCTACTCTGTGATAAGCAGGCATTCTGTAGCCATTTCTGTCATCGTATAATGAAACAATATTACCGTCTAAAGTATACCTCTGTATTGGAAGAGTAGTTGTGTTTCCTGTTGCATAAACATGAACAAATCCAAATCTCCACTTTTCATTAAATGTATAATCAAGTACAATACTTAAATCGTGTCTTCTATCATATGTCGCAGGAAAGGGATTCCCGTCATTTAATTCTTCAAACTGTCTTTCAGTTTTGCTCCATGTATATCCTAGCCATCCATTAAGTCTTCCTCTTCTCTTTTTCACAAAGAATTCAGCTCCATAAGACCATCCATATCCGAAGACTAAATTATTATCTGTATTTGTTTCCAAGTTATCAGTAGGCAATGTGTTCTCTGCATATTCAACAAGATTGCTAAGTTCTTTGTGGTAAACCTCTACGCTAGCCTCGTAATTTTTGTCTTTTCCTAAATCCATGAAATAACCAGCACTGAATTGCCTTCCCCACTGTGGGCTAACTACATCTGAACTTGGAATCCATACGTCAGTAGGCATCATTGAGCCAGTTAATGATGCTAGATGAACGTACTGATAGTTTTCGTTATAACCGAGTTTTACACTAGATCTAGGTCCTGTAACAATTCTAGTTGACAATCGAGGTTCTAATCCACCGTATCTCTTAACCAACTCTCCCTTTTCATATGTAGTGTCAATTTGACTTTGTTCGTTTACTCTTGTAAATGGACCCACGTGTCTAAAATCACTATAGCGCAATCCACCATAGATTTTAATGTTCTCAGTCAGATCAAAAGCGTCTTCAATATAAACTGAACTTTCATGGCTAAATGTTTCTTCAGCAACACCCTCAGCACCAATGTTTTGCTCTTCGCCATCTATTGTCATGAAGTATTCTAGAGGGAGGAATTGGTGGAATACATAGTCCATGCCTGCCTTTATTTCATGCCTAGAAGAAGGATAATAGCTCAACTGCCATTTGGCATTCCAATCCTCTATTCCACTTTCAAACCCAAACTCAAACCCATCCTGTTCTCCAACAAATGAAAAGTCATAGTCACTGTACGTGGTTATGATATTGAAGAACAACTTATCGTTAAACAGGTGATTCCATCTGAATGAACCCATAGCATTTCCCCACGGAACTTCTGTTAATATTCCCAAATTGGAATTACTGAAGGTAAATACGTCACGGCCAAAATATCCGCTTAAATAGACCTCGTCCTTTTTATTAAATCTGTGATTGAACTTGGCGTTTAAATCGTAGAAGTAATATCCAGATCCTTCTGCAGGTTTTCCTTTGATAAATGGCCTAGTTAATATGTCTATGTAGGTTCTTCTTGATGATAAAATAAAACTAGACTTGTCTTTTTGAATTGGACCTTCAGCAGTAAACCTAGAACTGATAAGTCCTATGCCTCCATTGAACTTGTATTCATTTCTATTTCCTTCTCTAAGCCCTATGTCTAATATTGATGAAATACGCCCTCCGTATCTAGCAGGCATAGCTCCTTTTTGCACATCTACATTTTTAATAGCATCAGCATTGAACACAGAGAAAAACCCAAATAGGTGTGACGCATTATAAATAGTTGCATTATCAAGTAAAACTAAGTTTTGGTCAGGACCACCGCCTCTAACATAAAACCCACTATTTCCTTCGCCAGCACTTTGTATTCCTGGAAGTAATTGAATTGCTTTTATAACATCAACCTCTCCCATAAGTGCAGGAAGACTCTTGATAGTTTCAATATTCACATCTATTCTTCCTAGGTCGGTACTTTCTGTGTTATTGGTTCTTGCACCGAGTACTTCTGCATCTTGAATAGTAATTGTAGCAGTTTCAAGATCGAAGTTTATTGAAGTTGCTTCAGATATAGTAATGGTCTTGCTTTGAGAGCTGTATCCAATAAATGAAACTTGAATGGTGTTTTCTCCTTGTGGCAATTGAAGGCTGTAGAACCCATAAATATTTGTAGACACACCTTTTCCTGTGCTAGTATTTATGATGTTTGCACCCAGTATATATTCACCTGATTGAGCATCGCTTACACGCCCTGAAAGAGTGAATGATTGTGCTTGAGTATTTGTAGAAAAACTCACTGCAATAATCAAAGCCCAAATAAAAGAGAAGTATCTTGCCATTGTGAAGACAAATGTACACCTCATAGCTGCCATCTGCCTCTTATTTTCGAGTTGTTCAGATGTTAAATATGACGATTGTAAGGTTTTCAGATATAATGAGAGTGCAGGAATAACAACTCTAGATCCAGCACATTCAAGATCATTAGAATTAATGTGGGTGGTAGACCAAATGTATGATGGACTCGTTGAGTTAAATGAAGACTTGGAAATTGTGCCCTCCATAGCTGAAAGTTGGACAATTGAAGGACTTACATACACATTTAAAATACGTCAAGGTATAGAGTTTAGTACTGGCAGGCAGGTAGATGCTCTAGACGTAACATATTCTTTTGAAAGGCTATTAGATCCATCAATAGCATCCTCTGGAAGTTGGATTTTAGAAGCTGTTGAGGAGGTTAATGTAATCAGTGATGATGAGGTAGAAATAAAATTGAAATACGAGTTTCCTCCATTTCTTGGGTTGCTTTCGACACCTTATGCTTCTGTCGTTGACAGAGAATTTGAAGGAGAGTTGAGAAGTGAAAGTGCAGGGACAGGTCCATTTAAATTGGGGTATTGGGTTGAGGATGTAGCTCTTGTTTTGCATAAAAACCCAAACTATTGGGAGCCTGACCTTCCATACCTAGAAGCTGTCCACATCGATTTTGTTCCAGACATGGGATCTGAGTATTTGGGGCTAGTTCAGGGAAGGTATGATTTTATTAGTGGATTGCACCCAGCGTATATGGAGGACTTGATGGATGAGCATGGGGATCTGGCAGAAAAACATAAAGGCTCTCTAGTTCTCGAAAGGATTCCGTTTTTAAAGACTGATTATATAGGTGTTCTAGTTGACCCAAAACTTATGGAGGGGCATCCTCTTTTAGATAAAAGAGTTAGAAAAGCTTTAAGCCAAAGCATAGATAGATCCTCAATGGCAAAAGTTCTCAGACGTAATTCAGTTCTACCTTCAGATCATTTTGTTCCGCCTTCTTTGCCTGGAGCTGCAGTATACGAGCAACCAGTCTACGATTTGCAAAAAGCTAAGGAATTATTGGAGGAAGCAGGATACAAGGACGGCGTCGGAATCCCGGAAATTGTTCTTGGGACTACTTCTGATTACGTAGATCTGTGCTCAGCTCTCCAGAGTAATTGGGAAAAGCTCGGCGTGGCAGTGAAGGTAGATATAGCTCCATCCTCTGTACATAGAGAAAGGGTCGCTACTTCAAAAATTGAGTTGTTCCAAAAGTCTTGGCTTGCGGATTACGCAGACACAGAAAATTTCCTCGGTTTATTTAAAAAATCCAACTTCACTCCAGGCGGACCTAATTACACTCATTTTCATTCAGATGAATTCGAGGGTCTGTATTCTGAAGCAATGTCTGAGGTTAATGATAGCATTCGATACGACATCTTTAAAACGATGGATGCGATCATTCATGATCAAATGCCGGTAATTCCATTATTTCACGATCAAGTAACTCATTTTGTTAGCACAGATGTTAAAGGTTGGATAGTCAGCCCAGTAAATAGGCTCGATTTAAGAAGGGTTAAACTATCTTGCGCAAATGCTGAAAATTGACGTACATACTCACATTTTACCTAGGTATATGCCTAAGTGGTCTGAGAAATTTGGGTACGGCAACTTTATACATCTAGAAGAGGGGTCAAGACCAGGTTTTGCTAGAATGATGCAGGGTGATACCTTTTTTAGAGAGATTGCTTCAAACTGTTGGGACGAGGAAGAGAGGATAGGAGAGTACGCAGAATCGGGAGTTCAGGTACAAGTTGTCTGCACCATTCCAGTTATGTTTTCATACAACGCTAAGCCAAATGACACTCTTGAACTTGGTCGTTTTTTAAATGATCACATCGCAGATTTAGTTGCTAAATACCCAAAAAAATACATAGGCCTTTGCACTGTTCCAATGCAGGACACAGAGCTTGCAATACAAGAACTTGAAAGGGCAACATCTATTGGATTAGTTGGAGTCCAAATAGGCTCTAACATCAATGGGATGAACCTGAATGACCCTCAATTCTTCCCATTCTTCCAGGCTTGTGAAAGATTGGGCATGGCTATTTTGATACACCCTTGGGATATGATGGGTAAACCACAGATGGAAAAGTATTGGTTGCCATGGTTAGTAGGTATGCCAGCAGAAGTTAGTAGAGCAGCTTGTTCTCTGATTTTTGGTGGTGTATTCGAAAGACTACCTAATCTTAGAGTTTTATTCTCACATGCTAGTGGGGCCTTCCTTGCAACGCTTGGTAGAATAGAGCATGGGTTTAATTGCAGGCCAGATCTAGTAGCGATTGACAATCATGTAAATCCCCGCGAATACTGTGGGAAGTTTTGGGTTGATTCTATTACTCATGATGAAAGGCTTCTCAGATATGTCCTAGAACTTCAAGGATCTGATAGAATTTGTATGGGTACAGATTATCCTTTCCCTTTAGGTGATTTAAAATTTGGAGAGTACATGGAGAAGATGAATCTAGATTCTAAGAGTCTTGATGATCTGTTTCACGGTTCTGCCCTAAGTTGGCTAGATTTAGACTTGGCGAATTATAAATAAGTGAGCGTAGATAGCGAAATACTAAAACTTATCAGTCTTTGTAAGAAGGGAGATAGGAGGGCTCAGTTCGACTTATACGGTCGATACTCGGGCTTGCTATATGCTGTTGCGCTACGTTACACCAACTCAAAAATTGACGCAGAAGACGTAGTCCAAAACTCATGGGTTAAAATTTTCTCCAAATTAGATAGCTTTTCTGAAAATAATTCTTTTGAGGGCTGGATGCGTAGAATAGTAGTAAACACTGCTATTACATTGTATCGCAAGAACCTTAAGCACGCAAATCAAATAGATATTACAGATGTCCATGCAACCCCTAGGGACATAGAGGCGTCAAAGAAATGTGATTTTACTCGAGATGAGCTCGAGCGTGCTATAGCGCGATTGCCTGAAGGGTACGGTTTGGTCTTTAAACTTTATGTAATTGATGGATATAAACACAAGGAAATAGCAGAAATGCTAAACATTGAAGTAAACACTTCTAAGAGCCAGCTAAGCAGGGCTAAGAAGTATTTGCAAAACCAATTGTGTCACATGGAGAAAACGGCAAAGCCACTACCTGAAGAAAATAACGACGATTAAAAGAAATGAAACCAACTAACGATCAATTTGAACAGCACGTAAAAGGCCTATATGATGGCTATGAAGTGCCTGCTCCTGCGTCTACAAAAGATGCGGTGTTCAATAAACTTGACGCAGCAAATTATTCTGGGTCATTCGCTAGTAAGTCTCTACTTATTGCAGCTTCAATATTTACTGTTGGGGCTATTTACATGATTTCTGACGAAACAACCCAAACTCCAGTTGAGGCTGTTGAATCAATTGAAGTTATGGAAGCTCCTGTGGTAGAAGAGGCCGTTGAAATTCAGATTGCTACAGAAGATGTTGTGGAAGAAGTTGAGGAAACTCCTGTTATAGAAGATCCAGTAATAGAAGCTCCAGTCGAGGTTGTAGAAGCGCCTGTTGAAGTTGAGACTCCTGTCGAGGTGATAGAAGTTGTTGAAACTCCTAAGGTTGAGGAAATAAAAGAAGTTGCTCCACCAGTTGAAATTGTTGAAATTGAAACTGTTGTTGAGGAAAAGAAAGAGGAGGAAAAGAAGGAGGTTGAGTGGGTTCTGCCTGCATCAATTAAGGTTGAAAAGTGATTTAAAAAGTAATAGAAGGCCTACCTTAGAGGCATGAAGGCCATTCGATTAGTTTCTGTTTTACTTGTGATGTCAATTAGTGCTCCTGTGGTTTGGGGTAGTGTTGACATGCCATGTGATTCTGTCCTAATTAATGGCCAAGCTATTTCCATTAGAGCTGATGTTGAAATTGACTCAACAGCTTTTGATGGATCCCTTTGGAGAGATTTTACGGATTTTGCCTTTTTAATCCGAGTTAATGCTCAACTTAATCACCCCAACCTTGAGCAAGGAAACCTTTTAGTTCAAACCAATAACACCCCCTTTCCCGAATTTAGCTTTGAGTTGAATTCTCCTTTTAGTTTCAAAAAATACAAGCAATTAAATTATAGGGCTGGTGTGACTGTTGGTTTTTCCTCAAGGTTTATTGAAGATGATTTAGATCCAAATCTTATAGGATTCAATTACAATGGTAGAAATGTTGTTCAAATCATACTGGTTGAGGATGATTTGAACAATTTGGCCGACACAGCAAATGCCCCATTCGTAATGAAGCCAAACTTCAAAATCAACTGCGGTATTGAGTGGCATGGTGTTATGAGAAGAGCAAGGGGGTGGAGAGTTGGCACCATGGTTGAGTACACTCCAGTAAAAGATCAGTATGTAGAAATGCAGGTTTTGACACTGCCTTCAGATCAGTGGGGTGATATTGAATCAAATGAAACTTATGAGGTTGATGAAGCAAAAACTAATTTTTTGAAGCTTAGAGTTTTTGCTTCCTGGTCACCTTGGAATACCAAATTATTTATTCGTGGAAGCGCACTTTGGAGCCCCACAAAAACTGAAGGAGCTTTAAGCCTTGGATATCATTTT
>MDTD01044656.1_pt1 | contig 17661 bp, 18 predicted proteins | sample 811221 | NCBI WGS metagenome assembly MDTD01 (sample SAMN05326646, study PRJNA326480) | marine metagenome | isolation source: seawater | place: Pacific Ocean: South West | collected 2011 | reverse complement strand
CAAATCAAAGCACTTTTGATAGCTGGATTAAGTAAGGATAAGGTTAATTTTAATGAACTTAAAATTAGCCCCTTCTGACTACGAAATCTATATACCGTTGGGTGAATGGATAGAGGGAAATATTAAAGAGTGGCTCTTTGAGCAAAGACCACTCTTTAAAAAAATTTCAGCTCCTATTGATACGGTTTTGAACGGATTTGAAACTATTTTAAATTTCATACCTTTTCCAATTATACTTCTAATTTTTGTAGTTTTAGCCTATAAGACTAACGGTTTAAAATTTGCAGCATTTTCCTTTTTGAGCTTACTTTTTATTGATCTTGTAGATTTATGGTCAGAAAGCATGACAACTCTTGCTATGATTTTTACTGCAGTTTTATTTTGTATGATAATTGGAATACCACTAGGAATACTAGCCTCTAGAAGTGATACTTTTGAAATTATTTTAAGACCTATATTAGATATTATGCAAACTATTCCAAGTTTTGTATATTTAATACCTGTGGTAATGCTTTTTGGAGTTGGTTTGACTCCAGGTGTTGTTGCTACAATTATTTTTGCTCTACCCCCTATTATTAGATTAACTAACCTAGGGATTAGACAGGTTGGTAAAGGATTTAAAGAAGCCGGTTTTAGCCTTGGTTTAACAAAGTTTTTAGTACTTTTAAAAATTGAAATACCTTTATCTTTAAAAACAATTATGGCTGGTGTAAATCAAACCTTAATGCTAGCTTTATCAATGGTGGTTATTGCTGCTTTGATTGGAGCTGGTGGTTTAGGTTTAACAGTTTATATCGCCCTGGGTAGACTTGATATAGGTTCAGCTGTCATTGGTGGGACTGGTATTGTAATATTGGCTATTATTTTGGACAGAGTTACCCAAAAAATTGTTAAGACAAGATGATAAAATTAATTTTTATTAATATAAAAATAAGAAAACCAAATGTTGCCAACCAAACAAACCATTGACCATATAACTTTAAAAAAGATCCTTTATCTATGCCTTTCCATGGCATGAAAGTGTATGTAGCTAAAGTAACAAGTATTAAAAATAGTAATAAATTTGTTAAAGTCATTTAAAATATCCTAAACACAACCATTATATTATGATTAAAATTAAACAAGAAGTAAAAGGTTAAAAAAAAGACCCAAAGTGGTACAATCTAGGGTTGTTTTTTGGAAATATATCAAAATAATAAGATTATATGATTACAACAGCAAAAGTAAAAAACGCTAAACAATTAAATTACACGAAGCAACAAACATCTTTTTTGAAATTAAAAAGATCAATAAAGACTGATTTTTACTTTCTTATTAAAAGAAAAAAAGAAGCTAATAAATAATCAATTTTTTTAATATCTTCGAAGATATTAAAGTCAAAACTGTTAAATTTAATCAATTTACGACGAATTTTTTAACTCTTTGTAGATATTATTTACTCTATAAACTGTGTGAGCAAAATTAAAATAACATTCATATTCTATGTCATTAGGTGTTACGTCAAAATGATAATGACCAGCATCTTTTTTATTATTATACGAATGAAAATGAGTATGTTCACCAGACTCTCTTAAATCAAGTTTCCCGCCTGTTGGATCACCTGTCCAAAGCACTGAATAACATTGTAATTTTGGACCAACTGGCTGGTAAAATTGTAAAAAGTCTTTTGTGCATTTCATCAATTTGGGGTCGTAATACTCAAATTTTATATCATTATAATCTGGCTGAACATGAGATTTAATTCCACCGTTTATAATTCTAAAAACACCTCCTAAAGCGACATTTCCTCTGATTGAATTGATATTATCTTTAAGTGAACTTCTAATTGCTTGCGGTAAAGATCCTTGTTTGCCTATCCTTTTTTTAATTTTTATCATAATCACTTTACCTTTTTTACCATCTGAGAAAAAAATATTTCCTAAACCTCCATGTTTTCTCGAAGTATATTTTTTCGATAAACATTCTTTATTTTTACCAACTTGCGCAATAATAGATTCTGACTCATTAGTAATAAGGTTTTCATTGATTACTAACTCCCCACAATGACCTCCTAAACATGACATTGCTCCAGAACCAGCACCCAAAGCATAAGATTTTTCCGATCCAATCTTCTTAGAAATCTCCTCATAATCAAATTCAGTTCCAATTAGTCTTTTATCATGCATGTAAGGCTCGCCACCCACATCAATAATTTGCTCATTTCCAGAAATACCTTCTGAAGGGCAACCCCAGTCTCTCAAATTAGGACAATCAACAATTTTTACCTCAATATCCTGATAATTGGTGCTCAAACCCTTTTTTAATGCTTCGCATGTTATCTCAAAGGAAGGATTATTAAATTTTGCACTTTCAAATTTAAGCTTCATGTGATTATTTATAGATATGAATACATTAGCAGAAAAACTTGCAAATGCATGGGTAAAAAAAGAATTAATTGATATTAAATCTTTACAAAGTGATTTTATCCCCAAGACAAGAGAAGACTCTCATAAAATTCAACAGGAACTACATAACTTTTTAAAAAGACCAATAAAAGGATGGAAAATTGGAGCGGTAACAAAAGAAATACAAAAGGAAGAAGGTTTTGATGGACCAATGATTGGAAGAATTATTAGCGACACAATCTTAAAAAGTCCAATTGAAATTAAATATAAAGACGTTCCACACTGCATGTTAGAATGTGAATTTGCATTAAAGTTTCTAGAAGACACTAGAATGGTTCCAGGAGTAGAAAATAAAACTGATAATTATGAGATGTATATTTCATTGGAATTGTGCGCAACAAGAATAAACCCTGACTCAAAAAAAGATTATAACAAACAAGACCAAATGTATTTAGCCATTGCTGATAATGGTGGGGCAGGAGCAATAGTCATCGGTGAAAAAATTAAAGACTTTAAGAAATTAAATTTAAATTCTATTGAAGTTCATATAGATAATAATGGCAAAATAAGTAAACCTTTTTTTACTGGTCATAAAAGACCTCATCCTACAGAGGCACTAAAATGTATAACTAGAGAGTTTAAGAATAATCCGGTAACATTAAAAAAAAATGATTGGTTAATGAGTGGCTCAATTATTCAACCAATAAAAGTTACTCAAGGTGATCATTTTAAAATAGATTTCAAAACCCTTGGAAAAATAGACATAAAATTTGTTTAATGAAAATTGCCTTAATTACAGGATCAAGTAAAGGTATAGGAGCTTCAATAGCAAAAGACTTAAATAGAAAAAAAATAAAAGTTATTTTAGTCGCAAGATCAAAAAAACTTTTAAATAATATAAAAAATCAATTAGAATTTCCAGAACACTCCCAAATTTTTGCAAAAGATCTTAGATTGTTATCCTCTTGTATTTTTCTAGGAAAGAAAATTAAAAAAATTGATTATTTGATTAATGTAGCTGGAGCAACAAAAGGGGGTCACTTTTTAGAACTAAAAGACTCAACCTGGCAAGATGGATTTGATCTTAAATTTAAATCTGCTTTAAGACTAAGTAAAATTTTTTGGCTTAAACTTAAAAAAAGTAAAGGAAAAATAATTAATATAGGTGGTGGAGCAGGTTCTTGGGAGCCACCCTCAAGGACATTTATGATAGGTGGTGCAGTAAATGCATCTTTAAATCACTTTAGCAAAACTCTTTCAGAACAAGGTAAAATAGATAAAATTTCTGTGTCAATTATTAATCCAGGTATGACCCTGACTAGTAGGTTGATGAATTTACTTAAGTCTGAGTCAAAAATTTTAAAAAAAACAACTAACCAAATTTTAAAGATTAAATCAAAATCAGCAGGCATTAAAAGACCAACAAAAGCTGAGGAAGTCTCAAAATTAGTTTTAAGATTAATTAAAGATAAAAATTCTAACGGAAAAATATTTAAGATAAATGGAGGTAAATTAAAATTAATTAAATGAGAAGTATTTTTACAATTTTTTTATTTTTATTATTTTTTTTTTCACAAGTATCAGCGGAACTTAAACTTACACCTATTTTGGATAATCTTAATAAACCGTGGTCAATAACGATCAAAGATCAAACTCATTATTTAATCACTGAAAAATCAGGCAATATTCTTATTTTTAATAAATCTAAAAATTTCTTAAAAAAAATTAAAAATAATTTAGATGTTTTAGAAGATGGCCAAGGGGGACTTCTCGATATAAAATTTTTCAAAAAAAAGGTATACGTTTCCTATTCAGAAAATAGAGGAAATGGTAAGTCAAGTACTTCCGTTGCAGTAGCTGATTTTGATTCTAATTTTCTTAAATTTAAAAATATATTTCAATCCGAGCCCCCAATTAAAAGTGGATATCATTTTGGTTCAAGACTGGTAATTAAAGATGATCAGCTCTTTTTTTCTACTGGAGAAAGAGGCGGTGGAAAAATAGCTCAAAATCCTTTAAAACACCCAGGTAGCATAATTAAGATAAATTTAGACGGAAGCATTCCGAAAGATAATCCAAAATTTTTAAATAAAAAGAAATGGTTACCTGAGATTTACCAAATTGGAATAAGAAATGTTCAAGGTATGGCTTTATCCCCCTTCGATGGAGAAATATATATGACTAATCATGGTGCTAAAGGTGGAGACTGGTTTGGAAGAGTTAACAAAGGTGGAAATTATGGTTGGGATAAACTTTATTGGGGAGGTACAAAATATTCTGGTTTACCAGGAGGACCTAAGTGGCTTCCCGGATTTGATAAACCTATTAAATATTATATTCCATCAATAGCTACCTCTGCAGTACTAATTTACGATGGAAAGGAATTTTCTGAGTGGAATGGTAAAGCATTAATCTCAGCATTAAAGGATCAATCTGTTAGACTTCTAACTTTTAAAGATAATCAATTTATTAAAGAAGAAATAATTTTTAAAGACAAGATAGGAAGAATAAGAGACATAAAAGTTGATAACCAAGGAAAGATTCTTATTTTAACAGATCAAGGAGGTCTTTGGTCAATGAGTAGAGGCTAATTTTAAAGCATAGCTACAAATTTTTTGAGCAACAATACCCTCATCGAGAAACAAGTTTTTTTTTAAATCAACAAATTTTTTTAGACAAAGCAAATAAGATTCTTTATGGCGAATTGAAAAATCACTATACAAATTTTTTTTATTTATATAATTATCAGAGTTTAACTTAAAATTTTTACCAAAAATTAAAATTTTTTCTATATTTCCAAGTTGACTTTTTCTACTAAAAATCAACTCAACAATTATGTTATTTTTTAATCTTATATTAATAATCGCATCTGAAAAATCTCCTTTTTTTAAAAATTTTTTGGTACTAATTGATTTTGAAACAACAACCATTTTTTTTGGCAATGAGGAGCCTAACCAACAGGCTAAATCAAAAAAATGAAAACCTTTGTCGAAAAAAAGACCACCATTTCTTATTGACAGATTTAAATTATGATTTGCAGATCTTGAGGTTATCTGAATTATTTTGATTTTTTTATTCCTGATTTTGTTTTTTAAAATCATATATTCTTTTGAAAACCGTCTGTTAAGACCCACACAAAATTTTATTTTATTTTTCTTAATCAATTTAATTATTTGATTGAGTTTATTATTGTTAGTTAATATTGGTTTCTCGCAATAAATAATTTTTTTATATTTTATTAATTTTTTAATATAGTATTCATGGGTTGTTGTGGGTGAGGCAATTATAAAAAGTTTGATGGTTTTATCTTGTAAAACTAAATCTAAATTATTCACAGCTTTGCAATTAAATTTTTTTGCTACACTTTTAGTTAATTTCTTGTTTATATCAAATACATAACTTAAATTTGTTTTTTTAATCTTTGTTAAACTAAGACAGTGTATTTGACCCACCTTAGAAAGACCAATTACACATGATTTAATCATTTCAAAAAGCTACCCATTTCTTTTTAGAAGATGATTTTATACACCCATCAATAAATTTGGCTGTAAGCAAACCCTCATAAGCTGTTGGAAAATAATATCTTTTTTTCTTGTTATTTGAATTAATTTTTGAAGCAATTTCCTTATATAAATTAGAAAATGCACTCAAATATCCTTCAGGATGTCCATACTTAATTCTGGAAAAATTTTTTGAGAAACTACTTTCATTAAAACTTCTCTCTAAAATTTTAGTTGCACCCTTAGCTGTACTATATTTTAAATAGTTAGGATCATTTTGCACCCATTCTATACTCCCTTTAGTGCCAAAAACTCTAATTTTTAAACCGTATATACCTCCTTTAGCAGTTGTTGACGCCCAGAATAATCCTTTAGCTCCATTCTCATAATTTATAAAAACCTGAGCATTAGTATCGAACTTAATTTCTTTTGAATATTGTTTTATATCTGCAAATAGGTTTTTGCCTTTAAGACCTGTAATATAATTACACAAGTGATACGCATGAGAACCTATCTCATTTAATACAGTTGAGGCTCCAGCTATTTTCTTATCTAGCTTCCACTTAAATATTTTTTTTGCTGTTGAAGGAGAAACTTTTTTTCCATTAGTCCAATCTTGAATGTACTCAACATTAATATATTCGATATTTCCAAGCTTATTATCCTCAACTAATTTCTTTGCATGTCTAACCATTGGGTAAGCTGAATAATTATGTGTCAGTCCATAAACTATCTTTTTATTATTTTTGATTGTTTTAAAAAGTTTTTTTGCTTGCGCCAGTGTGCCAGCAAAGGGTTTATCAGATATTACATGTATATTGTTTTTTATAAATAATTCAGCAATTTTTTGGTGACTGCCAGGAGGTGTCATGATTGCAACAACTTCAATACCGTCTTTAGTTTTTTTTTCTGACAAGCAAAGATCTTTATAATTTTTATAACATCTATTCTTTTTGATCCCTATACTTGCTCCAAAAGCCTTACTAACTTGATAATTTCTTGAAAAAACTCCTGCTACAATTTCATATTTATCATCAAACCTAGAAGCAATTCTATGTACGTGACCAATCCACGAACCAGGACCGCCACCAATTATTCCAAGTCTCAATTTTTTCATGTATTTATTTTAATTTTTTTACCAGTTTTTGCGCTTTTTAGTATGGCATCAAAAATTTCAAGTGATTGCAAGCCATCATTTCCACTTACTTTGGGTTTTGTTTTACCAGTTACTACGTCACATAGATGGTTGATTTGATTTATAAGAGTGTACCTACTCAAAGAAATATTAAAATCTTTATGATATATTGGTTTCCACCAACTTCTCTCTCCTTTGTTATACCAATGTTTTAAATTTGGAAATTGAATAGAACCTTTGGTTCCACCAATATAATAGGCTGATTGACTTGTTATCGGATAAGCTGGGTTCTCTCCCGCAGTGAGTTCATAACTCCATGGCCCGACAATTGTATCTGATATATTTAATGTACACAGAGTTCCTGATTTAAAAATAAAGTTTACAACAGCTGTATCTTCAACATCATTTTTTCTAATTTTATTTGATGTGCTAGCTTGAACATAAGCGACTGGACCTAGCAAATAACAAATCAAATCAATATCGTGTACAAGATTGATGCCCAAAGGACCACCACCTTTTTTTACACGCCATTTTTCCTTAAACCATCCTTTGTTTTTATATAACCAGCACATTATATTAGCAGCAACAATTTTACCAAGTTGTCCACTATCAATCTGTTTTTTGACTTTCGTCACTATATTATTATGTCTTCTATGATATCCAATTAATAAGTGAGTTTTATTTTTCCTGGAACTTTCTATTATTTTTTTTGCTTTTAAAAGGTTATCTGATATTGGCTTCTCTAACAAAACAGGTATTTTAGATTTCAAAAAACTGATTGTATGTTTTTCATGAAACCGATTTGGTGTAGCAATTATTACAGCGTCGGGCCTATTATTTCTAATTAATTCTGTTGTGGATTTAAAAAAAGGAACCCCATATTTTTTAGCGTATAATTTTGATTTAATATTTAGATCAACAATAGAATGAAGTTTTGCTTTTTTCGAAAGATGTAAAGCTCTTAGATGTTGCTTTCCCATTAAACCAATACCAATAATGGCTATTTTGATTTTATTTTTCATCAAATATTTCGTTACAAACATCAATTTGATTTGGATGAATACATGCTTTACCACCAAAACCTAAATTTTTAACTTTCAAGCAAGATTTTTTAAAACCATTTATGTTTTTAAAATCTAAATAGGAAGTATCAATAGGTTTTAAAATATTATTGGATTTATTTACAATATTTTTTCTAAATTCTAAGATCTCTTTTTCGTCATTAGAGATATTCAAATTAATAGATTTAGCTAAATCATGAGACCCAAAAGAGACAATATTAACTCTATTTGTGTATGAGCAAATTTCACCAAGATTTGCTAAGCCTTTTATACTTTCTAGGATTGGAATTATATCAGTCTTGTGACTTTCATTTTCTTTTAAAATATTATCAATTTTTTCTAATTGTTTTTTTGATTCTGTAAAAGGCAAAAATATTCCTCGAAATTTTTCAGATGTGACAAAACTCAAATCAATGTTATTATTTATTCTTATATAGGTCTTTTTTTTTTCGACGTTACATGATTTAATTATTTTTTTAGCTTGATCTTTTTTTTCCTTTGGAACCGTTGATTCTAAATCAATAACTACAATATCCGCATTTAATGTATAGGCTTTTGTAATTTTTTTTTCTTCATGACCTGGAACAAATAGAACAGATCTATATTTCATATCTTAAACTTTTCAATTAGCAATGGATTGAACTCAATGCCTAAACCTGGACCCTCTGGAAGTTGATAATTTCCATCTTTAGTAGTTTTAAAGTCTGGATAAAACTCTTCAGCTAGGTCTAGCCAGAATCTCTCTATAAAAACTTCCATTTTGGTTATCGAGGCTAGATGAAGAGATGCTAGAAAACCAGGTCCAAAATATGCAGTATGAGGCATCACAGGTAAGTTTTTCTTTTCAGATAATTTTATTATTTTTAGCATTTCAGAAATACCTCCCACCTTAATAACAGATGGTTGAGTGAAACTTACAGCTTTAGCATCAACCATTTTTTCAAACTCCCAGTGAGTACACGCATTCTCACCTGCGGCCAGAGGAATCCCTAGATCATTATTAATTTTAGCTAATTTTTTAAAATCCTCTGGAGGGAAAATAGGTTCTTCAACCCAAAATAAATTCATCTTTTTTAAAAAATTTTTTTTTTCAAGAACCTCTTCATAAGTCCAAGCGCAATTTACATCTGTCATTAGAGGAACTTTTTCTCCCAAGTACTTTCTAGCGACTTCTATGGTATCATTAATAACTTCATGAAGTTTTATAATTTTAAAACCTTTATCTAAAGACTCTTTACATTTTTTTTCTACCAAATTTTTATCCGAGTAACGAAATAAACTTGCGTATGCTTTAAAGTTTTTTTTCTGCCCTCCATTAATAAGTTTATAAATTGGCATATTTTTTTCTTTACCAAGAGCATCCCATATAGCTATCTCTATTCCAGAGAGAGCATAAATTGTTATCCCATACCGGCCGAAAATATGTAATGTTTTTTGAGTTTGATAAATGAGTTTATTAATATCTTCTGCTGAATTAATTTCTTTTCCAATTAATGATGGAGCCACCATTTCCTCAATTGCTATTTTTACAGATTTCCAAGAAACATAACCAAATGACTCACCCCATCCAATTACTCCACTATCTGTCTCAATTTTTACTAAAACAAACTCTAATTTTTGCCAGTCTTGACCATGAAATTTAACTTTTTTCGCACCATGCTCAAATGGGACGTGAATACATAAAGGAGTTATCTTTTTAATCTTCATATTATTAGTTATTTTTTAATATATTTGATATCTTTCCTTTCAAGCCATCAGTTGTAAACACACCGCCGTGAAGTTTTAAAGCAATTTTATCTTTAAACTCGTTTTTAGTTAATTTATCTTTAGCAAATTTTTCAGCGTTATCTTTTGGTTTATAACCAAGTCTGTAAGCCTCTTTATTATTCCACCAAGCTCTCTTATTCTTTGAAATACCATAAACACTCGAACAGTATAATTTTTTACTTTTTAAACCTACGTTTACTAAGTGAACTAAATCCCTAAAACTGATCCAGGTTGAGAGAAATCTCATATCCGTTGGCTTTGGTAATGCTGAACCTATTCTAATATTAAGAATCTTTATATTATATTTGTCTGAGTATAATTTTGAAAGAGACTCACCAAAACATTTGCTTACAGCATAATGAGAGTCAGGTCGAAAACTTGACCTGTCATCTAATTTTTTTCTTCTATCATGATATCCCATTATATGGGCTGAACTTGCAAATATAATTCTTTTCACTTTATTTATTCTGCAAGCTTCAAAAACATTGTAAGTTCCAACTATATTATGATCTATTATATTTTTATAAACATCTTCATGAGGTTTGTGGCGAGGTATTCCTCCAAAATGAATAACAGCGTCTACGCCTTTGGTTATTTTTAATACTTTATCAATTTTTCTTAAGTCGATTTTATTTATTTTTTTACTTAATGGTATTTTCAATGCTTTTGCTGCCGGGCTCGGAGTTGTTTTGATATCGCAAGATATAATTTTATAACCTTTACTAGTTAAGCCGTGACTAACCACACTTCCACACAATCCAGCAGCTCCGGTAATTAAAATTTTTTTGATCATAATTAATTATAAAATAGTGTAATTATTTCTGGAAATAAAACAGCCATAAATAATACAAAAATCATTATTCCGCAAAAAGGCCATATCGTCCAAAAAACCCGCGATATGGTAGTATTAGCTATAGCGCAAGAAATATAAGTCAAAATTCCAACTGGAGGTGTAACGGACCCAATCACAATAGCCATTACTAAAAGAACCCCAAAATAAACTAAATCTATTCCTAATCCGTTTACCACAGGCAACATTACAGGAGACAAAATTATTAGAACTGGAATTCCTTCAACAAACAACCCTAAAATCAAAACAAAAATTAAAATTAAAGAAAGAATTACAGTGGGGTTATCACTAAAGGAAGTTAAGAAAGATAACGCTATTTCTCCAAATCCTTCCCACGCAAGTGCCCAAGCGAATGCACTGGCTGCAGCAATAACAAAAAGAGCAATTGATGTTGTTATTGAAGCTTTTACTAAAATTCCTCCTAAGTCTGAAAATTTTATTGTTTTATTTATAAAAACACCAACGACAATTGCGTAAAATACTGCAACCACACCTGCTTCAGTAGCTGTAAAAATTCCTCCAAATATTCCACCCAAAATTATTATTGGCATCATTAATGCTATTAAAGAGTCTAAGAATGATTTTACTAAATTTTTTAAAGATGTTCTTTCTTCGGAAGGATAACCTCTTTTTTTTGCGTAAAAATATGTAACAATCATTAATGAAAAACCAATTAAGATTCCTGGAATTATGCCTCCTAAAAAAAGTTTTGCGATTGAAACATTAGCTATTGAACCATAAATAACAAACAAAATACTTGGTGGAATTATGGGACCAATAGCGCTTGAACTAGCACTCACAGCAACAGCAAAATCAGAATCGATCCCACTTTTTTTCATTGCCGGTATCAACATAGAGCCAAGAGCGGAAGCGTCTGCAGTAGCAGATCCTGATATTCCAGAAAAAAACATACTTGATACTATTGAAACATGAGCTAATCCACCTTTTATGTGACCGACTAAAGCTTTAGAAAAAGATACAATCTTATCAGTAATTCCACTTTCATTCATTATTTCACCAGCTGCAATAAAAAATGGTATAGCTAACAAAGTAAATGAGTCTACGCCAGAATACATTCTAGTGACAATAGCACTTAGTGGTAGATCTCCATAAAAACATAAAGCTATCATAGAAGATAAACCTATTGAAAATGCCACTGGCAAGTTTAGAAATAGTAAAATAAAAAAGAATGCAAATAAAATAGCTAACATTAATTAGTTACCCCCTTAATTATCTTTTTCAAAGAAATCCAAATCATAGCAATCATGGAAAAGGGTATTGATAAATAAACAAAAGTAAGTCTTATTTCGAGAGCAGGGGATCGTTGAGTATAATTATCAATTACTAGGGGTATTGATCCAATAAAAATCAGTAAACAAAAAACAATTATTAGAAAATTTGTAAAAATATAAATTGCCTTTTTCTTATTTTGACTTAGCTGGCTAGTGATTATATCGACCCCAATATGCAAACCTTTGTGTAAAGTAATAGAGGCACCTAAAAATATTACCCAAATAAAGAAAAATATTGTTATCTCCCCTGCCCAGGGTAAGGCAGAATTTAAAATATATCTGAAAATTACTTGAGTGAAAGTGATCAAAATCATTAAAAGAAAAAGTATTGAAATTAAAGGCTTAAACAACAAGTTTACAAAATCTCTATCTTCTACTTTTCCGTTTTCAGTCTGAGAATTTTGAATAAATTTTTTAATTGTAATTATCATAATACATATAATATAGTTAATAAGATTATAAAAACTTTAAGGACATCATACTATGAATGTTATTGATGAGAAAGAATTAAAACAAAGACTAGAAACCCTTAGAAAGAATATAAAAAAAAGAAATTTGAATGGAATTATTGTATATTCAGACGAATATAGATCAGGATATTGCACATATTTCACAGGATACAAACCAATTAATGTAATAGAAGAGTCTCCTCAAACTTTATTTTTGATGGAAAATGAGGAACCCTTTTTAGTAATAGGAAGATTAAATTATTATTCAGCAAAGGAAACAGTATGGATAAAAAATATCTTACAACATCACAAATTTGAAAATGAAATAAGTCAGTCTCTTAAAAAATATAATAAAAAAGGTCTCAAAATTGGTATAGCAGGAGAACATTTAATGCCGTTTTATTTAAGAGACATCTTAACTAGTTCCATGCCAGATGTGGAATTTCCAATAGTGACAGATATTTTAGATGACATGAGAAAAATTAAAAGTTCTAAAGAGATAGAACTTATGGAAAAAGCTGCTGAGATTAATGACAGTGTATTAACAGAATTAAAAAAAATAATAAAAGTAGGCATGACTGAACAACAAGTTGTGGCACATGCAGATTTTCTAGGAAGACAACTCGGTGCTGATTTAGGTTCAGCAACAGTAGTAATGTCAGGAAAAAATACAAAATTTCCCGCATGGAGAGCCTCAGAAAAAAAATTAAAAAAAGGAGAATTATTAATGGTAGATTTTAACCCTACTATTGGACATTATTGCAATGATGGGGGACTAACTTTTTTATTGCCAGGTGCTTCAAAATATAAAACTAACGCTTTAATTAATTCACATAAAATTTTAAAGGAAACAATAAGCTCAATAAAATCTCAAACTAAAGCAACATCTATACACGATAAGTTTTATGAAATGCTTAAGCCATTGGAACTTGAACCGAAATTTTCACCTTATGTTACTGGCACAAGAGGAACAGGTCACGGTGTAGGCCTGGATGTAGTTGAAAGTCCAGATTTAAATAAATACAGTGATTTTGTTTTTTATCCAAAAATGACATTAGCAGTTAAATTAGATTTACATGAGTTAGAGGGGGAGGGTTTAAGAGTTGAGCAAGTTGTTGAGATTACTGAGACAGGAGCAAGGCCCTTAAACAAACTAGCTTCAAAAGTTACCGATGATTGGGCCATATTATAACACTTATTGGTTGTATATTTAAAAAATATAGATACCCAAAACTCCTAGTTCAGATATACTTTAATTATAAAATAGGAGGACACTATGAAAAAAATGATAACATTCTTTGTTTCATTTATTTTGACACTAAGTCTCTTTAACTTTTCATATGCTGATACAACAATAAGAATTGCATCAGTATCAGGTCCAAGTCACCACCACAATGTTGCTTTAAATTGGTTTGCCGATAAAGTGAATAAACAAAAAATCGGAGTAACTTTTAAAGTCATGGCTGGCGGACAGCTTGGTAAAAGTGAGAGAGCTTATATAGAAGGAATGCAACAAGGCTCAATCCAAATGGCACAAGTATCTACTGGTCCAATGGCAGGTTTCGTTGGAGAGTATGATATTTTTAGTTTACCTTATATGTTCAGAGATACTAAACACTTTAAGAAAGTGTTAAGTGGTCCAATAGGAGATAAATTTTTAGCAATGTTAGACGCTAAAGGTATGCACGGTTTAGCATGGTTTGATAATGGATATAGAAATATGTTCAATGGTAAGAAACCAATTAATGAACCTTCTGACATGTCTGGCTTAAAAATAAGAGTAATGAAAAGCCCACTAATGGTTAATACTGTTAACGCAATGGGTGGAAGCGCTACTCCTATGGCTTATGGTGAACTTTACTCAGCTCTAAAACAGGGTGTATTAGATGGTGGAGAAAATGCTGCGGGTAATGTTTTAAACGACAAATTTTTTGAAGTTTCAAAATATTACAGTATTACTCAACACTTTAGACCCCCAGGAGTTGTTGTAATGTCCAAGAAAACTTGGAATTCATTAAGCGGTGATCAACAAAAAGCTATAACAAAAGCTGCGGCTCAACTACAAAAGTACGAAATAGACTTAACGACCAAAGTTGTTAATAAGGCTATGAAAGAACTTAAAGGAAAAGGAATGAAGATCAACAAAGCAAACGTTCCTGCCTTTGCTGCTGCTGTTAAACCAGTTTATAAAACATATAGTGATAAATATGGTTCAAGCATGATCGACGCTATTTTAGGTACAAAATAAAGTAATTCAAAAAATTATACCCCCTGTATTTTATAGGGGGTATTCTTTATCTAAATTTTTTAAAATTAGGTTTTCTTTTTTCTAAAAAAGCTTTAGCACCTTCATTTTGCTCACCTGTTTTAAAATAATCTGGCGCAACTTCTTTTACTATGCTTTTTTGGGTTATTTTGAGAATTTCTTCAAATTGTTTTCTAAAACTTGCTTTTAAAATCTTTAGGCAAGTAGGGGCAGCTTTTAATATTTCATCACCAAATTTTTTTACTTCATCATCAAGTTTATCTTTAGTTACAACAGAGTTAACCAAGCCCCAACTCATCATTTCCTTTGCAGAATATCTTTTACAAGTCATCCACATTTCTCTTGCACGTTTATGTCCTAAAATATTTGCAGAATGAGCAACTATCGCACCACCAGCTGGAGATCCAACTCTTGGGCCGTTTTGTCCAAAAATTGAATTTTCACTAGCAATAGTTAGATCACAGAAATACGCCATGTGATTTCCCCCACCTATTGCATATCCGTTAACCTTTGCGATAATTGGTTTACTACATTTGGTTAAATGAATGTGAAATTCATACTCATGATCTTGAAATTCTTTAGAACTCTCCCAATTCATATCACCACCAGAACAAAAAGCTTTATCACCTGCACCAGTTAAAATAATTATTCCAACTTCCTTATTATTTTCTGCTTTATCTAGAGCAGCTTTCAATTCTTGTAGTGTTTTAGGAGTAAAAGCGTTTAATACCTTTGGTCTATTAATTGTAATGTACGCATAATCCCCTTTAACTTCATAAAGTATATCATTAAATTGCATATTCTTTTATCTCCTCAACTGATTCTGGGTTTAGTAAAGTAGAAACATCACCAGGATCCTCGTTTATTAAACAAGATTTAATCACTCTTCTCATAATTTTTAAATTTCTTGTTTTTGGTAAATCTTTTAAAAAAATGATCCTATCAGGTTTAAAGGATTTTCCTAAATCTTTAGTTATTAGATCAATAAACTCACTTTCTTTGAGGTTTTTTTCACTTTCTAATGGCACAATCGAGAGAATAATTTTTGATCCTTTTTGTTTGTCAGGTATTCCTATAGCAGCAACTTCTTTTGCCTTTCCACTTTGCACAATTACACTTTCTATCTCCGAGGGTCCAATTCTTTTGCCCGAAACTTTTATTGTATCATCAGATCTTCCATGCAAATACCAATGACCATCTTTGTCTTTACTCGCAAGATCACCATGTACCCATAATTCATTGATTACTTTCCAATAATTTTCCATATATTTTTTATCATCTTCCCAAAGACTTTTAGTTAGTCCTATTGATGATTTTCTCATGACTAATTCACCTATTTGATCTGTAGTAACGCTTTTTCCATTTGAGTGCACTATATCAGCACTCATACCTGGAATAGGTGCATTAAAAGATCCAACCTTAAAAGGTCTATGTAAGCAACAATGTAAAATTGATCCTGAAACTTCAGTACCTCCAGCTGAATTCATGATTGGCACTTTAGATTTACCAATAAATTCGAACAACCATTTCCAAGGTTTTTCAGTCCAAGGCTCACCTCCCGTACAAATTATTCTCAATGAACTCAAGTCTATATTCTCAAAAAGTTTTTTATCTTTGATCATTTGACTTCTTATCATTGCTGGAGACAACTCGGTCCATGAGACTTTATATTTAGTAATTAGTTTCCAATATCTAATTTCATCCGGAAAATCAGGAACTCCTTCAGCAATTACCATTTGAGCACCATGTGAAGAAGCAATAGTTGCAGATTTTGATCCAACCATCCAGCCCATATCTGCCATACAAAGATGAACATCAGTTTGTTTGAAATCTGCAAGTATACCCTCATCTAAAGCCATTTTAGACACCAAACCTATATGAGTATAAACACATCCCTTTGGTTTTCCCGTAGTGCCAGATGTAAAGTGTATTATAGCAGGTTCTTCTGCATCCATTTCCTCAGTTTTAAGATTATCGGAAACATTTCCAAAATTTTCCCAATTAAATATTTTTTTTCCTTTATCTTTTCCCAAAAGAAATATTTTTTCTAAAGATTTTACCTTATCTAAATCATTTTTTATTAAATCAAACATTCTAATTTCTTTAGCCTTACGAAAAGTTTTATCTACTGTAAAAATTCCTTTAGCTTTAGCTATGTTTAATCTTTCAATAACAGCTTTGGAACCGTAACCTGAAAAAAGAGGCAGAACAATACATCCTATTTTTAAAATAGCAAAGTAGGCAATATAAGTTTCTATAAATTGGGGCATATATAGCGCAATCACATCACCTTTTTTAAATCCATTTATTTTTAAAGTATTTCCAACTTTTGAAATTTGTTTATCAAACTCTTCGTAAGTGATTGAACTTTCTTTTCCATCTTCTCTTTCTGCGAAAATAAAAGTTTTTTTAAAAAATTCTTTATTTTTATGCCTATCTATACAATTAAGTACAATATTTGTTTTTCCATCTACACACCATTTTGTCCAGGGAATTCCTTTTGAGTCGTCTAATATTTTTGTATACGGCTTAAAAAATTTTAAATCTGAAAATTTAATAACATTGTCCCATAACCAGCCTGGGTCTGAAAAACTCTTAATTTCTAGTTCATCGTAGTTAGAAATTTTACAATGTTTTATAAATTTTGTTAATTTGCAGTCTTTTTTTAATTTATCTGGAGGCTGCCAGATGAAAGGTTTAGACATTAGACTTATAAGTATGTTCCCTCTTTTACTATTATCATTTTATACATCAAATCATTCATTGGAGTTTTGACTCCATGACTTTTTCCAATCTTTGAAACTGCTCCATTAATAAACTCAATTTCTGTTTTTCTTTTATTGAGAATATCAAAGCACATTGATGATTTATTTGTCTGCTTAGAGTCTACTATTTTATTAAACATCTCCAAACATTCATCTTCACTTACATCTACTCCATCTGCTTTTGCGACTTCT
>MDTD01030334.1_pt1 | contig 17667 bp, 16 predicted proteins | sample 811221 | NCBI WGS metagenome assembly MDTD01 (sample SAMN05326646, study PRJNA326480) | marine metagenome | isolation source: seawater | place: Pacific Ocean: South West | collected 2011 | reverse complement strand
GTACCTATAATATTTGTAAGCCACAAATTTTCATAATAATCTTCACCATTCCAACGTCCGTACTCAGCGGCTAAGTGGTATACATAATCAAAAGGTCCAAGCTGTTCGAAGACATTTTGTATCTGTCTTATATTAGAAACATCGCATCTTATGTAGTTTTCTCTCTCATTATTTAATCTATCAGCAGAAATAACTAAATGACCCCTTGAAGAGAGTTCATTACATAAATTTGTTCCTATGCAGCCAGCACCGCCAGTGACTAAAATTTTCATTTTTACCCTTTTCTCTTAAGAATATCCTCAAAAAGATTTTGATATTTTTCTACCTGAACTGCAGGACTCAAATTATCGAAATAATAGCTTCTTCCCCTGAGTCCCATTTGGTATCTTTCAATCTCGCTGAGATTATATAGATTCTTAACAGCAGTTGCTAGAGAAGCTGGATTCATAGCTTCAGCAGTAAACCCTGCTTTAGCCTTTTCAATTAAATTAGCAGCATCTCCGTTTACTGAAGCAATAACTGGTTTACCACTCAACAAACAAGATTGAGTCTTGCCAGGAATGGTAATTTCGAAGAGAGGATCATCGGTCAAATGAACTAATAAAGCATCTGATAATGCATACATCGAAGTCATCATTTCCATAGGGAGTCTGCCAAGGAAAATTACATTAGACAAATGATATTTACGTACCATTTCTTTAAGATAATCCTCTTCAATGCCACTTCCCATAAGGACAAACTGAATTGAATCAAAGCTCTCGAGAATTTTCGCAGCTTCCACTAGATTTGATAGTCCCTGAGCAGATCCCATGTTTCCTGCGTAGAGAACATTGAACTTACCATCAAGTCCTTTCTCCTTTGCCAAATCATTATTAATGTGTTCTGAAAAACTTTCTTGTTCGTAAGCCCAATTCTCTATTACAAATATCTTTGATCTGTCGACTCCTTTTTGTTCTATATTTCTTTTGAACCCCTCTGAAATAACAGTTATGGCCGAAGCTACCCTGTACTGAAATTTACCTATTAAATCTATTATTTTCAATATAAGTTTATTTTCAATAAAACCTGTAGCTTGAAGTGTTTCAGGCCACATATCCTGAATTTCTACAACCAATGGTGCTCTAAATAAAAAGCACATAAATGATGCTGGTATTCCAAGAGTAAGAGGTGGGTTGTAAACCCAAATTATGTCAGGTTTCTTTATCTTAAAGGGTCCTACGAATAAAACTGAGATCATGAAACTTAAAAAATTTGCTATTCTCCATAATGCATTTCTATTTCTATCGGGTATTAGAGGTAATCTGTGAACAACTGCTCCCTCAAAATCTTCTTTTAAAGAAAATCTGATTTTATATCCATCATAAAATTTTCCTTTGGGATAATTAGGATAACCTGTGAGAATTTCTACTTCATTGCCCAATTTAACTAAACCACGTGCTAAGCCGCTTATCTTTAACTCGGGTTCGGGTGGAAAATATTGGCTAATAATAAGTATTTTCATAATTGGTTTTTGAATTGAATCTCATTTCTAGGATTTTTCGTCATTTCTATTACTACTCCTAAAAAGAACCAAGGCATAGGATTTACAAATAAGATCGAACCAAAGAATGAGGAAAAGAATAGGAAGGCAAAGGATAAATAAAAGTAGTTATTCTTGTAATTGAAGCCGCTATAAAGTCTATAAAAAAACGTGCAATATAGGAGAAATGTAAAAATTGATCCATAGACAAGTATGTAGGAGAAAGGAGAAAAATGAGCATAATGCAATTTTTCTACACTGAATTGTAACCTCGGATCTATATAGTCATAGGAAGCTCCAATTCCAGATCCGAGTAACCACTTGACTATGTCGCCATCTATCCACTCTATGATACTTATTACCTCTGTTGCTCTCCCTCCTGTTGCAAGCATTATTGAAACTCCATCTTCAAGGTCGACATCTCTTAGAAAAGCAAATCTTCTTAAAAACTCAAACGAATCGATGTTTATAAACAAGTAAATAAGAATCAATGGAAATATAGATGCCATTAACAAATTTCTTTTTGTTAAGTCACTTATAAAGAATCCACGGTTTATTAAAAAAAGAAAAATCATACCGACAAAGCTGCTTCTTTTTCCGGAGAAGATATCAATTAAAAAGACAAAAAGAAAAAGAGCATGCCTATTTTGTGAGAGTATGTAAGCTGATAGAAGAGCAAGCGATGTTCCGAAGCCATAGTAACCCCAAATATCGAGAAGATGATGAAATACTATATACAGAGCTAGAAAGATTAGATTAATGACTAGCGCATAAATTAATAATTTTTGAAGAAAATTGAGTATATCCGTTGTACAGGACCTATAAAAATGAATTCCAAAAGAAATCATAAAAATAGGTATTATTGTTGCGTATATGTGCAGAAGGCTATACTTGACTATTCCATGATAGTAGAACCCTAAACAAAGAGTTAGGATAGAAAATACCAAAAAAAGTAGGCTCTCGAAAGTAATATAAATATTCTTATTTAATTGATACAACAAGGCACAAACTAGCATGCCGTTGAATGACACTTTCTTAAATGTTTCTAAACTTATTCCAAAAATATAATAAAAAAAATCTAATCCAGGTGATATCAGGATTATAAAAAATAGAAAGAATAAGACTTTAAAATACATTTAGTAAAATTTAAATATTTCTTTCATTAACAAGTTCAGGTAAAAGCTTATCTAGGTTAGAAATCATTTTCAAAGTTCCTGTGACTAGCTCTTGGTTATTATTATCAAACTTTAGGGGATCTATTCTCCCCGGAATGTAAGTCTTGAGAACATGCTCTATTAAAGCTTTTCCTAATTCCTCAGATATTGGGTTAAATTTCTCTACCATGGAAGGTAATCGTGAAATCTCATCAAAGTTTCTTAATTTTACAAAGCAATCTTGTAAGTAGTAGGTGGGTTGCGCCACAACTGCACATTTACCTGCCAAGGCAGCCTGAAGACCGATAGTGCCTGTCCATGTATATGTCACATCACATCTTTTGACAAAAAGAGTTGAGGGAATATCATATGGAATCAGATGCACTCTGTCTTGAGATGACAGTCTTTTCATAAAAGAGTAATCTCTCATCCCGAACATGTTCGGGTGATCTTTTATAAACACTTCATAGTCTTCATCCAAGAATGTCCTAACAAGGGACATTGTAACTCTCTCGTAGTTTATTAACCCCAAATCATCAACATAATAATCTATTGTCGACTCTGGATTCACTTGAAGGCCGATAAATATAGTCTTTAATTTTGAATTTTCTAGTTTATTATTCCAGTCCTTTTCAAATAAACTATTGACCATAAAATTTTTAAGTTTCACTTTATATTCAGGAACATTCTTACCTGAAGTAATATATCTATAACCTAGCGGGTCATTTTGTAGCTTAGAAGCAATAACCAATGCGATATCTCTTAATTTATAATACAGCCACCTTCTTAAAAATTTGAGAAAAGAAAACTCATTTGTATTTTTAATTGAAGTAGCCTGAAAGTCTTCAGAATTAATTTCTTCGTATAGCTTCTCTACATTCTCCGGATTAACTTCAGATATAGAGATATGTTCTCCTTTAGTAGTTATAAAAAAATTATCCTTCTTTAATGCCGCTTTCCAAAGTCCTATGTATTTAATATTCCTTTCAATTAATAGGCGATTAAATAAATCCAAAACATATGAATCAATCCTAAGTGCAACAAATAGATCGGGTTGAAACTTTTCGAGTAGATGCTCAATTGAAACACTCATAGCTCCAATCATCCTTAAAGATTTATCTTTATCTATGTTTTTTAATAATCTACATCTAATAATAATTTCATCGCAGGTTTCATAACCAAACTTATTTAAAGCATAAGCTTTGGAGCTGTCTTTATATACATTCTCATAAAATTTTTCTTTGAGGGAGTATCCACCATCTATATTTAATTCACTAACTATCAAGTAATCAGTCTTAACAGATAAATTTTTGATAACGAAAGATGTCCAAACAGTAAGATTTTTGCGTGTATAAAAAAGTATCTTCATAAAAATAAATTCTTCTATTTTAAGTAATTAATTATCTTATACCTTATCTCGTTGGCCATTAAAAAGCTGCCCAAGTAAGAGACTAAGAAACTAATGAGAATAATAAAAAGATAATTTAACCAATTATTTGAGTCAGCCGTAAAAACCATTTTAATCAATACCGGTCCAATAAATGCTCCAAGAAGTGGAAACAATATATCTTTGAGATACCAACTGCTTTTTTCTTTTGACAAAAGCTTCCTGAACATAACTTGCACTGTAATCAGTAAATAGCACATGTTAAATATTAACCAAGCAAAGGCTACGCCAATAGAACCATGGGTGGGAGCAATGAAATACATAAAAGGTATAAGTAGTGCTGCGGATAGTGCATTAGCCTTTAAAGCCAATTCTGTCCACCCACTAGACAATTGCAGGTGGTAAGGCAGATAACATGAAGCATTTAAAAAGCTTCCTAATAACAGGATTACTAGAATTCCTGCTGATTTACTCGATATTACTGGGTCCAAGGACCACAAGTAAAGGACTTCATAAGAGAAGAAACTAAAAACTATAACTACAGGCGCTGCGATGGCAGTTATTAACTGTGAGCCATAATGAAATATATTTGCTAATTCTTTAGTGGACTTAATTTCAAAATAGTTGACCATTTTTGGATATATCGCTTGCGTTATTGGCAAACAAGTCAAAACCATAACCGCTGCAACTGAAGAGGCAAGCATATAAAATCCTAACTCTTCTAAAGATACGTTATACGATAGAAAAAACTTGTCAGCTTGAGATAGAAGTACCGAAAAAGAAGAAATGAGAAAAACTCCAGATGCGAATCTATATATTTCTTTTAAAGACGATATACTAAATCTAGCTTTTATGGTCTTATCAGGAAGGTATGAGTAAAGTTTTACTCTAAAAATAATTAGACTTACAAAACAAATTATTATTTGCCAAATGAAAAAGGCTTTGATGCTTGGATGAACATATTGAATGATCAAGACGGCTCCACCATACATGAAAGTTGAAAATATTGCATGAGCCACACTATGCCAAACCTGTAATTGCAAGCCTATCAAACATGCTCTGTATATACCCTCTATGAATCTGACCGATACAATGAGAGAGATAAGGATTATCATTTCAGAAACTAATTCATAGCTCAAATCCTCTACTAAAAGCCAATTTATAGACAGATAATCTGATGAAATATAGAAAATTAAAATTGTAAATAAAGAGATTCCAAGAAATATTCCTTCTATGGTTCTTATTAAATCTCTTATGTAAGTTTCAGATATTATCTTGGAACTATATTTGGATATTTCTCTTGTGATAGTCGGGGTAAGACCAAGGTCCAATAACTTCAAGCTTGCCTGAAGAAATACATAAATACCTATAAGTGCATAAGATTCAATTCCCAATATTGCAATATACAAAGGAGCAAATATTATGGACATTAAAGCTGACCAACCCTGCCCAAAAATATTAGCAACAATATTTTTATTTAAATTTAACAAAACAGAATCTTATTTAAATGGTATTTAATTTTTTTTTGCAACAGCTATTAAATTCAAGGTAACAATCACATTCGAAGATAGTTCTATTGATGAAGTAGCCTTTAAGAAAATTTCAAATAAAAGCCAAGCATAATATCTGAAGTATGAAAGAAGAGAATATTTAATAGGTCTATAAGGGAAGTAATTAACCTTTTTGAAATTTGAATATTCTAATATTTGATCCAAGCTCCTTTCTGAGAACAGCGTCTCATGAGTAAAGTCACTGTAATATATCTTATTAACATTAAAACCATTTGCATTTGGCACTTGCATTAATAATTGCCCCTCTGAATCAAGTGACTTATTTGCTAGCTCAAGGAATTCTAGGACCTCATCTTTGTCTAAGTGTTCAAGAACATCCTTGACATGAATTAGCGAAAATTTTCTATCTGAATCTTTTAAGAAATCAATCAAATCTGATTTGATATAATTTATATTTGATAGTTGATTGGCTAAACCTATAGATGATGGAGAAATATCCACTCCTGTTAAATTAATATGACCTTTACTGGAAAGCCACTCTAGAAACTCTCCTCTGCCGCACCCTAAATCGAGAATAGCTTTTTCAGTAGGTGGGAATTCTATTTGAGAATAGCGTTGTGAGAAACCTTCAAAAAACTTAGATAGGTGTTGTTTTGAATAGCTGTCAATTCTTTCATGTTGTTCTTGATAAACAGAATAGAGCTTCTTCCGATAATTTTTCTCTTTCATGTGTGTTTTGGGTTAATTAATTGAGAAAATTTTTTTTCCAAATAAACATTAACCCTATTTTCATCAAAATTATCATGAGCATAACGATAGGACTCCTCCTTCAATCTTTCCAGCATTGTGCTATTTGTTGCCAAAAGCTCTATGTATTCTGCGTACTCATTGTGATTGTTATCAGAGACTAAGAAGCCATTAGATTTGTGTTCAATTAGCTCGGGGATACCACCTATCTCATTTGCAATTACAACTGCTTTAGAAGCCATGGCCTCCATGCTTGCCAAACTGCTGCACGTTCTTTGGCCAGTTGTAGGAACAATGCATAAATCTGCATCGATATAATAGAAAGGTAAATCTTCGTAATCTATATTACTTATAACATCAAAATTAGATTGCCTTTCTGACAGAGATTTAGCCTGCAGATATAAATCACCTTCCTGACCAAGCGCAGTAAAGCAAATATTTAGTTTCATTAAATCTTCATTATTTACTAATTTTAAGAAGTGATTAAGGCCCATTTCATAGCTCAGTCTTCCGACGAAAAGGATATTGATCTTATCTTTGTTAATTAAAAAAGTTTTATCCTCTTCTTTCCTTTGGAAATTAAAATGATTTAAATCTATGCCATATGTTAAGAAATCAACTTCTTTACTAGGGTCTATCTTCTTTAAACTTAATCCGCAATGCCTACTGCAAGAAACTATCTCCTCTGAGTGATTAACTACTTTCTTAAAAATCTCTTTTTCTTCTATCATAAAATCATTTTTATAAATTTCGCCAAATATATTTATAACATGAGGAATTTTATGTTCCTTTGCAATAATAGAACCAATCACCGAATAAGCTAATAAATTATAGGAGGAGATAAGATCAATATTATTTTCCTTTATTATCTTATTTGCCGCATAACAAAAGATCCTTGATCTTATCCACCACCTCGGATTCTTCAGTAAGAAGAAAAAATTATCCACAAAACTCTCCAGTCTTATACTAGGCAAAGACTTCAAAAAATAAATTAACTTTTTAATGGAACTCATTTTAAAAACATGCACTCCATTTTCTTTTAGTTCGTAAGAAGCGGATCCACCAGCAAGAACAAAGCACTCATATTCTTTTGAGGAAAGATGATTTGTAAGTCTTTCTAAATGATGAGGGACACCTCCGTAAGGAGGAGGATAATTTCCTATAAAAAGTATACTTACAGTCATTAGAATCTAAATATGGCTGAGATCATATTCGATCATCATTTTAACCAAATCTTTCAAATTTGTTTTGGGACTCCAATTTAAAATTTTCTTTGCTTTAGAAGCGTCACCTAATAATGTATCCACTTCTGCTGGTCGATAATATTCAGGATTAATTTTTATAATTGTTTTTCCGGTCTTAGAATCAATTCCTATCTCCTTTATACCCTCTCCTTCCCATGAAAGACTAATGTCAAGCAACTCACAAGAATACTCTATAAAATCTCTTACTGAAGCATCTATTCCAGTTGCAATAACATAATCATCAGCTTCCTCCTGCTGAAGCATCAAATGCATAGCTTGGACATAATCTCCAGCATAACCCCAATCTCTTCTTGAATCTAGATTGCCTAATTCTAATACTGTTTGTTTTTTTTTCTTAATTCTACATAAGGATGAAGTTATTTTTTTTGTAACGAAATTTTCTCCCCTTAAAGGAGACTCATGATTGAATAAAATTCCTGAACAGGAAAAAATGCCATAAGATTCTCTATGATTGACTGTTGCCCAATGTCCAAATAGCTTAGCTACAGCGTAAGGACTTCTTGGGTAGAACATTGTATTCTCATTCTGGGGAATAGACTGAACCTTGCCAAACATTTCAGAAGAAGAGGCTTGATAAAACTTTATATCTTTATTAATTTCTTTGATTGCCTCTAAAATTCTCATTACCCCAAGACCCGTTACGTCAGACGTTAACAAAGGCATATTAAAAGAAGAGGCAACGAACGATTGCGCAGCAAGATTATAAATTTCATCCGGCTCAATGGTCTGTATTACATTTTTAATATTTGAATATTCACTTAGTTCGAAAGGTTGAATCTTCACATCATCAATGATTTTTAAATCATCTAACCTCCATAAAGATCCACTTGCTGTATGCCTTTCACCCCCAAAGACTTCATAGTTATTGTTGAGTAAATGTTGTGCTAAGTAGGCTCCATCTTGACCAGATATGCCTGTTATTAATGCTTTTTTAGTCATTTTTAATGTGAAAGTTATTTATGGTTTTAAAAGAACTTGGATGTCCGCTTTTATAAGCTGAAAGATGATACCTTGCTGGCTCATAGTGATTTTCTGCACTGAAAGGCTCTACAAAAAGGTCTTTGGTTAAGTCTTTTCTTACATAAAAAGCATTTATACCGCTCAAATTGCATCCCACTAGGTTAAATCCTTTAGTAGCCATTAAATCTGCTTGATAAGCTAAGGATGATCCAAAACAGTCGTTACTTGAATATATATGCCTTGCAGAATATTCCATTCCACAAGCTAACGGTGGCGGGAACTTAGCATTATATTCCATAACAACTACTCTAGGATTAATTTGATTAATTTCATTAAATATGTGATGGTCATTTCCATCGATATCTATAGATAAAAGATCTATCTCCCCGCTAATATCTTGAGATTCTATAATTTCATTTATGTTCTCTTTATAAATGAATTGGTTTACAAGTTTAAGATGTTCATTTTCAATAAATTTGGATAGATGTTTCTTGATAGAGAGAACATCTTTAGAGGAACCATCGATCCACAAACCAGTCCATCCTTGGAATAACAGATACAGTGTATTATTTTCTAAACCATTTCCAACCCCAAACTCGACAAATATCTTATTTGATGTACCGATTCTCCTAAATATCTCTAGCAAGATACCATCTTCGTCACTTTGAGAGTAAACTTTGTAGCCAAATTTAACCAGGTTTTTAGGATCTTGGTACTTGTTTCGATTAGATAGATCTCTTATTTCTTTGTGAATGTTTATTTGAAGAGCTGCTTCAGAATTCTTTCTAACCGTTAAAAAAAAACTAATAATCTTTTTGAGTATACTCATATTTCTTATCCTTCTAGAAGGGAGATTGCTTGATTAGAAATGCTTTCAGAGTCTAATCCGTGAGCATGCAAAACCTGTTCATTGGTTCCACAAAGTGGTATTTGAGACAAGCCAAGTGATTTAACTTTCACGTCAAGACCTAATCTTGAAATTGAAGAAGCTAACATGTCTCCTTGACCACCTCTTATGAAATGGTTGTCTAAAGTTAGAATGTTTGAGAAACCACTAATAACCTCTTGAAACCAATCATCATCCAAAAAATTGAGCCAGGGTAAATTTATGACTTTCAAAGAAATTTTCTTATTTTCTAATGTTTTAGAGGCTTTATAAGCCTCAGTTAAAAGAACAGGGCCATACCCAAATACAACTAAATCGGAACCATCTAAAAGCATATTGCCTCTGCCTTTAATTAATTCAAAATCTTCATTAAAGGGAACAGGATAAGGTATTGAACATAGTCGGAGGTATGAACTATTCTCATTCTTATTTATACAGAAATCTAAGGAATTTTTTACTTCTAATTCGCAAGAAGGTTCAATTATAAGCATATTAGGTAGGTTAGACATATTTGAGATGTCCTTAACAGATTGATGTGAATGGCCTGGTCCACCAGGGAGCATTCCAGCCAGAGACCCAACATATATTATTTTATTTCTTTCAGTTGAATTGTTGTATATTTGTTCATTAGGTCTTGTGGTTAAAAAACACGAGAAAGAATGTACGATAGGCAAAAGACCACTAAGTGCCAACCCACCAGCTTGAGACACCATATCCTGTTCTGCAATACCGCACTCGATAAACCTGTCAGGAAATTTTCTTCTAAATTCAACAAGTCCAGTATCTAAAACTAGGTCTGCATCCAAAGCGACAATATCATCTCTATCAGAGGAAAGGTCAACAAGACTTGAGGAATAAGCAGGGATGAGCTTTTGCATTTTTTGAAATGAAGCTTCAGCATTATTAAAGGTGATACTCTCTACTTCAAGAGAAGATATGTCTTTGGCCGTCAATTCACTATTAATAACATCCAACAATTCCTGAAACGCTAATGTATATTCTTCATTTCCAGGAGCTCCACTATGATATTCATAAAGTTCTATATCAGAGTCTGTGGAAGAATGTTCCATAAAACTCACACCCTTGGCTTTAACTGTGTCCGCAATGATGATTTTTGGAAGATCCATTTGTTTCTCTGATTCTTCCAAGGTGGAAGAGAAGTCTTTGAGATTATTTCCATCACATCGATAGGTCTCCCATCCAAAAGATTTTAATTTATTTTGTAAATCACCTAAATCGCTAACATTAGATACAAGAGTATCAGATTGCAATTTGTTGTGATCTACTATTACTGTCAGTTCTGAAAGGGATCTATTTTTGGCAGATATCAAGGACTCCCAAAACTGACCTTCTTGAAGCTCACCATCGCCAGTAAGAACATAAACAGTTTTCTTTTCGCCTTTTAACCTTGAAGCCTCAATTATTCCTTTAGCTTTTGAGATGCCCATCCCTAATGAACCAGTATTGGTGACAATATGGGGAGTTGAAATATCCGGATGGCCAGGAAGTCCATCTAATTTTCTTAACTTTTCTAGATAATTAAAATCTAAGAGACCTAATCCAATTAAAACACTGTAAAGTGCAGGAGCATCATGCCCCTTCGAAGAAAAGAATATATTTTCAGATAAACCAAATTCTTTTTCGTTTAAATTTTTGTGTAAAAATAACCAGCTAATAATATCTAATGAGCTGAAGCTGCTGCCGATGTGTCCAGACCCAGCTCTTGCGATCATGTAAAGCGCATTAATTCTACAAATATAAGAAAATACAAATGCTCTTTCTAAAGGATCTTTTAATTCACTTATTATGCGGACTATCTCTTTGCGAGATATATAAAAAAGTTTTCCGGATACAGCACTGGTTATCTTATCACCCAAAATAAATCCTCTGATTATTTAAAAGTCTAGTCTAGGTGAGGCTACTAAGCCTTCTTCAACATACTTTTCAGCAAGAACCCAATCTTCCTCACTATTAATATCAAACCCCTCGAAACCCTCGGTAAAAAAGGGAATAATTATATTCCCAGAAATTGTCTTTGTCTCCCTCAAAACTTTTGTTTTAGCTATCTCGAGACTAGCATTTTGAACGTAAATTTCAGGTAATGATGAATATTGATTGCTGTGCCAAGGTGTACCATTTATTTCTCCATCAAATAAAGGTTTTAATAAACCACTTTCTATTCTCCACATCTTTCCAGGATGTTGTTTGCACAACTCAACTGCTCTCAATGAATCTGCATCGGAATTTTTAAAAGTCTTCCACGCACGTTGAATTGTTTTAGCACTTCGGAAAGGGCTCGTGGGTCTTAAGATACTAAAGAAGTCGAAAGATTTATTGTCAGCTTCAAAATGATCTAACACCTCTGTCACCCAATCTATATCAGGAGAAGTATCTTCAGCATTAGACTTATTACGCAAAAAGGGCACATGAGCTCCATATCTTTCACCAATTTCAGCATAAGCCTCGTCGTCAGTGGCAATTATGACGCGATCAAAAATTTTACTTTTCAATGCACACGTAATTGTAAATGCAATCAAAGGATGTCCTCCAAGAATTCTTATATTCTTATTCTTAACTCTCTTTGAACCGGATCTGGCAGGTATTAGAGCAATGGCCTTATTAGACATCTAGATTAGATCTTCTCGATTTAGGAAAGTTATATTTTTTAATTCGGAATATACATCTAAAGCCTCTAACCCCGGCTCTCTTGTTCCATTACCAGACAAATTAAAGCCTCCAAAGGGCATGTGAGGTTCACTTCCATAGGTTCCTAAATTTACATTAGCTACACCTGTCCTAACTCTTCTTGTGAACCAAAGAGCTGTATCTATATTCTTTGTATGAATTGATGAAGAAAGACCGTAAGTCGAGTTATTTGTTATTTTAAGTGCCTCTTGAATATCAGAAATTTTATGAGTTGAAGCGAGTGGCCCGAAAAACTCTAAGTTAGCGAATTTTGAATCTACCGAGAGACCATCAATAATAGTGGGTAAAATATAATTACCTTCTAACAATTCAGGATCTTCAGGTAACGAAGCTCCGCACAATACTTTTCCACCGTCTGAAATAGCCATATCAATATATTCTAAAACCTTTTCTTTCTGCCTTTGACTTATTAGAGGCCCAAGATCACAATCGTCATACACACCCAACTTCAGGTCTTTGGTTTTTTGAGTAAATTTATACAAAAAATCTTCATATATTTCTTTAAAAATTAAGAACTTGCCACCTGCCGCACATCTCTGCCCAGCGTTACTAAAGGCAGATAAAACCGCCCAATCAACTGCTTTGTCAATATCTGCATCATCACAAATTACCAAAGTATTCTTTCCACCAAGCTCAAGAGAAACTCGTTTAAGCGATTTAGCTGCATCCTGAGCAATTCTAAGGCCAACTTTTGTAGATCCCGTGAAGCTTATCAAATCAATATCCTTATGATTCACTAGCAATGACCCTGTGACTCCATCTCCTTGCAACACATTAAAGACACCTTTTGGAAGTGGAGAAGCATCAATGATAGCTGCTATTTCTTGTGCGAGCTTAGGTGCATCTTCAGAAGCTTTCAAAATGGCCGTATTTCCACAGACAAGAGCAGGAAATATTTTCCATGCAATATTTGCTATTGGTGTATTGGCTGGGACTATCAATCCAGCCAGTCCTCTAGCTTGTCTAATAGTATGAGAGTACTTACCCTTTACGGACGAAGTTAGTGATTTTCCATATAGTCTCATACCTTCACCAGAAAAGAATTCAGCTTGTAAGATAGCAGCTGATACCTCACCAGATGCATCTTTTAAGCTTTTTCCTGTTTCTTCGGCTACTAATTTAGACAATATTTCAGAATTTTCTCGTAACCTATTGGCAATATCAGATAATATTTTTCCTCTCTCAACTCCTGGTGAGAGGTACCACTCTTCAAAAGACCTTTTTGAAGATTCAATTGCTAAATTTAAATCTTCCTCTCTAGAGTTTATTACCTCATACATTAACTTGTTATCATGAGGATTCTTTTTTTCAAAATACTTTTCAGAAGTGGAGATAAATTCTCCGTTTATATAGTTTTTAATAAATGACATTGCTTAAATAGCGGTATAGCCACCATCCACGATAATATTAGATCCGGTCATGTATGAAGAGCTTTCACTAGAAAGAAAAATAATTGCTCCCAAATAATCCTGAGGGGTTGCCATTCTACCTATAGGAATTCTTCGATTATAGAGTTCTAAAAATTCTTTATCTTGATCATTTCCTACTCCTGCCAAGGTTAATGTATTAACTCTTACATTCTTATTAGCCCAATATGCTGCTAAGTATTTTGTCATATTTATGATTCCTGATTTTGATACAGAATAAGCTATTGGTTTAAAAAAATCCTCACCTCTGTCTCGCCTATATTGATAAAAGGACTGATCGGGTGAGACCATACCGTATATGGATGAAATATTTATAATTGAACCTTTGTTGTTTATAGACATTTCTGTTCCAAAGACTTGTGAACATAAAAATACACCTTTTAAATTAACTTCAATCACTTTTTCCCACACTGATTCGGAGAAATCTTCAAATCTACAATTACTGATGTCATCACTGGAGGGAGGAGAGTCAAGCGCGGCATTATTTATGAGAACCGTTGGAGAGCCAAATGTTTCTTTTACAATCTCTAATGCTTCATTTAAATCTGACTTTTTTGTCACATCACATTCTAAGATCTTTACTTCCTTTTTACCTTTATAAAGTTTATTAGAATGAGATATTCTTTTATCTAGTGCTAACACTCTAGCACCTTTATCAATTATGCATTCAAGATAGGTCTGACCTAACTGCCCTTCAGATCCGGTGAGAACTATGATTTCATCTTTTATAGAGAATAAATCTTGACTATTCATTTGATTGGGAGGAATAAATTTTATCACATACCTCTCTTACTGCACCTTTACCTCCTTTTTTTTTAGTGTAGCAAATTACAGATTGGTTAATTTCTTCATTGGAGTCGAATACACCCACTGGAAATCCAACAATTTTGAATGCAGGAATATCATTGATATCGTTACCTAAAAAAAGTGCATTCTTTAGATCAATGTTCTTCTCAATGCTGAGTTTTTGCAGTATGCACGCTTTATTTTCAACAGCATGAAAACAATCTATTCCTAATTTTTTAGCTCTTTTTATAACTAACTTGTTCTTTTCAGAAGAAATGATGCATTTATATATATCAAGGTTGTCTAACTTTCTTAAACCTAGGCCATCTTCTCTTGAGCAAACCACAGACTCCTTTCCATTTTCGTCTACAGTTACTCTGTTATCTGTAAAAACGCCATCAAAATCAAAGGCAACAAGCTTTACGAGTTCAAGATTCAGATCAGACAATTTTTTCATTAAATTAAATCTTCCCTCCTAATTGGGTCTCCCGCCATTATTTTCTTATTTAATGTCATTCCTAAAATGGAGTTTGACTCTCTTACAGGTATTATTTGAGTAGAAAATATTTTTCCTGATAAGTCAGTTGATTCTAACTTCGTTCCCTTTTGAAGCTCTTTAATCGCGACAAGAGATTTTCCTAACTTCATAAAAACTGGTTCATTACCAACTTCTTCAGCAGGTTTTGAATTCATCATTTCTGGTGTTCTTCTTATATCTCTCACGAACTTTCTGAAGCCCTCTGGCTCTAATGCGAAACCATGATCAGTTCCTGGCCAAGACCTATTTAGAGTTACGTGTTTCTCGAAAACTCTCGCACCCTGCATAAAAGCTATTGGTCCAGACAATGTTCCATTAAAGTGGTCTGATGAACCAATGATACAGTCGGGAAATTCCTTGATAAGAAAGGGTATGTTTTGGAGATTCAGTCGATCATAGGGACATGGATATTCAGAGACACAATTGAGTACAGCTATCTCCTTACACCCGCTAAGTAACATATCAATACTTGACCTTATCTGGTCTTCCTTGCCTCCTCCTATGCTAATAACAACAGGAAGTCCTTTCTTTGAAATTTTTTCAATAAAAGGAAGATTACCTAGATCGAATGAAGCTATCTTAATAAGATCAACACCAATCTCACATATGAAATCTAAGCTAGGTTCATCAAAAGGTGTTGACATAAACTTCACACCATACTTTTGACAATCTTCTTTAAGAATATGCAACCATTCTTTCTTTAATTCTAATTTTTCTCTATGCTTACCGTAAATAGGATCGAAAGCATTTTCGCTGTTGTAAGGCATATTGTAAGCTTCTTTTGAAAAAAGGTATTTATTGTCCCTAGTCTGAAACTTGACAGCATCCGCTCCCATAGCAGAAAAAATCTTTATAAATTCTCTGGCATTATCCAGATCACCTTGATGGTTTTGTCCAACTTCAGCTATTATAAATGAGCCATCTTTTCCCAATTCTTTTCGAGTTAACATAGTGATATTTAATTAGTTTTGAGGAATAATTTTTATAGAGAAAGGGGAGTTATATTTGAGTTTATATCCACTAAAATGAGAGATAAGCAAATATGTAACTGAGAAAAGGAATCCTATAAAGGAACCAATTATACATATCAATGTCCTTGCGGGGCTTGTCTTTTCATCAGGTACCACAGATGGATCTAGTGTTCTAAATAGATATTCTTCTCTCCCTTCAGCAAGAGTAATTATTTTTATTTGATCTTGTATAAGATTAAAAATTGATTGCCTTACTTCTATTAGTTGTGCCTTGCCAAGCTGATTCTTCAAATAATTTAAAGAGGTTGTTGCTTCTGATATTGCCTGATCTCTAAAGAAATTGTTGAGGTCAAGCAATAGAGAATCTACCCATTCTTTGGATTTAGTTGGAGAAAGAGTGGTTATAGATATAGTTATGAAACCAGTTTTTTTATCTTCATTAAAGTTAAGGTTATCTTTCAAAAATTTTTCAATTGTTTTTTGCATAGATATATCTTTTTTCCAAACTTTTTTTTCTGTATCGTATTTACTTTCATCTATTACGATATCACCCGATATTTTATCTAAAGATTTTCCAGCCATAACAGCTGGTTTGATTTCATGCTTATTTATGAACTCTGATATGAATTTTCTCGACTTAATTATTTCCATTGCCTCTTGGACTTTAGTGCCACCTTCAAATTCACCGATAGAAAAACCAGCCAATCCTGCGAGGCCACTTAGAGTCGAGCTATTACCTTGAGAGCTGCCTTGAATGCCTGACGGAGCCACTAAGATTTCTGCCTTATATTGATCTTTAAGATACAGAGAGACTCCCACCGAAATTAATATGAATATAGAGGTTACATAGATAATAGTTCTTCTACCTTGGTATAAAACTTTTATTATTTCCGAGAGTTTTATGTCCTCGCTACTAGATTCAGTCATATGAATTTAACGAATATATGATGTTATTTTCTACCATAGATATCTTCATATCTAATAATATCATCTTCTGAAAGGATATCACCTTCTTGAATTTCTACTATAGATAGTCTTTCAGAATAATCGTTTGATAACCTGTGTTTAGATTTCACAGGAATCTCAATTGTTTCTCCTTTTTCAAGATTGTAACAATTATTATCTATCTCTACTTTTGCCTTACCATTTGTCACGAGCCAAATTTCTGATCTATGTTGGTGAGACTGAAGAGATAAGCTTTGACCTGGTCCGACATCAATTTTTTTTATCAATTGATTTTTAGATTTATAAAAAGTTGTGTAATTTCCCCAGGGCTTACTTACTTCTCTTGCGACTAGCTCAGAACTAGATTGAATTTTATCGCCACCTATATTGAACAGTAACTCTATCCCTAGTTCTTTACAAATTGCAGATTCAGGCAAATCATCTTCCGATCTTCTATCACCACCATTGGCAAAAATATCAATATCATAATTTTCAGAAATTTTCTTTATTGATTCAATAACAGTCAGATCCTCATCGATAGAAATAAAGACTTCGTCTACACAAGAAAAGCCTTCAATTATTTCCTTCCTTTCGTCTTGGTTCATGAAGACATAACCTTTCTTACTAGAAAGAAAGCTATCATTATTGAGAATTATAATAAGCTTATCACCCAGATTTTTAGCATGCTGAAACATCCTCAAATGTCCTACATGAACAGGGTCAAAACCTCCACTAACTAGTATGTTCATAAAACCTCTCCATTGGTGCCCGGGGCCGGACTCGAACCGGCACGAAGTTTCCTTCGAGGGATTTTAAGTCCCTTGTGTCTACCAATTCCACCACCCGGGCTTTAGCCGCGCTCATT
>MDTD01076757.1_pt1 | contig 17669 bp, 14 predicted proteins | sample 811221 | NCBI WGS metagenome assembly MDTD01 (sample SAMN05326646, study PRJNA326480) | marine metagenome | isolation source: seawater | place: Pacific Ocean: South West | collected 2011 | reverse complement strand
CCAATCACCAGTGAGACGACCGATCCACATTGCCACCGGCAAGCCATCTCCAATGTACGCTGCCTGTTCGCGGGTCGGGCAATCCATCAGTGATTCCTGACTCCCCACGCAGAGCGTGCGTTGACATATGGCATGGATGTCATTGAGTAGATTGTCGGACGTTTTGAAATCCGTGTTCCATCGGATGTCGGGAATGCTGGCATGGATACCGGTGCGGTGAATGTGCAGATTGCCGGTGAAGCCACGGAAGATTAAGGTGACATAACGCATGCCACTGAACGTGATGGGGCGCCAGTTGAGTTCACCTTTACAAGCGATGATCCGATCAGCGTAGCAAGCGCCTTTGCGTGAGAAGGACACATTGCCATCGGCTTTGGCTTCACACCATGCGATATCGATCACACCTTCCGACGGGCAGGTGGCATCAAGGAGAATCTGCCCGACATGCATTGCGCCAAGATCAAGGTGCAATACCATGCCACGGTCCGCGGTCAGACCGTTGATTTGCATGGCATGAGGATCGGTTGGATCTTGCTCGCAGGTGATTTCGTCGGATACGTTGATCGTTGAAAGATGCTCCAGTCGTTTACTGTGTTCTTCTGCTGATTTTTCAGGTTGAATGTCAGCAATGGGTTCGTCGGTGATCTGAATTTCGGAGATGCTGTGAATATCCAAGCCGAACCATTGATACCCAAGTGTGGGTGTGGGGCGGGGGATGGATTGAACCCCGCCGGGGACTGTGCTGCCCAGCTTGGAGAGTTGGGGGGGCTGCCAGTGTCGGTCATCAAAGCCGGGGTTCTGCCAACCGTGTTGTGCATTGGCCATGTCATAAATTTCGATGGGACCGATTGCCCATGTCCGCTTGGGGGCGGGCCACTGCCAACCGGTTTGATCGCTGATGCGCCATTGCTCATCTGCTGTAATCTGATGGTCACCGGTTTGATCCGTCCAATCCATTTGCACGCAAAGACCGGGCTGCCCACTGGGGACATGGTTATGCAATCCCATGTTGATGGCTTGAACCAACACGGCGATGACATTGTCACCTTCGACCAGGTGTTCACTCAGATCAATCTCATCGAACGGCGCGATCATGGGGTGATGAAAGCACGGGCCGCGGTCGACAAATTTGCCATTGACATACAGCAGATATTTCGCTTCCGCAAAGAGTCGGATGCGTGCCTGTGTGACCTTGCCTTTGGCCTGAAATGTTCGGCGAAAGAGTCGGGTCTGGGTGTCAGGACCTGTTTCACTAAGCCACATGATGTCGGGATTTTGATTGCGTGTTGAAGCTGTAGACATAGGTATGATCCGAGTCTTTTCTGAAAATTGGTTTAATCGAGGAGGTCCGACTCGCTGGCAGTATTTTGTCGCATGGAGAGTCGATACGCGCGAGGTGTCATGTCGGTTTCACGTTTGAAGATGTGGCTGAGTTGCGAGGCATAGCTAAAGCCGCAACGCTCAGCGATGTCGGGCATTGCCAGGTCAGTCGTCCGCAACAGGTACCTTGCCTTATCCAGTCGGACACGCAGGATTTCCTGGTGGATGGAACGGTTAAGCAATTTGTGAAAACGCTGCTCCATGCTCGTACGTGAGATCATCACCTTCTCAAGTACGTCGTTGGCTGACATCCCTTCACAAGCAAAGCGTCGGATCAATGCCAAAGCCTGGGCCAGATCAGGGTCATCCACTGCCAGAACATCTGTGGATTGACGGGAGACCACGCCAATGGTTTGGGTGAAGATCGGACGCATGGACGGTTTGTGCCCATCGAGGATGCGGTCAAGGAGTTGGGCTGCCTGGTAACCTGCGCTAAACGCCCCTGTATCAATACTCGATAACGGTGTCTGTGATAACAGGCAGGCCAGTTCATCATCGTCGACACCCAGGATCGCGACATCCTCAGGCACGCGCAAGCCATGACTCCGGCAAGTCATCATCAACTCCATCGCATACAGATCGTTGTAGGCAAAGATGGCAATGGGATATTGCAATTGGTCAAGCCATTTGTGATAAATCTTGACACGCTGAATCGGCGTCATGTCGATGAGTTTTTCATTGTTGGGAAAGTGCATCGTCTGAGCATGACAATGACGTTGACGGATGCGTTTATCAAAACCATGGAAGCGATAGTCCTCGCTGTAATCGCGCGGTTTGAAATAAGCCAATCGATCAAAGCCCAGGTCCATCAGGTAGTCTGCTGCGATCTGACCGATCTTCATGTTGTCAATCGTGACCAGTGGCAATTGACCTGCAGCAAGGGAACCGGTGACGCAGACCACAGGGATTTTTAGCTTCTTATACTGGTCCACAAAACGCTGGTCGTGAACCGCGGTGATCAACGCATCCAATGGGTAGGTCGTCACAAATTCCGGGTCACGATAGCGATCCCACCAGAAATCCCAGCTGCCCCGATCACGGGCATACTGTTCAATCCCTCGGATGAGTTTACGCCCGTGTCCTTCATCCGCAGGGACCTGTACGCCAATCTGTAATCGGGAGGACTGATCAGCCATCGACATCTTCCTGTTAAGTGATCGTTTCAAGGATGGGCTGTGATTGTTTCTAATCAAGATAACACCTCAATGAATTGATCGCAGGCATGATGTGAGTGAAAGAATGTAAAAGAACGCCCAACAAACCGTTTGTTGAGCGCCCTGCTGCATGTGCCTTAATGGTGCGGGAGTATTGTTTGCGGGCTTAGTACGTATTGATGCTAAAGTCGGAGTTGGCTTCGGGGCCACGGTAGTTGTTGTAACTGTGTCCCCCGTCAAACAAAGCCCAGCAAAGGTCCTGGAGTGTGTAGTAGTCATCGGATAACAAGGCTGCATGTCCATCGATGAATCCGGTGGGGCGGACATAGGCATCATGAAAGCTGGGGCGTGGCAGGGAGTTGGACCGTGGATCACCACCGTACAGGGCAATGCCACGCGATGAGCAGTATTGCACGGGGACGCCTTGATGTCGGGTGAAGTGGTCGGGGTCATAGGAGACACTGAGTTCCTTCTTGCCTGCATCGCTTGGTTTGACGGTTTGAATGTCATAACGAGCATGCTGATAAAGTCCGAAGTACGAGTTGTTGTTGCCCAGCAGGTTGCCTGATTCGTCAAAGTATTTATCACGTCCCGAATGTTCGTCGACTTTCATGCCTGACTCAGGGCAAAGCCAGACTTTCCCACCGACCCCGTTGTGGGTGAAACTGGGAACCTTGTTGCCCCAGCCGGACTTGACGAGGTAGGGCGAGAGCAATTGTTCAAGATACCCATCGGCATCAGCGGAGACGGCCTGCGTGCCGGACATGTACTTGGGCCACGCCGAGTGATTGTCGATCGCGTACATCGCATAGCCCGAAGCGTGTTGGCGGACATGCGTCATACACTGCATCAGACGCGCTGCCTTGCGTGCCTTGCCCAAGGCAGGCAGCAGAATGGAAATCAAGAGTGCGACAATGCTGATCACCACCAGCAGTTCAATGAGTGTAAAGGCTCGGCTATGGTCTTTGTGCGTCATGGATGGCCCTCTTGATCCCTTGATGTTCCCATGCAGCGAAGGGTTCATCCGGATGGGTTAATACAAAATTTTAGCCCAGATCATCCATTGGATCCTGATATATATGATATTTGTTTTATGAAATATTCCGTCTCCATTTCTTGATGATTTACGGCTCGACCGCACTGAATTGGTAGGCCAGGGACCACGATTGTGATTCGTCTGGTTTGCATTTGATCAAGTGAAAACGTTCGGGGCAAAGTGAGTCCGGTGAGAAAAACCATGCCATCCGGTAGGCTGGAGAATCGCCCTGCATGTCGATGGACATGTTATTTTCTCGGTGTTTGATGCGTAAATTGGCTTGTTGGGCAGTGAGACGTTCGTTGACCTGTAGAAAGCCATAACTCTTGGGGATCATGCGGATTTTCAGTTCATTGCCCTGCATCACCATCCATGATTGTGGGATGCTGGGGATGGGATATTCCAGATGGATCATCCAGTCCGGACCCAACGGCTGGTTATCAAGCGTAAAGAAATTATGGTTGTAATGTTCGATGGCCCAATCACGTTTGCCGGTGTTGGTTAACTGGTATTGAATCTGAATCTTGCCGTCGTCAGGAGTGATGGTGTAGTGCTTGGTGAGTTGGTAAGCATAGCCACGAATCACGGGTGAGTTTTGCGTGACGGTGACCTGGTTTTGCGATTGGCTGACGGTGGTTCGTATCCATGCTTTAACGGGGAAAGCCGTGCCGGACTTATACGAGCCCGAGTCGATCATCTGCAAGACACCGACGCCGGGCTTGATGAAAGACTCACCGATTTTCGCATCGTCAAACCCCAGCACGCCGATTCCGATTTGCCCAAACTCATCAGGCATGCCCCAACGGTTGATCAGTTGCTTGCCATGACAGGTCACCTTGGTGATGGCAGCGGATCGGTCAAACCGCAGTGCATAGTGCTCATTGGCTTTGTGTGTCGGATCAATGTCAGCAATGAGTGTCACCACTAATCGCTCATCACCCAGTTTGAACGTCTGCTGATTTGCGATGGACTTGGGGGGCTTTTGCGACACACCATCTTTGGCGCTGCCTACGATGGTGTTGAGCAGTACACATGAAAGGATCAGGAAAACAAACTTGAATCGGATGGCATTACGTTCGTTCATGTGTGAATGGTAGGCATGAAAAATCATTTGAGCAACTGTTGACCTGCTTGTATTTGCATATACAATTCGAGGTAACTCACCTGCTGCATCACTAACAAACAGGATTTCTCCATGTCTTTTGCTTTGCGCCTCTCATTCGTCGCAGCATGTCTCTGCATGCTCGCATGGACACCACACAGGCTACATGCTCAACAAAAGCGCATCACGCTCGATGCCAACATGCTCGTCAATGAAAGCAAGATTGGTGAAGCTCAAAATCTGGTGGACGAACAGGATTTGATCATCGGGCCACCCGCAGGCTCACCGGTCAGTGAATGGCGTATCGGCGGGCAATACCGTGATAAATTTCCGTTGCATATCACCATTGACCTGAAGTCCGAACGCAAAGTCTCCGACCTGTGGCTGTATGACACCAACAGCAAAGGTGATGTGATCATTTCTGTTGGTTCACCGGGCAACTGGACAGAAGCTGCGACCTATGACTGTGGTCGATACAAATCATGGGCACAGATTCCAATCAACACCCAAACGCGCTATCTGCGATTGACGCGAGTCGACAGTGGTGCCAACTTCACGGAGATTGCTGTCTATGAACACACCGATGAAGCCTGGGCTGCCATCCAAGAGGAGAAGCAACGTCTTGCTCAGGAAGCCCGCAAGAAGGAAACTGCCCGTCAAGCTGCCCTGGAAGAGATGAAACGTCGACCACTCGTTGATCTTGGCGAACCCTTCGGCAAGGCCTATCTCGTCGATGAAGTCGATTGTGCTCAGGATGCGACAGGCCGTGAATTTGCCCAATACCCCAAGGGGGTTTCACAGGTTAAAACCATCCTCGGCAAACCTGCACGCGTGATTGATCCGGTCAAAGGTGAAGGTTCCTATATCACCTATCGCATCGGGCAGAACAAACTCCTGCAACCCGGCAGCACGTACATTCTCACTGTTGACTATCCCGAAGATCAGCCGCGCACCATCATTGTCCAGAACAATGCCAACGAAACCATCCGTGGCTTTCACACCGGCCCGACCATGGGCGATGCATTTCATCCCAAATATGTCGATAATCTCCGGGAGTCGATTAACACACCCTTGACCGGCAAATGGGAACGCTGGACGCAGATGTTCCATTTGCATGATCGCTTCCCGACTTACAGGAAAGACAACAAACCCCAAAAGGGCGTACTGATTCGTGATCTCAAACCGGGAGATGGTTTTAACGTGACCATCTGCCAGTACTCGGCCAAGAACATGCCGATGTCCAGGGGGATCGCGGTTGGCAAAATCAGCCTTTACGCCGTCCCCGAGTTTGATCAGCTTAAGGCGACAATCAACCTGCCACCCAAGACGCTACCCCAACGCCGCCTGTTCTGGCGTGAAGAGATGGCGGACGGTGTCATCGGTGCAGGCAAGAAAAATCCAATCGAAGCCCGTGGCGTTGAACATTACCTGGACTGGTATCGCTACAAAGCCAAACGCATGCAGTTCCTTGGCATGAACACCTTCAGCAAAGACCTCCTGGAGTTCGGTGCCAATCAAGGATGGGACCCGACTCCCTACGGCGGGCATGATTGGGTTTACTACAACAATGACTACAAAGACTTCTGGGAAAACATCGTCGCGCTCATGGGTGAGTATGGTTTTGATGTCCTGCCTTACTACGAGTACTCGGGCTCCAAAGGTAAGAAAGGTCTTGGCTTTGAACGTCGCGCTCGTCCCCTGAATCGCAGTGACGGACGATACACCCATGTGAAATGGATTGAATCAGCCAATGCCGATATCACCGATCCTGACACGCTTGAAGATTTCTGCAAGATGCTCGATCTGACAGTGATCAATCACAAAGACAAAGCGCATTTCGTGGGTGCATGGCTTCGCCCACGCAGTCAATTACCCGTGAGTTTTGCGGATCGCACCATTGAACGATTCAACCAGGACACCAAGCAAAACGTCACCCGTCAGCAATTGATCAAGGATAAGCAGACTTACACGCAATACATCAAATGGTGGGAGACCAAGCGGCGTGACTTCCTGCTTGCTGTGCGCGATTACCTGCGATCCAAAGGTGTAGATGACGCGATGGTCCTATTTACAAACAATGCGGGTGAACCCGGTGTGTCATTCCCGGATTGGACGCCACGCATCATCACCGACATCCCGCAGCAGTGGGAGTCGATCGTGCAGTTGCCCCAACACCAGGGCAGTAACAACAAGACCATTGCGATTCTCACCCCCAACGATGTCTCCAGAAGTCAGATGTATCTCAACGCACTGCAATCCCCAGGTTCGGATTGGGGGGGCTATGAAGTCCGGCATGCACGTCCTGCCAACGATCCATACAACTATGTCAAACTCAGTGGCGTCATGCTGTCCTATCCCTTTAACAGGTTCTACACCGTCAACACGCCCCAGACCCTCGACAGTTTCCAGACACAATCGGGCATGACCATGCTTCGACACTTTTCTCTCAATGAGAACATGCTCTTTGACAAGCAGGATAAACACCTGTTGGGTTACTTCGTCGCGGACATGGAAAAAGCTGGACCATACTGCATGATGGCTGAAGCAATGGCGATGGCCTACGGGAATCCGACCATGATCGGTTACCTGTCCGGCGGGAATTACGCACGCGGCTTCCCGCAGTATGTCCGTCAATTTAATCTCAATTTCCTGGCTTTACCGGCCTTGCCATCCACTGTTGTTGCCAATGCCAGTCCGGATAGCAAGGTGGTGGTCCGAAAGATTGATGCAGGTAAACAGGGGGTCTACTGCTATGCGGTCAACACCAACATGACCGACACCAGTACGACCATCACGCTTCCTGCCGATGGCAAAGTCACCGTTCTGGCGTCCGGCCAAACCGTGTCAACACAGGGGGGTAAACTCGCTGTGAAGTTGTATCCCTATCAACTGATGAGTTGGCATATCAAGTAAACCGATTGACTCCAATACAACGATTCTGACATGTCTCGTGGTTTTGCTGCGGGACATGTTTTTATTGGAGCATGAACCGGCATGGTTGATATTTTAAAAATCGTCTCTAAAATGTAAACGTTAACAAAAAGTGACAGATTGAATCGTTGCCCATGAGTCATTCGACATTACATGACATTGCCAATCGTGTCGGCGTGACGCCGGTGACGGTCTCGCGTGTACTCAGTGGGACCTACAAAGCCAAGCGAGCCGGTGCCTTGAAACGCGCGGAACAGATACGACAGGTGGCTGTGGAGTTGGGCTATCGCGTGAATGTCCACGCCCGTGCGATGCGACATGGCCGGTTGGGGAATATTGCTTTGGTAATGAGCAAGGACCCGGCCCGGAGTCTGCTTCATGAGTGTGAACTGACAGCATTACATGATGCGCTGCTTGATGAACAGATGAATCTGGTGATTGCACGACTGGATGACAAGACGCTTGAGAGTGAATCGGATTTACCCCGTGTTTTAACGGAGTATGCTGTGGATGGCATGTTGATCAACTACAAGAAAAACATCCCGCCAATGCTTGAGCAACTTATTGAAAGGCATCGGATACCTGCGGTGTGGATCGCGCGGAAGCGCAAACACGATGCAACGTATTATGCCTATCGCAACAGCATCAAGAAGGCTGTCACGGATCAGATTAAAGCAGGGCATCGCCGCATTGCCATGGTCTTCAAGCTCAACCCGAATCATGTGTCAACGGATCACTACAGTGAAACCGACCCGCGGGCCGGATATGAAAAAGCGATGCTTGATGCCGGACTCAAGCCGCAGTGTTTACAGGTGCGATGGAATGTCGATGAGCTTTCGCAATTGACTGCTTTACTCACGCGTAAGAACCGCCCGACATTGCTGCTGACGCGTGATCAACATACGTTACTGCCTGTTCTCACAGCTGCGTATCACGTGGGTGTCAAGGTCCCTGACGATTTACAGATTATGCTCATCGGTCATGGGACGCGTTTGATTCCTGCGACTGACTTGAAGCATTTGCGTTATGACTATGACCAATTGGCTGAAGCTGCAGTGAAGCTGTTGGTTGAAAAAATCAAAGCACCCCAGCAACTCCTCAAATCCAGACCGATCCCGTTGTGTTGGTGACGGTCTGTTTGTTTTTCCCTATTACTACAGAGATTTTACGATGTCCACCACGACACCCAAACTCACCACCGTGACACATGAATTGATTTTCCCTTTGCAGGCCCAGGTCAAGGAAGTCCACGCTTCGACGCTTGTACTGCTGCCTGATGACAGTGTGCTTGCTGCATGGTTTGGTGGGACCAAGGAAGGGATGGACGATGTGTCGATCTGGTTGTCTCACCACGTTAATGGTCAATGGCAGACACCGAGCATTGTTGCCAAGATCAGTGATGAACCGCATTGGAATCCGGTACTCTATGTCGATAATGACACGGTACATCTCTGGTTTAAAGTCGGTAAACCGATACCACTGTGGCGGACCTATGCGATGACTTCTGAGGACTGGGGTAAGACATGGACAACACCACGCGAGTTGGTGCCCGGGGACAAGGGTGGACGTGGGCCGGTGAAGAATAAGCCTATCAATCTTGTCAGCGGCGCCTTGCTTGCACCCGCATCCATTGAAGTCGGTGCGACCCCCAGCACGGAGACGGGTGAAGCCAAGGATGCAGCATGGGACGCCTTTGTGGACCGCAGTGAAGATGGGGGGCAAACCTGGCAACGCAGTGAACTCGTGCCCTATGACCATCAAAACACCAAAGGCGAAGGCGTCATCCAGCCGACCTTGTGGGAGTCGCAGCCGGGCAAAGTGCATATGCTTCTACGCAGCGGTGATGGTTGGGTGTATCGCAGTGATTCAGATGATGATGGCAAGACATGGTGCCAAGCCTATCCCACGGATCTGCCCAACAACAACAGTGGTATCGATGTTGCCAAGCTCAACGACGGACTGCTTGCCTTGATCTACAACCCCGTCGGTGGCAACTGGGCAGGGCGGTCACCTATCACCCTCAGCTTCTCAACGGACAACGGCAGGACATGGACCAGGCAATTGGACCTTCAAACCGTCGAAGGTGAATTCTCCTACCCCGCGATAATCCCCACACCCGATGGGCTGGCGATCACTTACACGCATGACCGCAAAAGCATCAGCTATTGGCGGGGCGTGCTGGCCTGAGAAAAAATCGTCCATTTCATTGTGATCTGGCGGTGGGGCAGATGGCATTGTTGCGACTCGTTCTCTATACTGGTTGGCATGTGTAATATCGACGAACGTATCGCCCAATGGGAAAAAATGACAGCCGAAGCGCCGGACGGCATGAGCTGGTTCAGTTTGGCCAACGCCTATCGCGACGCCGAGCGTGATTCTGAAGCCGCTGCTGCCTACGAGAATGCCATCCAACTGGACCCGACCATGTCGCGTGCCTACCAGTTGCTGGGGCAGACACTCATCAAGCTGGATCGCAATCACGAAGCGGGTCCGATCCTCACAGAAGGCTACAGCATCGCTGCCAAACGCGGTGACGTCATGCCGCAGAAAGCCATTGGCGAGTTACTGAAAAAACTCGACTTGCCGGTGCCTGAAGTGGAAGTCGAAAAGCCCAAGGTTGAAATCACCGGGGATCAGGTTCTGGACAAACTCACCGGCATCCCCGGTAACAAGATGCCCGACCCGCCAATGCGTGGGAAGATCGGCCAGTACATCTACGCCAACTACTCACAGGAGACCTGGCGTAACTGGATTGCCCAAGGCACCAAGGTCATCAACGAACTCCGCCTGGACTTCAGCCGCGAAGACCATCAGCGTGTGTATGATCAACACATGATGGAGTATCTTGGCTTTACCATGGAAGATGTCGAAGCCTTCGAGCCGCAAGCCTGATTGGCTTGAATCAAATGTTTAAAAATCGATTCATAAAACGCTCGGGTATCCGGGCGTTTTTATTTTACAGCATCAATGACGCATTTTGATCCCAGCTTCATCAAGGGACAACTTTAGCGCTATGTTCAAAGGCAGTTCTATTTGTCACGATGCGAATTACATAATCGTTTTTCTGAATTGATATGGACTGATTGTTGAGCGTTCTGCGCGTTGTCTGGTATGAACCATACCGATCCAATGAAAACAAGCGGGGTAACACATGTCTGACTGGGCTTGCCAACAGCGGGGAATGAATCATTTTGTTCCAGTTTCAAATCGGGCTTTTACACTCATTGATCTGATCTTCTTGATGGTGATCTTCATACTCGTTTTCTGCTGTCTGAGTGTTGGCGCTCAAGGCGTTCGCATGGAAGGACGCCAGATGCAAAACAAACAGCAGATCAAGATGATCATGCTGGGCATGATGATGTCCTCTCAAGACAATGAATCCTATTTCCCCGGCATGGATCGATTTGGCAATGTGCAGGATGCTTCGACAGAAGCTCGTTTTAAACAACTGGTAGCCAATCAAATCATACCCACGGAAATTCTGGTTTCACCTTATGACAATAAAACACCATGGGATCAGGCAAAGCAATTCACATCAGACAACTATTCTCATGCATTACTGAGTATCTCCCAGCCAGGGGGACGGCGTGCAGAATGGTCTGGTGAGGGGAGCGGTTTGGCCGTGGCACTTAGCGATCGATTGATCAAGAATAAAGATGGCAGCTATCGCAGTAATCACATTAAGGAAGGTTTGGGCACTTCAATTTGGCAGGGTGAAGTCGCGTTCAATGATGGGAGTGTCAGCTCCAAGAACGACATGATATTGGATGTGCCCACAACCTATGGCCTGACCGTGGTCCACCAGGACGGACTCTTCACATCGGAGACCCGTGGCAATGATACGTTGATGTCATACACTTCTAGCGGTGTTGCTGATCCGGTCCTGCAAAAGACAGACGAAAAAAAGTTGGGGGCAAGTGAGTATGAATTCACAAAAGATCAAAAATATCTAACCGTGAATGTGCCTTATGCAACCAATCGTCTATTTTTTAAAAATCACAAACGTGACAACGGTTTGATCACGACCGTTTACAGCAATCAACGACAACACCAGATCAATGGTGTGAGTCAACTCAAATATGGTGTTTCGGTGGTGAATATTCCCAATCCAGATTACCAACTGCCTTTTATGTTTCGCAATATTTATCAGGTGGTAACCGGGAGTCCGAATCGGACTTTGGCGGTATTACAGACGCGTGAGTTTGAATCAGCCGAATCTCTGCGGCATATGATTCAACAAGGACCAGCAGACGATCGTGCCTATGTCTATATTCACGGTTACAACAACAGTTTTGATGACGCCATGACCGGGGCTGCGACATTGGCTGTAAGCCTGGGACTCAAACAGGCACCGGTGGCATTTTCCTGGGCCAGCAAGAACAAAACCAAAGACTACAAAAAAGATGAAGACGAAGCCGAAATGGCAGTGGTGGATTTCGTGGCGTTTCTCAAGCAGGTCAGTGAACTTTCAGGTAAAAAGAAAATCGTCGTCATCGCACACAGCATGGGAACCCGTATCGCCAGCAAAGCGATCAGTAGCTTACTTGCAGGTGAACAGACGCCACAGATAGATGAACTGATCCTGGCAGCCCCGGATATTCAGGCGACGGTGTTTCGCGAGCAATTGATCCAGTTGATCAAACCACATACCAGACGCGTGACGATTTATGCCTCCGCCAAGGATATACCTTTGAAACTACGCGAAATTTGGGGCGAAGGTGTACGGCTTGGTGAGACATTTGACGTCATACCCGGGACGCAACTGGTAGATGCAACCGACTGCGATGTTGATTTCCTGGGGCATGGTTATGTGTTCGAGTCGCTGCGGTATGACCTGCAATTGCTTTTACGCATGGGCAAGGATGTCAACGCACGATGTCTCAAACCCATGAGCGATTCCCAAGGTATGCAGTATTGGAAGTATGTCGATGACAAAAGATTGCGCAAAGGATGTCATCAATTCTTAATGAATTGAATCACAGGTGTGTCGGTGTGTGCTGGTTGCAGTGGGCCAAGAGATGCTTTACCAACAATCAACTTTGCAGAAACGGGTTGGTTGTACGTTCTTTACCGATGGTGCTTGTCGGGCCGTGACCGGGGTAGATTTTCATGTCATCGGGCAGGCTCATGAGTTGGGTGTGGATGGATTCCATGAGTTGATGCACATCGGATGTCGGGAAATCGGTGCGACCGATGGATCCTGCAAACAAGGCGTCTCCGACGATGGCCTGGTTGGATGCGTGATGAATCAGCGTAATCCCGCCTGGGGAATGTCCTGGGGTGTGTCGGACTTCAAATTCCTGGTCGTTGAAACTCAGCGTGTCGCCATGCTTGAGTAACTTGGTGGCAGCGGGTGCGACGATGGGTTGGCCCATGAAGGCTGAGAGATTGAACATGGGGTTATCCAGAAATTCCTTCTCGGCTTCGTGGATCAGAATCGGCACGTCAGGCCAGAGATCGTGGATGTGTTCCAGACTGCCGATGTGATCGACATGAGCATGCGTCAGCACAATCCGCACGGGCTTGAGTTGATTTTCCGTGATGTAGTCCAGCAGTACCGCAGGTTCAAAACCGCAGTCCACAATCCAGCAGTCACTGGAGTTATCACTATGGACGACGAAACAGTTTGTCTGCCAATCACTGAGGGCGAAGGGTTGGATGATCATAGGCTTGATGGGGATTAGGGATTAGGGATTAGGGATTAGGGATTAGGGATTAGGGATTTGAAATATTTTAGCCGCATCGCTTGCGATGCGTGTCAGGTTCAACGCGTGGATTCAAACTTCCATAGCCTACTGGTCGCACTCCGAACAATCCAGCGGGTTGGTGACGATGCGGTAGTCTTCGACGATGTTGCCTGCAATGAGGTGTTCAGTGATGATGCGTTCTAGGACAGGCGGGGTACACCGTGCATACCACACTCCTTCGGGGTAGACGACTGCAATCGGCCCGTCCATGCAGACACGCAAACAGTTGGCCTTGGTCCGGAAGATGCCGCCTTGTTCGGAGAGTCCAAGTTCCTTGAGTCGGCGTTTGAGATAGTCCCATGAGACCAGGCTCAGTTCTTTGTCACAGCATTTGGGCTTGGTTTGATCACAGCAAAGCAGGATATGCCGCTTGGCAGCCTGAACGCCGATAGAGCTTGCCATCTGCGTCAGCGCGGTTTTGTCAGACAATGGCGGGGGGAGGTCTGTCATGAGCATGATGATAGCACATCCCCCTTGTGAGTCGGATTCAGGGCGTTTATCATGCCCGGTCTATGGAATGCAGCCCCAACCCCAATGTGACTCCGAGGCATCTGGACGTGAAGCGTGAAAAGGGGATCACGATTCAATGGTCCGATGGCAGTGAAAAGTTTTACAGCGTGGTTCTGCTGCGCAAACAGTCACCTTCGGCCGACGCCCGGCAGTTGCGTGAGGAGATGGCAAAGAACCCCTTGACCGTGCTGCCGAGTAACAGTGTTGGTACCGGCAAGCCATTGACAATCATTAATGTCGAACCTGTCGGACATTATGCCCTGCGGATCATCTTTTCCGATGGTCATGATACGGGGATTTACAGTTGGCCGTACCTGTGGAATCTGCCCGGTGACGCCAAGAAGGATTAGCTTCGATTTGCATCGCGGTTTTGTGATCCCGGCCAGGTGAATCAACCTTGATGATTTAAACATTAACCGGATTTTCACAATCGCGCTTTAGAGGCTATCCTATTGCCAAGTTTGGCAGGAGAAATAAACGTATGCGAACCATTGCCAGTCTATTTGGACGTTCACCGTTTGGCCCGATTCAAGCGCACATGAGCAAAGTTGCATCATGTGTTGATTTAACCAAGCAGGTGATCGACTTTTATCTGGCTGGCCAGTTCGACAAGGTTGCCGAGTTACGTCCGCGTGTCAGTGATGCCGAGTACAAGGCGGACCTGGTTCGTGATGACATCCGCAATCACGTGCCCAAGAGCCTGTTTATGCCGATTGATCGCCGTGATCTGCTTGAGTTGCTCATCACGCAGGATCGCATTGCCGGTTGTTGTGAGCGTACAGCTCATCTTCTTTCTCTGACGAGCTTTACGATTCCTGGCACTTTGGTTGATCAGTTGCAGACCTATGTTCAGACAAACATGGAAGCCTATAAGCTTTCGCATCTGATTGTCGAGCAGATTGATGAACTCATTGAGTATGCATTCAGCGGCTCTGAGGCTGAGAAGGTCAAGGATCTGGTGGAGCAGGTGGCCCGCAAGGAATACGAAGCCAGCAAACTCGGCTGGCAGTTTTTGGGCGCATTGTATTCGGAGGAAGGTGAACTGAATAAGGCTCAGTTCAACCTGCTTCAGCGTCTGATTGATGAGCTTGGGATGGTTTCCAAGCTTTCTGAATTGGTGGCTAATCAAGTCCGGATGACGCTGGAACGCAAGTAGTTTTTTCGCAGGAAACCCAATGGATGACATGACACTGATAACAGGCCTGGCATTGTGCTTTGGCTTTTACATGGCCTGGAACATTGGTGCCAACGACGTGGCCAATGCCATGGGCACGTCAGTGGGCTCGGGTGCTTTGACCCTTCGCCGCGCGGTGCTTTGTGCCGCCGTGCTGGAGTTTGCAGGCGCCTTTTTTGTCGGTATGCACGTGACGGAAACTGTCCGTAAAGGCATTATTGACACTGATTTATTCGCCAATGATACGACCAACTTCATGCTGGGGATGCTTGCTGCGCTGCTGGCAGCAGGGGCTTGGCTGCAACTGGCGTCCTACTTCGGTTGGCCGGTCTCCACGACTCACTCCATCGTCGGGGCCATTGTCGGTTTCGGCGTGGTGTACAAGGGGATTGATGCCGTTCACTGGGGACAGATCGCCGGTATCGTCTCCAGCTGGGTGGTCTCGCCTTTGCTTGCTGGTTTTATCAGCTTTGTCATCTTTCGAGTTCTGCACAAGCAGATATTCAGGAGTGACAACCCCGTCATTGCTGCCAAACGTCTCACGCCGTTTCTGGTGTTCCTGGTGTTTGTGATCCTGTCCTTCGTGATGATCTTCAAGGGACTTAAGCACCTGAATCTTGATTTGCCCCTGGGACAGGCCACATTGGTTGCATGCGGTGTTGGACTCATCGCTGCGGTGATCTCCGCGGTTCTGGTTCGACTGCTGAAAAATGAAGGCTTGGCCATTCCGGTTCAGGCATATCATGAAAGCTCGGTCAGCCGTGCGTTGCGTAAGGCCCGTAAGCATCTGCGTCGCATCAAGCATCAGACTGATGATGCCTATGCCGTGGAAGCGACGGAATTGCTTCAGAATCTGGATGATCTTGCAGACAAGATCAATCGTGAACAGGAAGAAAAGAGCAAGGAACAGCCACAGCTCTCAGCACAAGCTTCTCAGCATGCAGCGGTAGAACGCATCTTCGTTTACCTGCAGATTCTCTCAGCCTGTTTTGTTGCCTTTGCCCATGGTGCCAACGACGTGGCCAATGCCGTGGGACCGCTGGCTGCTGTGATGGCAACTGCAAAAGAAGGTGTCATTGCTGCCCAGTCGACTGTGGATTACCGCATTTTGCTTCTCGGTGGTGCCGGGATCGTCTTTGGTTTGGCGACCTGGGGCTGGCGCGTGATTGAAACAATCGGTCGGCGTATCACGGAATTGACTCCCACACGCGGTTTTGCTGCGGAGTTTGGTGCAGCGACGACCATCGTATTGGCATCCAAGCTCAAATTGCCGATCTCCACGACGCATACACTCGTTGGTGCCGTGCTGGGTGTCGGGCTGGCCCGAGGTTTGAGTGCATTGAATCTCAACACGATCCGCGACATCGTCATTTCATGGGTGGTAACGCTTCCAGCCGGTGCCGCTTTGGCGATCGTCTTCTTCTACACCCTCAAGCTCTTCATCGGCAGTTGATGCTTCAGAATTAGGGCTATCACTTATGTGTCTTGACCTGTAAAATGTATCCCGCAAGAGTCCGTTCATTTTGGATTCTCAAGGGGCCGGCATGCAATTGACACTCTTTCGACATGGTATCGCACAGCCGCGAGAAGCCTCCATTCCTGATGCCGACCGCCAACTGACCACCAAGGGTATTGATCGCACCATACAAGCTGCCAAGGGGCTCGCAGTCTGTTGCACGGATGTCCAGCTGATCCTGACAAGCCCCAAGATTCGTGCCCGTCAGACTGCTGATATTGCCTCAGAGATTCTGGATGTCAAAGTTCAGATTAGTGATGTTTTGGCAAAGGATGATCTGGATGCGATCGCCAAAACTGTTGGTGAGTTTGAAGAAGAACACATCATGCTCGTCGGCCACGAACCGACTTTCACCGAGCTGGCATCCTATCTGTGTTCGGAACCTGCACGTTGTAAGAAAGCGTGCGGGCAGTCTTCGTTGGTCCTCAAAAAAGCCGGTGCATTAAGTTTGTCACTCAATCGAAACAGCCAACGTCTTCGCCGTCCCGGCCAATTGCTATGGCTGATGCAACCGAGCATGCTTCGGAAACTGGGCAAGTCATGAGTGTCTTTTGAATCTGTTAACCGAATTCTCTTTCAATGGTGCGCCAGTTGTCACCGTAGGGTAGTGGATCGCATGACCAGTGAGTACAGAATGCTTGTTGCTTAAGCATATGGATGGCATCGTTTTATTAGATTTATAGCGTTTCCAAGAATGAATTGCCACCTTCCGTCACTCCCGCGCAGGCGGGAGTCCAGTGATATGTGCAAGCGTCATCAGCATGCCACTGGATTCCCAACTTCCGGGCGCGCGGGAATGACAAATCATGCGATGACATGGTGACTCATTTTTTTTAACTGCACTGGAGCGTTTCCAGCAATTAATGTTCAACTACCATATCGAAGGGATTTGTGATTAGGGTTTAGGGCTGTTATTCAGGTATCGCCTTGTATTTTGTCTTAACCCTAATCCCTAATCTCTTATCTACCATAATGTGAAAATGAATTGCTGGGAACACCCTGATTCCAATGATCTGGTGGTGCTTGGCAATGTAAATGAAAACAACGCAGGCCAACTCGAATGAGTTGGCCTGCGTGTCATTGATATTCAATTGTGGTTGCAAGTCTCAGACTTGCGAT
>MDTD01019179.1_pt1 | contig 17669 bp, 18 predicted proteins | sample 811221 | NCBI WGS metagenome assembly MDTD01 (sample SAMN05326646, study PRJNA326480) | marine metagenome | isolation source: seawater | place: Pacific Ocean: South West | collected 2011 | reverse complement strand
TTATATATAAATAATTGTCTAACTCATTTATGGTAAGATAAATAGACTTAAGACGGTATTTTAAATATTCATAAGTGTTATATTATAATACTAATAATAATATTTATTATAATACAATTTTTCTTTTGGTTTTTGACTCCACTTTTTTTAAAAGTGGAAAATTAACTCGAACACATCTCACACATTTCGGTCTCATCTATAATATTATCATTCTCGAGGTTATTATCATTATCTTCGCCATGCTGTGTTTTTTCTGGTCCGATGGTAAACTGCTGTGGCTGATGTCGGGCTTTGCGTCGCAAATAATAGATTCCTGTTTTTAATTTCTTTTTCCACGCATAAAAATGCATCGAAGTCAGTGATTTGTAATCAGGGTCTTCTAACCACAAGTTTAAGCTCTGTGATTGACAAATATACGCACCGCGGTCTGCCGCCATATCAATCATATGCTTCATTGGTATCTCCCATACAATCTTATATTTGTCTTTAATAAATTGTGGGACACAAGTGAGATGCTGAATGCTTCCTTTGTTTAAGATAATATTATCTTTCAACTCATTTGACCAAACACCGATGTCAATAAGTTCACGCATCATATGCTTGTTTACAATGGTATAATCTCCCGCATTTGTGCGCCTCGTATAAATATTACTCGTAAATGGCTCAAAACATTCATTGTTGCCCAGAATCTGTGCGGTGCTTGCCGTCGGCATAGGTGCAACTAACAGTGAATTACGTAGCCCAGTTGCTTTGATTTTCTCTTTGAGCGTGTCCCAGTCATATCGGTTAGAGGGCGTGACGCCCCACATATCAAATTGTAGAATTCCCTCGGATGCAGGACTACCTTCAAAAGTAGAATATGCACCACATAAATTTCCGCGACCAAGCCGTGCTTCTTGTGCAATCGGTTTCACCCTTTCAAATAGGGGTTTATCGGCTTCGGTAACATTGCCATAGATTCGACATAGGTCGTCCGTTGGTTTAGTGAATATATTTACTTCCCATTCGACATAATCATTTACCGTTTTCATATCAGCAATACGTTGTGTTGCTAACTCATTGGAACGCTCAAGGGAAGCATGGTATATGGTTTCAAAAATTTGCTTGTTCAATTCTGCTGCCTCTTCGCTATGGTAGGCTATATCCATTTTAGCAAACGCGTCAGCCAATCCTTGAACGCCAATACCAATGGGGCGATGGTAAAGATTACTACGCTTCGTTTTTTCTGTGGGATAATAATTTACATCAATAATTTTATTTAAATTTGATGTAACTACTTTAGTTACCTCATGCAGTTTTTCAAAATCAAAAGTATGTCTCAATTTAGATAATACGTCCGTAAAACCACCGATTGCTACACCATTATCTAACAGCAACGGAATTGTTTCGACAGCATATTTTGCTTTATACTCGGTAATTTCCTCTGCTGTATGCAGACAATGCTCGGTATAAACTATACCACGGCGGCGTAAGAGTGATTTTAATACTACACACCAATTACAATTTGCTTTAGTGTATATTTCTACATTATCCTTACTAAATGGACTAGATGTTACTTTGACAAAGTTAGAGAGGGCTATCGACGCTAAATTACATACAGCTGTTTCTTTATCATTGCTGTATTCAATAATCTCCGTGCAAAGATTACTTGATTTAATTGTTCCCAAATTCTTTTGATTACTTTTCTCATTGGCATGATCTTTATAAAGTAAATACGGTGTTCCTGTTTCCATTTGTGCGTCTAAAATCTTAAACCAAATACTTCTTGCCTGAACAGTTTTTATTGCTTTTCCTTCGTCACAATATTTTTGATATAATTTATTGAATTCTTCACCATAACAATCTGATAATCCAGGGCAAGCATCTGGACAAAATAATGACCACTCGCCATCATTTTTTACACGCTCCATAAAAAGATTTGGTATCCAAAGTGCATAAAATAAATCGCGAGCACGATTTTCTTCATCACCATGATTTTTTCGCAAATCCAAAAATTCTTCAATATCACCATGCCATGGTTCCATATAAATAGCAAAACTTCCATTTCGTTTCCCGCCTCCTTGATCAACATAGCGAGCAGTAGCATTAAACACACGAAGCATTGGAACTATTCCATTACTTACACCATTTGTCCCGCGAATATGTGATCCGGTTGCTCGAATGTTATGGATATGTAACCCAATTCCACCAGCCCATTTTGAAATCTGTGCACACTCTTTTAGCGTATTGTAAATACCATCAATACTATCATTTTCCATGCTAATTAAATAACACGAACTGAGCTGTGGACGAGGGGTAGCAGAATTAAATAAAGTCGGTGTTGCATGTGTAAAATATTTTTGTGACATGAGATCATATGTTTCTTTTATATTTGCTAATCCGTAAGCAGAGCTATGTGTAATAAAATCATTTTTATGAATCCCTAGAGCTACACGAAGCCACATGTGCTGTGGGCGTTCCACGACTTTATTGTTTATTCGCATAAGATAGGCACGTTCTAGAGTTTTAAATCCAAAATAATCGATCAAATAATCCCTCTCATATTCAATCATATTTTCGATAGCATCTTTATGCTCTTCAACAATATCCCAAACATCTTGGTCTATTAACGGAATATTTTTATCATGTATATCAGAAAAATGGTATAGTTTGTGCATAGAATTATAAAAACTTGCATCAGTATTTTTATGATTATTAGAGACAATAATACGACTAGCAAGAATACCATAATCTAAATGTTTAGTGGATAGTGAAGCACATTGCTCCGCAGTTAGTTCATCAATAATCATTGTTGGAATATCTGTATACAATTGATCTATAACCTTCATGATTAACTGACTATAATTAAGAGCTAACTGAGGTTCTCTATGTAATCCTAAAAGTTTTACTCTATTTAGGATTTTATCGAAAGAAACTTCTTGAGTATTTCCATTGCGTTTCGTTACTCGCATTTCTTGAGAAATATCCTTGTCACGAAGCATTATATATAATACAAGACTAGTATTTATGTGATTATTTATTTATATATTTTGAAAGAAAATATATTCAAAATATATATAATGAATAATCAATCCGCGACATTCTTAACTGTTTTTATATTATTAACTATAGCCCTTTCTAGTTCCGTAATTTCTATTTTAAATGCCAATAAAAAGGAAGCTTTTTCTGATGCCGGAGAATATCCAAAATCGGTGGATACACCTATATTACAATGTGATTATAAGGTTCAGCCTAATCCTGGTGTATCTGATTTGGGCGTTGAAGATATATATATGAATTATCCAACATTTCCGATAAATTCCTGTGCAAATAATAATGTTCGATATTGGAGAAAACCGACAAATGGACTGTGTAGTCCACCTGAACTTTGTGGTGGCTTATATGATGATACTGAACAAGAAGTTCCACCACCAACAACACCACCTAAATGGGATAGTGGAACACGTGTCAACTTTTATGAATATGGTCCATCAAAAAAATAATCATACTTTTTACACATAATAGCTATATATATGTTATTTTAATTCAGTATTAGCAATTATTTCGGTATCGATCGTAAATGTAATAGGCTTTAGATGCTTATCCGTTGTAATATTTTTGTTACATGGAATTGATGCAATTTTGCTTTTCTTATTGTTATTTGTTTCATTAGTAACACAACATTGATCTAATAATTTTTCTATATTAATACTACACTTTAATGGTGTTATTTGTTTTGATGCACTGGAAGATTTTGCACGGCGTTTAGGTGCGCGATGTTCATAACCACTTTCCTTTTCTTTTTGTATAATTTTCCAAAACGAATTTAACTCTGGTAGAACAGCATCAAACCAAAATGAATTACGTAATACTAATACACAACTAATTTCTTCTAGTTTCCAATATAAGTTCTGTATCCATGTCATACTTTCATATTTTTTCATCATAGTTGATTCCCATATTTCAAATTCTGTCTCTGTTTGAAAGAGTGGTGGATATTCATATATTGGTCTATTGTCTTTGTCAGCAAAATGCATAATAATACCTTTAAGCTTATCGTCTTTGCTAACAGTAAATGTTCCATCTGCTTTAAAATCATCAACACTATCATATTCTATAAATCTTGTTTCTAAAAAATCGCACTCTTCGAGTTTACAAACTTCCATTTGTATTTGCATTTGTATCCAATATTCTGTTTTTGGAATTCCTGTGATCTCCCTATTCACAATATTTTTCACCTCTAACATTCTTCCATATCGCGATGAAGTAGGTAATGTATTAATACCATCAGGAGATGCGGCAATATACTCGATATTTTCATGAGGAATGCAGCCAAAATCACTTACGCGTGTATTATATGTATGTTCATACCATAAAATAGACACTGGTTCATACTTATTTCCCCAATGCATTGGTGAATCTAGAGAGAACCTTTTAAATTTTTCTGTGTCTAAAGGAGAACATTTACTATATATCAAATTATTTTGTGAACCTGCCGTTGAAAACACCTTCCACAAACTACTTGCAGTAAGATACTTGTGTCTAAAATGATACCATTCATCTGTTCGTTGGTCAGGCTGCGGGACAGATTCTAAATATGCTATTTTTTCTTTCATTTTTTTGACATTAACAGCCCCATTTGTGTATGTATTTCCACACTCTCTTGGTGGAGCAGTGTTTAAATAATATAAGTCTAATCCTTTATTGATAATATTATATATCATATTATCAAAATTACTTTCATCTATATAATTACAGCTTATTATATTGTCACCCGTTTTATTGAGACATGTTTTATTGTTTGTATTATAAGAGCTTATAATATATTCCTTAACATCTTCTAGCTGCACAGTATATATTTCAAATATAATATCTACTAATAAATTTTGAAAATTTTGTTTTGTATACAATAATGGGTTTTCTGATAATGTATCATATATATTTTGATGTATGGATTCAAGTAATTCTGTATAGTCTAAATCGAATAAATATATGCTATCATCGTCAGAAGATTGCTCGGAATCATAAATTTCCATAATATATTGTATATATTATGGAAATATCTTTGTATCAATTTCATTACAGTTATTAAGTTATTATAAATAGAGATCTTACAATGGATAGTAATCATTTATTTATATTTTGTGCTTTTCGTTTTTTTTTGACCTTTTTGGCTTAGACAATGATTTTAGTGTATTTATTCTCTTCTCACAACGTTTTAATGTAAATTTTCTGGTTGTTTTTTCAAAATGAAGTGATGGAATATTTGTAATTGTTCCCAAATCTTTTTTATAATCAACCTCTTTTACACGCTGTAATTTTTCTTTATCTAAACATGCTACTAAATATTTTGTCAAGTTATTTGCTTCAACTACAGTTAATCCGTATTTATCTTGCAGTTTACTATTTACATAAATATTTAATTTTGATATTTTTGTAGTTTTGTCTAATCTACACCAAGGTTCTTTTTTATAATTTGCCGATTCATTATTTAATACAGAATCTATTGAAATTGCTGTTATTTCCTCTTTTGTTGTTTCCTCTTTTGTTATTTCCTCTTTTGTTATTTCCTCTTTTGTTATTTCCTCTTTTGTTATTTCCTCTTTTGTTGTTTTATTATTTATATTTAAAGAGATATTGTCTAGATTTATATCTGATGTGTTCATTATATATAATTATTTAATTAAGTTTAACTCTTTTATTATATATATATATTACATCTATATAACATGTCTCATACAAAAAGTATTACTCTTGGTAAAACACTTGTTGAACGCGTAAAAAACAATATTGATTTAGAGAATGAAACTCAGAGAACATGTATAAATACATTATATCTTACAGGCGAGTGTGATATACATCAAAAACAAATCATTTCATCTTTGGATAACAAAATTTCTGGATATAAAAATCAAGATATAAAAAAATATATACATGATAATGCGACATTAATTACTCGCGAAGAGTTATTGGAAAAACTTGTAGCTTCAAAATTAAAATGCTATTATTGTTCAGCGTCAGTAAAAATATTATATTCTAAGGTTCGTGAACCTTTGCAATGGACTTTAGATAGAATAGATAACGATAATAGTCATACTAAAGAGAACACTGTAGTAGCCTGCTTAAAGTGCAATTTAAAACGGCGAAGAATTGATGCTGACAAATTTTACTTCACTAAAAACTTGTCTATTAAAAAACAATCGTAATACCAAACCGCTATCAAAATTTAATATGTGCATATATTATACACATATCATGTCTTCTATATATACATGTAATAAATATCAAAAAGATATTTTGAATGATTATATTTATTATGGGTGGGGTAAATTATTAAAGGCGTATTCTACACAAATAAATAAAATAGGTAAAGAACGGTGTATTGAAGTTCCATTATGCGAGCAAACAAAATCAAAATTAGAATTACTGGGTTCTGCTCGAAAACTAATTATCCATGATTTATTTCAATGTGCGCAGTCTAAGCTTAAACTCACAAAAAAAGAAATATCGTATCGAGCGTTTGGTAGCACTAATATTACATCAGATTATGATTTAACTATCATTGGAGAGAAGTCACCAGAAATTGCAGAAATTATCTTCACCACATTCATTAAATTATTTAATGTAAATACAGTCTGGGCAATAGATACAAATATATATATCGGTGGCTATTTTACAAATTATAAATCGAATAAAACACTAGATAGCAAAATCATCATATATGATAAGCAAGCTAGACAACAAGAATTATTTACGTTATCTCCGACGACAATTTCTGCGCAAGTAATCATGCTTAAATTTGCTTTGTTAAAATTATTTGAAGCAAAACTTATTACTAGTGGGTTTTTTTTTAACGGAATAGAATATAATCATATCCGTGATCTACATGAATCTTTAGTTGGTAATTTACAACAAGAAATGTTATCCTATAGCAAACCACTGTCACATTCGAATGAACATAATGATATTGTTGGTAAATACCGGCTTATGTTTAGGTATGGGAGAGAATTATACAAAAATTATATTTATGATAAATATACTGTTGATGAAACAAAGATGTTTGAATTACTTTGTAAAACAAACTACTACGCGATAGACTCTTACTATACACACGGCGCAATTAATTGCGTTGTGTTTGAAATTCAAGGGAATAAACAGTTTAAAAAAAACAAGGGCTATTTAAAAAATCTACCTGCAATTGATTACTTATGCACAGTTATTGAAAATATAGGGGATTTGACAAATAATATACAAAAAGAAAATACTCATGCAAATAAAAAGGGTCTGCTATTAAAGTATTCAAAATATATTTATCGAATCTATTATGCAATGGCGAAATTACAAAAACTAAATAAAATCCACAGCTCAACCAATTTCACTGTTTTAACTTCTCGTATTAAAAAACATGTTCTTGCATTCAGAAATGATTCTATTAATAATAAAAATATTTCATGGAGTTTGTTGCAATACAAAGATGCCGTTCCAATTAAACAAATCATATCACAAATCGTCAATGATATTTTACCGGTTATTTTTAAAATTTCTTTAAATAATATGGCATTGACATACTCTAAAAAAAAATCTACACGAAGAAAGCCTAGAGGATCAAAATGTAAAACAATTCGGAAAAAGAAACTTCATCGTAAATACAAGAAATGATAATATAGTATATTAAAATATGAAAGGATTCATATATTATTAATATAGCAATAAATAATATAGTATTTTTATATATGTGGTTCAAATCTACTGATATAAAAAATTTATCCCCTATATATTTACCTGATATACATGGTTATATATTACCCCATGCAGGCACATCGCATTCAGGAAATATAATTAGTCATACATTGCGTTTTAGACCAAAACGACAACCAAAAAAAATTTATGTATTTTATATGCCAGTTTCTAAAACACCAAATGTTACTATCTACAAAGGTAATACAGAAACGGGTGAATATTACCATGAATTTTATGTGCCATGGAAATCTTTGCAAAAAATATTTCCTAAAACTGAAATAATTGGCTGCAATCTTCGTGATACTGGGGCAAAAGAAATTTTGCTCGATATAAAACAACACAAAATATTGTCATCTGATATAATGATTGTTGGAAGCGTAGATTTTTCACACCATATGCCAATGCAAAAAGCAATTAAGTTAGAAAATTGTGCTGCACATGCAATAATGCATCGGACTATTCATGAAAGTTTACCTTGTCTTAAAGTTGTTGACCATATAAAAACGATTAAGATAATGTATAATGTGCTTGATGTTATTGTGCCTCATGCAATGTTACAGTGGATAGGTAGAACTCGCAGCCATAGTAATTTGCCATCACATGGTGTCGGTTATTTAAGTTTTCTTATTCGAGAATCCCCGAAATTTTTAAGTGTGTCACGTATTTCGAATCATAAACATAAGTTGCCTGATGGGTTTTTTGTGACAGCGTATGATAAAAATATGACCGCGCGAGAATGTTTAGGTAACACCCGTTATTGGAGTCAAGATGCTGAACGAAAACTTGTTTCTGATGTTATAAAAAAAGCCAAAACCACAAGCAGATTAACTGGTGGAAGATATTTAGACATTCCTGTTTCAAATTATACAATTACTTATCTTTACAAAGATAAACATCAATTTATAAGAGGATGGCATGCTATGATGAGTGATGCACTTTACTTACCAGATGTATTTTTAGAGAACACATATAATAATGGACAATGGATAAAACCGAAGGATACATCCTGGAAACCAGGTAATCTGTTTCATTCTGCACAAACATTGCGTAAGTTAGAGAGAAAAGCTAATGTAACTCGAAAAAAACATAAAGGTAAAAATGAAAAATTCGTTAAAGTATTTTCTACTACTATTTTTCATAAAAAAATATAATATATTATATATATATATGTCTGACCCTAAAACCAGAGGCAGGGTAGGAGAGCTCACATCGGGCACGTTAAAAGGCACTCGGAGATTTCCCTTCTTAAAGTATGGACAAGGCTATGCTAAGAAGCGAACGCGCACCCCCCAAAATGATATTATGACCCCAATAAAGAATAGTGCAGATGATGATGAAGATGAGGATATCTTAGACTTAGAATATAGCTTTTATAAAATGAAACTTATTGATGATATCAGGGAATATAAAGACAAAATGAATAACAGACTCAAAATGAAAATGGAGGCAGAGAAAGCTGCTAGTAAAGCCCGAACTCCATCTGCACAAATGAAACCAGATAAAAGAGTTCAGGATTATACAGACCAATACAAAGGATATCGTAATATGTATTTTGCAAAGTTAAGAGAAGCAAAACGAGCTGGATTAACAAGAAAAGATATACATGACCAGCTCAAAGGTAATTGGGGAGGCAGTAAATATACTCGCCGTCGTTCTAAACGCAAACTTTCCACGCGTAGACGTTCTAAACGCAAACGCTCCACGCATAGACGTTCTAAACGCAAACAAACAAAAAGATTACGTCGCGCATAAGAAATTATATACAAAACACAATCTTTACTATTTATTATAGTAAAAATTGAAAGAAGTTATTCAATATAATCATATTTATACAGTAAGAATGCAGACTTTTACAGTTATTGGAATCTTCCTTTTACTTGCGTCATGTGATGCCAGAACTAGGCGGCGACGACGTAATATGTATAATGATAGACCATGTGGACCTGGTCAACAGGCAATTTTATCAAAAAGTAAAAAACTAGTATTGCTCTGTGAACAGTGTCCTAAAAATACCTATCGCCCTGACACAAAGCATTCTATGGAAGCTTGTATTAAATGCGAGGCTGGAAGAGTTTCAAGCGAAGATTTTACGCATTGTATAGGTGATATTTGTCGAGCAGGTACATATGGGGCAAGCGATTCTACAACTTGTTCATCGTGTGAAATTGGTAAATATTCTATCGATGGACAATTTTCGTGCACTGATTGTGAAAGTGGGAGATATAATAATGACTCGGGTCAAGGTAGTTGTAGTGGAGAAAAATGTCCAGGTGGTAAATATGGTCTAATCGGACAAAGCGAAAAACAACACGCTTTTTGCACAAAATGTCCCGAAGGAAAATGGTCTTCTGACGGAAGTTCACAGTGTAATGTATGTGCCTCGGGAAAATATTCTCGAGAAAATGCAGATACATGTGTCAGCCATGAGAAGTGCTCACGGGATATGTATTATACGTCTTTGCCTTCTGCAACTTCAGAAAAAATTGCGTGCTCAAAATGTATACATTATTCAAAGCTATATTTCTACGGTTTTGTGATTTCTTGTATAATTCTCGGAGTTAACATTATTCTATATCTTTACAAACGAAAGAATAAAGGTTATATTGTAATCATGTTTGTTCCAATTATATGGCCACTTGCTTGGTTATTAAATCTAAACTATTGCAATGGAAATCCTAGAGACGGCAAAGCAATTATAAGTATTATATTTAATGTATTCTGTATTATACCTCTATCAAATGTAATTCTTGATGAATGCAAGCGCAAAGATAAATCGCATTTTGAAACCAAACATGCTAAACCATCTATAGTTTGTAAAAATAGTCTTGGGAAAGATATGGTATCTGTTTAGTTACTATAAAATATTGTTTTAATTATAATAGTTTCGTATATTTTTTATATACATTCTCTCCACCTAACATATATGTCTCATGAATTGCTACATCAATATATGTGGAGTAATGGTGAAAAGCCAACTCGTTCATACAAAAAAGATAAGCCTATTGGAGAGAACAACAATTTTAATAACAGAACTAACGAAGTAGGAGAATATTATATAGATAATCCACATGTGCCACGCGAACATCATATGCAACAACAGCACAATAAGCAACAACAGCACAATATGCAACTTCAGCACAATATGCAATCGCAACCATCCCAAGTTCAATATGCGCTTGAACCAACTGAAAAAAGTGAACCGTCTGGTAAACGTGACGACATGAACGATAAATTAACAGAACGTATGCCAGTAGCATCAGTAAGTATCAATCCATTCTTACGTCAATCGAATTATTTAGAAGATATGGAGGCGAGAGACAATTTTTTAATTCCTAAAAATTCTAATCAAGGCATTTAAAAATATAAAAAACTAACAAATACATAGTTCAATGTATATAAGTATTTAAACAAGAAACTATAATATATTTAATGGCTTTGGCTACACAAAATACATTATTATTAAATAATTTAATGAATTATTATACAGTAAATAATAAATTAGATATTATGTTAGAGATCATTAACGGCAGCTCTAATATTTCATTACGCATAGTGGATTGGTTTTCTACAAATTATGCAAAAAAATTTTACACTGTATATAATTTAAAAAATGGTAGACGTTTTAAGGTGTATGAAGATTATAAATTAAAACTACGAGCATATTCTAAAAAAAGATTTGATCCTTTTTGTCGTTGGGAGAGAATAACGATTCCATATAATAATGATAAGCATATTCAAACTACAATTGGACAACTGAACTTTTTTAAATGGGCTCTTGAAAATGAGGTGATTAATTATATTAAAGAAAATTATTCTGATATTGAAAGAGACATGAATAATCGTAACAGTTCATCTCGAAAAAAATGCGATACAATAAATCCGAATACAAAAACACGAAAAAAGCGCGAAGAGTTGTCCGTCTCTGCTACGAAAACAATTAAAAAAGAAGATATAGAAATAGTTGTTTCATTTAAATAATTATTACGTAGACAAATTGTATTTTATAAGTTATATATTTAAAAATAATTTATAAAATCAGTATTAGTATTATAATTATTATCATGGGAAATTCAAATTCAGTTATAAAAATCAATTATGAAGGAGTTCAAAAAGCAATTACCAATAAAAATAGTTATATAATTAATACATTGCGCGTATCAAATCAAGAATGTTTAATTGAAACAACGCTTAGCATTGAAGAAGAGGTCAGCATATTAAATGCAAATATTACAAAAAATAAAACTACACCAATTATTGTATACGGCACAAATGCGTGCGATGAAACAGTCGATAAAAAATGCCAGCAACTTATAGGTCTAGGTTTTCTAAATATTTATGTGTATCCAGGAGGTATGTTTGAATGGTTATTGCTACAAGATATTTATGGCCCAGATTTATTTCCAACAACTGGAGAATGTAAAGATTTACTAAATTATAAAAACTGTTTATCTGATAAAAATATAAACAATTTACAAATGGAACCAAATCATTTGGCATTATTAGGATGATATAAAGACCACAAAGTTAAATATCTGTGACGATTTTTTCATAATTATCCATTGCTTTATTTGCTTCTGCATCAGCCAATTTATTTTCTTCTCGTGGAACATGGTGAAATGAAATAGAATCAAATTGCGAAGTCTTATCAATTACTTCGGCATGCAAATTTTTTAGGGAATTGCTTCTAATCTCCCATTTTCCCATGATTTGGTTGATAACTAGCAGGGAATCACCTTTTACAATTAGTTTTTTTATACCTGTTGCATAAGCATCATTCATGCCATTGATAAGAGACATATATTCCGCATAATTGTTGGTATTGTTCGTAGATACTATAGCAGAACCCGAAGAAATTTGTTCACCATGATACATAATTACATGGCCCGCTCCACAAATTCCCGGATTTCCTCTACTGCCACCATCAAACATTAAAATATGGGTATCGGGTGTGTCATTTTCGCGGTTAGCCATTAATTGCAATTCCACAATAAACTTTTTTGCACAATCAATCCATTCACGAATGGTATTTGCAGCTTTATCTACTTCTTTTTTACTATCTATATCTTGATTGACATCAATCGTTTTCACAGATGATTTGGGTTTGCTGACCAACCATCGATCATGATACTCATGGCATGCGATCAGATATTCCAGTGGTATCGTTTCACCAGTGCGTGCACGCTTATCGACACGTTGTTTGGCTACCCCTGGATCTGTTTTAAGATAAATGGTAAATATTTCTGGAATATCATCAATAAATTCCGCGAACCACTTATTATAAATAGCATATTCTACCTCTTCCATTTTACCGTCGTCGTACAGCATTTGGGCGAAAACCATTTTATCTGTTTCAACACATCGCTCTGTAATAATAATATCATAAGATTGTTTTAGTGCATCACGCAGCAAAGCAAGGCGGGAAATATAGGCCATCATTTGAAAAGGAAAGGCATATTTTTTAGAATCAGCATAGAATTTTGCCAACATCGTCTCTCCTGATTTATCGGTAATAGAATTCCATTCATCAACGGGTTCTTGAAGAAAACACACTTTAACCGTAGCGGTATTAAGATTTTGCTCAGCATAAGATTGTTTGAGATTTTCCACAAATGTCGATTTACCCGAACCAATATTTCCTTCAATCGAAACAATAACGGGCTTTTTCTTGATAATAGACATGTGTTATCGTATATTATTATATATTATAGACCAATATACTTTCAATTTATAGGTTAAAATGGGTTATATATACCATTTACACCGTCTTTGAAATATATTTAATAAAATTGAAAACATGTTATAAAGATAACACGATAATATAGTAATACATGGATTTAACGCAAAGAAAACTTACGCGTGCGGAATGGAACAATATTGAAATACCGGTCTCCTCGGCAGAACAACAAATTATTAAGATGATCTGTCAAGGTTATCATAATATTAATATTGTTTACAATCATACCAAGTCACTATTAACATATCTTAAAATTCCACAGTCTCTGCCAATAGAACAATATGTGTTTGAAAAATATATAGCACCCGAGCTGCAATTGATTATTACCGAGTTTGGCATTTCTCCTATTGCAATCACGAAAAAGAAAAAACACACCATTAAAAAAGCCGATATCATTCGTTTCAGTAATACTGATCAATATCTTGACACTCAAAAAAAGGAACTATATGAATTTATTATTATTGATTTGTTTCACAATATGTATAAGGCAAGACATTCTCAAACTGATCGTAGTAAAACAAGTAAAAAGACACAAAAACTAAATAATAGCGATAAACTAAATAACAAAAGCAAGGCTGCATTACAACCGTGGCAATACTACTATTACACCATTATGACTATTATGAGTAATCATATTATGAATGCAAACGCATTATTTATTGACTATATTACAGCTGAAATGAAAACTTTGCGAGATGAGATTGAACTTATTGAACTGGTAAAAATCGGCCACACTCTTATCGAAAAAAATGACTTACTCCTTAAATATGCCGACGAAACATTATATCCGCACCAAAAAACGTTATTTACTGTATGCAAATCACCTAATCCAAAGCTCATCTCATATATTGCACCCACCGGCACAGGAAAAACAATGTCACCTCTGGGTTTATCTGAAAATCATAAAATTATCTTTGTATGTGCGGCACGGCACGTGGGTCTTGCATTAGCAAAAGCGGCTATTTCGGTGGAAAAGAAAGTCGCCTTTGCGTTTGGTTGTAGTGATGCTAATGATATTCGTTTACATTATTATTCTGCCACAGATTATGTTCGCAATCGTAAAAGTGGTAGCATTGCTAAAGTAGATAATTCTGTGGGCGATAAAGTGGAAATTATGATTTGTGATATCAAATCTTATATCCCAGCAATGCTTTATATGTTGGCATTTAATGATCGCGAAAATATTATTTTGTATTGGGATGAACCAACAATCACAATGGATTACGAAACACATGATTGTCATGAAATGATTCAAAAAAACTGGAACGAAAATCTTATACCTAACATTGTCTTGAGTTCAGCAACACTTCCATGTGAAGAGGATATACAAGAAACTATTATGGATTTTAAATCTAGGCATGAAAATGCGGAGTATTATTCTGTTGTGAGTTATGATTGTAAAAAGACCATTCCTCTGGTAAATAAAGAGGGGTTCGTGGAGATGCCTCATTATCTTTGTCAGACGTATGATGATGTCAAAGCAATGGTAAAGCATTGTGATACGTATAAAACTTTGCTTCGGTATATCGATTTAAAGGAAGCCATTAACTTTATTAATTATGTAAATAGTGAAGAATTATTTTGTCATGAACGATATCATGTTGGGACATATTTTCAAACCATAGAAGATATTACTATGAGTGAAATAAAACTATATTATCTGCTGCTCCTGGGAAATCTTGATACAGAGGCTTGGCCATCTATTCGCGAACATATGTTGCAGCATCGCGAAAAACGCCACGCGTCGAATATTTATGTTGCGACAAAGGATGCGAATACTCTAACCGATGGTCCCACCATTTTCCTGGCAGACAATGTCGAAAAAATAGCAACATTTTGTTTGAAAAGTGCTAAGATTCCGGATATGGTTATTCGTGACATTCGTGCCGCGATTCAATATAATGACTCTATTAGCCATAAGATTGATATCATGCAAAAGTCTCTTGATGATGGCACAAATAAGGACCAAGACAAAGAAAAGAAAATGAGTGAGGGGCGTGTAGATCCGGCGATGAAGCAACTCATGGCTAAGATTCAAGAAATGCAGGCTTCTATTAAAACGGTATCGTTGAACCATATGTTTGTGCCAAATACACGGGAACATATAGAGAGATTTCATGGCGAAATTTCAAAACAAGCACAATGTAAACCATTTACGAGCGATATTACAGAAGCTACTGTCGAAAAAATTATGAAGATTACTGATATAGAAGATACCTGGAAAATGCTGCTGTTGATGGGAATAGGCGTATTTGCTTCGCATAATAGTATTTCATACATGGAGGTGATGAAAGAGCTGGCACAAATGCAGAAATTATATTTGATTATTGCTTCCACCGATTTCATTTATGGCACAAATTATCAGTTTTGCCATGGATATATCTCCAAAGATTTAGGCGGCATGAGCCAAGAAAAATGCATTCAGGCAATGGGTCGGGTCGGTAGAAATAAACTTCAACAGGATTATACCTTTCGCTTTCGAGAAAATGAGTTGATTTATAAACTGTTTACTCATGATGAGAATAAACCCGAGGTCAAGAATATGGCACGGCTCTTTAATAGTGTCTGAAACATAAGTATTTAAATAGCGTGAAATAAATATGATAAGTATCAATAATATAATTTTTTCTATAGTATTGATATGTTGAGAGCCATAGGAAAACTGGCAATGAATACAACACTAACTCTGGGTAGCGCCTGGTTAGCATCGATGACTTACTGTAAAGTGTCTACTTATTTAAACAGTGCCGATGTTAACAATGAACGTTATAAAATTACAAAAAAGGGTCTCGGTATCTCTATGTTAATGGGTGCTACAATTGGACTAAGTAGCTCTATTATATATCATTCTACGTCCGAAAAATAATTGTTTTAGCGAAGACGCAGGACCAAATGCAACGTAGATTCTTTCTGGATATTATAATCTGCGAGTGTCCTACCGTCCTCTAGTTGTTTTCCAGCAAAAATAAGACGCTGCTGGTCTGGTGGAATACCTTCCTTGTCTTGAATCTTTTGTTTGACATTCTCAATTGTATCTGCTGCTTCGACATCGAGGGTGATTGTTTTTCCTGTCAGTGTTTTCACGAATATCTGCATATAATAGTGTATATACAGATATTTTTAAGCTGATTATGAGTTATATAATTCAAACTATGATGTTATGTATTATATGACAAGATGAGTTGGAATAGAGTGTCCTGGGTGAGGACTTGGACCAGGTGTTGGTTTAGGGGACGGTTTAGGATCTGGGTGTGGTCCATGATGTGGATGATCTGAGTGATGAGGATGATCCGGCCAGAGACCAATACCAGCTCTTACACGAAAAGGAGGACCATGTGGAGGACCATACCAAGGACGATTTGTAGTAATATAGGTTGTTTCACTCTCTGCCTCAGAACTCGGAACTTTAATGACTCCCGCCATAAAAAGAACGGCAACAACAACAACAGCACTTCCTAAAACTAAATATATCTCTCTAGTTTTCATATATATATTATAAAAAGATTATTATTTTATTAAATAATTAATTATTTATAATTGAAGTAATATAACACTGCTGCTATAAACCAAATGCTAGTTCCTTTTAAAAGTGGTATATATATACTTTCTTCTTCTTTTGAAGCTTTTATAAAATATGCATTCGCATACAACCAAATCATTGTTAACACAAAAGCAAATGTTTGCATCTCTAAATAATTACCAATATATTCCTTTGATTTTTTATCATTATGTAAACTGTTAATAACAAATAACAGTTTTATTGGTGATGCTACTGCAATAGCAGCAATTAAAGGTCCTAATTTTTTTATCAAAAAATAAATTAAAACTGTGGAAATACCTGACTCAAAAAATAATTTTATTGAGTTTTCAATATCCATATATAATACTATATATAATACTATATATAATACTATATATAGTATTATATATTTTTATAAATAGTCACTAACATCATTTATAATACACTTAGATCTATAGTGTGCATGAATAATAACAATGTTGCCTACAGAAATATTACGAGAAATAAATTTATATTGGGGAGAGAAATGTCATACATGTCAGTGCAGAATCGAGTTTTTTTCGAAACATATTAATAACGCAATCAAACAAGGAAAGTGGTATTATTGTTCGCGAGAATGCTATGAGTTTTTATAATTTACATACTATACTGTAATTATATATATATATATATATATATATATATATATATATATAT
>MDTD01039891.1_pt1 | contig 17670 bp, 15 predicted proteins | sample 811221 | NCBI WGS metagenome assembly MDTD01 (sample SAMN05326646, study PRJNA326480) | marine metagenome | isolation source: seawater | place: Pacific Ocean: South West | collected 2011 | reverse complement strand
TGAGTTATTTTTAGCGGAGGAAGAGGGATTCGAACCCCCGGAGGTGTGACCCTCAACAGTTTTCAAGACTGCCGCATTCGACCACTCTGCCATTCCTCCAATAGAGTGCAAATATATGTCCTTTTTTATATTGACACAATTTTGTTGATTATACATTATAACATCTCTTTATATTGATTAGATTTGAAAAATGGACTTGATAACATCCTTGCCTTGGGAATACCCCTTATTGGTATTTGTTGGTTTTTTGGTTGGTGTAATTAATACAATGGCAGGGGGAGGATCACTTATTACACTACCTCTGTTAATTTTTTTAGGATTACCACCCTCTGTTGCCAATGGAACAAACAGGATTGCAATTATGATGACAGCTTTTTCAGCCAACATGGGATTCAAAAGTAAAGGATTATCAACCTATCCGTTCAGTGCATATATAGGTGTTTTTGCACTAGTAGGGTCAATTATTGGCGCCAATATAGCTGTAGAGATTGAGGGAGATTTATTCAATAAAATTTTATCAGTTATAATGATTATGGTGGTATTAATTATAATTTTCAAACCTAGAATTATTTATTCCGATGAAATAACTAGAATTAAAGGTAAATATTTGATTGTTTCGTGTATATCATTTTTTTTTATTGGATTGTATGGGGGATTTGTGAATGCTGGAATTGGTTTTGTTATTATGCTTTTCTTACATTTTTATAATCATCTTGATTTATTAAAGGTAAATGCGACTAAAGTTGTTGTAGTGTTGGTTTATACCATTGGGGCATTTCTCACATTTGTTATAAATGATATGGTCGACTGGAGCTACGGAGTTTGTTTAGGATTAGGAACTTTGAATGGAGGTTGGTTTACAAGTAGGTGGTCAGTTAAGAAAGGAGAAAAAGTAGTTAGATTATTCCTAGTAATAATTGTTGTTTTTATGGCAATAAAGCTATGGTTTTTTTAATATTTGATATAATTGACTATTTCGAGACCGTATCCGGTAATACCAACTCTTTTTATTTTTTTACTGTTTGTTAGTAAGTCAATTTTGTTGATTCCAAGTTTGTGCAAGATTTGAGCTCCAATACCAAAATCCCTTTTATCAACTTTAGGGGTGTATGATTTAATAGTTTTTTTATCCTTGAGGGTCTTTAATTGACGCAATCTCATCATAATATTTATGTTACTAGGGTTTTGATTTATAAAAACAACAACTCCTCTTTCACAATCATTAATTTTTTTAAAAATTGATTTTAAGTCTAAATCATTATTAGATATGAAAGAGTTTAATATATCGTTATTTACTTTTGAAGAATTTATTCTAACTAAAACAGGCTCATTTTTTTTCCAATTTCCTTTAGATAAAGCTAAGTGAATTTGATCATTATTATTTTGCTGGAATGCATGTAGTTTAAACTTTCCATAAATTGTATTCAAATCAAAATTTTCAATTTTTGAAATTAGACTATCATGCCTCATTCTGTATGCGATCAAATCTTCAATAGAAACAATTTTTAAGTCGAATTTTTTTGCTATTTCAAGCAGATCGGGTAATCTTGCCATTGAACCATCCTCTCTCATTATTTCACATATTACTCCAACTGGACTAAATCCAGCCAATCTTGAAAAGTCAATTGCAGCTTCAGTGTGTCCAGTTCGTCTCAAAACACCTCCGTCTTTAGCAATTAATGGAAATATATGACCAGGTCGAGCTAGATCCTTTGATTTTGTCTCAGAGTCAACTAATGCCATTATAGTTTTTGATCTGTCTGATGCCGAGATTCCTGAACTTACTCCATTACCCTTTAAGTCAACAGATATTGTAAAGGCCGTATCCATTGGATCTGTATTATTAGCAACCATGGGATTTAGGTTTAACTTTTTTGATCTTTTCTCTGTTAACGGAACACAAATTAATCCCCTTCCATGTTTGGCCATAAAATTAATAATCTCGGGAGAAGCCTTTTCAGCAGCACATATAAAATCACCTTCATTCTCTCTGTTCTCATCATCTACAACAATAATCAATTTACCATTTTTTATATCATCAATAGCTTCGGATATTTTGTTGAGCTCAGAACTAATATTAACCTTCATTTTTTAAAAAATTTAGTATTCAAAAAAAACCTTTTATTAACTGTAAAAATATTTTTGAGGTTTATCATAGATTTATCAGCTGATGCCCTCCAAACTAAATAAAGTCCTAAAGGAAACATGATTAAATTTGGAATCCAACTCCCCAAAGCGGGATCTATACTTCCATCTTCAGCAGCGTTTCTTGCGAAAGTGCCAGCAAAGTGATAAGTCAAAAATAAAACCAAAGATATTACCATTGGAAATCCAAACCCCCCTTTTCTAATTAATGCACCCAATGGAGCACCAACAAAGAATAAGATGATTGAAGCTAAAGCAAAAGAATATTTATCAAATAAATTTGATTTATGTAAGTTGATAATCTTTTCCTTTATAAAAAAGTTGGATTTCTGATTATTAAGTACTTGAACCTGACTTGTTATGTTATTTAGAGAAGAGTTTAATATAGAAACTCTAATTTCTTGTGGATAATCGTTCAAATGTGTGCGATAATTTTCATAGAGTTTTTTATCCAAATTCAATTTGTCAGCTCGAACTGTAGTTTTAAAATTTGTAATCCCAGTCCTCGTAAAGAAACTTTTTCCAAAATTTTCATATGTTTTTTTAATTTTTTTTGAAAGTGAATCAATACTATAATTTAACTGAACCACATTTTGCATCCTGTAAGTATTGTTGTATTTCTCGTTTTCAAAATCAACTTGATTGAAATTACTCAAATCGATATTCATAACATACTTTTCAAATGATACATAAGAGTGTGGTTTTGTTTGTCTTTCATTATTCATTGTTTGTATTTCCTCAAATCTTTTACCGTCGCGTAGAATTAATTGTAGAATATCTTTGTTGTTTGTGCTAATTAATTCACCCTCACTTGCTTTAATTACTAGGAAATTCATATTATCTTTATTCTGTTTGTGGATAATGACATCCTCAAGTAAATTATTTTCTGGTCCATATTTATTTTTAACTTTTATATTTAATTCATTTAATTCATTAAAAATACCCTCGGTTATAGCAAGTGCTGGTTTTAATTTTGCTAAATTTTTTCTGAGGTTATAGGACTTAAATTCTGCGTATGGAATCAAGGTGTTAGCTACATAAAACATACTAAAACACAAGATAAAATTAAAAATTATTAAACTTCTCATGGATTTAAAAAGCGAAACACCAGATGATTTGATTGCAGCCATTTCATAATTTTCAGCCAAATTCCCATATGTCATTATTGAGGCTAGTAAAACAGTCAAAGGAATTACAAGAGGAAGTAATTTAGGAGAGTAGTACAAAAGAAATTTTAAAATAATATCAAAATCCACTTCTTTTCCTGCTAAATCATCTATAAAAACCCAAATAATTTGGATTATAAAAATTGACATTAAAATGAAAAAAAAGCTTGTAAAAATCTTTATGTATGAAACCAAAATGAGTTTATCAATAATTTTCATAGCTCTACACTTTCGATGTAATAGTTTGAATAATGTAGTTTGTTAAATGTAAAATTTTCGTCACTCAACTCTGAATTAAATGAAATAGAATTAATTTTTACAACCAAACTGTTAGAATTATTAACTTCAGAGATTTCAATAATTTCTTTTTTGTCATGGTCTATTTTCAACAACAATTCACTTTCCTTTTTACTATTTTCAATTGGAACAAGTCTTATTACAGGATTGTTAGTATTATTTTTTGTATTTAGTTTCTTATAATGATAACCATTTTTAAAAAAATTAAATAAATTACTTGGTTTGAGACTATTATCATCTTCGTCGATTTTTGAAACAATAACTTCTTGATTGCTGTCAATAATTGTATAAATATTTTTTGAATCACTAAGTTGTTTTATACCCATAAAATCCAAATGAAACTTATTTCTTTTTAATTCTAGTGTACCAGATTCTTTTGTGTTTTTTTGTATGAGGGTAAATTTTACTTTAATTGTGTTAGCTGCATTGATTTTTTCTAATACATCTGCTACTATTTTTTCAGCGATTGGATCATGTTGAGAAATTAAAAAATTAGATGAACAAAAAAATATAATCAATAAATTTCTCATAATGATTTTCTTTCGTCTTCAAGGAAAGCGTTTAAGGATGCAATATCACTAATTAGTACCTCACGAGCTTTACTACCCTCGAAAGAGCCAACTATCCCTGCTGCTTCAAGTTGATCAATAATCCTGCCAGCTCTGTTGTATCCTAATTTCATTTTTCTTTGTAAAAGTGATGCTGAACCTTGTTGAGCTATTACGATTACCTCTGCTGCTTCTTTAAAAAGTACATCTCTTTCTTCAATATTATTGTCTAGAGTTGAGGAGGAGTCATCGCCAATGTATTCTGGAAGCTCATAAGCACCAGAGTATCCAGTTTGTGAACCAATAAACTCCGTTATTTTTTGAATTTCAGGTGTATCAACAAAAGCACACTGAATTCTTACCAAATCATTTCCTTGCGTATACAACATATCTCCCCTTCCAATTAATTGATCTGCTCCGCCACTATCTAAAATTGTTCTTGAATCAATTTTTGATGTAACCCTGAATGCTATTCTGGCAGGGAAATTAGCTTTGATAATTCCAGTAATAACGTTCACTGAAGGTCTTTGAGTTGCTATAATTAAATGTATGCCAACGGCTCTAGCAAGTTGTGCTAATCTTGCAATGGGAGTTTCGACTTCTTTACCAGCTGTCATGATTAAGTCAGCAAATTCATCAATTATTAAAACGATGTAAGGAAGAAAATTGTTTCCTGAATCGGGGTTTAGTTTTCTTTCTTTGAATTTGATATTATATTCTTTTATATTTCTGCACAAAGCATTTTTGAGTTGCTCGTACCTGTTATCCATTTCAATGCACATTGAATTCAATGTTTTAATGACCTCCTTATTGTCGGTTATTATTGCTTCACTTGAATCGGGGAGCTTTGCTAAATAGTGTCTTTCAATTTTATTAAATAGGGTGAGTTCAACTTTCTTTGGATCTACAAGTACAAATTTGACCTCAGAGGGATGTTTTTTGTAAATTAAAGATGTTAGTACTGCATTTAGTCCTACTGATTTTCCTTGACCAGTAGCACCCGCCATAAGTAAATGTGGCATTTTTGTTAAATCCACAACATAAGTTTCATTACTGATTGTTTTTCCGATTGCAATGGGCAATTCCATTTCTGCTTCTTGAAAGTTTTTTGCAGAAATCACCGATTTCATAGAAACCACAGAGGGATTTTTGTTAGGAACTTCAATCCCAATTGTTCCCTTTCCTGGGATAGGAGCTATGATTCTAATTCCTAGTGCAGAAAGCGATAGTGCAATGTCATCTTCTAAATTTTTAATTTTTGAAATTCTAATTCCTGCTTCAGGAATAATTTCGTATAGAGTAACAGTTGGACCAATAGTGGCCTTAATTTGATCTATGCCAATTTTATAATTTGCTAAAGTCTCAATAATTTTTTCTTTATTTTCTTCTAGTTCATCTTCATCTATTGTAATTACACCTCCATTATCGTAGTCTTTCAAGAGTTCAACCGTGGGAGGCTTGAAGTTTTTTAGTTCTAAAGTGTGGTCATATTCACCAAATTTTTTTACTAAATTTTTTGCTATTATCTCATCATCAAATATTTCTTCTTCAACACTTTCTTTAATTTCCATTTTAATCTTATCATTATTTTCTTTTTCAGATTTATCAGGTTTATTTTTTAATGATGAAAAATTTTCAATTGTAGGTTTTATATTATCACTTACATTCATTCCTAGATCTTTTTTGTTTTCATTAGTCGATAGAACATCAATATTTACTCTTTCTTTGTGATCCCTAAATGAATTTTCATCCTTAATGATATCTTTTTTTTTCTTATTTGTTAATACATATTTTTTTAAATTATTATAAATGTTTTCTGGTTTTAAATTAAAATAAACCACAAATAAATATGAAAATCCAAATGTTAAAAATGAAATAACACCAATTCTTCCAAAAAATGAGATTGTGTAGTCAACAACCTCATAACCAATTGAACCACCAAGTAGCTTATTTTTAAAGCTAAAACTCATAAATACTGAAATCAGTATCATTAAATAAATACCCCAAAACCACCGATCAATTAACTTTTTGGAACTAGCTCCTACAAAATATGTAATTCCAGAAATAAAAATTAGAAATGAAAAAATGAATGATGAAATTCCAAACATTTTATAAATCAAAAAATGGCTTATCAATGCACCAAATTTTTTTCCAATATTTTCACTTGTAGATGATGGATCAAAAAAATTATTTAGTTCAGATTGGTCAATTCTCCATGTATCAAAATAGGAAAACATTGAAGCAAACAAAACAATGGAAAACAGAATTAGAAATACACCAAGGAGTATTTGTTTTCTTCTGCTGAGTGCAAAAGAATTAGATAATTTTTGTTTTAAATTTCCTTTGTTCATTGGAGATTTAGAACAAAAGTAAAAATATAATTATTAATTATAGTTATACGGATTTATTGAGTTGCTTAATTTTAAAATTTATTGCAGCAACAAAAAGAGTAGTGAAAGGGCTTAGCCAGTTAAATATGGCATAAACAAAATATTCTAATACACCTACTCCTAATATGCCGGATTGGTAAGCTCCACATGTATTCCAGGGAATTAGTACAGATGTGACTGTACCGGAATCTTCAAGAGTTCTACTTAAATTTTCTGGCGCTAGACCTTTGTCTTCATAAGCCTTTGAGAACATTTTTCCAGGGATAACGATGGACAAGTATTGATCAGATGCACTCAGATTAATAGTTAAACAACTGCCAACAGTACTTGCAAAAAGTGAAAAAGTTGTCTTTCCTAAATTTAGAAGAAAATTACTAATTCTTTTTAAGGCACCAATAGCTTCCATAATTCCACCAAAAACCATAGCACAAATTACTAACCAAATTGTATCTAACATCCCTTTCATCCCTCCACTACTAAATAATTCATTTAGAATTTTATCCCCTGATTCAATTTTTGTTTCAACAGTAATTGAATTTAGAATTGTTTTATAGACATCACTTATGTTATTGCTCCCATCTGAAATTTGACTAATTGTATCAATTTGGAACAAAAGTGCAAAAACAGCTCCTAAAAGTGTTCCAATAAATAATGCTATTAATGGTGGAGTTTTTTTGAAGATCATAAAAACGACAACTAAAGGAACTATAAATAAATATGGAGAGATATAAAATGTATTTTTAATTGAAGTCAGCATTGATTCATTTTCTGTTGATCCGTTAACTTCTAAAAAAACATTTAATATGGACAAAATTATTAATGCAACTAATATTGTTGGAACTGTTGTGATAGTCAGGTATCTGATGTGAGTGAATAAATCAGTGTTAGAGACAGCAGGTGCCAAATTTGTTGTGTCACTTAGTGGAGAGAGTTTATCACCAAAGTATGCTCCAGAAATTACTGCTCCGGCAACCATTCCAGAGGGAATTGCCAAAGCTTTCCCAATTCCTATAAGTGCTATGCCAACAGTAGCTGAAGTTGTCCAACTACTTCCAGTCGAGAGAGAAATTACAGCGCATATTATTAAACAAGATGGTAAAAAAATATCAGGGTTGAGTAATTGTAAGCCGTAATATATCATTGATGGTATAATTCCGCTGAGCAGCCATGTTCCAGAAAGCGAGCCAACCAAAAGTAAAATTAAAATAGCTCCGGTAATTGATTTTAGATTTGATGATACATAATTGATCATTTTCTTAAAGCTAATTCCAGATCTAATACCTATAAAAATACCAACTGATGCACCCAAAAGAAGTATAAATTGGTTTGATCCATCCATGGCAGAATCACCAAAAACAAATACGTTATAAGATAAAAGTAAAATCAAACATAATATTGGAATCATTGATTCGATCAAACTTATTTTAAGGTCAGATTCTTTCAAAAGGTTATTATTATATGCTAATATAATATTCTTGTTAAAAAACTACTTAATAATGTAGAATTCTATTTATAATTTACGACAAAACATTTGTATTTTTGAAAAAAAAACATGACTAAATTTGATGTAGTTGTTATAGGTTCTGGCCCTGGAGGCTATGTTTGTGCAATTAGGTGCTCACAACTAGGTTTTAAAACAGCTTTGGTTGAAAAATATAGTTCTCTTGGGGGAACATGTCTCAACGTAGGTTGTATACCCTCAAAATCCCTGCTTGATTCATCTCATCATTATTATGATGCTAAGAATCACTTCCAAACCCACGGGATAAATTTTGATGGAAAGTTAAGTATAGACTTTGATCAGATGATCTCCAGAAAAAAAAATGTTGTTGATCAAACAACTAAGGGAATTAATTTTCTAATGAAAAAAAATAATATTAATGTATTACACGGTCATGGATCATTTGTTGATAATGAAACGATAAAAATAGAAAAAGATGGAGATTATGATTTCGTTAAATTTGATAAAGCCGTGATTGCTACTGGATCAAAACCAGCATTATTACCATTTGTCAATATTGATAAGAAAAGAATAATTACATCTACTGAAGCACTTGATTTAAAAGAAATTCCCAAAAAACTTCTAATTATTGGAGCCGGAGTTATTGGCCTAGAGTTGGGTCAAGTTTATTCCAGACTTGGAAGCAATGTTGAAATTATTGAATATTCCGATAAAATAACCCCATTTATGGATTCAGCAGTTTCTAAAGAGTTAATAAAAATTTTTAAAAAACAAAAAATTAAATTCTATTTGTCTCACGAGGTTAAGAATATTCAAAATATTGGTTCTGAGGTTCTCGTTGAAGCACTTAACCCAGACTCAAAAAAGGTTACATTTGAAGGTGATTATTGTCTTGTTTCCGTTGGTAGAAGAGCTTACACAGATGGATTGGGACTTGAAAATATTGGTATTAACCTTGAAAAGAATGGAAAAATTAATGTAAATGAGAAGTTACAAACTAAGTTAGAAAACATTTATGCAATTGGAGATGTCATTGAGGGTCCGATGTTGGCTCACAAAGCGGAAGAGGAAGGTGTTCTAGTAGCAGAAATATTTTCAAATCAAAAGCCTCACATTGATTATAATTTGATTCCAAATGTTATTTACACATGGCCTGAAGTTGCCTCAGTGGGGAAAACCGAGGAACAATTAAAGAATGAGGGTATTAATTACAAAAAAGGTCAATTTCCCATGAGAGCTCTTGGTAGATCTAGAGCAAGTATGGATTTAGATGGATTTGTAAAGATTTTAGCCGACCAAAAGACAGATGAAATTCTTGGAGTCCACATTGTTGGAGCTAGAGCAGCAGACCTTATAGCGGAAGCTGTTACAGCAATGGAGTTTAGAGCCTCCGCAGAGGATGTTTCCAGGATGAGTCATTCTCATCCTACATACGCTGAAGCAATCAAGGAAGCCGCATTGGCTGCAACTGAAGATAGAGCTTTACACATATAAATTAATCAGCACATTGACTAGAATTGTAAAATCTTTCAAAGTAGATGATAGTGTTACATTAAAAGAAAAAATTCTTTTGTGGTCCAAATTATTCAAAACATCTATTTATTTAGATTCAAATGAATACAAAAATAGAAATGGAGATATTGAAAGTATTTTAGCAGCAGGAGTAATCGAGAAAATTCCATTTACAACTGAAAATTCACTTAAGAAACTTGATGATTTTATTTCTAAAGTAAACGATTGGATTTTTGGCTTTCTTTCTTATGAACTAAAAAATGAGATTGAAGATTTAAAGAGTAAAAATAATACAACTTTTAACATTCCTAATTTATTTTTTTTTCAGCCAAAAAAAATATGGATTATAAAGTCCCACACAGTAGAAGCACACTACGTAAATGATGAGGACATTTTAATTGATTGGAATAAAATAAATTCAATTCAATTGCCAAATAATAAAGAAAAAAAAAAAGAAAATTAATTTTTCACCACAACTGAAAAGACTTGACTATATTGATAAAATAAACAAAATATTGTCTCACATAAAAAGGGGTGATATTTATGAAGTTAATTTTTGCATTGAATGGATAGCTAGTGGTAAAGCAATCGATCCTGTTAGTGTTTTTAGAAAGCTGAATAAAATATCTAAAACTCCTATGAGTGGTTTTTTTAAAGATAAAAACTTCTTTTTAATTTCTTCTTCACCTGAAAGATTTATAAAAAAAACCGGTGATAAAATAATTAGTCAACCTATCAAAGGAACAGCAAAACGCGATCCTATAAAAAAAAATGATTTAAAAATTAGAAATTCTTTAAGCAATGACCCAAAGGAGAGGGCTGAAAATATAATGATTGTTGATTTAGTTAGGAATGATCTTTCAAAATTCTCAGTACCTGGCTCTGTTAAGGTAACCGAATTATGTAAAGTTTATCCATTCAAACAAGTCAATCAGATGATATCAACTGTCGAATCTAAGTTAGACAATCAAAAAACCATAATCGATGTACTTGAATCGACATTTCCCATGGGAAGTATGACAGGTGCTCCTAAGGTTGAAGCTCTTAAGATTATTGATGATTTAGAGCTATCGAAAAGGGGAGTTTATAGTGGATCTATCGGATATATACAACCAAATGGAAATTTTGATTTTAACGTAGTAATAAGATCACTTCTATACGACTCCAAAAAAAAATTATTGTCATTTCATGTGGGGAGTGCAATTACATCCAGCTCTGTTCCTGAACGTGAATATGATGAATGTTTGTTAAAAGCAAAACCTATGATTTCAATTTTTGATTAGTTTTTAAAAAGAAATAAAATGTATTATTGCCAATAATTATGTTGACTGAATTTAATAACCACATAAAAGAAAATTTCCCTTTTATATTTGATTGTCATTTGCTTGTTGCAGTAAGTGGGGGCTTGGATAGTGTTGTTTTAACAAATCTTTTAAAACAATTAAAACTAAAGTTTTCAATTGCGCATTGTAATTTTAAATTAAGAGGTGAAGAAAGTGATGAAGATGAAAAGTTTGTTAAAAGTCTTGCAATGAAAATTGGAGTTAAATATTACTCTAAATCATTTGAAACCTCAATAAAAAAACATTCAACCCAAATGGCGGCACGAGAATTGAGATATAGATGGTTTAATGAATTACTTTTGAAAGATAATATGAAATATGTTTTAACAGCACATCATTTGGATGATTCTGTAGAAACATTTTTTATTAATCTTACAAGATCAACTGGAATTCAAGGTTTACTTGGCTTAAAAAATATCAATGAACACGTAATACGTCCAATGTTAATTTTTTCAAAATCACAAATATTTAATTTTGCATATAAAAATAAAATTGAATGGAGAGAAGATTCCTCAAACAAATCAAGTGATTATGTTAGAAATAAAATTAGAAATGAAATTATTCCTGTTTTTAAACAAATCAACCCGGATTTTTTAAATGCTTTTAGAAAAACCAAAGATTTTCTGAATGATGCTAATTACATTATAAAAGAACATACTAAGAAAATTAAAATTAAAAATCTATCTCTTGATAAAAATGGCAATATCTTGTTTCCCAAAAAATTTATTAAAGAAAATCAAGGTGTGTTGCATTACATATTTAAAGATTTTGGGTTTAATGATAAAGAACAAATAATCGATTTATCTGAAGCAACAACTGGAAAAATTATTGAGTCAAAATCACACAAAATTTTAAGTAATCGCTCTAATATTATCATACAAGAAAAAATTGATAATCCACAACGTTATTATGAAATTCATGAAAGTGGAACAGATCACCCAATTAATATTAAATTTGAAAAAGGGAATTTTAATAGTAAAGCAACCAAAACATGTTTTTATTTGAACAATATAGATATAGAATTTCCTTTAATTTTAAGAAAGTTTGAAAAGGGTGATGTTTTTTATCCTAATGGAATGAAAGGAAAAAAATCAGTTTCTAAGTACTATAAAGACGAAAAAATGTCACAATTTGATAAAGAACAACAATGGTTACTGTGTAATAAAAATGAAATAATGTGGATTGTTGGAAGAAGGAAAGATAGAAGATACTCTAAAACAAATAATTCAAATATGAAAATTGAAATTTCATGATTAAATTTTTTAAATACCTTTTTTTAATTATAGTCTGTCAGATTATAAATGCCCAAGAACCAATTAAATTTTACACTGAAGTAAATAAGGTCTCTGACGACAATTATCAATTGATAATTAATGGTGAAATTGAGGAAAATTGGCGTCTTTATTCAATCTACATTGAGGAAGGTGGCGCAATACCAACTGAAATAATTCTTAATAGTGTAAATCCTGATGATTTTGAACTTTCCGGAAATGTAATTGAGAGTCCTACAATAACAAAGTTTGATCCAATATTCGGTTTAGATCAAACCTATTTTGTCGAAAAAAATTCATTCACACAAAACATAAAAATAAATAACAAAAGTTTAAAAAAAATATTTGGTAAAATAGCTTATCAAGCATGTGATGATTCAGTTTGTATTTTTAGAGAATCTGATTTAGAATTTAATTTGGATGGATCAACTGTAAGTATTTCAAATGATGATTTATCAAAATTAATTTCCAGTGAAGTAAATCCTCTTTTGATCAACCTTAAAAACACGGAATATCTTGATGATCAGTCCTCAAATATGATTTCATCTGGAAATAATTTAATCGACCTTATCATTCTTGGTTTTCTTGGAGGATTTTTGGCATTGCTAACTCCATGTGTATTTCCCATGATTCCTCTAACCGTTTCTTTTTTTAATAATAAAAAAAAATCAGATTCATCATTTTATGCTGTCATCTATGGACTTTTCATAGTTTCAATTTTTCTATTAATTAGCCTTCCTTTTCATTTTGTTGAAACAATTAATCCTGAGGTTTTAAATACAATATCAACAAATGCACTTTTAAATGTTGTCTTCTTTCTTATTTTTGTATTTTTTGCATTTTCTTTCTTTGGTTTTTATGATTTAACCATACCATCTTCTCTGATCAATACAATTGATTCCAAATCTAATTCATTTGGCGGCTTTGTTGGCGTTTTCTTTATGGCATTGACTTTAGTGTTAGTTTCATTTTCTTGTACTGGGCCAATTTTAGGAACTTTACTTGTTGGAACAATAACATCTCAAGGTGGTGCAATTCAACTCTCAATGGGTATGTTTGGATTTGGGTTAGCTTTAGCTTTGCCATTTACTTTATTTGCTTTTTTTCCAAAAATGTTACTTTCTCTACCTAAATCGGGTAGATGGATGAATACTTTTAAAGTTATTTTAGGATTTTTCGAGTTGGCATTTGCGTTTAAGTTTTTGTCCAATGCTGATTTGGTTCAAAACTGGGGTTTACTGAGAAGAGAGATTTACATAGCGATATGGATTATAATTTCTTTTTTATTGTTCCTATACTTACTTGGAGTGTATAAGTTTCCACATGAATCTGCTAAACTCAAGAGAAATAAAATTAATATTTCTTTATCATTATTTTGTTTAGTTTTTGCTGTCTATTTGATTCCTGCCATATTTCCTGGTGGATCAGCAAGTGCAAGGTTGCTAAGTGGATTTACCCCTCCCTCGTTTTACAGTATTTATCCCTCAAAAACCGATTGTCCACTAAATTTAAATTGTTTCAAGGACTTCAATAAAGGTTTGGATTATGCACAAAAAAATAATAAACCTATTCTTCTTGACTTTACTGGATGGGCTTGTATAAATTGTAGGCGTGTTGAAGAAAATGTTTGGACTGATCCAAACATATATGATTTGATTAACAATAAATATGTTTTGATATCACTATATGTTGATGATAGGAAAGAATTGAAAGATGAAGACAAGCTTGAACTAAACTATGAATCTGGTAAAATTAAATCAATAGAGACCGTTGGTCAAAGGGCAGCAACATTTCAAGCACTAAATTTTAAAAGCGCCTCTCAACCCTTTTATGTATTGTTAGATAATGATTTAACAATATTAAATAAGCCTATACAATACACATCAAAAGAGATATACCTAAATTGGCTCGAGGAAGGTCTAAAAAGAATCAAATGATCTTTTTTATTTTACTCTTGTGATAAACTAATGGGTTTTTCTTAGAAATTGTCTCACCATCCATGACTTCACCAATGTAGATGTAATGATCACCAGCATCAATTTTTTCATTTACATCACATTCAATCCAAGCGACAGATTCTGAGATTATTTTAATGCCATTTTTGGATTCTATTGAATCAACCATTTTAAACCTGTTTATGTGATCCAGATTAGGGTCTGAAAATATGTGACATATTTTTGATTGTTTTTCAGATAAAATATTCACAGTAAATTTATTTTTAAGCGACAATGCATGGTTCGATTTCGCATCTTTATGTAAACAGAAAAGTATTAATAGTGGGTTCAGAGATACTGATGTGAAAGAGTTTGCTGTAAAACCAAAATCTTGTCCATTTTTTTTTGAACAAATAACAGTTACACCTGTAACGTAATTTCCACAAATTCTTTTAAAAGTTTCTGTATTCAAAATTTCTTTTAGTTAAATATAATTATAAACATCTTCAAATGGAACTCTAAATCTTTTGCTGTATACCCCGTCATGACTTTTAATTCCACACGCGATTATCATATTAATCTCGGATTCTCTTGAAAGTTTTAAAATTTTTTTTACTCTGAGTGTATCCGAACCCTCCATGGGACAAGTATCATAACCAAAATATGACATGCTGAGCATGAAGTTCTGGGCAGCTAATGCTGCACTCTTGTGTGCAATAATCCTTTTGTCAATAAAAGTTACTTGACGGTATATTGGTCTGAAAAAACCAATTAATAGTACGAGTAAATATCTAAACAAACTTAGTAAACCAAAAAACTCCGAATATAAAAAGGGGACTATTTTATTGTAATAAGTTTTTGCTTTTTCATGACTTTTCATAGATGTAGAGCCATTTTTAAACTGTTTGAATAAAAAATTAGTATTAGATCTTGATCTTGACCTCCAAAGGTCTTTTCTTGTAACAATTACAACCATTTGTTTAGCAGTTTTTGCAGCATTCTGTGACAAGCATGCTTTCCTTAAATTATCGAGAATATTTGAGTCAGTTATGTGGAAAAACTCCCAAAGCTGTAAATTACTACTGTTAGGTGCAAGTGTAGCATTTAGAATACAATCTTTTACTACTTTATCTGAGATTTTTTTATTGGAAAATTTTCTAACTGAACGTCTTTTTTTTATTGTTTCTGTAATCATTTATCTAAGTATTATATTAATAGTTTCATTCCTTGAAACATATATCATCGATTTTTCAAATGTTGGTGGACCAACAAGACCAATTACATTATTTGAAAATCCAAACTGTTCTTTTGGAAGACCAAAAAAATTAGTATCGAATTTCTCATTCAAATTTTTATCTACGTAAATTTTAATTCCGTAATAACCTTTTTCTAATTTCAAATTGATTTCATGTTCACCAACTTTAACCATTTCTCTAATCGCTAATTTCATTTTGTCTATTGATTCATCAGTTGAATTAAAATTTTCTGCACTATCATAAAGAGCAAAATAGATTTTGCCTGAATACTTAATGTTAGAAATCATAATTTTTAAATTGTAATCCTCAAAAACTGGAGGATCTTTTTCCCAAAAAAAAATCACAAAACTTAAATAAAATAAAAGTTTTAACATTTTACAGACTGATCAGATTGAATTCAAAACTCTTTTGAGAAACTTAAGTTTTTTGTCAAAAGGAGGGTATCTCAAAGGAATATCTATCCAAAGAGGTTTAGAAATGTAAGGTTTAAAATGAGAAAAAGTTTTAAATGTGCTTTCTCCATGATATTTTCCCATCCCACTATTGCCTATTCCTCCGAAAGGAAGCTTATCGTTTATTATTTGAACCACAGTGTCATTTACTGCACCTCCACCAAAACTATGTTTGTGTAAAAATTTTTCTCCAAATGATCTATTATTTGTAAAAATGTAGAGAGCTAAGGGGTTTTTATATTTTTTAACAATTTTATCAACTTCATTAAAATCAGTGTATGAATATAAGGGTAGGATGGGACCAAAAATTTCATCTTCCATTACTTTACAATCTAAGTCATTTATTTCAACGATAGTTGGTTCAAAAAACTTTTCATTTAGATTAAATTCTCCTCCATATAATATTTTTTCATTTTTGATTAATGATTTTAGATATAAAAGATGTTTTTTGCTGATTATTCTTCCGTAGGAATTGGAATTTTTGGGATTGTTACCAAATAATTTTTTTATTTGATTAATCATTTCTTGTAACAACTCGGTTTTGATTTTTTTGTGAACAATTATAAAATCTGGTGCAATACATGTTTGCCCACAGTTTATAAACTTACCCCAAACAATTCTTTTTGCAGTTGTCTTAATTGAGGCAGTTGGGTCAACCACACAAGGGTTCTTTCCCCCAAGCTCGAGTGTAGTTGGAGTTAAAAATTTAGCAGCTTTTGTAGCAACTATCTTTCCAACATTAACACTTCCTGTAAAAAATATATAGTCCCAATTAAGATCCAACAATGAGGATGCAGTTTCAGGTCCACCTTGTATAACAGTGACAAACCCACTTTCAAAAACATTATGTAAAATTTTCTCTAAAATTTTTGAAGTTTCTGTAGAAAATTCAGAGGGTTTTAAAAGAACGGTATTACCTGCAGCAATTGCTCCGATTAATGGTGAAATGGACAATTGAAATGGATAATTCCATGGTGAAATATGTAATGTATTACCATAAGGTTGTGCTATAATATAATCAGAGGAAGGAAAATTTAGAAGTGATGAACGAACTGATTTTCTTTTTGTCCATTTTTTTATGTTTTTCGTTGCAATATTAATTTCATTGTATACAAAATGAATTTCTGTTAAAAAACTTTCACCCTCTGATTTGCCTAAATCATCATGTAAAGCTTTTTGAATACTTTTCTCATTTTTTTTTATTACTTTTTTTAGTCTTAATAGAGCCTGTTTTCTGTAATCAACATTATTTAAAATTCCAGATTCAAAAAATTTTTTTTGTTTTTCAAAAATCTTTACATGAATAGCATCCATTTTTAAAATTTAGACATACTCTACTAACATAAAAATACAATTAAATAACCCTTTTATCATAAATAATTATAAAATTAGTTGAATTATAATTAATAAATATTAATTTAGTTATTATATCCTTCTCTAAATAGAGGAGGTTTTTTGTTTAAAAAAATGAATTTAAACAAGTACAGTAAAAAGGTTACTCAAGATCATTCACAACCAGCTGCGCAAGCAATGCTTCACGCAATTGGGTTAAATGAAAGTGACCTGAAAAAACCATTTGTTGGTATAGCCAGTACAGGCTATGAGGGTAATCCATGTAACATGCATCTTAACGATTTATCAGTCGAAATCAAGAAGGGTATTAAAAAATCTAACTTAACAGGGCTAATTTTTAATACAATTGGTGTGAGCGACGGTATTTCTATGGGCACTTCTGGAATGCGCTTCTCTCTTCCATCTAGGGATGTGATTGCTGACTCTATTGAGACAGTCATACAAGCAATGGCTTATGATTCCGTTGTTTCCGTTGTAGGGTGTGATAAAAATATGCCAGGAGCATTAATGGCAATGTTGAGATTAAATAGACCGGGACTTT
>MDTD01166487.1_pt1 | contig 17674 bp, 14 predicted proteins | sample 811221 | NCBI WGS metagenome assembly MDTD01 (sample SAMN05326646, study PRJNA326480) | marine metagenome | isolation source: seawater | place: Pacific Ocean: South West | collected 2011 | reverse complement strand
TGTTGACCTGATTTGTCGCCGATACGAGAGTGCCCTGTTACATGCAAGTACTGCCCGGAGCAAGCGCTCTTTCTGTTTTCAAGCAAGCGAAACTGCTCGCTTCGCTCCAAGCAGTCTCGCCGACGCTGCTAAAAATCTCCGCTTGCTACATCCACCTCTTGGATATGGCACGACCTATTAATTCTTCGCAACAGCTAGCGCTTGTGAGCTTGCTGGACTATGGGGAACCCTGTAAAGATCCTGAAGACCTGGAGGGTACGTGTCGTGCTGAATGCCTGATTGTTCCGAGATTAGGAACCATCTCTCCGTGGTCCAGCAAAGCGACTGACATTTTACGAAATTGTGGTCTAAGTCAAGTCAAGCGGATAGAACGAGGGATACTCTTTCGCCTGTTTTTTTCGAGCCCGGCTGACTCGACTGTTATGAACGCGCTTGAAAGTCGGTTGCATGATCGGATGACGCAGACGGTTCTGCCTGGAATCGAACAAGCAGCCTGCATTTTCGCCAGTAGCAATCGAAAAATGCTCAAGACAATTGACTTGCTTGGTGCAGGAGACGGGGCATTACGCGTTGCAAACGCCGATTGGGGGCTGGCTCTCGCTGATGATGAGTTGGATTATCTAGCGACACGTTTCAGGGAGCTTAATCGGAATCCAAGTGACGTTGAGCTAATGATGTTCGCGCAAGCAAACTCTGAGCATTGCCGGCACAAAATATTCAATGCCGACTGGACTATCGACGGAAACGCTAAGAGACAGACGCTGTTTGACATGATACGGATTAGCCACGAAAAATCACCTCTTGAGGTGTTGTCTGCTTACTCGGACAATGCCGCGGTCATGAAAGGCCACACTACGGAGCGATTTTTTCCAAGTGGCGACTCCCAGAGTTATCGGTCTCATCGGGAGCCCGTACATATCCTGATGAAAGTTGAAACACACAATCATCCGACCGCAATTGCGCCGTTTCCTGGCGCATCGACAGGTGCTGGCGGTGAAATCAGAGACGAAGGCGCCACTGGCATGGGAGCGAAGCCGAAAGCCGGGCTGACCGGCTTCAGTGTCTCGAACCTCAGGATCCCAAACTTGCTGCAACCCTGGGAAAGCGGTGAGAGCAAGCCGGCTCACTTAGCGACACCACTCGAAATAATGCTTGAGGGGCCAATTGGAGGGGCGTCATTCAATAACGAGTATGGGCGCCCAAATCTTTGCGGCTATTTTCGCACCTATGAAGCATCAGTTTGCAATGAGGCGGGCTCCATGGAATGCCGAGGCTATCATAAGCCGATAATGATAGCGGGTGGACTGGGTAACATTCGCGAGCAGCATGTGCTCAAACGAGACATTCCGGTCGGTGCTAAGCTGATTGCTCTCGGCGGTCCGGCAATGCTTATTGGTCTGGGCGGAGGTGCTGCATCCTCGATGGCCTCGGGCAGCGGTAGTGAAGATCTGGATTTTGCCTCCGTGCAGCGGGAAAACGCTGAGATGGAAAGGCGCTGTCAGGAGGTCATCGACCGCTGCTGGCAGCTGGGCGACAGCAACCCGATCCTATTCATTCATGATGTTGGTGCTGGTGGGCTATCCAATGCTTTGCCAGAGCTAGTGAAAGACGGTGGTACCGGAGGTCGCTTTCAGCTGCGGGCTATTCCCATTGCCGAAAAGCAAATGTCGCCGCTAGAAATCTGGTGCAATGAAGCGCAAGAGCGTTATGTGTTGGCCGTTTCAGAAGCCGATTTGGCTGATTTTGAAGGCATCTGCGCGAGAGAGCGCTGTCCCTTCGCGATCGTCGGGGAGTCGACGGAAGAAAAACATATCGAACTAGGAGATAGTTACTTTGGTAACAAACCAATTGATCTTCCCATGGATGTCCTGTTTGGTAAGCCTCCAAAAATGCATCGAAACGTTAAATCAGGGACAGTGACCCCCGCCAATGAGGGTCTTGAGGGGATCGAACTGAGTGAGGCGGTCCGCCGTGTGCTTGCGTTACCAACGGTAGCGAGCAAGAGTTTTCTGATCACGATCGGAGACCGTACGATCACTGGGCAAGTTTGTCGTGATCAAATGGTTGGGCCTTGGCAAGTTCCAGTGGCGGATTGCGCGGTAACGGCGACTTCCTACTTTGATTACGTCGGAGAGGCGATGGCTATGGGCGAGCGTTCGCCTATTGCCTTGTTCGATGCGCCAGCGTCTGGACGAATGGCTATCGCGGAAACGGTGACCAATCTGCTGGGCGCAGAAGTACCAACTCTCGGCCACATTAAGCTTTCCGCGAACTGGATGGTTGCAGCCGGGCATGGCGCAGAGGACGCCAAACTGTTCGCCACAGTGAAAGCGGTCGCAGAGGAATTGTGCCCCGAGCTGGGGATTTGTATTCCCGTCGGTAAGGATTCAATGTCAATGCGCACGGCCTGGGAAGAACTGGGTGAATCTCGAAGTAACACTGCACCGTTGTCTTTGATTGTCTCCGGATTTGCGCCGGTTTCAGACATCCGCCGATCAATAACTCCTGAATTGGTGAGGACCGACAAGAATTCGGTGCTGGCTCTTATAGGTTTGAACCCTGATAGCGCCAGACTGGGAGGTTCTGCTTTGGCCCAAGTATTTGGAAGATCTCTTGGACCGGTTCCGGACCTTGACAGTGCCCAAGCGCTCAAACGGTTTTTTGAGCTCGTTAAACAATCCAAGGCGGAAGGGCTGATCACTGCCTATCACGATCGGTCGGACGGAGGGCTTTTTGTGTGCGTTTCTGAAATGTGTTTTGCTGGACGCTGCGGAGTCGACATAGACCTCGGGCAGTTTGCAGGCTCAGCGGAGCCGATCGAGATTCTGTTTAACGAAGAGCTGGGCGCCGCCGTTCAGCTAGCAGAGTGCGATTTACCGCGCCTGAGAGAATTGGCACAATTGCATGGGCTTGCAGATAACATTTCCGTGTTCGGGAGATTGAATGATCGGGACGAGATTAACATTGCGCTAGCAGGCCAGACGCTATTCTCTGAAGTTCGCATGGTGCTGCAAAGGCGCTGGTCAGAGACAAGCTATCATCTGCAGGCACTCCGAGATAATGCAGATTGTGCACGTGAGGAATTTGATGGCCTGCTTGATATCTCCGATCCAGGGCTGCACTCGCAGCTAACTTTCGATCCGCAAGACGACATTTGTGCATCTTTCATTAACGTTGGTGCAAAACCAAAAGTCGCCGTCCTGCGAGAGCAGGGCGTGAACGGCCAGGTTGAAATGGCGGCGGCGTTTGTCCGTGCCGGTTTTGAAGCGATTGATGTGCACATGACCGATCTGATTGAGTCGCGGACTTCCCTAGAGCGGTTCAACGTGTTGGTGGCTTGCGGCGGATTCTCATATGGTGATGTCCTTGGAGCTGGCGGAGGCTGGGCTAAATCTATCCTGTTTAACGAGCGCTTGAGCCGGCAATTCCAGACCTTCTTCGAACGGAAGAGCACTCTCAGCCTTGGCGTCTGCAATGGTTGCCAGATGATTTCTATGTTGCGCTCGCTTATACCTGGCGCTCAGCACTGGCCACGATTTTTGCGAAACCGGTCGGAGCAATTTGAAGGTCGGTTGGTAATGGCTGCGATTACAGAGAGTCCGTCTGTTCTACTTCGGAATATGGAGGGCTCTCGCTTCCCAATTCCGGTTGCCCATGGCGAGGGCTTGGCGCACTTCGATGACGCGGAGCAATGCCAAGCACTGGTTCAATCAGGAGGAGTTGCCGTGCGTTTTGTTGATGGTTTCGGAGAGCCGACTGAGCGGTATCCTGCGAACCCTAATGGGTCTCCAGGGGGAATTACGGGCATGACTTCAGCGGATGGTCGGGCTTTGATTATGATGCCTCACCCCGAGCGTGTGTTTCGTTCGGTGCAAAATTCCTGGCATCCCTCGCATTGGGGTGAAGATGCACCGGCGATGCGGATCTTCAGAAATGCCAGAATCTGGCTGGAGTAATCGTGTTGCGCTCGTTGTGTAAGATTGAAGTTTATGTTCCTGAGTCTCATCTCGAGGCCGTAAAAACCGAGATGTTTGAGGTTGGTGCTGGCATGGTCGGTCACTACGATTGTTGTGCGTGGCAAACTAAAGGTGAGGGGCAATTTAGACCGCTGGATGGCAGCACTCCTTTCGTTGGTCGCCATAGGCACACTGAAACTGTGGTTGAGTACAAGCTTGAGGTGGTATGTGAGGAGCGACATCGTGATGCCGTTGTTGCAGCTCTAAAGCGAGCGCATCCTTATGAGGAAGTCGCTTATGCGGTGATTCGTATAGAAACCTGAGCGGTCTTGGTGTCAGAAGGTTCTTTGCTTGATGCGCACCCGTGTGCTGTTTCGAAAAGTAATTGGCTCGGCTAAGTTAGTCTTGCTAAACAAGTTTGCTCTGGCTACTCAATTGGATAGAAACGCTTCGATCTTCTTCATGCTTTACGTCAAACATCCGCACCGGATAAATGCCGCGTGATTGGTCTTCCAGTAAGCATTCAAGCGTGGTCTTGACGACCGGAAACGCAATTTCACTCCAAGGAATTTGCGGTTCAGAGAAAAGCGCGACTTCCAGAGACTCTAACCCTGCCTGAAATGCCGGGTTCGCCAACTCTGCCCGAAAGAAGAGATAAACTTGATTTATTGACGGCAGATTGAACAGCGTATAAAGACTGTCATCTTTAATCCTGACACTAGCTCCGGCCTCTTCTGCGGTTTCTCGTACCGCGCCTTCCAGGCTGGTTTCTCCATTCTCCATAAACCCTGCGGGTAAAGTCCACTTTCCCCGACGCGGCTGAATTGCGCGCTTGCACATCAAAATTTTATCTTCGTAGAGAGGTATGGTTCCGACAACGTTTTTTGGATTTTCATAGAATATGCTGTCACATTGATTGCAACAGTGGCGAAGCTTATCGTCGCCTTTTGGGATACGAAGGACGATAGGTGAAGCGCAGTGATGACAGTATTTCATGATGTGGGAATTGCTTGGTTCGGGAAGCCGGGTTCTCAGTTTACTGCCAAAGATAAGAAAGAGGGAGTACTAAGTGATCTTATGTCAGCTGCTCGAAGAATTTGCCTGAGATAGAACTGATGTTACAAGATAAATGGAAGCGCTTACAAGGCCGTGAATGTTGCCATTGCCTTTGATTAAGCTTCAAGCGCTGACGGTCAATCCACGCGCCTTCGGCTCTTGCATAGCTTGTTTTGGCTGCAATCTGACGGCTTAGCGTGTCAGTCAGGCTAACGTTAATAATGCGTGAATTGTTTGGCTTTAGCCGCAGTTTCAGCAAACTGAAACGTTCCGTAATGCTTACGTACTGAAAGATTCGTCGCAGTTTATGAGGGGAGCGTCAAGGCGCATAGAACTGAATTGCTGTATCTAGAAGATTTAATTGATGAGATTGTCGGCTTTTTCAATTAGTATCCTGAATTATGGCGCCGTCAATCAAACAGCTTCGCTACATCTGCGCCGTCGCCGAATACCAGCACTTTAGCAAGGCCGCCGAGGCCTGTCACGTGACGCAGTCGACACTGAGTGCTGGCATTAAAGACCTGGAATCGCAGTTTGGGGTGGTGGTCTTCGAACGAAATAAGAAAAATGTTCTTATTACGCCGCTTGGTGAAAAACTGTTACAGCAGGCCCGCCTGATTCTAGGCAATGTTGAGGACTTTGTGGGGCTAGCAAAGACCCATGGTGAGGCGTTGACCGGAGAAATACGCCTTGGTGTGATTCCGACAATCGGCCCTTTCATGTTGCCGTATTTGCTTGCTGAGTTGCGGCATCATTATCCCAAGCTCAAGCTGTATCTGAAGGAAGATCTTAGCGCACATCTTCTGCAACAGCTTCAGGAAGGGAAGCTTGATTTGGCGATTCTGGCATTTCCCTACCCGATGCCAGACATGGAGACACTAAAGTTATTTAGAGACGACTTTGTGTTATGCCTGCCGCCCGGGCATCAGCTAGAGAGCAGTAGACTGGTTAGTCAGCATCAGCTGCGGGGCGAGAGCCTGCTTTTACTGGAGGAAGGTCACTGTCTGCGTGATCACGCGCTGGAAGCATGCAAACTGCAGGGTGCAGCAACTGATTTGGTTTATCAAGGCACAAGTCTTCATACGTTGGTTCAGATGGTCGCGAATGGATTGGGCGTTACCCTTCTTCCTGCCATTTCTGTCGCGGCAGATGTATTAGGGGATACCCAACTGCAGATCAGAGAATTCGGCACTAAAAATGTTTTCCGAAAGATCGGGATGGCCTGGCGAAAATCAGACCCACGTCGTGAAGAGTATCTGCTGTTATCTGAATTCATAAAGAACAACACGCGTGACGCGGTACCTATAAGCTAACACAACAAGATTCGTCCAGTGTGACTCAGTCAGGCAGTAAGCGTCTGTAATAGCATCCGGGTCGCAGTTTGCTTCAGGATTCCGTACCTTTCCGCATCATTTACATATTTAGTCAATCGGTATAGTCATACGAACCAAGGCCGTGTTCGCCATTTCTGATTTGAATATTGATAATCGAGACATCCTTGAATTGGTTTTTTGCCCGTTCTGCGAGATATTCCAAAAATACGGGTTGCTGGTTCTGAACGCCTTCACAGACGATTTGCGACCCCTGATCTTAACGTTACGTTTGTTGAACTCGCGCTTTCCCGGAGTATTTTTAATGCCCAGAAATCATGAGTTTTGGGTCGATGGTGTGAGATTATCCTGCTCGTTGGAAAAGTTGGAGGCCACAATGCCGCTTTGTTGGTTTGAAGTTGTGAGGACCGCGGTATACACACAGCCAAGGATCACTATCCCTCGGCGCCCGAGTTCGTGTGACTGCAGTTTCGGACGGCCAGAAGCCTTCTTGCTGTGGGTACGGGGAGATTCTAGATCCTGTCGACGGCAATTTGAGTTTGTTTTGGAAACGAACATCTGCGATTTATTTTTTTCGGCGAAATGAGCAGCACTTGGCTGCTGAAATTGTTTGCATAGGGCTTGTTTGCGTGCTCGACATCGAGGCCAGGCAATGCCCCTCAGAAGGAGACGGCCACTGTGCAATTGCCTGAGGATGAGATTCATATCTGGCAAGTGGATCTTGCCAATGTCGACATTGAGGCGCTAACAAAGCAAGCTCTGTCCTGGATGAAAACGAATGAGATCATACGCTATGAGAGACTCATTCAGCTGAGGCATCGTCTTGAGTTTCTATTAGGGAATTGGCTGACCAGAATTTGCCTCAGTGAATATTCTGGTCTCCCGATGGGTGACTGGCAGTTCAGCCATAATGCTTATGGTAAGCCGCGGCCGAGCGATGGGCTTGGCGCGCAAGCACCTTACTTTAACCTCTCGCACAGCCACGGTCGTGCGGTGCTCGCCTTGAGCCGCACGCCCCAACTTGGAGTTGATATCGAGTTCGCCGGACGGGAGCGGCGCGTATCTCGGATAGCACATCGCTATTTCGCCGAACGCGAAGCTCAGGGTCTCCTCGCTTTGTCAGGTTTGGCGCAGCAGCAGCGCTTTTACGAGCTATGGTCACTCAAAGAAGCCTATATGAAGGCCAGAGGTTTAGGATTGACAATTCCGCTTGGAAGCTTTGCATATGAACTCTCGCCGGGCAAGCTGGATTTGTATGAAAAGACCCAAGCGCGCACCACAATATTGCGCTGGCAAAGCTGGCAGTTGGGCGTGGAGATCCCATATGTTCTAGCACTTGCCGTGCAGCTGCAGACAGGAGAGTCTCGCAAAGGTCTTAGAGCCTTCAGGTATGAAAATATGGAAGCATATTTTGAAGAAGCAGTTTCAATATTGCGGGCTACTGATTGAAAGCATTGAGTGTGACTGCTCTCCCACCATTAATCGGTGAACGGCAGGCTCTCCACCAGCATGTTCAACAGATAATTGACGGCGCAAACCACGGGATATCGAACCCTTACAAGCATGGCAAGCACCTACTTTAGAGATGAGCTTCTTTCAGAAGAGAGTTCAGCAATTCTTTTTGGGGAGATGTCTGAAAGAAAAGCATCACGAGATTTAACATAGCTGCTTTTGATAAAAGTGCCGGCTCGCCCAGTAAAATCGCTATAAGGGGAGCAATTAAGGCAGCAAGAAAATTGAAGAGATTGTTGCTGGTCTAAGTAACGCCACTAAGTTTATCTGGCTTTTAAGACAATTACGCATGCGCCGCGCGCACGTTGACTTCTAAGTAGGTGGTTCATGCGGCACTTGTTGAGGCTCGACACGTAAGTTTCTTAGCTTGAGAAGCAGGCTGAAGCTATTATCAAAGCAAAAACAATAAATAAGAATAACCAGTGAACCCTCGTCGCCTGACCTAGCACAATGCGCGTCGAGGCGAGATATTCACAAGGAATTTTCCACTGATTGGCTCGCTTATCTGACCAGAAATTCGAGGACGAATTTTGAGCCATAAAACCCGACCCCCAACAAAGCGAATCCGCAAAGTGTGCCGCGTATCGCTGTTACCCCGCGCCATCCGAGATGGTAGCGCCCCCAGAGCAAAACGGCGAATACGGTCCAGGCTAGGGCAGAAAAAAAGCTTTTGTGAATGACGCCATCACGGCCCCAGATGTCGTTGATGAACACAAATCCGGCAACAATACCAAGGGACAAAAGTAGTTGTCCTACCCAAAGCAATTCGAACAGAAAGACCTCCATGTCCTGAAGTGGAGGAAAGCGTTTCAGGAATCCGCCTACGTGTCCATGCTTCAATTGGTAGTTTTGGTAGGCAAGAAAACTCGCTTGAACCGCAGCGATTGTTATATAGCTATAGGCGAGGACTGAAATCAGCACATGACTCGCCATGCCGGCACTCAGGTCGATGGGTGGATAGTCGCTAGAAACCGTGAGCGACATTATGATGGTCAACACGGCAAGAGGGAACAGACCTAAGAAAAGATTATCCAAGGGCTTGCGCAAACTACTGGCCAGTACCAGCATCGAAATCGAAGCCGCGATGAGCGTGCTAATCTCAGCTATCCCGAAATGATACCCGGTGCTAGTGTAAATTACTCCAGATGCGCTGGCGACATGTGCGAGCGTTGCCAGTCCGCCAGACACAAAGATGGGGAGTCGATTCATAGCACCGAGACCACCGCTTCCACCGTTTGACAGCCGCGACAGCTGCAGTGCGAAACCGGTCGAATAAAAGGCGATGGCAAAAATGCCCGAAATGTAAGTAAGCTGCATGCGTAGCGTAGTTGGCTTAAGTTCGAAGATTCTCGCATATGTGCTTAATTGGTAGAAGCCCTTTTTCACGGCCGCAACGATTGAGGTTATAATCCGGAATCGGGAAAGTCTGGCTGCCACCGGATTTATCAAGAGCTGAGCAGGTGATCTTGTGTTTGATAATTTAACTGAGCATCTTAACGGGACTTTTCGGAAGCTGACAGGTAGAGCTACGCTGACGGAAAGCAATATCCAGGACGCCTTACGTGACGTTCGTCGTGCGTTGCTAGAAGCCGATGTCGCTTTGTCGGTCGTCAAAGTCTTTATCGAACGGGTCAGCGCGCGAGCCGTTGGGCAAGAGGTGTCGAAAAGCCTGACGCCGGGACAGGCTTTCATTAAACTCGTCCAGGCCGAAATGCAAACAGTCATGGGCTCAGCCAATGCAGAGTTAAATCTTAAGTCAGTGCCACCAGCCGTTGTACTGATAGCTGGCCTGCAGGGCGCGGGAAAGACCACCACAACCGCAAAGCTCGCTAGGCTGCTCAAGACTAAGTCGCGTAAAAAGGTCATGTTGGTGAGCGCAGATATTTACCGTCCGGCCGCAATTCAGCAGCTTCAGACTCTGGCGAGTAAAATCGAGGTGGAGGTTTTTGATTCCAAAATGAGTCAGGCGCCCATCACAATCGTTGATTCAGCGCTGCGCGAAGCGAGAAAGAAATTTATGGATGTTCTTCTGGTAGATACCGCCGGAAGACTGGCTATTGATCAGCAGATGATGGCTGAGATCTCATCGCTTCACCGGCATTTAAATCCAGTTGAGACCCTTTTTGTGGTGGATTCCATGACCGGCCAGGACGCTGCTAACACGGCTAAGGCATTCAATGACGCGCTGCCATTGACAGGCGTTGTCCTCACCAAGGCGGACGGTGACGCTAGAGGTGGCGCAGCGCTGTCGGTGCGGCAAATCACCGGCAAGCCAATAAAGTTCATTGGTACCGGTGAAAAGATTGACGGGCTTGAGCCCTTCTATCCGGACCGTATCGCCTCCCGTATTCTTGGTATGGGCGATGTGCTTTCGCTCATCGAAGAAGCAGAGCAGAAAGTTGACAAGCAGCAAGCGGAAAGACTTGTCCGCAAAGTCAAAAGAGGCAAGAGCTTTGATCTAGAGGACTTCAAGGGGCAGCTCAAGCAAATGCAAAACATGGGTGGCGTTGCGAGCATTCTGGATAAAATGCCTGGCATGGGCCCAATGTCACTGGGCGCTTCCAGTCAAATTGACGATTCTCAATTCCGCCGTATGGAGGCTATTATCAACTCGATGACGCTGCGCGAGCGTCGGAATCCAGATCTTTTGAATGGCTCGAGAAAGAGGCGTATTACGCAAGGTTCAGGAACTCAGATACAGGATCTGAACCGTTTGCTGAAGCAGCACAAGCAGATGCAAAAAATGATGAAGAAGATGAAGAGCGGCGGCATGGCCAACATGATGCGAGGTCTTGGGGGCTTGCAAGGCAAGATGGGGCCCGGAGAGCTACCCGGAACGCCACCAGGCGGAAAATTTCCTCGATTTTAAGCAAGGCGAGCAGCGGAAAAGCCCCGCACTGCGGTTGTTTCAGCGCTTCCAATACCTAATCATTTAGCATAGAATACCCGGCTTTTCACGCAGCTTGGTACGTCAGCTGCTAACCAACTGAAACGATTTATAAACTGTCGTTTGGGAATATAGTATGGTCACGATTCGACTGGCTCGAGGCGGCGCAAAGAAAAAGCCTTTCTACCACATCACGGTGAGTGACAATCGCCGCGCCCGTGATGGCCGTTTCATCGAGAGAATCGGATTCTTTAATCCGGTGGCGCGTGGTCAAGAGGAGCGGCTGCGACTCGACCTGAATAGGATGGCCTTTTGGCAATCCCAAGGTGCGCAAGTGAGTTGCAGAGTCTCGAGACTGGCTAAGGACGCAGCTGCCTTATCGGCCTAATCTCTCGGGGTGTCTGGCTGTCATGAGTAACTCCGAAACGGCCGGAAAGAAGGTGGTGCTGGGGAGGATCGGCAAAGCCCACGGAGTAAGAGGTTGGGTCAGGCTAGACTCATTCACAACGCCGGTAGACAGAATTCTTGAATATCCGGAGTTGCAGACTGAGTTGAACGGAAATTCGGGTACGTTACGGATTGACGCCAGTCGGCGGCAACCTAAGCGGCTGCTTGTCCACTTTGTCGGCTACGACAGTCCCGAGATTAGCAGGGCTCTGGCTGGCACTGAAGTCTGGATCAGCAGTTCAGAGTTGCCCAAGTTAGATCCCGGTTCGTATTACTGGCACGAGCTGGTTGGGTTGGAAGTCTCAAATCTAAAGGGCGAGATCTTTGGTACAGTAACGGGTTTGCTTGATACTGGGGCCAACGATGTGCTTTTGGTGCAACCCAGTGCGCGAAGCTGTGACGAGAGAGAACGATTGATTCCCTATCTGACGGGCCAGGTGGTGAAAAAGGTTTCGTTGAGCAATGCCAGCTTGATAGTCGACTGGGATATAGGCTATTTGAGCTGAGTACTATGCACGAAATATATGGTACGCCACTGGCAGGTGGCGGGAGCTTGCAAAATGCGAGTTGCAGTTGTCACTTTGTTGCCCGGGATGTTTTCAGCGCTGACGGAACACGGTGTCAGCGGCCGGGGTATCTCGGCCGGATTACTTGAGCTTTCGTTTTGTAATCCAAGGGATTTTTGCAGAGACAAGCATCGCAGCGTGGACGACAAGCCGTTTGGCGGCGGTCCCGGGATGCTGATGAAGACTGAACCACTGCTGGCTGCGATAAGTGCTGCGCGAGCTAAGCTTGGTGGGCAGGAAATACGCAAACCGCGGTGTATTTATCTCTCGCCTCAAGGACAGCGGATCAATCAGCAAAAGCTGACTGAACTGGCAACACTGGAGGCGATCACACTCGTATGCGGCCGCTATCAGGGCATAGACGCGCGGGTGATCGAAGCCGAAATTGATGAAGAGCTCTCGCTTGGAGACTTCGTGCTCAGCGGTGGAGAGATTGCGGCCATGGCCTTGTTGGACGCCCTGATCAGAATTAAGCCGGGTGCTCTAGGAGATGAGGGTTCAGCGGCGCAGGACAGTTTGACAGACGGGCTTTTGCACGCTCCGGAGTACACAAGGCCTCAGCTGCATGAAGGCAAAGCCGTGCCGCCGGTTTTACTTAGCGGCGATCATGCGGCTATCGCCCGCTGGCGTAAAAAGCAAGCATTAGGTGTGACTTGGCTAAAGCGTCCGGATTTGCTGGAACAGCTTGAGCTAAGCCGGGAACAGAAAGAGTTGTTGGAAGAATTCAAAAAAGAGTACTGGACAGACCGAGTGTAATCCAATATTTGATTTAGGTCAGGAGCCAAGCAAAATGAACAAAAACAAGATCATCGAAAAGATCGAGACCGAGCAAATGGGGAAAGAACTTCCCGAATTCGGCCCCGGTGATACGGTTGTAGTCCAGGTTAAGATCAAGGAGGGTGATCGCGAGCGACTGCAGGCCTTCGAAGGAGTCGTCATTGGCAAGCGCAACCGTGGCTTAAACTCATCCTTCACCGTCCGCAAAATCTCGCACGGTGTCGGCGTGGAGCGGACCTTCCAAAGCTTCAGCCCGTTGGTGGACAGCGTCACGCGAAAGCGCCGCGGTGATGTGCGTCAATCAAAACTGTACTATTTGCGTGAACTGACCGGGCGAGCGGCTCGAATCTCTGAAAAACTAGACAAAAAGATCGGTGAACAAGCCTAGCATGGCGAGCTTCGCCGGGCGGGGCATTGTTTAAACCGGCAAAAATGAGAAGGTTGCTTCGGTTGCCTTCTCATTTTTGGTTCGGTACCCGCGAAACCTTACACTATGGCCCTAGCTTGGTAAAATACAGGGAAGTAATCAGGAGGCCATGATACATTGATTCGGCCTGCCGACACCCTGAACGAGTTGCTCATCAAAGGCAACCTTGAACTGTCTCGATCGAAAGTGAGGATGCTATGCGTATTATAACCCCATCGGCCCGATTTTTATTAGGAGCGCTATTTAGTCTGACTATAGTCAGCCAGGCATCAGCACAGAGCGATCAGTCCCTGCGCGGTAAACTGAAGCAGGCAATTGAGGTGGCCTCTCAAAACCAGCTCAGGATCGTGTCTTTGAACCAAACTGCGTTGCCAAATATTTTTGAGGTCGAACTGAATACAGGAGAAGTTCTTTACAGCGACATTTCCGGTGATTATCTGTTCGCGGGTGACATGTATGCGACAAGCCCAGGTGGGCTGACCAACCTGTCAGCGAGTTCCCGACAGCAGCGCGCGTTAGACAAGATTGCTGCCATCCCCGAGGAAGAGATGATTGTTTTCAGGCCGGAAGATGTGAAGACCACTATTACTGTATTTACTGACGTTGACTGTACTTACTGTCGCGCCTTGCACGGTGACCTTGAGGACCTAATGGCTTACGGTATTGAAGTGCGCTATTTGGCTTACCCCCGCGGAGGACAGGCAGCCACATCGTACGACCAGATGATATCAGTTTGGTGCTCGGATGATCGTAAACATTCCTTGACCCTCGCCAAGAAGGGAGAAAAACTGCCAGCTGCCAGCTGCGAGACGCCGATTCTGGAGCACTATAAACTTGGCAATGAGCTCGGCATTAGTGGCACACCCGCACTGGTGTTTTCTGATGGCCGGTTAGTCCCTGGGTATATGGATAGTGAAAGACTGGCTGTCATGCTTGGTCTGATCTGATCCAACCATTATTAGAGAGGGCCACAACACCAACCTGAGCTATGGGTAATTGTCCCGCCGATTTCCCAGTTCACGGCGGATGAACACCCACCGTTCTTTAGTCAACGCCGCCGGAATTCCAGACCTGAACACTTTTTTAGGCTGTGATCTGGACAAGGAAATGAGCACTATCTTGAGTAACCAAAATAATAAGATACTAAGAGTCGGCATCTGCGGCCTTGGTACTGTTGGTGGCGGAACGCTGTTGCTACTGGAGCAGAATGCAGCCACGATAACGGCGCGAGCTGGCTGTCCAATTAGGGTAACCCATGTCGCAACGCGAACACCAAAACCGGACTTGTGTGCGCGTATTTCCGTGTTGGGCCAAGATCCGTTTGCGGTCACGTCAGATCCTGAGGTCGACGTGGTTGTAGAAACCATTGGTGGCTACGACGTGGCGTTTGAGGTAATCAAGCGAGCCTTGAAAAACGGCAAACACGTGGTTACAGCGAACAAAGCGCTGATTGCTGAAAGAGGCAACGAACTGTTCGCACTGGCAAACACCAATGAAGTCACGCTAGCTTTTGAAAGCGCGGTTGCTGGCGGCATTCCTATTATTAAGGCCTTGAGAGAGGGTCTGGCAGCCAACGAAATTGAATGGCTAGCGGGTATCATCAATGGAACCGGAAACTTTATTCTGTCCGAAATGTCAGCCGGACAGAGTGAGTTTTCGGAGACGCTCCAAAAGGCGCAGGATTTAGGTTATGCCGAAGCGGATCCGACGTTCGATGTTGAAGGCATCGATGCGGCTCATAAGCTGACAATCATGAGCTCCATCGCATTCGGGATACCGCTTCAGTTCGAAAAGGCGTACACCGAGGGCATAAGTGGCATCTCGCCGACAGACATCAGCTTTGCCGAAGAATTGGGTTACCGTATCAAGCATCTCGGTATCACCAGGAAAACAGATCGCGGAGTAGAAATGCGAGTACATCCCGCGCTTATTCCGCGCACTCGCCTGCTGGCAAATGTTGATGACGTGGGGAACGCGGTCATGGTACACGGGAATTTCGTTGGGTCAACGCTGTACAGTGGTCCTGGAGCTGGAGCCAGAGCAACAGCATCAGCGGTGGTCGCTGACCTGATAGACCTGGCCAGGGACAAAGTGGCTGACGTGAAGACTCCCATTCGCCCAGCACTGGGTTCTATTGAGGCGGATTCTTCTCTAGACGTATTGCCGATCGAGCAGATTGAGGTCGGATATTATTTAAAAATCCCAGTGTTGGACAAGCTTGGGGTGATGGCGAAGCTCTCTGCCGTTCTGCAAGGGAGAGGCATCAGCATCGAGGCTATTATCCAAAAAGAATCTACAACCTCTGAAACCGTGCCAATTGTCATTCTTACTCAAGTGGTAAGGGAGTACGAGCTCAATGCCGCGCTCGAAGCGCTCGCTAAACTCGATGAAGTCACCGGCCCGGTCACGCGTATTCGGGTTGAACCATTTGATGGAGAGGCGTAGCCTGACAATACAGTGAAATATATCAGTACACGTGGTGGTGGTGTTCCGCAATCATTTGCGGAGGTGTTGCTGACTGGTCTGGCGCCGGATGGGGGGCTGTACGTGCCCATGGAGTTGCCATCTTTCAATCAGGAGCAGATCGCTTCCTGGCGCGATCTTAGCTACGTTGACCTGGCTTTTGAAGTTATCTCGCCGTTTGTTGGAGATTCTCTGCTACCCGAAGAGCTGAGACGAATCATTATTAAAGGCTATTCGGGTTTCGATCATCCGGAGGTCGCGCCACTTACCGCGCTACGGGATAAAGAATTCCTGCTCGAGCTCTATCACGGTCCTACTCTCGCATTCAAAGACTTTGCGTTGCAGGTTCTCGGCCGGTTGCTGGACCATGTTTTAACGAAAAACGATCAACGGGTGGTGATCTTGGGAGCGACTTCAGGGGACACTGGTTCGGCTGCGTTGGAGGGATGTCGCCACTCTGATCGTGTTGACATATTTATACTTCATCCGCATCAGCGAGTGTCGGAAGTACAGCGCAGGCAGATGACAACCGTGTCGGGTGTTAATGTCTTCAACCTTGCGGTCGAGGGAAATTTTGATGACTGCCAGCGCATTGTCAAAGCCGCCTTTTCTGATCAATCGTTTCTGCCAGATGATCGTCAGCTTGTCGCAGTTAATTCGATAAACTGGGCGCGCATTCTCATGCAGATCGTCTACTACTTTGCGGCGGCGCTTAAACTGGGAGCCCCGGAACGGCAGATCTCTTTTTCAGTACCAACCGGAAATTTCGGAGATATTTATGCCGGCTACCTGGCCAAGCAGATTGGATTACCGGTAGACCAGTTGGTGGTAGCGACTAATCAAAATGACATACTGCATCGCTTCATCAGCAACAATGACTATACCAAGAACCAGTTGAGCAAGACCTATTCGCCCAGCATGGACATACTGGTTTCCAGCAATTTTGAGCGGTATCTGTTTGATTTATTTAGACGCGATCCTGTGCAGCTGACCGATTTCATGCTCAGCTTTGGCAAGGAACGTCTGGGGGTCAGTGAGTCGCAGTGGCAAGCCGTTAAAGAGATATTCGACAGTGCCAGCGTAAGTGATGAGACGACCTGCCGAGTCATCAGCGAGACCGCGGCGGAACTGGGTAAGCTGCTGGACCCACACACAGCGATTGGCGTGGAAGCCGGACGTTTGACTTGGCGAAATCCTCAGGTGCCCATGGTTACTCTGGCGACAGCACATCCTGCAAAATTCAGTGAGGCAATTACGCATGCCGGACTGGATACGCCGGAACTGCCTGCTCATCTTGCCGATTTATTCGAACGTGAAGAGCGATATTCGGTGATAGCCAATGATCTTGACGAAGTCTCCGCCTATATCACGGCAATGCTCCGCCAAAAACCTTAAATCCGATCATGATTCGTTTACAGCGGCGCAGCCCCGATGAAGGCTTAAGACTTCCGTTAGCGATGCATCCCCTGCTGCAGCAGGTCTACCGGCAGCGCGGCCTTGCCGATGAGCAGGAATTAGATTTATCGCTGACGAACTTAATTTCCCCCACCGAAATGCTCGGGATGTCTGCAGCCGTTGACTTACTGCTTGAAGCACTAGATCAGCAGCGTCGCGTCCTCATCTTGTCTGACTTCGATGCAGACGGAGCGACTAGCTGCGCACTCGCAATGTGTGCCTTGCGGGAATTGGGTTTTCGTGATGTTGATTACATCGTTCCAAACCGATTCGATTTCGGGTATGGCCTGACGCCTAAAATTGTTAATGAGCTTGCTAAGAAAAAAGAGCCGGAGTTAATTATCACGGTAGACAATGGAATTTCCAGTGTTGCCGGAGTGAAGGCGGCCAAACAGATCGGGAGTCAGGTTCTGGTAACCGATCATCACCTTGCCCCGAAGAAACTTCCGGAGGCCGATGCTATCGTGAACCCCAACCAGCAAGGCTGCTCCTTCAAAAGCAAAGCCATCGCAGGCGTGGGCGTGATCTTTTATGTAATGCTAGCGCTTCGCGGCAGGCTTCGAGAACTGGGGAAGTTTGGAAGCGACCAGCGTGAACCTAACATGGCTGAGATGCTTGATCTGGTGGCTTTGGGTACGATCGCTGACGCCGTGCCGCTCGATCACAACAACAGAATTCTGGTGGCAGAGGGCCTTCGAAGGATCAGAGCAGGAAAGGCAAGACTTGGCATTCAGGCGCTTCTGCAAGTGTCTGGTAAGAACCCCACAACACTCACGGTCTCAGATCTGGCTTTTGGT
>MDTD01009281.1_pt1 | contig 17677 bp, 34 predicted proteins | sample 811221 | NCBI WGS metagenome assembly MDTD01 (sample SAMN05326646, study PRJNA326480) | marine metagenome | isolation source: seawater | place: Pacific Ocean: South West | collected 2011 | reverse complement strand
TGATGTGCCAAGCATAGATTTAAATGGATTTCCCGTTTTCAGTTTCGAAGCTTCTTCTACAAACCGTTTGCAAAATTCATTATAAACAGTTCTTTGCACGATCATTCTTCCAGAAGAAACACACCTTTGTCCCGATAATTTAAATGCACTTGCTACCGCAGCTTCAATAGCCAAATCCATTTCTACATCATCAAAAACGATACAGGCAGATTTACTACCTAACTCGCAAGAGGTTGTTTTGTGCCAACTCTCCGCCGCCGCTTGCCGGATAAGTTTTCCAACTTCTGCGCTACCAGTAAAACACACATGATCAACGTTTTCGCGAACCAGACAGTCGCCAGTATCGCCGTTGCCATGAACCAAGTTAATAACACCGCGAGGTATCCCAGCATCTTCATAAATCTCAACAGCAGCCTGAGTAGACATGGGAGCATCTTCACTCGGCTTTATTACAATAGTATTTCCCTCTACCAAGGCAGGAGCCGCATTCCAAAACATTCCAATAGCTAGTGGAAAGTTGAAAGGAGTAACAATGGCGATTACTCCTTTAGGCTTCCTAAGCATATACGCATCTTTGTCGGCAATCTCTGAAGAGACAGCCTCGCCATGACTATAACGACCAGAACCAAAAGCAAACTGAGCCATGTGCAGTGCTTCATTAACCTCTGCAACGCTTTCATTGTAGTTTTTTCCAGTCTCTAAAGAAATAATAGTAGCTAATTTATCTTTTCTTTCTTCAATTAACTGCGCGACTCGGTTCATGTAATCCGAGCGAACAAATCTACTCACTTTTTTCCATTTATTGAAAGCTCGCCGAGCCGTTGAAACCGCCTTAGAAACCTCGGCCTTCCCGCTCAACGGGAAAGCACCTTGAGCTTTGCCAGTGGCAGGGTTGATTTTAGTATACATTTCGGAAGTCGCCTTCCATTCGCCGTCAATATAGTTTCTTCCTTCGAAATCTCTCATTTCTTTTTCCTCGTGCTTTCCATCAATCCTTTAACATTTTTCTCGCAAAAACCATCACCAGTTCTATTTATAAGCTCGTACATTACGCCAGTTAATTTTGACGGCTTAGTAAAAACTTGCACAAGTCCGGGGCATTTCAAGGGTTTATCGGAATAAAATTCAGCAAACCCCATTTCTTGCCACTCTTTCATTTTAGCTTCGACATCCTCGACTTGATAAGCTATATGATGTACTCCAGCACCATTTTCTTCGACCCAATCGCCAACAATTGAACCTTTCGGGCCATCACTAACAAAAATCTCAGGGGGAGCATGATAATTATGAAATTCTAGCTCGGTTTTTTTAGTTTTTTCGTTGTCCGTGTCCGCTAGAAGCACTTCCCACTCTGAAATTTGAGAATGACGCTCTTCTGGCGGAAGCATTGCTAGGCAGTCGGCTTTTGAACCGTCGTCAAATTCTATTTGAAATTTAGTGCCGATTGAATAACCGAGGCATTTTTCAAAAAAATGAGCAGTTTCATAGCGATCATGAACTCTGTAGGCTATGTGGTCTAATCTCATTTATTTATATTATTCAATAATCAACAGATAATCAAATTATTTTAAAAACTTTATTGTTTTTGTGTAAATATATATGGATGAATTTAATTATTTCGTCAAGTCTTACTTCTGATCCTCCTTCTGAGGGGTTATATTTCAGGCATCTCACTATGATGGCTCGCCAAGAGTTAAAATATGAGGCTGTCTGCATAGAAGCAAGTAAATTTGATACAGATTATTTCTATCCATATCTAAAACGCAAAGGTTGGTTGGACTATGTTGATGAATTTATTCTACCGGAATGGCAAGAGTCAGGCATAAGAATAGATACGGAATTAAACGCCCCGCTAACAATAAAAACTAAATATATTAGGTGCGAAAATACCTTAAACCTTTTAGGCCAACTAAAACAAATGAGGACAATAGATGAAACGATTAAGCGAATCTGATAGAGAATGGTTCTTGAGATTCCTGCAAGACCAAATACAAGAAGAAACAACTAACGTATGGAGATATAAAACAAAAGAACAGTACGAAAGAGTCGGTAAGCTAAAAAAAATTTACAATATCCTAAGCCGCAAAGAAAACTAAAAAAATTTAGGCCCGCCAGTTAAAAGCTTTTCTATCTTCCATGTCAAATGGACAATAAATCCTAATATCAACCTAATTAAGCCAAGAGGCAAACGAATTAAACCGCGCCAAAACTTAAAAAGCGGCCACCACCAAGATTTTTCCCGTGCTTTTCTATCTTCTTCTTTCTTTTTGAATTGTTCGGCGATTTCTTTTCTGTAAGAGTTGTCCATTGATCTAAAAGCATAGACTTCTATTTCTCTTAGCTCTCCTTTCCACGCCAAAGCCTTGTATTCTAACCAATAATCTTTATCATCGGCAACAAAATCCATGTAAAAACGAATTTCTCCAGAGTAATCTACTTTTTCTATTCCTTCAAATTTCTCTTCAACATATTGTTTTTCTTCGTTGTATTTTCTTTTGATTATGTCTTTGTATATTTGCCCGTCATCTTCGATTGTATATTTATCGAGAAGGCAATCTTCAAAACTCTTGGTTTGCCAATCAACTTTAAAAAAATCTATATCGTCTCCTAACTTGGATTTTATTTCATCCGTAATAGGTAGTTGATATTCGCATTTTATTATGTCAAACATTACAATTATTCTTCTATTAATTGTTTTAAAGCTTTTAAATGAAAAACCATCCAACTTTCACCTATGGCTTGAGAAGCCTTGTGATGCTGGATGGCTTGAAGTTTGTGCAATTTATCTTCTTGTTCGGCGTGATCGATTATTTGATCTAAAAAATCAATAACCTTTTCTTTATTTTTTATTTCGTCTGATCGCATAAATAATACGGAGCATACTCTAATGTAATAGTAGAAAATACTTCGTCAGATAATTTATCCATTATTTCGTCCCTTGTAAAGCCTTCATCTAACGCCCACTTCCATTTGTAAACGTTCATAGAATAAGAGACTATTACTTCATCGCCATTTATTTCAACAAGGCCAATTATTACTGCTTTTTTTGTTTCTTCATTTGTAATGATATAAGATTCATCATCTTCTGTTGTATCAACAGATAATTTATAACCAAATTTTCGCGCTACTGCACGACACTTTGTTATTTGTTTTTGAAGTCTCGAATCGCGTTTCATATATATTATTACACGAAAACATGAGACTCCAGATATTAAATTGGTGGAGGCGAGGGGAGTCGAACCCCTGTCTTTAGAACCCTCGGTTCCAAACTTCTACAAGCTTAGTCGGTGTTAAACACTCGCTTGGCATGTCACCGACAAACGGCCTACACGAGTTTTGAGCAACCTTTTATTCTAGTGCTGCTCGGCCCTAGTTTTTTTCTCGCTATCGTCGCCCTGTCTCACTAGCGAGAATCCTGAGCAGGACGGGGCAGAACTATGCTGCCATCGCGGCTTCTTGATAGCCAAACTGAGCGAGGATCGCATCAGCTTCAGCTACCGAAGGAGCCATATCAACTGCATTGTTAGCATTTGATTACATGATAGATTTTTAAGAGGCCAACTATCATCCTCTGCTTGCTATTTGGCGTCAGAATCTAAATCGAATCCAGAACGCCCCCAAAATTTTTACCCCTTGGGTCAAGGCGGGGCGGCCTTGCTGAGTTTCATATATTGCACCTTTCGGCGTGGCACTCAGAGACCAGCGTGAGGCAGGTACACGCCTACGGGTTTTACACTTAATTTATATATTCTTTCAAATGTCTAAAAGCATGTTGAGCTTTTTTTCGAGCATAAAATAATCTCGACATAATCGTTCCAATCGGAACTTTTTGCGCCAATGCCATCTCTTCGTAAGTTAATCCATCCGCAAACATTAGTAAACATTGCCTGTGTTCAATGCTTAATTTACTAAGGGCTTCTTCTACAAAAACTTTTAAATGTTTTAAATCTTCTTCTCTTTGATTTTGTTCAGCGGGTGTTTTTTGTTTTACTTGAGCCTCTTCAAATACTGCGCTCGCATTGATAGTTTTAAATATATCTTGTTGTAAATCGGCGGGGTAAATTTTTACATTATTTGTAATAAAATCAATGTTTCCAAATTTCATAAACTGAGGCCATCTTGATGAGCCGTTTGTCAGTTCTCCCTCTAAAGAAATCTCTGCTTTCGACGACTTCCAGCGAGAGTGATCATAAACAGTATTTCTGATTATCTTGTAAATCCAAGTTCTAAAAGCGCAATCATTTCTAAAGTTAGCAAGATACTTCCAGCTTTTAATTAAAGACTTTTGAAAGACATCTTTAGCTTCGTCGCGAGTGTCCGCGAATTTACAAGCAACCGCCATCATATATTCTGAATTTCTTTCAATTAACTCATTGAAAGCCAAATCGTCTTGTTTAGCCGCTAAACTGCAAAGTTCTTTATCTTCTAAATTTTTATAGTCTTTCATTTGCCCTCTACGACCTCAAATTCACCCCCATTCTGCTTGAGTAATTTAGCGTAATCTTTTGCTTTTTTCCAGCCTTCTTTCGAAAAATCGAAGGCTCCATAAACGTGTTTCTGCCCCTTGGAAACAACAACGTAATATTTTTTCTTTTGAGGCATGTTAAAATATTTTATTTTTGTTTCGTGAATTGCGCTCGCCATTGAAGGCTTCTTCTACTAAAAATTTATTTAATTCTGTTTCTAACTTTGCCAATTCTACTTTGTACATTTCGCTGGCTAAAAGAATTTTTCTAATTTCTTTATCGATGTTTTGTACTTCCTGAGAATCGGGGTCGTATAATTCGGCGGTTTCGCGTTGTTCAATTAGAATATTTAATTTTTCTTCCCACTGAACAATTTTTTTGTCGATATTGAGAACTTTTGCTTCCAGCAGTTTTTTGGTTTCTGTACCATTCATTGTACAGTAACTATAGCACATTTTTGCAAACAATGCAAGATATTTTTGCTATTAAACGGCTTTTACAATTTCAATTTTCGGGCGAGAATTTGAAAAAAGAAAACCTTCGGTTCTCAAATAGTTAACTATATTTAAGATTTCCTGTATGCAAATATCATCGTATCTGTCAAGGACGATAATTCGTTCGAGTCCAACACTGTAGGTGCAAACTTTTACTTCAATGCCATTGACAGTTACTTCAAAAGACTCATAACTATCATTCACACATAATATTACATTTTAAGTAATAACTTTTTCAATAAATATTTGGCCATAAAAAAAATAAACGCAGCGGCACAAATTAAGTGTACCGCCGCGCTGAATATCTGAGTTTCCCTAGTCGCACCTTTCAGCATGGCACTCAGTCACCAGCGTGAGGCAGGTACGAGCCTCTTCGACGCCTCCACCTTTCTTGGCATCTAAAAATATTTTTCTGATAAAATTTTAAAAGTATCTACGGGTGAATTTACTCTATGGGCCACTCCATTCTCTCTGTTTACGTCAATCATTATATCATAATCATTTCCGTCTTTATCAAACTTATCCCCGAAGTAGACTATCTTCCCACCGACATTTTCGCGCACCCATTTGCTGGCTTGGGATTTATTGCTTCCAAGCCTTTGGATATCCATGCTGATTTGCCCGCCAATTTTGGCTTCTAATTCTGGAAATTCTTTTTCTATTTTTTTTGCTATCTTGATGCGTTCTTTATTCTTTTTATCCCACGCGAAATATTCTTCTCTTTCTTTTTGGGACGCGCTTCGGCCAAGCGTGGAAAAATTAATCATTCCTGTTCTGGTTTCTACAAAGTCTTTTTTCTTGTTCGGACATTTAGATTCTTGCTTAAAATCTAATAATAAATTTTGTAATCTAATCGGCGGTTTAAATTCATTTTGATAAATTACTTTTTGTCCAACTCTTAATTCGTTTGCCATGCAGGTAAAAACACCATTGCATCTGTTTAAAACGCTGAACGGTAATTGTTTGGCGATTTTTCCATAATCGCTGCCCGCCACTAAATAAACGTTTTTATTTTGCATCCAATTAAGAAATGTATAAACGTGTTGGCCCTCCATTTTCTGCATTGGATAAGTCAAGGTTCCGTCGATATCAAATAAGTAATTCATTTTTTAAGGTCACTCACATGTGTTAATTCACCCCCCCAAGGTATATCTTTCTTTGTTAATTCTAAAGCATCATCTAATTCCACGTATCTCAAAAAATCATTTATTGGCGAATCTTTTGTGCAAGATATTAATTCTACGTCATATTTTTTTCCGGTTTCATTGAACCATTTTAACCATTTTACTATGTGATAATAACAATTCGCGTTCCATTTTTTGTTCTCTTTAGATAATACTTGTCCGTGGTGGTAATCTCCATTTTTGTTACTTAAATCACAACCAACTAAATATATTTTCTTCGCACCCATCCAGTACAGAACATGTAGAGCCAAAGCCATCGTGTTTTTCTTCCATATAAAATTAACGTCTTGATTTTTTGCGGAAAACAAATCTTCTTGATTCGGAAACTTTTTTGCGTCGGCATAAAAAAGATTATAATTTTTACTAATTTCACGACCTTCGCATAATCTATTTTGATACCCACCGCGCATTATTTTTATAAACGGCTCCCAAAAAACCTGCCTAGAATAACACTCTGGGTCATCCATCGCGAACCAAATATCTGGCTTTATATATGGATAAACGTTGTTAACGCCAGCTACCAATACCCCCGACTGCTTTATTTTGTGTGGGTCTACGGATTTTAATGAAGGACCGCCACCGCAAAAGAAAACGTCTTGATTCAAACAGTCGTACATCAGAGGAACTGTTTTCCAGCCAGAGTCAGTATTTTTCCAAATTGGCATATTTAAATGGTGCGGGATGACGGAATCGAACCGACAACTAGAGTTTGGAAGACTCCTATTTTACCATTAAACTAATCCCGCATGGAGGCTCTGAGCGGATTCAAACCGCTGACCGCTGGGTTACAAAACCAGTGCTCTATCACTGAGCTACAGAGCCACGGTTTAAAAATCACTTAATTTGCTAAACTTGCATTCCCTTATTCTTGTTGGATAAACTGTCACTTTAGTATTGTGCTGTTCTACGTATTTTTCGGCATCTGCCTTCTTCTTGAAGTATGCTATGTGCTTCCAGTGTAGATTATTTAACTGTTCCTGAACTTCGTAAAATTTCATTTTATTTCCAAATGTTAACTCGTGAATGATCTTTTTTCCAATTTACAAAAGTCATGCCTGTTATGCCTTTAGGGTCTATATATTTTACTCTAAGCATCTCTGTACCCCAAGTCAAAAATTCTGTCAAAAGTGATTTATCGTATTTTTTATTATCTTCCAAGTCTAATTTTTGAATCTCTATCAGAACATCCGTAAAGTTATTGAAACATCGGTAATAATCTACATCAGGGTTGCAAATATTGGCCTCAAATACGTCGGTTAGCTCTTGAACGGTATCATTCATATTACGAAGTGACTCCAATCTTTGTGTTGTAGGTTTGTTAGTTCATCAGAAAATGATCTTTTTTGCGGTTTTCTGGGTTTATTCAAAAGTTCTAAACCAGCTTCGTCCGGCGTTTTGTTTCCTTTTATAGTATTTAATTTTTTCTCGCACAGAACCAAGTTATCCCAAGTATCCTTACCTCCACGAGATTTGGGAACGATGTGATCAATTGAACCATCTTTAAAAGAAAGTTTTTTGCCCGTGTATTGGCAAATATTATTATCTCTTTTTCTAATGTTCTCTGCGCTTAGTTTCGGAGACTTGTAAATAATCTTATTAAAATTAGTAGCAACTAAAATTGTAGGAATTTTTATCTTTAGGTTTGGTGATGTAATATAGTAGTCTTCTTTTGATATATCTAATTCAATCCACCGATCCCAATCCATTGGCATTATTTCGGTAACGTTGCCTTCTGAATCGTAGTTTATATTTATGGCTTTGAAATTTCCTGAAAATAAATCTGAAACGGCCTCCTTGACGCTTTTAACAGAAATAGGTTGCCACGATGAATTTAGAACAAGGCAAATATTCTTGCTTAAATTAATCATTTAAAACCTATTTACTTAGTTTCTTTGGTTTGGTCAATAGTATTGACGATATCTTCTATTTGATCGCCGCGAATCCCTAAATTTTTCATCACTTGCAAAAACGCGGTTTTGTATTTATTTAAATATTCAACGGCGTTTCTACTTTTGTTTAATTCTTGATATCCGAAGTAATTTAGAGAAAGGCTAAAAGCCAAGCAAGAAACTAATAAAAATCTCACCGTTTTCTCCATAATCTCATATATATATTACACTATTTATATTAAGGTGTAAATAAAAAAGTGGAAGACCAGTATAAAATAATAGTATTGGGATATACAATAGAAATTTTCAACTCTGACCACTGGGCTTCGAGTGAAATTAGAATTTATGATTTTTTACAGCTAATGACGGAAGCGGAAAAAGAAAGTATCGTAGAGTACGTATTTAATGAAGGTTTTATAGAAGACAGAAGAATAGAAGTAAAAATAATAAAATATTAATCTTCTGATTCAACGCTAGTAGTAAAAACTCCTGTTGGGTAAGGATTACCATTTTCCATGATCACGGTTTGAACTTGATGATCTGACGGGTTTGACGGAGTAGGAGGCGCGGCATTCTCTTCTGGCATAATGTTATTTTTCTTTTTTGTACTCCACTTCCAAAGTTTCACCTTTAGATAGTTGAGTTTGGCAAACCGCATATCTTTGCTTGTTGTCTGGAAATTCAGAAATAACTTTATCATCGCTCATGCATCGCGATAAAAAGTCTTTTTTCTTTTCTTTTAGTTTTCTACTAGGTAGTGGCATTGTCGTCCTTGCTGGGGCATTCGCAATCGCAATCGGCTGCGGGGCATTTGTCGGTTGAACAGCATTGCTCTCCACAAGCGCAATCGCAACAACCGGAATTATTGCCACTGCAACCAATTACGAATATGGATGCGGACGCCAACATTAATAAAAAATATTTTTTCATAATTTTATTTACTCATTAAATCTTTATCTGCGTCTCTGTAGGATTGTTTTACTTTGCCGCCGCGAACCATTTTCAAAAACATATTAACCCTCGCCATTGCCCAAGAATGTCTGCTTTGGCCCGGTCTGTGGCTAACTGAAAAAGCCCCCGCTCCACGACGATAAACTTTTTTGAGTTGGGTCAACGTAACTTTTCTTTTGTGTTTTTCGTTGTGCTCTTTGACTTTGTTTTTAAGACTCGTGATCGTCTTTTCTGAGAAGGTGATTTTACCGCCTTTTTTACCAGCACTTCCGGGTTTATTTTTCTTGGAGCCGCGCCGACGTTCACTTGGTTTAGAAGGTGTTTGCGCTCCAGATTTAGGTCCGGGTCTTTTTTTTGCTTCAATAAGTTCTTCGGCACTCATGACAGAGGCGAACTCTTCAAATGACATTTCGTAATCGTTTTGCATTTTTATAAAGTGTAAAGGCCAGTAAAAGTTGTTGGTCTAAAGCCAGCGTCCAAAGTATCTTTGTTAGTTGGCGTTAAACCAAATGTATCTAGTTTTCTGTAATATTCTCTACCCAAGTGATCTCTGAGTTGAACTTGGTCAACAGCATTACCAGAATTTAGCAGCCCTGTTATTTGACTTTGGTAGGAGTTGTCTCCTGCTCCGGTAGCCATAAAATCACCAGAAGAGCTACTCGCGTGAATAGCGCTTCTTAGAAAGTTTGAGTTTGTAAATCCTGTTAATGGAGCCATTTTATATTGTCTTCTTTTCTACAATTTCTTTGTGACGCTTCATGAAAGCTTCATGGTTCGGGCCAGCCATATACAGGGTCTCTCCGTCTTCTGTCTTGTGAGTATGTATGCCTTCTAAGCCGAGCTTTTTAGCATCCTTCATAGCCTCTTCTTTAGTTTTAAAGTAGTGGTCATTTACATCTGGAGAGGCTTTGGAGTATTTTTTCTTTTTCTTTTTCTTTTTTGAATCTTTGTCGTAGTGGTGGGCCGACATCTCTTTAATCTTCTTCATTAACACTTCATGACTTGGACCGGGCATAAATATAGTTTTACCATCATCGGTCTCGTGAGTGTGAATTTTATCTAATCCCATTTCTTTCGCTTTTTTCATAGCTTCGCCGGGATTATTAAAAACATATTTAGACATATCACTACCCGCTTTCAAACCGTAATCCGAATAGTGTTTAGCCTCCTTCATGTAGTAGCCAGTTTTTTTCATGTAGTAGCCGTAATTCTTTTTGTAACTACGCATTCCGTACTTTTTATACATACCGCCACTCATGTCCATCATTTTTTGTGGCTCTTGAATTTCACTGTACATCATGTAATCATAGGCGGCTTCAATGTGATGGGTTGCAACAGAAATTTTATCTTGAACCCAAGAATCAATATCCGTGTGAGGGTCGATAGACTTCATCATTTCGGCCAAATCTCCAGCCTGTTTTGAAATCTTCATTAATTGAACCGCCAACATCTTTGGCTCGTGATCGCGGCCTTTTTCCGCCTCCGTTTGCTCTTCATGCTCGCAACCGCAGTCAGCTTCAGCTTCTTCTGTAATCTCCTCTTCCACAAAAGCCAAGGCCGGATAGGCGTCAATTAACTCATCAATATCGGCAAAAGTTTGTCCATCCCAATCATTCTCAGAGCTTTTAAGGTAGTCCGTTACCGACTTGTTGGACTCCCAAAATTTACAAGACCAGTAGCGGGCTTTTGTTTTAGGGCCGGGATTATCGCAATTATGGCGAGCGCGGAAATTTTTTCGACGCTCTGGGTCGTCTCTTTTGATCTCCATATTTGGATCACCAAAATTTACTTTTACGATATTTCCCTTTTCGTTTTTTACGTACACCGAAAATTTCTTCGGACCGTTTGGGGTACGAAATGGCTTGTTGAGAGTTTTTTTCTCTTTTTCTGCTATGATTTGAGGAGTGAAGTCGAGTTCCATTTTTAAAAATCCTTAATATATTATTTGTCGCACTTACAATTTTTACATTTTTTGTGACAATTGCAATCACATTTTTTGGGGTCACACATCAAAAGCCCGCAACACCAAAGTTTTTTCCATAAATTTTTTATACATTTTCCCCATTTTCCGTGACCATCTAGGTTTATGCGTTTTCCGTACATGTCTAGTATTACACAAAAAAGCCCGCAATTGCTAAAACAACTACGGGCAAAAGTGTTATTTTATTTATATTTATTCTGTGGCTTCTTCTGTATTTGAGGCAACTTGCTCTACCGTTTCGGTTTCAACCTCTCCTTGTCGTGGTAAATCCGCAATTGTCTTAATTGCGTATCCGGTAAGAATGAAGTTAAAAGCAAGTAGCATCAAAGCGATTCTTGCATAATTAGTATTAATAGTAATTGTTTTTTCCATTTTTTTAGTATTGTTGTTATTTTTTTAAAAAACGGCTAAAGCCGCGATCAATGAGACTAGCTAATTAATTTTTAATTCAATCGTTTTGTGTTTTTCTTTTTTATCGAATGATATCGTCAAAAGACCATCTTCGTATTTAGCTTTTCCTGTTGAAGAGTCAGCTTGTTTTGGAATATATGCCCACGATCTATATTTGTGGCCATCTTGCTCCGCCCAAACATCAATCAAATTTTCATTTATTTTAATGTTTATATTATCTTTTTTGATTCCAGCCATGTTTACTTTGTAAGAGTAACCATCCTCAGTTTCTTTTAAGTAACGATCTTTTCCGTCAGCAAAGTTAAAGCCATCGAGTTGATGCATTACATCCCAAAGTGAATTAGTAAGTAGTCTATTCATGATACCTTTGTACAGCATCGGTTATGCCAACAAAAAACCCCCGAAAAACGGAGGTTTAGGTTGTCTGTGTGACTCGCTGACTCTTTTACTAGTCAACTGCCACCGAGACAGTTTGCCTCTTTGTCTCAAGGTGAGGCACGACCTTACTGAGTTTCGGGGTACGCACCTTTCAGCATGGCACTCAGAGACCAGCGTGAGGCAGATGCGAGCCTCAAATTATTCTTCAATAAATATATAATTAGCCTTCCAACAACGCCAATGAAGGTGAGTTTTTTGCCGAGGTTTATAGAAGCTTAATTCAATCCAACCAATCTTTTTGTTGCGAATTTTATAGTTTCTGTTATACAAAGGAACCAAGCCCGACAATAAATACTCGTCCGTTTTATCGCTTTCTTTTACAGCCCAAAATCTTGTTCCGAATTGGTTTAGCTGATTTTCTTGAAACCGAAGATTGAAAGTATCCAGAATAGCCTCTGGAGATAATTCTTGGAAAGCTTTGATTTTAAGTTTATTTTCTCCATTGTCGCTTGCGGATAATGAAGCTGCGATTAGTAAGGTTGCTACGATCAATTTCATAAATTAACTATAGCATGTTTTTTAAGAAATGTCAATCGCTTTTTTTCTTTTTCTTGTTGCCCCAATTTATTTGTTCGTAATTATCTTTATATTTTTTAGAAAAACAGTTCCTTGGAGAACTACCTTTCCCCGCTCCAGTTTTCGCCTGTTTATTTTTTTTAGGCATTTTCTAGCGATCTGATGTCGAACATTGAGACTTCGAACTTTTGAGAATCTTTGGTTTGAACCAAGAAATTCTCTTCGTCAATTACTTCAACAATTTTGGCTGGGCCTTCGTACTCTTCAGATACAACTAGAATACGCTTGCCGATCATTCTTTTATTGAACTCAATAATTTTGGTGTTCATTATAATTTAATTTCTTGTTCTGAAAAATTTGGAATATTAATTATTAATTCATCTATCTCCATACACTCTTTGAAAGCTGATAAAATAGGTTCATGAGACTTTAGTATAGAAATAATATGAAAAAAAATTCTATGAAGATTTTTAAATTTTGCGTTTTTCTTGCAGCTACAGCCTTTTCCTAGATTATCGTGAGCCATAATGAAGTCGCGAGTCGCAGGAAATTCTTTTTGTAGCGTTTCATTACTTTTAAACCAATCCGCTAATTCTTTCGGGGAGTTTATAGTTTTACTATTCATCGCTCATTGACATTATTTTTTTGAAGGAAAAATACATCATCAAAGTAACATAAAAAGAAATAAAGAAAACTAAATAATTCTCATAATAAACCGCCGCCGCTAAAGATAGCCAAGTTGTTAGGCAAATCGGGCAACAAATCAATTTAATTAAAAAATTGCCTCCGTATCTCATTTCCAAGAAGTCTACAAATTTTATACCTATCTCTTCTTGAGTTTTGTACTCGCAAAATTTCAAACCAAATAATCTACCGTATTCTACAATCGCATTGGTTTCATTCCATACAACAAGAGCAAATACAAAGATAAGACTACAAGTAAAAGAGTCTACTAACAAAGGTAAAATCATAATTTTATTAATTCTATATTATAAAACTTAAAAATATCTAAAGCTTTTGTGTCTCTTTTGTAAACTTCGGAATAAACAACTCGTGGTATTTTGTAGGCCGCTATCATCGCCGCGCAGTAAGAACAAGGTAAAAGTGTTACGGCTAAAGTCTTACATTCTCCAGATTTAAACAAAGATAAACAGTTCACTTCTGCGTGAATCATGTACGGGCGGCGAGCATCCCTATCTTTCCAAAACTCAACATCAACATCCGCTCCAGCCATTAGACCGTTATAGCCCAAGCTTAGAACCCTGTTATCTTCCCCCAAAGCACAAGCCCCTACCTTGTGATAGGGGTCTTCGCTTCGCCTTGAAGCCGCTTTGGCTAGATCAAGGGCGTATTGATCCCATGAAACTCTAAGAGACATCAACTCTTTTGTATACTGATTTAGGACGCCCCGTGCGTGGCTTGATTGTGCCGACTTTGGCTAATTCTCCTCTGGATACCGCCTTATTGATTTTCGAATGAATTGAAACTCTGGACAATTTATTCTCCAAGGAGTTATAAATCTGCTCTGCTGTGAACTCTGCCTGTGGCCAAGGAAATTCAAAACTAGGTCTTCCTCTGCGCTTTTTCCGCGCCCCGCTTTCATTTTCTGTTTCGTTAGTCATCAGTATATGATAGCATGTTTTTTAAAATAAGTCAACTTTTTTTTGATCAATAGTGCTTTTTTCTTTAGTATTTTATATATGACGGTTTTAGATGCATCCAATTCTCTTGTTGAGTGGTTTTTGAAAAACGATTCTTTCTGTATCGAAGAGGATTTTAATAAAATTGTTTTAATATCAGAGAATAAGGAAAGAGAAACCGCTGCGGTCCGCGCTGGCCTCGACAAACTCATACAATTAAAATTAATTACCCGCTACGAGATACACGAAAAAGAATACTGGGTTTTATCTAAGCCAATAGAACAATACGAACAAGAAGTAGAAATAAACGCCGCTCTTGCGAAAGATATAGCCGATGTAATCAACGAATTTTGCGACGAAATCGAAGATCAGCTTGACAGATGTGATTCCACAGACCTATCTCCAAAAGATATTAAAAATATACTTCTTCTTTGCAGACACTACAAAGTTCAAAGTCTGCTAGACAAAAACGTTGACTGATAACCAAAAATGTGTTATGGTCATGCGTATTATAAAAAGGAAGCCCTTTTACGCTCACTGAGAGAAATCAGAGGAGTTTTCCCTGCGGCAATCGAATGCAGTAGACTGGACAATTGGCTGTTGTCCCGCCAATGGGTGAATAAGCTGGTCGTGTTCGCACACGATCAAAAAACATTTGGTTAATTACCAAAGCGTGACCCCAGCGTAAGCAGATGCTAGGTGAACCAACGTAAGTAGAGTTTTTTGTGGAACGGTTTCTCTCGCCTTGAATTGGGTAGTTGGTTTTGGATTTTATCCAATTGCGGTGTGGTGGAATGTCTCATCCATGTCAAAAACACAGAGCTACGAAGAAAAGTCGCACAGCAGCAACCCCCCAGCGATGGGGGTGTTGTGTCTTTTCTAAAGAAAAAGTATACACAACTTAAAATTCGTCTTGATTTTTAAACAAAAACTTAATAATATAAAAAAATGATTATTGGTCTTTCGGGTGTCGCAGGTTCAGGAAAGGATACGTTCTTCTCTATTTTTCAAGAACTTATTAAATCGCGAAGCGTCAAGAGGGTAGCGTTAGCGGACCTCTTGAAAAAAGAAGCGAGTGCTTGGACTCTGCCTAATTACGGCATTGACGCTTTGAACTGCTCTCGCGAAGAAAAAGAAATTATTCGTGATTTTCTCGTTTTTCATGCTACGCAAAAAAGGCACGAGACCCAAGGTAGGCACTGGATTGAGTTAGTATCAGAAGAATTACAGAAATACAAAAACTCTAATGATATTGCTGTTATAACTGATATAAGATACTGTGATTACGAAAAAGATGAGATTTATTGGCTCAAAGAGGAATTAGGAGGTGTTTTAGTTCACGTTTCTATGTACGACCAAATACCCGACCCCCATGAAGGGGCGTTGCTGAGAGATTACGTAACCCCATGTAACGAAGAGGAGGCCAGAAATGACCCAAAAATCAAGAAACTAGCTGATGTAAGAGTGGAATGGCCTAGATTAAAGCAGGAAGATTGGAGGCAGTTTTTATTTCCGTTTGTTGTCAAGGCCATGAACGATATTAATGCCCTTTCTGAAGGTAGACTTTCTTTTTAAAATCTTAAAATATTTAATTAAGTTTTTTCGTCCTATATTTGGGCAAAGGATGAAAACAGACGAAGATTTATATCTAACGGAAAAAGTACAAAACGAAAATTGTGAAACGAGCCTCAAAAAATTAATAGAAAAGCATTCCGCGCTTTGCTATAAAATATGCTCAAAATACAATTCTGCACTCAGCACCAAAGGCGTTTCTGTACGCGACGTTCTCGATGAGAAAAGCTTTATCATATTTAAAGCCGCTCAAACCTTTAAAACTAATAAAAATACCAAATTTTCTACTTGGTTAGGTAATTATACGAGATATCATTGCCTTAATATAATCAACAGCAATAAAAGGTATGTCTGCGTAGAAGAAAAAGAACTCGTTTACCACATAGACAAAAAAACTTGCGACGAGCAACCCACAGAAAACTTTAATGACTTGCGAGAGTTTACCGGAAACATTCTCAGTCAACTCAAAGACAAAAGAATAAAAAAAGTTTTTCAATTAAGATATTTTTCGGATTCAAAGAAAACAACTTGGAATAATATTGCCAAAAACCTTAATATAAGTATTCAAACTGCTATAAATTTGCACGATAAAGGCGTTGCGGTTCTAAATAAAAAAATAAAAAGTAAAGAATTTAGAGATTTTGTTTGACACCGAATCAAAAATATGTTAAGGTAGAGATTCATGAGTAACACAAGTACTAACACAAGTAACAAACAACAATCCGAAGAACTGGGCGCACTCTGGAAGCGTACCTCTAAAGGAGGAATGCAATACCTAGCTGGCCATGTAATTGGCAGCGATGGTAAAACCAGAAAAGTCGTAGTTTTTCGGAACGACAAAAAGACAGCCGATAACCAACCTGATTATCGGATGTACGAGTCCAAGCCTCTAGGCGCGACTCAACCCTCTGACAACGGAGGTCAACAAGTAGAAACGGCGCAAGCCGCATCTCAAGGAGAAGATTTGCTGTAATGCAGCAATTGATCTTTGATCTACCTATAAACGGGGTCTCCTTTGGGCAGGTTGCTGTAAATCTGCTCAAGGAGGCTTTCGTTCGTGACACGGATTGCATAGTATCCGCTCGCGAAGATAAACTAGACCTACACACTCAAGGCTTCAGTCAAGACAACGAAGACGACAGAAAGTTTTTGGAGTGGTTAAAAATTAAATGTGGGCGAATCACAGATGGATTCGATAGAACCTCGAATACTTTCAAACTCTGGCATCTAAACAAAGAGTCTTTATACTCCTTGACTGATAATCAGTTCTTGATGTCTTTTTACGAACTGGATAATCCTACTAAATTCGAGCTTTCGGTTTGCAACAGAAACAACAAAGTAATTTTAACGTCTAAATATTCTTGCGACATATTTAAAGCTGCTGGTGCTGACAATGTGGAGTACGCGCCCCTTGGCTTTGATATGCATAACTTCAAAGTTTTAGATAAAAAGTATTTTGAAGATGATCGCATTGTATTTACATTGTGCGGCAAATTCGAACATAGAAAAAATCACGCAAAGATACTTTCAGCTTGGGCCAAAAAATACGGCAACAATAAAAAGTATTATTTAAATTGCCAATTATGGAACCCGTTCTTAAACGAGAAACAGAACTCGGAACTTATAGGGCAAGCATTAAAAGGTAACAAATACTTTAATATAAACTTCTTAAAATTTTTAGATACAAATAAATTATATAATGATTTTTTGAATTCTGGAAATATCGTAATCGGAATGTCCGGTGGCGAAGGTTGGGGGTTGCCAGAGTTTCAGTCGGTTGGTTTAGGCAAGCATTCTGTAATCCTCGACGCTCACGCTTACAAAGATTGGGCTAATGACAAAAACTCGGTCTTGATTCAGCCAAGTGGCATGAAGTCGTCGGTTGATGGAATATTCTTCCACGAAGGCCGACCAGTTAACCAAGGTCAAATCTTCGATTTTAACGAAGACGATTTCTTGAGCGGGTGCGAAGAAGCTATCAAAAGATTCGAAGCAGATAAAGTCAATCACGAAGGCTTAAAAATACAAGATGACTTCAGCACTGGTAAAAGTTTAGATAAAATCTTGGAGATAATTAATTAATGCCATTTTATTTATATCAGCACCCCAAAACAGGAGAAGTAGTGGAAGTAATG
>MDTD01198635.1_pt1 | contig 17679 bp, 9 predicted proteins | sample 811221 | NCBI WGS metagenome assembly MDTD01 (sample SAMN05326646, study PRJNA326480) | marine metagenome | isolation source: seawater | place: Pacific Ocean: South West | collected 2011 | reverse complement strand
CCATGACCGCCTTGTCCGCCGTTGCCGCCGCCGCCGCCACGCCAATGTCCATTTGCCACTGTGCCATCACCATCAGTACAACCATTCCCTGCATTGCCGGTCGTGCCGGGAGCGCCAGGTGCACCATTCGCCCCGCTATGGGGGTTGTTGTCTGGCGGAATGTAACATGCACCGCATGTGGTGAACGTATCGATCAAGGAATCCCAGCCGCCGCCACCGCCAGAGCCACCGCCAGGACCTTGGCCACCACCTCCGTTTTGTTGGCCACCGGGTGCTTGCGCATAGATTGGACAACGGCCTTCACCGCCGACACCACCTGAGACATTAGTATTACCACCACAGGTAAGTGCTCCTCCCGTACCACCAGGCAATTCCTGATTGGCGGAGCAGGTTCGATTTCCGCCGCCTGGGGTGGTTAGGTTCATGGCATCGAGACCGGATGATCCATCAATGCCGTCCTCACCATCGACACCGGCAAAACCGGGAACTCCGTTGCCTCCCGCTCCTCCAAAAATACGATTATTCGAGACTGTTAGGGCCGAACCGCCATTCTGCAGGTAAACCGCATAGCTATTAGACCCTGCGACATTGGCTGCATTAGCGCCGATGACAGTGAAGCCGGACAAGACGGTCACCGCACCACCTACGCCGGTACCAACGTTTACGCCATTGACCGCTCCAGGACTGTCCTCTGTTGGGTCTAAACCGAGAATCGCTGTCTCAAAAAGAACCACATCGCGCGATTTGAAGTCTGAGGAATAGCCACCGAAGAGACCCACGCCATCTTCAAGGTCAACTGACTCATTGTATACACCGGTCGCGACATAGACATCTCGTTTGCCTGCTTCCGCGGCCTTCGAAAGTCCCGCCCCGATGGTAAGGAGTGGATCATCGATACTTCCCGTACCGGCGTCCGAACCATTCTTGGCAATAAATACCCCTTGGGCGATATCGCCATCGATTCCATCGCAATTGGCGTCACTTCCATCCCCCGCAAGATCCTCATCACCTTGGGGTGCACACTCGCATCCGTCATTGGGATTTCCATTGACGTCCTGAAACGGGGGCGTGCACGTGTACGTGCATTGAGGGATGGGACCCGAGAGATCACAGGTCGGAGCGGCATTGGCAAACCCGAGCGCTAAACATGAGATATTGCAGCCGCCGCAGTGATTCACGGAACCATAAATGCCCTCGGCATTTTTGAAGTCTTCATCGATCTCGCCATCACAATCGTTATCGACCTGGTCACACTCCTCGTCGGGCAAGACACAGCTTCCCCAACCATCTGCCTCGCAGGTTTCCTGGCCGGTGCATGTATAGGATGGTTGGTTAGGATCAGCAGGCGTGTAGGTCTCACTGCATGGCTTGGACACACCCACATTTCCTGCATCGCAACTACATGAATTTGAATCAGGAATGCACTGGCTTTTACCGGCTCCCCCATCTTGGCAGTTGAATCCGATGGGACAATCCGCCGGACCGTCGCATGCAGTGGTGCAATAATCACCATCGGCCAACGTCGTGCAGGCCGCATCGATACCCAAGCAATCCCCTGCATCCGTGCATGGCTGGCAAACACTGACGACATCAGGGATACACTGAAATTGGCCGTAGAGAACATACCCTTCCGCACATTCTTCAACGACGCACACCGCATTGCCGGCGTCTACCTTACAAGCCGTCGTAAGTGCATTTGGAAAGCCGATTGCACAGCTGATGTTACAGCCACCGCAGTGTTCGAAGGAATCGTATACACCGTCGGTGAGGAAATCTTCGTCAACCTCACCATCGCAATCGTTATCTTTAAAATCACAAAGTTCGGGTCCGGGTTCAGGGCCTTGGCAGACGAATCCTTGAGGTCCCAAACAGACCGTTGTCCCTTCACAACTACCAACGCCCTCGGTGACGACCTCGCAGGCTTCACCCTCAGTCAGGGCGTCATCGACGAGTAGATTGCAATCGTTGTCGATGCCGTCACAGATTTCCGGCACTGCCTCCACGGCATTACAATCGGTCCACCCTACCTCAGGGTCGCAGGTTTCAAGGCCGTAACAGGTTCCTAAATCATTTTCGACGGAACAACTTCGCTGCCCCCCATTCGCGTTAAGGTTGCAATCGCAGGCTCCGGTCGAAGGCTGGCAATAATTTCCCTCGTTGCCACCAGTGGCATCAGGTGAGCACGTAAATCCGTCGGGACAATCCTCAGTCGCAGTGCATGGAAACGCACAGCGGCCCCCGTCTGATTGCTCGAGACAAACGCCATCAGAGCATTGCCCGTCCGTGGCACAAGGAGCACAGAGTTTCTGTACCCGGGGAACGCACAGGAAGATGATGTCGGTGCCGCCTGCAACCGATTTACAGTCCCAGCCAGTCGGGCATTCGATGTCACACGACTTGGTACACACGTAGCCGCCGGCGCTCTCGATACAATATCCAGAATCGCAATCCGCATTCCCATTACAGGGTGCTCCAAAGGTCCCTGGATCGGGCGTACCCAGATCGTTTTCCTCCACGAATGTATCCTCAACCGGGTCGAGCACATCGATTTCGAGGTCGGATGCTGTTGGTGCGTCACACGGTTCGGGCACAACCGGTGCCGGCTCTGAAGAGCAAGCTGCGAGAGCGAAGACGAGTAACGCTGCGAGGGACGTTAAGGAGAGTCGAAGGTGCATAGAGAGGCTCCCGATTTAGGCCTGACTAAGTATGTTGCTCGGTAAACTCGAACCGATCAGGCGCATTATGCGTGGAAGAGACCACTCACTCCAACAAACACATCAATTCTTACAACCGGAGCCGCGGTAACTAGAGATTGATCCCTGCCGCACTGCCCTGACTGCCCGTAACGCCGCTGTTTCCGAGACTGGCTCCGCCAGGTCCCCCGACGCCGCCTTGGCCACCAGGAAGGAAGGTATTTTGCTCCGCCAGTGACGAAATCGGAATCTGACCGCCAGCTTGATAGACATAAATTCCAAAACTGGATCCGCCGCATCCGCCGCCGCCGCCGCCGCCATGGCCGCCTTGGCCACCATCACCGCCTGATGCACCGCCGCGGGCGCAGAACGTCGACGACGATCCTTCTCCGCTCGCACCGCCGGCAGCACCGCTTCCACCGACACCGCCGGCCCCACCTGGACCACCGGCGCCGCCGGCGCCGCCGGAACCAGGCTTGATGAGATTGTTGTAGAGCTGCGGCAGACCTTGGGGTGGAAGGGAGTAGACAACGAAAATACCGAAGCTACCGCCGCCGCCCTGGCCACCAGCTCCGCCACTACCAGCACAGCCGCCACTGCCGCCGCCACCGCCGCTACCGCCGATATCGTGTCCACCATCGCCAGCGCAGGATGCTCCTTGAACCTGAACACCACCACCAGCTCCGCCGCCACCACCACCGGAGCCATGACCAGCCAAGCCGCCATCAATCCCAGAGAGTGCCTTCCAATGATTACCAACGATGATTCCCGAGGGATCGGAACATCCTGCCCCGGAGGTGCCCCAGTCACCTTGGTTGGCCGTACTTCCAAGTTCTCCGCTCATCGGATTCTGATTCGCAGGCATATTGCAGAGCGAACAATTGGCGTTTGTGTTCACCCTTCCATCCCAGCCACCAGCACCGCCAGATGCCCCCTTAGGCCCTTGACCAGCACCGCCGTTTTCGTCAAACGCGGGAAAGGCGCCATAGACAGGACAACTTGCTTTCCCACCCTGACCACCTGAGAGATTAGCACCGTCGGCACATATCAACTGCCCGCCCATGCCTCCGGCTAACTCATCCGCCGCGAAGCAGGTACGATTCCCGCCGAACCATGGCACATCGTATGCCCCTTGGCCTGAAGACCCGTTAAAACCGTCGGAGCCATCTATTCCACCGCCCCCCTGAGCCCCATTCCCACCGGCACCTCCGTAGATACGGTTGTTCCGAATAATCAGGTTGTCTCCACTATTGGATACGTAAAAGACGTAGCTATTGGCGCCGGGAACATTCGCAGCATTCGAACCAAACACGGAGAATCCATCCAGCACGGTGGGATTGACGGCGTTTGGGCCACCGAGGCCCTGTGCGTTGATGGCCGCAGGCTCCGAAAGCGTGGGGTCTTTACCCAAAATCGCAGTCTCAAACGTCACGGAGTTTTGCTTGGAGAAGTCGGAGGAATAGCCGCCGTACATCCCGATACCCTCCATTAGCATGACGTTCTCAGAGTACACACCGGTCGCCACGTACACGTCTCTGAGACCTTGATCTGAAGCCATCTTTAGCCCAGCCGAAATCGTGAGAAGCGGAGAATCAATGGTACCCATATTCTCGTCAGAGCCATCCTTGGCGACGAAGACTCCCTTATCGATTTCGCCATCGATACCATCGCAGTCGGCGTCGATACCATCGCCAGCCAAATCCACATCATCCACGGGCGCACACTCACACCCATCATCGCTGGAGCCATTGACGTCGAAGTAGCCCTCTTTGCAACTGAAATTGCACTGAGGCGTACCGCCGCTCAAATCACAGAGCGCATTGGCATTGGGTACGGCCAATGCCAAACAGCTGACGTTGCAGCCACCACAATGCTCGACCATCGCATACTGTCCGTTGTCGTCCTTGAACCCCTCATCCGCGACACCGTCACAATTGTTGTCCACGCCATCGCACTCCTCTTCGGGGAGGTTGCAAGGCGACCAACCATCTTCCGTACATTGTTCAAATCCGTTGCACGTGTAGGCCGGCTGAAGAGGATCCGGCGGCGTATACGTCACAGAACAGGCCCTCGATAGGTCCGTGTTGGTGCCATCGCAACTACACGACCCGCTTGCTGGAACACATTGCATGGCCGCAAGTCCCACGTCGTCACAGACATACCCGTCGGGGCAATCATCGTCCATGGCACAGGCCTGCCCGCAGTACTTGCCGTCATCGAGATCGACACACCCCGCGTTCACACCGAGGCAGTTGGCAGCTGAGCTACACGGTTGGCAAATTGAAGCGACGTTCGGAAGACACTGGAAATCGTTTGCCTTCACGAAGCCGGGAGCGCAGGTCTCCACAACACATTGGGGCTGATCTCCCAGTAAAATACATGCGGTAACGTCAGCGTTTGGAAACCCCACAGAACAACTGACGTTGCACGAGCCGCAATGGTCAAAATCCATGTATTGCCCGTCTTTTACAAAGGGCTCGTCCACTAACCCGTCGCAATTGTTGTCCTTATAATCGCAGGATTCAACCTCGGGGGTACTTGCTTGGCAGACCCAACCTTGAGGCCCCAAACACACGCTCACGCCAACGCAGGTTCCAACTCCCTCCACCATCACGTCGCAGGGATCATCAAGCGGCTGGTCCTCATCGACAAAGCCGTCGCAGTCATTGTCCATGCCGTCACAGATCTCATCCACTGGCGGCTTGGCCGTACATCCGGTCCAACCTATTTCAGCGTCACAAACCTCGACGCCATAACAAGCCCCCTTATCATTCTCAAAACTGCATGTTCGCTGGCTTCCGGCTAGGTCTGGGATGCATGAACAACTGCCGGACTTGGGCTGGCAGAAGTTTTCACTCTCCAACCCTTCGGGATCGGGGAGACAATCGAACCCGTTGGGACAGTCGGCACTTTCGCTGCACACATAACCGCATTGACCTTCACCATCGATCTGAAGACATGCACCGCCACTGCACTGAAAATCCTCGGTGCACGGAACACAGGCCTTTTGAATTTGCGGGACACATAGAAAGACGATGTCCGAGGTTCCGCTTGCAACCGACTTACAATCAAATCCGGGCGGACAGCTTTCGGTACAGAGGTCGGTGCAGACATACCCCTGCGGCCCTTCTACACACCATCCGGAATAGCAATCATCGTTGCCCGCACATGGTGCACCAAACTCTCCTTCCAAGGCATCTTCCGGAAAAAGAGGCGTGTCTGGGGTTGTATCTTCCTCGCCTCCCACATCGCTGGGGATGATTGCATCAGGCGTCGCATCGAGTTCCGGCACGTCCACCTGAGGAAGGGCGATATCTCCTGGAGCTATCGCTGCATCAGCGACATTCCCGGCTGTTTGAGTGTCATCACTACATCCTGCCCAGCCGATTAGTAGTAGGCAGCTCATGGCGCATAGGGTCCACCGCATCTTCGTCGTCTCCACCCACTTTGGACAAGCGGACATTCGTTGCTCAGGCTTTCATTCATACCATGTTGCGACCGACGCTTTCAATTCAGGCTAAGTCTCGGCAGGACTCTCTTTCCAAATGTTCACGCGCCGGGGCCACTTTCCTGCACGTCTGCCACCCTTAACCAGCGTCGAGAGCATGGACTTCAAGTGAGCATGCATCCACGCTTCAGGCTCGCCTTGTTTGGGTTCCTGGGCTTCCATCAAGAGCTCGCCTTCGCTCGGCACCTCGATGTTATAGGTGGCTCGGTGGGCTTCTGGCCACGAGATCGTCGCTTGATAGGTTGGAACCCCATCGGATAGGCCCGTCCTTAAAATCTCAAACCGGGCTCCATATTCAAATCGTCCAGACATCGGTTAGTCACACATTGGTAAGGTGGTTGCATCAAAGTCCCACGTTGGTGGTTCCGTTCCATTTATCTTCGCTTGAACCCAGCCATAAGCCAGACCTATGTTGCGTTTTACAATGTCAAAATGTGTCGCCTGAGGATCAACGCTAACCCAAGGTTCGAATCCGCTCTCGTTCATTGCCTTCACGTTGCATGCTGCCTTCTTTGGCGTCACAAGTCCGTCCGACATTCCTTGAATAATTATCGCGGGTGCACCCGACCCATCCATCGGAATGTAATTCGCTTTAAGCCTATCCACGTAGCCTTTCGTTGGCTCTGTGCAGCCAGCCTCGTCTTGTAAACAGCTTAGGCTCACCATGAGGAACGACTCGTCAAAGAGGTCCGCAGCTGTAAGACCGGGATCCATCTCCATAAAGTTCTTAGCCAGTTCCTCAACACACATACTCTCAATCCATTGGACAAGTGTCTCACGCCAGGTATCGCTGAAATAGAGCCCTGGATTATCCGAATCCACATAGTTGTGAGCGTCCGCATAATGCGCAAACACTCGTGCAGCCATTCCCACCCCAACTCCGATTGTCACGGGCACAAATTGAGGTGTCGAATACAGCGTCTTGCTTGGAGTCGCACTGGAGGTCCAGCCAGGAGCAAATGCGACCACACCCACGAGATCCAAGTCATCGACGTACGTACTGGCAAGCCCCTGTGCATAGAGGGCAGCTCCACCGCCCTGGCTATGCCCCATGATCGCGTACTTCTTCGTCAGGTAGCCAGTCTCCAACATCCCGTGCACTGCTCGGGCAGCGTCGAGAACCGAGTGGGCGGTGTCGTAACTGTCGTGGTAGCCCTGGACACCTTCATTACCCAGACCCGCATAATCCGGCGACACAACCACAGTCTTGTTGCCTGCAAAGGGTACGCCCATGAGGTTGGGTGGCGGATTACGACTCGGCGCACATGTATCAGCGAGCCCGACTGTTCCATGAGTGACAACCAGCACGGACACCGGAGCCTCGGGAGGTGGGTCCGGGATGAGGACACGGGCCGTAGCCAAACCGACCTCACCAAAGCCCCGCTTCGTTAGATAAGCGATGCGCTTCATCACGATGCCTGACGTGGTCTCGATACCTACCTGGTTCATAGCTGCCGCCACCTTATCCGGCGTAATGGTACCGACCGGTGCACACCCCACAACCGTACCCAAGGGCTGAGAAAGGTCGATGTCCGCTGCACCAAGGGCATAAACCGCCTGACTGCTATCGATGCACGGAACTTGAAGCGGCCACTCCGTTGAACTCTGGGTCACATCTGTTTCGGAGTCTTCGAGCGACACATCCGAATTCGAATCCGGTATCATGACCTCGTCCAGTGGAGCATCCTTCAAGATGGTTTCATTCTGGCTGGTCCCGTCATCGATTCCCTCGGATGTGTCGGTCTGAACCGTCACATCCTTCGCGTCCGATGGTCCAGAGTCAGAAGAATCACTGGGGCTGGAGTCCGAGCCACACGCCCCCAGAAGACCTACCAAAAGAGCAAGAATGAAGCCCCATTTCATCGATTCCCTCGCCTCGGATTCCAAAGAAAATCCGAACGTTTGTCCGGGTAGGAAGCCGGCCCAAAAGACCGGGTCGTGGCGGTATCAAAAACCTCAGACACCGGCAGCACGATCACAAAGCCTGGAAAGCCTAGCTGAGCGGCTCGTTGTGGAATTCCCAATCCGTAAGCGACATGGGCACGACCCGCGAAGACCACGGCAATACGACCATCAGGATCTGCCTTGAGGTATCGAGCAAGACTCTCCGCCATGAACTCATCGCGGTAGAGTTGCGCCCGATAATAATTGTCGAGACTCGGTCCCTTTCCGTGATGTCCGTGGCCGTGAGCGTGGCTGACCTGGGCCATGAGCTTGAAGAAGTACGCCCGATGCGCATCGTTTCCTGTCTTTAGTGAGGTAAGGAAACTCCGCTCCGCGTCCGAGAGCGTTTCAACAAGACCACGGGCGATCTTGGCGGCCATCCCCTTGGGTGCATTCAGCGGCCAAATGGGAACCTCGTTGGCACGTGCAAATTGAAAGATACCTCGATACGCATCAAAATTATGCCCCCAATAACGACGCCAACCGACAGCCTCAATCATCTCGGCCTCACTAAGCTCACCTCGCGTGTAGCGCGCCAATGCCTCAGCGGACGTCACGGGGAGCCACTCCACGGCGATGGATAGGTTTACCCCTGCGGCCTGCAAGAGTTCCAACACATCCAATTGGGTGCGATGAGACAACGCTTCTCGATGCCGTTCCCCGACGTAGATGTGCCGCTGCTTGGATGCCGTATCGACAAAAGCCGATAACGATAGCTTTTGTCCGTTCTGGGCATTGAAGACCGTGCCATTGTTCGGGAGCTCTTGGGAAACATCGTTGGTCCCAGCGGTGGCACAGGCCGCCGCCATATTGACCGTCCAAAGAAGCACGAGGACTCTGTAGAAACTGCCTTTCCAAGCCATGAGTGAAGTTTACCCAAAAGAGGACAAAGAATCCACGCTGGCAGAATGCATCAAAATTAAAGAGCGCTGGCGAAACGTGAGTGAGGTTGATAGGGTCCCCCAAAGCCGAATCAGGAGCGCACCATGGCCACAACGATCGACTGGTACTACCACCGTAAGGGTTGAACGTCTTGCACACGCGCCCAGGAGTTCCTGGGACCCAAAAACGTTCAGCAACCCGATTTCATTCTCGCCAACAAGGTCAAGTTTGATCGGGATGCGTCTATGGCGCTGATGAATGACGCCGAGACGGTCCTGGTTGCTAAGGGAAAGAAGCTACTTCGTTTCGACGTCAAGACGGCAGATGCGGACGAGTTGGCTGGGGTCATTCTTGGACGGAGTGGTACATTGCGTGCCCCTGCAATACGGGTTGGGAAGACTTTTGTGGTCGGATACCACGCCGATGGTTACGGCGAGGTCTTCGGCGCATAAGTGCCTCCGTAGTTTAATGGCCGGGACCTTGATCTCGGAGTGACTTAGCGGCACGATGCCACCCAGTTGGAGGGAGAACGAACCATGGCACACACTGTCGTACAAAGAGCTACCATGCTCATCTGCGCGGCATTGTTGTGCACCGGCTGTTTCTCGGCATCCACGCCGAAAGACCCCTCCACATTTGCGCTTGAGGACGTCTCTACCCCGGGTCTCCTCATTCTTGACGCAGCCGGTCCTCCGGACCTTGGGCCCTCACCAACCCCCGAGGATACCTTTGTCAGCCCTAAAGACGTGACATCCAGCGATACCTCACCTGCTGATACAAGCTCACCACCCGACATTACTATTCCAGATTTCGCGGGCCCGGACGACAGTATCGCACCGGTAGACGTCGCTCCAATCGAAGACATCGCCGTGGAAGATGTCACGCCGGACATAAGTCCCTCCGATAGCACCGTCGAAGACACAACGCCTGAAGATACAGCTGTCGATACAGCGGTTGAACCAGATACGAATGAGACCGATACAACCACACCGGACACCACTGGTCCGGTACCCTGTGAGGGAATCAACTGCCCAGGCGCCTTGGCTCCTGAGTGGGCGATAGAAGACTTCCAGCCCCAAAGTCCATGGTTTCAAGAAACCTACGGACTCGAGAAGTTTCAGGGCAAGGTCACCGTGATGGTCTTGCTCGCCGGTTGGTGAGGATTCTGTCAGACCCAGGCTGGGAAGTTACAAGATATGAAAAACGAGCTGGATGCGGCAGGTTTGTCAGCGAATTACCTCTCGGTGAATGCGGTCAGTGCTGACAAAGAACCATATCAACAAAACCTCATCGACAAATGCACCTACCCGCTCTTGCAGGACAAGGAAGAAGTGGATGTCTGGGGCCTCCACGATGGTGGAAAGGACGACTTCTACCTATTCGATCCTGAGGGGAAGCTGATCGTTCACCTGCCCTTTAATGGCGAAGTCGATACAAACCTCTCGACGGATGAGGGATACAACAATCTCAAGACGCTCATCGTCGAGGCCATCGAGAACAATTAAGACGGTCTCACGGGCATGGCCCAGCTCTTGACTTCAAAGCCGCTGCTCCGTCACCCTAAAGAGGCTCACTAACCCCCGGGGAAACCAATGACTCACCTACGCGTTGTCGCGTGCGGTATCCTTGCGCTCGTGCTTTCGCTCGGCTGCGGGGACTCACAGAAGCCAACAACGACGCCCACGCCGGCGGAGGATGTCCTTCATCTTGTCGATGGGCAACCTCTTGGTGATGGGCAGCCCACCAGCGACGCCCATGCTGCTTCAGATAGTGCTGGTGAACCGGTCGATGGGCAGGGGCCAGAGACAGACACCACAGCACCACCGGAGCCTTACACGCGAGTCACGTGGCGACGGCTCAATCGGGCAGAGTACAACAATACGGTGAGAGATCTCTTGGGAACGGAGCAGACTCCTGCCGATGACTTCCCGGACGACGATCTAGGCTACGGCTTTGATAACGTTGCAAGTGTTCTGACCCTATCTCCCCTTCATTTAGAGGTTTACGAGCGTGCAGCTCGCAAACTAGCAGAAGAGGTCACAACGATCCCCTTCGCCGAGTCGAAACTCATCCTCTATGAAGGCGAGGGACCGCAGCTTGAAGCCACAACTGGCGCGCCGGGCGGTCAGGGGTACAACCTCTGGTCAAACGGGCAACTGTACGGGAGCTTCCCCATCCCAGCGGACGGTCAGTATACGATTCGAGCTCGGGTGTGGGGACAGCAGGCAGGTCCGGACCCAGTCAAAGCGAGTTTCATCATCGACAACATGAATCAGGAGATTGTCGACATTACCAACACGGTCGACAATCCACTGGTGATGGAAATGCAGGCAGAGCTCGCCGAAGGAAATCGAATTATCGGCATCGAGTTCCACAACGACTACTACGAACCCGATGAAGGGTTAGACCGAAACCTGATTATCGATTGGATCTCGGTGGAGGGGCCGACAAACCCACCTGACCCGGCCGGCTCTCCGTATGCAAAGCTCTTTGGGTTATGCGACCCTGCCGAACAAGGACAGACAGAGTGCGCCACAGCGATCTTGGAGCATCTTGCTCGCCGAGCTTGGCGAGGGCCGGTACCCGGCGACCAGTTAAGCAAGCTCGTTGCACTCGCAACCATCGGGTGGGATGAGGGCGAATCCTTCGAAAGCGGACTTGCTCTTCCAATCTCTGCAATTCTTCTCTCACCACGATTCATTTTCAAAACCGAGTTCAACGACCTACCCGAAGACGGAGCCGCGGAAGCCCTGACAGACTATGAGGTAGCCACGCGCCTTTCGTACCTCATGTGGAGCAGCATGCCCGATGCGGAGCTCTTTAAGGCGGCGGAAGAAGGACTCCTACAAGACCCCGATGAATTGGAAAAACAAGCACGCCGCATGTTCGCCGATGCCAAGGCTGTGGCGCTGCGTGATAATTTCGCAGGTCAGTGGCTCTACATTCGCGACATCGACAACATCTTCCCAGACACATGGGTGTTCCCCGAGTTCGATGAGGAGCTTCGCGACGCAATGAGAGAGGAAATGCTTCGCTTCTTCGAAACCTTCATCTACGAGGATCGCTCGATGGTGGAGCTACTTACGGCAAAAGACAGCGTGATTAACCATCGCCTCGCAGACCATTATGGAATCGATGGTGTTACTGAAGACGATGGATGGACAAGCGTCAACCTGGAGGGCACGCCGCGCAAGGGACTGCTGACTCAGGCGGGGATCCTATCCGTGCTTTCAACCCCCTTTAGAACGTCCATCGTGCGACGGGGTAAATGGGTGCTTGAACAACTCCTTTGCGAAGCGCCACCACCACCGCCACCTGGTGTCGAAGGAGACTTGGAGCAAAGTGAAGGCGAAGAGCCAAAGACCTTACGTGAAATGATGGAGCAACATGTCAGCGATCCGGCGTGTGTATCGTGCCATCTGTTGATGGACCCCATCGGATTTGGCCTCGAGAACTTCGACGGCATCGGCCAGTGGCGAGACACAGATAATGGCTTCCCGGTGGATCCGACTGGCGAACTTCCCGGTGGCCAGACCTTCGAAAATTCCGACGAACTTATCGATCTCCTGAGCCAGGATAGCCGCCTAGCAGGCTGTATGGTTGAGAAGGCCTTCATCTATGCGTTGGGACGGGGAATCAAGAAGGAAGATATGGAGGCTCTCGACACCATCGAGAAACAATTCACCGCATCCGATCATCGCTTCGAGGAGCTGCTCATTCAGATTGTGCGCTCCGACGGATTCCGATTCAGAACGGGCGAACCCAGCGAGGAGGCAGGACCATGAAATGGCATAAGACGCGAGGCTTGAGCCGCCGTGCTTTCTTAGGCGGCGCCGGCGCCATGGTAGCGCTTCCGTTCCTCGAATCACTGTGGCCCATCCAGGTTGGTCGCTCCGTTCCTCCCGGACCTTCCGCGGGATTTGGGCTCAACAAACGCACACTTTTCTTCTACATCCCGAACGGGATCCACATGGCCTCTTGGACGCCAGAGATTGCAGGCACCAAGTACGAGATGCCACTGATTCTCTCCCCCTTGGCGCCCTACAAGGACGATATGTTGGTGTTAAGTGGGATCTCCAACATGCCGGCCCACCCCGATGGACCTGGCGATCATGCAGCTGGAACGGGCTCTTTCCTGACAGCCGCACATTGTTATAAGACCGAGGGGGACGATATCTACAATGGCATTAGCATCGACCAAGAGATCGCTAACGCTGTGGGGAAGGACTACACGTTCCCTTCCCTGGAAATCGGAATCGACGGAGGAGCCTCCGTTGGAGGGTGCGATTCGGGCTACTCTTGCGCCTACTCACGTAATATCTCTTGGGCTGGCCCACAAACACCGGTCCCCAAGGTGGTCAATCCGCAGCTACTCTTTGAACGCTTATTTGGTGGATACGATCCTCAAGCGAGCGAGGAAGAAAAAGCGAAGCGAAAGAAATATCGCCTGAGCGTGCTTGATTACGTGATCAACGACGCCGAGAGCCTTGAGAAGATGCTTGGCCAAAGCGATCGGCATAAGCTCGACGAGTACCTTACCGGGGTGCGCGAACTCGAACTCCGTGTGGGCAATGACGACGCTGGGCCTGTTTGCGAAGCCCCTGGATATCCTGGGCTGGAGATGGATGTGTCGACCAAGGTCGAGGCCATGTTGGAGATGGCCCTCATTGCGATGCAGTGCGATCTTACGCCACTCACAACATTCATGCTTGGCAATGCCGGCTCAAATCGGTCTTACTCCTTTTTAGGTGTGACTGGTGGACATCACGACATCTCCCACCACCAAAGTAATCCCGAGAACTTCGCCAAACTCGAGATCATCAATCAGTGGGAAGTCGAGCAGCTCGCGTATCTGATCAAGCGGATGAAGGAGATCCCCGAAGGAGAAGGCACCCTCTTGGATAATTCCTTGGTCTTCTTCTCAAGCGAGATCGCTGATGGTAACGCCCATCAGCACCGTAATTTACCAATTTTGCTCCTTGGACACGGCGGAGGTTCCGTGAGTTCAGGGAGGCATGTAATGTACGAGGGCGAACCCCCAATCGCCGATCTCTTTATCTCCATCGCCGACTCAATGGGTGTCACGCTGGAGACATTCGGTGAGGACGGGACTGGGAAGTTAAAGAACCTTAAGGTTTAAGATAGGCACGTTGGTGCACCCCAAGACGTTGAGAAATCCTATGAAATACGTATTGGCCCTTCTCTGGCTACTTCCACTCGCACTCGCTCCAGCCTGCGGAGATGATTCGTCTGGTACGCCATCGAACTCAGACATAAACGCATTCCCCACAACCGATATGGGGATCGGCGAGACCACTGAGAACGATGCATCAAGTCCCGAGGATACGGCGCCAACCCTTTGCACAACAGACCTCGACTGCAGCACGGATAATGAATGCATGGTTGCGCGATGCCAGCAACCCGAAGGTGTGTGCTATGAGGAGCCTTCAGCCTTCGAGAAAGAATGCGGCACCGATGATCCATGTGTTGTTGGACGCACGTGCCAGGCAGGGGCCTGCATGGGTGGTGAGAACGTCTCTTGTGACGACAACAATCCATGTACGGAAGACAGTTGTGTTCCTCAAGTCGGATGTCAAAACACACCGGTGCCTGACTGCTGCGTTCCCCAATGCGAGGGCAAAGAGTGTGGACTCGATGGATGCGGAGGGATCTGTGGCGAATGCCAGGACTTTGAATCCTGCGTCGATCCTGGTGTGTGCATCAGTGAATGCGAGCCAGACTGCGCAGGTAAAAATTGTGGGTCTGACGGATGTGGCGGGTTCTGCGGCACGTGCCCAGTCGGTGAGGTCTGCGGCGCAGATGGTGTATGCGGAGAAGGTTGTGAGCCCAATTGCGCAGGCAAGGAATGCGGGTCTGACGGATGTGGGGGCGTCTGTGGAAACTGCCCGGGCGGATGGTCATGTAACAACCAGAACGTCTGCGTCGAAGACGGTTGTCAGCCGAACTGCGCAGGAAAAGAGTGCGGCCCGGACGGATGTGGTGGCATCTGTGGCAGTTGTGCCCCGGGAGAATCTTGCAGCTTCGGCGCATGCCAAGGGGGATGCACCCCCAACTGCGGTGGAAAGGAATGCGGCCCGGACGGATGTGGTGGCTTTTGCGGGGCAGGATGCGCTGGAGGCGAAGTCTGCAGTGATCTGGGAACCTGTATTGATGTGAGTGCAGGTAACGACTGTGCCAATGCGATAGAGGTTAAGTCGGTACCGTTTCTAGAAGCAGGAAACACGGACGCGGCAACCAATGCATTCAGCTTCGGTGCGAACGAATGTGCGGGTGAAACATCGGGGTTAGGCGGTGCCAGTGCCGACCGTGTCTATGCCTTCAGTCCGCCGGTGGCTGGGAACTATACCGTCTCGGTCACCAGTAACTTTGACGCTGTGGTTTACGTGGCAAGTGACTGTGGAAACGTCTCCGGGTCATGTCTAGCCGCAGCCGATGAAGCGTTTATCGGCAATGCTGAGGAGATCACCCTCTATTTCCCGAAGAGCCCGCCGACTTACATCATCATCGACGGGTATTCGAACTTCTCTAACATCACAGGGAACTACAATCTGGAGATCGACAAATACTCCAACCCTGGATGCACCCCTGATTGCGCAGGAAAATCATGCGGAGATGATGGCTGCGGTGGTCAATGTGGAGCCTGCATCGTTCCAGGTGATATTTGTGACCCTACTGGAGCCTGTAACAGCCCAGGAGCCGGTGATTCCTGTTCCGAGCCCTTTGTCGTCGAGTCCCTACCCTTCAAGGCAAGCGGCTCCACCGTCAATGCGACTAATCTATACGCCTACAGCTACGAAGAATGCCCTGGCACGGACACCGGTGCGGGTGACGGGTCCAACGACCATGTCTACCTCCTCGAGGTAGACAAGAGTGGTAATTACGAATTCATCTTGGATAACGATTTCGACTCATCCATGTACCTGGTCACGAATTGCGGTGATGTGGATGGAAGCTGCATCATGGGGGCCGAAGAGACTGGAAGTTGGGCAGAAGAGACCTTTGTCGCCTACCTGGAGAAATGGACGACCTACTATCTCATTGTGGATGGTGCCGCGAATTTCACCAATTACGACGGGAACTACGATCTGAGTATCGCACTTTACGCTAACCCCGGCTGCGTACCTGACTGCGCGGGTAAAAGCTGCGGCGATAATGGATGTGGTGGATTCTGCGGAACATGCACAACGCCTGGAGACGTGTGCGATGCGACAGGTCAGTGCACCCCGAAAGGAACAGGAGATACCTGCAGTACTCCCTTCGAGGTCAACAGTGTCCCCTTCAAAGCGAAAGGAGATACCACCGGTACAAGTAACGACTATTCCTTCGGCGATGACATCTGCCCCGGTGCCTCCAACGAACAGGGCGATGGGTCAAGCGATCAGGTCTACGCATTTACACCACCGAAAAGTGGCAACTACGAATTCATCGTTGATAGCGACTTCGATGCGACGCTTTATCTGGTCCAAGACTGCCTCAATATCGACGGGACCTGCCTTGCGGGCTCCGAACAGGGTTCTTCGTGGATCGATGAAACGTTTGTCGTCTACCTCAATGCTTTTGAGACGGTGTATCTCATGGTCGACGGGTATTCGAACTTCACGAATACGCTCGGTACCTATGAACTCACAATCACAAGTTATGTGAAGCCTGGATGCACGCCTGACTGCGTTGGAAAGAGCTGTGGAGACGATGGATGCGGGGGACAATGCGGTCTGTGCCAGCAAGGACTTGCTTGTGGGGCCCAGGGTCAGTGCCAAGACCCCGACGTCGGTAACGTCTGCGAGATGGCCACCACCATCAAGGTAGGCGACACACTCACGGGAGATACCTCTCTCGGAACCAACAATTACCACTTTAAGAGCAACAAATGCCCGGGGGTTAGCTTTAGCTGCGGTAAAGGCGGGAAAGACCAGGCATACATCTTTACGCCACCGCTTAGCGGTAGTTACTCCTTTACGTTGGATGCGACCTTCGACTCCGTCATTTACATGGTCACCGATTGTTCCGACATCGATGACACCTGCGTCGGAGCAGACGAAGCCTTTGGGGTCGAGACACTAGTTGCCATGCTCGAAGCCGGTCAGACCTATTACGTGATCGTCGACGGCTATTCGAATTCCTGGGACTACAGTGGGCCCTACACTCTCTCGCTCACCGGTCCTTGATGAACTCTAGAATCGTTCCAGCGACGATCTCAGGTTGGTCTAGGTGTAGAAAGTGTCCGGCTCCAGGGATCCGCCGGTGTGTAAGACCCTCTTGAAAGTCGGAGGGCTCCATGACGCCCTCGAATACCTCTGGAGCCATGCACCCATCGTGGGCTCCAACCAAACTGAGGACCGGCACGGAGGGGCGTCGCCTGGCAAGCTCAAGAGAGCGCCGTCCCGGCCCCTGACGCCAATCGAATGCGCATCGGTAGTATCCAAGGGTATTCTTGGTGAGGATGGGATCTGAAAACACCTCATCGATTTGCTCAAACCACGTCTCGGGTGGTGGCTGATTCGGGGACCAAGTGCCCATGAGGCGCCGAATGAAATCGACGCGGTCGCTCAAAATAGTCCGTTCGGCAATCCCGCGAAGCTGGAAAAACGCCATATACCAGGAGCGCTTGAATTGGCTTGGCGTTCGCCAGAT
>MDTD01188076.1_pt1 | contig 17680 bp, 12 predicted proteins | sample 811221 | NCBI WGS metagenome assembly MDTD01 (sample SAMN05326646, study PRJNA326480) | marine metagenome | isolation source: seawater | place: Pacific Ocean: South West | collected 2011 | reverse complement strand
TTGGTTATTCGAGATTTCTATTGGACCTAAATCAGGATCAGGAAAATATCGATAATCACTACTCCCTTCCTTTGATCTCATACTTTTTGTAATTTGCTTTGCCTCATCCCATAATCTTGTTTCCTGATAAATATTACCTCCTTCCTCATATGTCCTAATTTGACGATTAATCTCATAATCACATGCTTTTTGAATTGCAGAGAATGAATTCATATTTTTGATTTCTACTTTTGTCCCAAACGGTGATTTAGGTCCTTTACGAACAGAAATATTTACATCACATCTAAGAGAACCCTCTTGCATATTGCCATCAGATACTCCTAGATATCTAACCGTTCTTCTGATCTCTGCAGCATATTCTGAAGCCTCCCTACCTGTTCTAATATCTGGTTTACTAACGATTTCTACAAGAGCTATACCTGCTCGATTATAGTCAACTAAAGAATATTTAGATCCAGCTAAACGATCACTTCCAGCATGAACTAATTTACCAGCATCCTCCTCCATATGTAATCTTTCAATACCAATTTTTTTAACATAAGTTTCTTTACCTTTTTGAGCAACCTCTACTTCAATCCAACCATCTTCAGCAAGTGGTTCATCAAATTGTGAGATTTGATAATTCTTAGGAAGATCAGGATAAAAATATTGTTTTCTATCAAATTTGCATTGTTTTGCTACATTTAAATTGAGAGCTAGAGAAGTTTTTACGGCGTATTCTAAAACTTTTTCATTTAATACAGGCAAAGTTCCTGGCAAACCACATACCACAGGATCGATATGAGTATTAGGAGCATCACCAAAAGCTGTAGATGCTGCTGTAAAAATCTTACTTTTTGTTTTCAGCTGTACATGGGTTTCTAATCCAATAACAGCTTCCCATGATTCAGAAATTTGCATTAAAATATGTATCCTTTAATAGATATTATGAGTTTTAGAATAAAACAGTATCAATAAGATGTAAATTTAAAATAAATAAATGGCTTCAAAACAAAATAATTCTATTTTAATAATCGGTGGTGGATTAATAGGCTTATCGATAGCCTATCAATTCGCAAGAAATAATATTCCAGTTGAAGTATTAAGTAGGAACAGGTCAGAATCAGCTGGTTTTGTAGCAGCTGGAATGTTAGCAGCTCATGCTGAAGGACTTACAAATGAATTGCTTAGTTTTGGTCAACATAGTCAAAAATTGATCCCAGAATGGATTAAAAACATCGAATTTGACAGCGGTATCGAGTGTGGTTTAAAAAATTGCGGAATAGTTGTTCCTTTTAAACACATAGATTCATTAAAAAACTTTCCAACATATCAATACGGACAATACCTAAAGAAAAGTGAACTTAATGATGAGATTCCAGGTATTCATTCATGCTGGAATCATGGTTTGTTTTTCCCTCAGGATGGACAAATTGATAATCGTAGAAGATTGATGCGAGCTCTTGAAAGAGCATGTACTGTTAATGGAGTCAAATTTCAAGAAGGTACACATATTAAAGATTTGATATATGAAAAAGAAAAATTTTCAGGTGTAAACATTGTAAATGCAACGGGAGATATTCAATCCATTTTTTCAAAAAAAGCTATTTTATGTTGCGGAGCATGGAGCAAACAAATCTTTGAAGAATTACCTGTATTTCCCGTAAAAGGGCAAATGTTCTCTATTCAAGGACCAATTAAGAAGATTAAAAGAATTCTTTTTGGACCAAATACCTATTTAGTTCCTAGAGAGGACGGATTAATTATTGTTGGTGCAACTGTAGAGAACCAAGCTGGATTTAAAGAAGGGAATACTCCCGAAGGTATCAAAACATTGCAAAAGGGACTACAATCACTTTTCCCTGAGGCTTCGATTTGGCCTCATATGGAACATTGGTGGGGATTTAGACCATCAACACCAGACCTGAAGCCAATCATAGGTAAATCTCCTATAAAGAATCTATTTCTAGCTACTGGGCACTACAGAAACGGAGTGCTTTTTTCTGCTATAACCAGCTCCATAATATATAAACTTGTTCAAAATCAGTCAATGAGCAATGCTGAAATTAATTTCTTAGACAAATTTAGTATTAATAGATTTTTATAAAACAAATTTTTACTCTGATCTCCAGATATTATCGGATGTTTCCCATTCATTAATTTCAGAATTATCAAACCATAGATTTATTTCAAAATTAGCAGTATCAAGTCCGTCTGAACCATGAATAATATTCCTACCAATATTTATTGCTAAATCACCTCTGATTGTTCCTGGGTCAGCTTCGAGAGGTTTTGTTGCTCCAATTAATTTTCTCGAACTTAAAATAACTCCATCACCTTCCCATATCATTGCGATTACTGGGCCACTTGAAATAAAATCTACAAGATCATCAAAAAATGGTCGATCTTTATGAATACCATAATGCTTTTGGGCAAGATCTTTAGAGGGTATTAGTTGTTTTAAAGCAACTAATTTAAAACCTTTTTTTTCAAATCGTCCAATGATCTCAGATATCAAGCCTCTTTGAACTCCATCTGGTTTTATGGCAATAAAAGTTCTCTCTTTTGTCATAAGTAATAAAAATTCTTTATGTATATTCGTCTTTCAAGTGGCATATTGGCAAGTAATCATTAAAATATTAAGTGACAAACATAATTAACTAAAAAATTAAATTTTTAAATCAAAGAATTGAAAAAATCTCAAAAAGACAAAATAGACAGTAATTGGTGTATCAAAGATAGTGAGAATTTATATCATATCGATAAATGGGGAGATAAATATTTCTCAATAAATAAAATTGGTAATGTATGTGTATCCGCAAATGGAGTTAAAAGAAAAAAAATTGATCTTTTTCGATTAGTTAAAGAATTAAAAAGTAGGCAAATTAATCCTCCATTAATTTTAAGGTTTAATGATATTTTAAAAGACAGGATTTCAGAACTAAATCAAGCATTCTTAAATGCAATTAAGACATATCAATATCGAAATGTTTATAGGGGTGTTTATCCAATAAAATGTAATCAACAAAAAAATCTTCTTGAAAAAATTATTGAATTTGGTGCTGATTGGGATTTTGGATTAGAAGTTGGAAGCAAATCAGAATTACTAATAGGTTTATCTCTACTTAAAAATAAAAAGTCATTATTAATTTGTAATGGCTATAAGGATAAAAATTATATTGAGATGACAATCTTAGCTAGAAAATTAGGAAAAAATCCAATTTTAGTGATTGAGCAAATCGATGATGTTAAAAGAATTATCAAGGCCGTTAAAGATCTAGGAGCCTCTCCGATTCTTGGAGTAAGAACAAAGCTCTCAAGCAAAAGTTCTGGTAGGTGGAAAAATTCCAGTGGAGATAAATCTAAATTTGGATTATCAATCCCTGAAATAATGAATACTATATATCAATTGCGAGAAGCTAATTTATTGAATGAAGTAAAACTGCTTCATTTTCATATCGGTAGTCAAATTAGTGATATACAAGTTATTAAAGACTCCCTTCAAGAAGCTAGTCAAATATTTGTAGAGCTATCCAAATTAGGAGCAAATATGCAATTTATAGATGTAGGTGGGGGATTAGGCATTGATTATGATGGCAGTAAAACTTCATCCAATAACTCTACAAATTATTCATTACAAAATTATGCCAATGATGTAGTAGCCACTTTAAAAGATACTTGTAAATCAAATAATATCTTAGAGCCAATAATTATTTCTGAAAGTGGCAGATCCATAATCAGTCATTCTTCTATGTTAATTTTTAATGTATTAGGTACTAGTAGCGTCCAAGATGAATTAGATAGCTTTAAAGATAATAATTCTCTGATTATTAATAATCTAAAAGCGACCCTATCTCAACTAAAAGAAATTGACTCAGATTCAGTAGATATTTCTGACATAATTGAGCTATGGAATGATGCAAAGAAGTTTAAAGAAGACTCTCTTACTTCATTTAGATTGGGTTTTATAAGTCTTGAAGAGAGAGCCTATGCAGAACAAATAACTTGTGCATGTGCAAAAGAAATTACAAAAATAATACAGATAAATGATCTAAATCATTCCGATTTAAATGATATAAAGACTGTCCTCGCTTCAACTTACTACGGGAATTTTTCAGTTTTTAAGTCTTTACCAGACAGTTGGGCAATAAATCAAGTATTCCCGATTATGCCTATACATAGGCATACAGAGCGACCAATATTTAAAGGTAGTTTTGCTGATCTAACATGCGATTCAGATGGCAAGTTAGATACCTTTATAAGTAATGGTGACGTAGAGCCTTTAATTAATCTACATCAGAAAGTAGATAATAAAGACTATTATTTCGCAATTTTTATGTCAGGAGCTTATCAAGAGGCATTAGGTAATTTACATAACCTCTTTGGGGATACAAATATCATTCATATTGACATAGAAAAGAGCAATAAATACACAATAAGTAAAATCATTAAAGAAGATAATAAATCAGATATATTAAATTTATTTGATTATGATCCCAAATATCTTGTGGAATTAATTAGAGAGGATTGTGAATCAGCCATAAAAGATAAAAAATTATCTATTAAAGAATCTCAAAAACTTTTATTGCAAATTGAATCTAGTTTAAGGGAAAGCACCTATTTATCCAGCTGAATATTTAATTTAGATAAAATTTTGCTCCTTGCGAATACCAGAGCTTCATCTAACTTATTAATATTTTTGGCACCTGCTTGAGCAATATTTGCTTTACCTCCTCCTCCTCCAGAGCATATACGAGCAATATCATTAATTAATTTCCCTGCATGCAAGCCTTGTTGAACAATATCTGATCCTAAAGATGCAACAAACAATGCTTTGCCGCCTGACTGATCAGGTATCCCTCCGAGAATAACTAATGCTTTACTGCCCAATTTCATTACTAAATCTAAAGCAGCAGATTGAAGTAAATCTCCACCCAAGCCGTTTAATTGAGTTATGAGAATACGATAAGTAGATACTGTCTCAACTTGTGAAAGCAGCTCATTACTCTTAAATTTACTTAATTCTAATTTCATTTGATTAATTTCTTTATTCTGCAAAACAATTTCAGATTGCAAGCTACTAACCCTTTCATAAATTTGTTTTGGATTGGTTTTTAATAAATCACTCAATTGATTAATTACAGAATTCCTCTCACTTAGATATTCCAGCACTGATTGCCCAGACAAAGCCTCAATCCTTCTAATTCCGGCAGAAATACCTAATTGATTTATTATTTTGAAGCATCCTAACTCTGAAGTTCTTTGGACATGAGTACCGCCACAAAGTTCCAAAGAGATTCCAGGGACATCAACCACCCTGACAATATCACTATATTTTTCGCCAAACATCGCCAAAGCTCCTAATTTTAAAGCCTTATCTTTTTCCATTATTTTTACTTCGATAGGATGATCTTCAATAATCCACTGATTAACCAAATTTTCAATTCTAGATATTTGTTCTACTGATATTGGTTCAGTGAAATTAAAGTCAAATCTTAATTTATTAAAAGCAACTAATGATCCTCTTTGACCAACACTTTGATCTAAAACAATCTTTAGAGCTGATTGCAAAAGATGCGTAGCAGTATGATTTGATTGAGCCTTCACACGTCTTGTTTTATCGACTATCGTTTCCACCTGTTGTCCAACGTGAAAATCACCTTTTTTGCTTATGCCACAATGCAAAAAAACTCCTTTTTTACGAATAACTTTATCCACGATGAATTTTCCAAACTCATTCTCAATAATTCCTTTATCACTTACTTGACCACCAGATTCTCCATAAAAGGAAGTCTGATTAAGTATAATTTGAGCTTCTTGACCTTCTTCAACCTTTTTTACGGATTTTGAATCAACGAATATACCTTTTATAACTGAATTGTTAGTTAAAATTTCATAGCCATTAAACTTTGTCGCTACAAACAAATCAATATCTCTCTCAATAGATCCTTGCAAAGTTAAATCGACACTTTGGGAAGCTGCTTTAGCCCTCATTTTTTGTTTTTTCATCTCTTCATCAAATCCCTGCAAATCTACGTTGATATTTTTTTCTCTCAAAATCTCCACCGTTAGCTCCAAAGGGAAGCCATAAGTATCATAAAGTTCAAATGCCTTTAATCCAGAAATTATTTTTCTCTCAGAGGCAATCAACTCATTTAATAACTTTTCTCCTCGCTCCAAAGTATCAAGAAATCTACTCTCTTCTAAATTAATTTCTCTTATTATCCGATCAAAGTTAAGATGTAAATCCGGATAAGAATTTTTCATGATTTCTATTCCTACAATTGCCAATTCAGAAATGAAAACTTTCTTAACGCCTAATAATTTTCCATGTCTAACCATTCTTCTTAATAATCGGCGTAAAATATAACCTCTTCCAAGATTGCTAGCAACCACTCCATCTGAGATAAGATGAATAATTGCTCTAGTGTGATCACCAAGAATTTTCAATGAAGTTTGTTGCTTCTGACCGCAGGAAAAGTAATTAATATTGGTAAGTTGTGAGGCTTTCTGAATAATGGGATAAATCAAATCAGTCTCATAATTACTTTCTTTTTTTTGAAGTATTTGAGACATTCGCTCAAGACCCATCCCAGTATCTATATTTTTAGTTGCAAGATTAGTTAACTTGCCAGCAGAATCACGATTATATTGCATAAATACCAAGTTATAAAATTCTATAAACCTCTCATCATCTTCCAAATCAATATTTTCAGTACCTCTATCAGGATGAAAATCATAATACATTTCTGAACATGGCCCACAAGGACCAGTAGGTCCTGAAGACCAAAAATTATCATCTTCTTTAAGTTTAATTATTTTTGCGGGATCGACGCCTATCTGATCTCTCCATATTATTTCTGATTCTTGATCTTCATAAAAAACAGTAATTATAATATTTTCTTTTTTTAATTTATAAATACTAGTAACAAGCTCCCAAGCCCATTGAATAGCCTCAGTTTTAAAATAATCTCCAAATGAAAAATTTCCAAGCATTTCAAAAAAAGTATGATGCCTTGCCGTAACGCCAACGTTCTCAATATCATTAGTTCTTATACATTTTTGACTTGTAGTAGCTCTATCGGATGGTTTATTTGTTAATCCTAAAAATACTGATTTAAAGGGTAACATTCCTGCTATTGTTAACAAAACAGTTGGATCATCTGGTATTAAAGAGGCACTTGGAATAACCTTATGAGACTTACTTTTATAAAAATCTAGAAATGCTTTTCTAATTTCATCCCCAGATTGAGGAGGTAATTTATTGTGAAATGACATTTATAGAAAAATTTGAGTTAAATAATTAAGAAATACGCAATTTTTTTAATTTCGAAATAAAAATCACGCGAAATTACATTCTACTCAACTAAAGTTAATAAATAAAGTTTTTTGTTTTATGGTATCTTCTACAAAAACAAGTACTTCTGAAGTGTCGCACGTTGAAGAAAAGTTATCTGTACAACGTAAAGAATTTGCAGCTGATTCTATCTCTCTTAGAGCATTAGATTGGGACAGAAGCAGATTCGATATTGAATTTGGATTAAGGAATGGCACAACCTACAATAGTTTTATAATAAAAGGTGAAAAGTTAGCTGTAATAGATACTTGCCACTCCAAATTTAAGAAATTATGGATAGATAATCTTTGTAAGGAAGTTGAACCTCAAGAAATTGATTTTTTAATTTCAAGTCATACTGAACCAGATCATTCAGGCTTAATATCTAACCTTTTAGATTTAAATCCAAATATAACCATTGTTGGTTCAAAGATTGCTTTAAAGTTTATTGAAGATCAAATTCATAGACCTTTTAATAAACTCGAAGTCAAAAGTGGTGAATTCTTAGATTTAGGAATAAATCATCAAAGTGGTATCAATCATAAAATAGAATTTATAAGTGCCCCTAATTTACATTGGCCAGATACAATCTTTTCATATGACCATGGAACTAATGTACTGTATACTTGCGATGCCTTTGGCTTGCATTATTGTTCCAATGAATTTTTTGATACTAATCAAGAAGAAATTTTTAAGGATTTTCGTTTTTACTATGATTGTTTAATGGGCCCAAATGCTAGGAGTGTTATACAAGCAATAAAAAAAATTAATAAACTTCCAAAAATTGATGCAATTGCTGTAGGTCATGGACCTATTCTCAAAGAACATGTAGATTTTTGGAAAGAAAATTATTTTGAATGGAGTAATAACAAAAACAAAGGTAATGAATTTGTAGCGGTTTGCTACATAAGTGATTATGGTTTTTGTGATAGGCTGAGCCAAGCAATTTCCCACGGTATAAGCAAAGCTGATGCTCAAGTTCAATTAATTGACTTAAGATCTTCAGATGCGCAAGAATTATCAGCCTTAATTTCCGAATCAAAAGCAGTAGTGATTCCAACATGGCCTATCAATGCTGATAGTGAACTACAAGAATCTATCGGTACCCTTTTTGCTGCTTTAAAACCTAAGCAATTTACGGCCACATATGACTCTTTTGGAGGGAATGATGAGCCTATTGATTCATTAGCAAATAAATTACGAGAACTAAAACAAAAAGAAGCTCTCTCTCCTTTAAGAGTAAGAAAAGAACCTGATCCAGTTATTTATCAGCAATTTGAAGAAGCTGGGACTGATCTTGGACAAATGGTGAATAAGAAAAAAAATATTGCCACAATAAAAAATTTAGATACGAATTTAGATAAAGCATTAGGGCGACTTAGTGGTGGGCTATATGTTGTAACAGCCAGTGAAGGGACTGGTGAAACCTTGAGGCAGAGTGCGATGGTTGCAAGTTGGGTGAGCCAAGCTAGTTTTCACCCTCCTGGAATAACAGTAGCAGTTGCCAAAGATAGAGCAATTGAGTCTTTTATGCAGATTAATAAAACGTTTGTAGTTAATATTCTACGGGAAGATAACTTTCAAAAAATGTTTAGACATTTTCTGAAAAGGTTTGCCCCTGGAGCGAATAGATTTAAAGACGTAGATATTATTAATAATATTGCAAAGGGGGGGCCAGTTTTAGTGGATTCTCTCGCATATCTTGATTGTAAAGTCAGTTCTCGATTAGAGACACCAGACCATTGGATAATATATGGGATCGTTGAAAATGGCAATGTTTCTGATCTTACCTGCAAAACTGCAGTGCATCACAGAAAAGTAGCAAATCACTACTAGTTTTCAAGCAAAGTTAAAATGAATCTTGAAAATAAAGAAATTAATACAGTTTCAAATTTCAAAATAAAAGATAATTTTGAATGTATTAGGTATATAGACAATATAAAAGAGAAATTTGAATTAGAATTTAATTTATGCAAAGGTTCATCCTTTAATACTTTTTTAATTAATAACTTCCCTCAATTAATTATTATTCATCCTCCCGAAATCAGATATAGCGAGTCTTTGATAACCAGAATTAATGATTATTTCAAAAAATATAACTTAAATGAAATCATAATAATTACCGGTCATATTAACCCTAAAACAGTAGAAACTTTAAAAAAGATAAGCGAGCTTTTTAAAAATTTAACGATTATTTGCTCTGCGCCTGGTCAAAAACTTATTACAGAATTATGGAGACAAAAAAAACCTGGTGAAAATTTACTTTCATCCCAAACTTTGCCAAAAATTAATTTAATAAAGAAAGATATTTTAATTAATTGCATAAATAATACACTTCATCTTATACCAGCACCTACTGCAAGATGGCCTGGAGGATTAATGGTCTACGAAAGAAATGCAGAAATTTTATTGAGTGAGAAAGTTTTTTCATGTCACATTGCACATGAAGAATGGTCTGAAAATAATAGATTAAGTACTGAAAACGATAGAAAACATTTTTATAATTGTTTGATGGCACCAATGGCCTCTCAAATTACTTCTTTAGCTGAAAAAATTTCTGAATTTGAGATAAAAACAATAGCCCCTTTGCATGGGCCAGCAATTGAATATAGTATTAAAAGCCTATTAAATGACTATATTAGATGGGGTGAAAACTTATCTGTCAATAATCCAAAGATTACATTAATTTATGCTAGTGCATACGGTAACACAGCATCAATAGGAGACGCTTTAGCAAAGGGAATTACAACGACTTCAGTCGAAGTTGAGAGTATTAACTGTGAATTTTCTTCTAATGATGAATTAGTTGAATCAATCAAGAGAGCAGATGGATATCTTTTAGGAACTCCAACACTAGGTGGTCATGCACCAACGCCTATTATTAGCGCGCTAGGAAGTTTATTATCTGAAGGTGATAGAGAAAAACCTATAGGAATATTTGGTAGTTTCGGATGGAGTGGAGAAGCTATTGATTTGCTGGAATCTAAATTAAAAGATGGGGGATTCAAGTTCAGTTTTGAACCAATTAGAGTGAAATTTAGCCCCAACAAACCAAAAATTAAAGAAATTGTGGAAATTGGCACACATTTTGGTAGAAAGATTTTAAAAAAAACTAAACAAAAAATAAGGAAATCAGATACAGGTATGATTTCTAGTAAAACAAATCCTACTTTACAAGCTTTAGGCAGAGTAGTAGGTTCTCTGTGTGTATTAACAGCATCAAAAGGTAGAAATGAAAATAATATCAAAAGTGCTATGCTTGCTTCTTGGGTTAGCCAAGCAAGTTTTTCTCCACCAGGATTAAGCATTGCGGTTGCGAAAGATAGAGCTGTAGAATCACTTTTACAAAAGGGAGATAATTTCGCTTTGAACATTCTTGGTGAAAAGAATTTAAAGGGGCCATTAAAAAAATTCTCGAAACCATTTGCACCTGGAGAAGATAGATTCTCTGGATTAGAAATAGAAGAAACTCCCAATGGACAAATTGTTCTTCCAGAATCCTTGGCATGGTTAGATGCATCTGTTAAAGAAAGAATGGAATGTGGAGATCACTGGGTGATCTATGCTGAAGTAAACTATGGAAATGTAATTAATAAAGATGATTTAACTGCTGTACATCATAGAAAAAGCGGTTCTAATTACTAATCTTCAATTCAAAATATGAAAAAAAATCCAGATCTAATTATCATTACTTCAAGTAATGGAAAAAATTTAGAACTTGCCAAAAAATTCTTTAATCAAGGAATCAACTTACAACTCTCATGTGAAATCCTTGATCTAACTGAATTAAATATTCCTTTATATAATCCACGCAAATACTCAAAAAATAATATTCCAGAAGAAGTTATCACTATCAAAGAAAGACTATTGGATATTGAAAAATGGATTATATGCGCACCTGAATATAATGGATCAATTCCTCCAATATTATCTAACTTTATAGCATGGTTATCTATCTCCGGAGATGACTTTCGTAATTTGTTCAACGGTCAACCTATTGCAATTGCTACTTTTTCAGGTGGATTAGGTCTTACCTTATTAATTAGTTTAAGGATGCAATTAGTGCACCTTGGTAGTCAAGTTCTTGGAAGACAATTATCTGCAAGTTTTAGCAAACCAGCAGAAGATGAATCTGTAAAAGATATCATTCAACGTCTGATGCAAATGAAGAAATTAAGTCTTAATTAATTATTAGATTGTTGCTTAGAATGCCATATTTCTAACATTTTCTTAGCCATAGGCAAAGCATGTATTGCTCCTCCACCAGGGGTATTTTCAGCAAAAGCGACAACTAGTAACTCACTTTGCTCGGAAGGAGTAAAACAAACAAACCAAGCATGATCCAAACCTCCTGTACCATCTTCAGCTGTCCCAGTTTTTCCTGCAACTGGTGGAAGATTCAGTAATCCAATATTTAATGAGGCACCTGTACCAGATTCAACTACCTTTTTAAGACCTTCCTTAATAATTGCCAAATTAGTAGGTTTAACATCAATTTTTATTTTATTTTTACTTGAAATATTTGATAAATGAGGAGTAACTAAATAACCTCCATTAGCAATAGCGGCATATGCACGAGCAATTTGGATGGGAGTTACCTGAACGACAAATTGACCAATCGACATACTAGCGATATCTTCAGGCAACCAAGGTGTTTCTCCTGGTCTCCCCCAACCTCTCCCTGCTTTTGCCCAACTACTATTAGCTATTAAACCTTTATTCTCTTGCTCTCTCAATTCTATTCCTGATAATTGTGCAAAACCAAGTTTTTTAGATATTTTATAAATTTCATCAACTCCTACACCATAACCAACTTGATAAAAAAAAGTATTACTAGAAACCTTCAGAGCATCTTCATAACCAATAATGCCAAAGCCCTTATCATTATGTTCTCTAAAGCATTGACTTCCATATTTAATACATCCTTGTGTTTCTAACAAAGTATTTGCAGGATATTTACCACTTTCCAAGCCAGCTAAAGCAGTAACTATTTTCCAAACGCTTCCAGGATCATAAGCATTAAGTGCTCTATTAAATAAAGGTTTTGAAGATGAAAAAAATAATCTATTAAATTCTTTTTCTGATTTAAATTCTTTTATAAAAAAATTCAAATCAAAAGTGGGTTTACTAGCAATTGCTCTTATAGCTCCGTCTCTTGGATCCATCGCTATTATTGCTCCACCTGTTTTATCCTTTAATACTTCTTCTGCTACTTTCTGTAAATCTAGATCAAGAGTTAAATAAATATCTTGTCCCTTTTTTGGACTTTTCATCCCTAAAGACCTTTGTACTGCACCTATAGAATCAACTTCTATCATCTCCCCACCCCAAGAACCCCTTAATAGTTTTTCATGAAAAGACTCAATGCCTGTTCTACCAATAAAGTCATTAACTCGATAACCTTTCTTGGAAAGATTTTTAAACTCCCCTTCTGTAATCGGTGAAATATATCCAATAGCATGAGCAGCCAGTGATCCATATGGATAATTTCTAATAACTTTTTTAAAAATCTCTATTCCTTCAAATAAATCTTCATTCTCTTCGAACTTTATTAATTGTTCAATTGTTAAACGCTCTATTAAAGTTATTGAATAATTATTATCTTTTGATACTAAATCATAATTATCTTGTAATTTTTGAGGGTGAACATTTAATAATTCTGCTAATTTAAATTTATATTGTTCCCAATTATTATTACTAACAAATTGGGGTTTAATTATTAATGAATAATTTAATTTATTATTTACAAGTATGTTCCCTTTATGATCAAAAATTTTACCTCTTATAGGTTCTTTAGCGATGAGTCGAATTCTATTTTGGTCAGACATTTGCTTAAAGTTTTCATAATTAAATATTTGTAAGATAAGTAACCTGAATAAAATTAATAAAAAAGTAAAAGAACAAATGAGGCAAAAAATCAAAGGTTGCTTATTTTGTCTTGAAAATTGTCTGTTGAATTGATTATTATTCACCAATCAGTGATTTAAAAAATATTTATGAATCTCGGCGATGTTTACTTTTATATCACTAAGTTTATGATATAGCTGTTCATAATCTTCTAAATCACTATCTTCATCTATTAGATCTTGCAAATTATTTTGAGAGTCATTATCAACATCAACAATATTCTCATTATTATCTTCAGTATTCAAATTAACCATTAGCTTATTAAGGATCATACCAAGTTGAGAATCATTATCTAAATTTTGTCTAAGTTTATCTAAATAATTATTATTTGTCCTTAAAAAGTTTTTTACAAGTCGAATTTTATTATTATCGAAATATGAAGAAACCACTTCAAAAAAATCAGACATTTTTTTAATTTTAAATTTCTGAGGTTTTCTTAATAAAAAGTTAGGAGTACTTATGCAGATACACTAAACACTTCTAACATTAAGCTAACCTTTACCTTAAATATAATCATTAGATAAACATTATGGTTGAAAAATAATGATTGGCAAATCTTTTAATAAATATAAATCTTATAAAAATTGATTTATTGAAGAATAATTTATGAGACTTTTCTAGAAAGATTCCATCTCTTTCTTAGATAATTACATAGCTCACAATTTTTAGAAGGACTAGGAAATTCTTTTGATCTTAGCAGTTGTGCTGTCTCCAGTACTTTTTTTTCAACCCAGTCAGTAGAGCAAGTTAGTTTAATAATATGTGTCTCAAATTGAAGCGTATTATGAAAGAAATCTTCATTTTTCTTTCCATTAAAGTAAATAAGATAAGCTTCATCAGCAACTTTAAAACCATTTTTTTTAAAAAGCCACTGATACATTTCTAATTGCCTTTTATAAGCTTTTGGATATTCATAATTTTTGCAAGTTTCAGACCAATCAAAATTATTTTTAGAAGTCGCTTTAACATCTGCAACAATAAGATCACCATTCTCTTTAACCCAAACATCATCAATCGCTCCTCCAAAATCGTACTTATGTGTCAAAGATCTATGCCTAATACCTTGAAAATTACTTCTCCAAGTATTTAAATTATGATGATTATATGGGATGGCTTTAATATTATGTTGTATAAATAAGGGATGAGGTTCCTGCCTAAACCGATAATAATCAAATTCATTTTTACATAAATTATCTACAGCATTATTTAAGGTAAAAGGTAAAGAGGGAGGCCTGATTTTATGATTTTTTTCTAATACACAACATCTAGGGCAAGATAAATATTTTTCTACAGTAGATCTGCTAAATTTTATGTATTCCTCCATTATTATCTAAGAATAATTTTGTAATAGAATTTTATTGTGACAATAAAATCCTAAAATAGATACATTAAAATTATAATTATTTGTAATTACATTAATTAAGTATTTTATAAATAATTGTCACTTAATAACTCTTTTGATTTAGTTGTTAAAGCTAAAAGATATATAAATTTATTAATTTCTTATGGTTACTTTTGTGAATTATAATAATTTGATAAATCTCAGTACTAATGTGATTACTAAAGAATAAAATTCACTATAAATTATGTAAGTTTTTTTAATTATGTACATAAATTTTTGGAAAAAAAAATATAAGATAATCAATATTTATTTAATTACATTAATTGCTATAGGTTTATTGGTAAATTTTTGGAAACATAACAGTTACGATCAGGTATGGACAATTGGAGAATGGTTAATTAACTATAGTGGGGGTTTCAACAGAAGAGGTCTATTTGGATCTTTAATATATGAAATTTCATCTTCAACACAAATAAATCCTATATTCTTCATACAATTATTTTCATCAATTTCATATATTTTATTTCTTAATTTAATAATGAAATGCCGTTTTCATTTTTCAAAAACTTTTCTATTATCTCCGTTGGTTGCTTTGTCTCCAATTCTTGGTCAATTTTTTATGAGAAAAGATATATTTGAAATAGTTTCATACGGATTATGCACAATTATCATCACAAAAAACAACAGAATCAATTCATTTTTACTAGTAAATTTAATTTCGATAATTGCGATATTAAATCATGAATCTTATATTTTTTTTGCTATTCCAAGCATAATAATTTTACTATTCTTAATAAATTTAAAGAGTTATAAAAAAGAGAAAAAGATAACCATATTAACTAAATCAATAATATTTATAATTCCTTCACTAATAGTAGGTATTTTAGTATTTCATTTCAAAGGTAATGAATCCACTGCGATTGCAATACATAATTCTTGGCAGAAACTTTCTAATATTTTACCAACAAACGGTAAGCTTTTGGATTATAAACCAACTGGGGCTATTAGTGCTCTAGGAAAAGATATTAAATATGCCAAAGAACTTTTGATATTATCAACTTTTGGTGAATATAGCTTCGACAAATTTATTTATACTCCTGCGGCTTGGTTATTCACAATATTTATTTCTGGTCAAATTTTTGTCGGTAATGGTAATTTTCATACGAGTAAATTAAAAGCTAATATCTTATTAATACAATTTATTTTTATATCTCCACTTTTCTTTCTAGGTTGGGATTATGGTAGATGGATATTTCTTTGGATCTCATCTTCAATATTTTTTACTACATCAATATTTAACATTATTAAAGATGAAGATTTTTTACTTAAAAAATTTGAAAGGATATCCCCTTTATTTCTTCTAAGAAAAATGAATGGAGTAAAAATTTTGTTACATTCAGAATTGATTTATCTATTTATATCTATTCCTGCATGTTGCTGGACTCTCAAAAAGTTTTTATTTTCTACTCCTATTCTATATCCATTTATAATAATCTCTAAAGCAATTAGAGAATTTTCTTTGTAGCATAATTACTTCTTTAAATGATTTAAGCGAAATCAAGGTAAATGAATTTAAAAAAAATTTTTTTAATCTCTATATCAGTAACAGGCTTAATTGTTTTAATGTATTCGCTATTAATAAATTTTACTTTTGGAAGAAACAAAAGAACAAAAGGAATTACCGATTTATTAGAAAATAAACAAAAATTGACTATAAAAAAGTATCTCCTCCCTTATCAGTTAATAAAAAAACAAGAAAATAAAATAGTAAAACAGGAAGAATTAATTAAAGTTATAACACCATATCTTGCAGAGCTAGAAATATATAAAATCAAAGAGGGTTCAGACATAGAAGTTGAACTAAGTGAAGTAAAATTAAATAATAATAAAATACTCAAAAAATATAAACTAACTTCAGGATTCTATTCTGGAATTAATAATAAGTTCCCTGGCAGTGGCTTCATTGATTTTAATAATCAAGATATTTTTATTTTATCGTCTAGAGGTCTCTTAGCATTTAGAGAAGAATCTGCAGGTGATACATCAAATTTCAAACTAATTAAAAATAACATACATAATTATATTGATTTAAAACAATTTAAGAAATCTTATAAAATATCTTTAAAAGATTTATTAATTTCTAATGGGAAAATATATATATCTTATAATGAAGAAATTCAGAAAAATTGTTGGAATACAAGTGTTCTTTCAGGAAACTTAGATTATAAGGAAATAGAATTTAAAAAATTATTTTCGCCAAAAGAATGTGTGCACAGATTAAAAAATTTAGATAGTGAATTTGAAATGCATCAATCTGGAGGCCGAATAGTAGCTTTAGATAATAATAATCTTTTACTTACTATTGGAGATTATAGAAGTAGACATCTTGCTCAAAATAAAAAAAGTATTAATGGAAAAATAATCAAATTAAATATAAATAATAAAACACATAAAATCTTATCAATGGGACATAGAAACCCTCAAGGATTATATTATGATAATAAAAAAAATTTTTTATTATCAACTGAGCATGGACCAATGGGCGGTGATGAAATTAATATGATAAAAATCAATGATAAGTCTATTAACAAAATACCAAATTATGGCTGGGCAATTGCCTCAGAAGGAGAACATTACGGTGGAATAAGTGAAAAAAGAAATCAGAAGAAATATAAAAAATATCCTCTATATAACTCACATGAAAAACATGGATTTATTGAACCCTTGAAGTCTTTTACTCCATCAATTGGTATATCAGAAATAGCTAAGATAAAAGAGAATCATTTTGTAGTTAGTTCTTTAAAAGATAAATCACTTTATTTTTTTAGATTGAATAATACAAACAAAATCTATGATTTAGTAAGTTATCCAGTCTTCGAGAGAATAAGAGATTTAAAAATAAAAGATAATAAATTATTCTTATTTATGGAAGACACAGCTTCAATTGGAGTGATTAATCTTATTGATAATTCAACAAAGAGCGACATTTAAAAAAATATTTATAAATTTCTTTCCTTATTAATCGCAGTTAGATTAGCCCACATTAATAATTTTGAATATTATAGTTTTAGTCTTCTTGATAGATCTGATTGAAATATATTATTAGGATCCATTTC
>MDTD01158908.1_pt1 | contig 17681 bp, 13 predicted proteins | sample 811221 | NCBI WGS metagenome assembly MDTD01 (sample SAMN05326646, study PRJNA326480) | marine metagenome | isolation source: seawater | place: Pacific Ocean: South West | collected 2011 | reverse complement strand
CCCGAATTCTCAAACTTTTCCTGGTTCGCCATGCTGTTCGGCTCCGCCATTGCCGCAGGCATCGTGTTCTGGGGGCCTGCGGAACCGGCCTACCATTTCATGAGCCCCCCGCCCTACTTCGGCGGTGAGGCCCTGACACCCCAGACCGGCGCCAATGCCATGACCTACTCTTTCTTTCACTGGGGACTTTCCGCCTGGTCCATCTACGCCATGCTGACCATCGCCCTGGCCCATGCCTGCTTTACCCAGGGACTGCCCCTGAAGTTCTCCTCCGCCTTTTACTATGTGATCGGCGACAAGATCCACGGCACCTGGGGCAAGGTCCTTGATATTTTCGCCGTATTCGCCACCCTGGGCGGTCTTGCCACCACCACAGGCTTTGTGGCCCTCCAGTTGTCTGCCGGCCTCAAATACCAGTACGGCCTGGCCCTGGGGGACGGCTCCACCTATATGATCATCGGTGTCCTTACCGCCATTTTCACCGTATCCGTATACACCGGTATTGAAAAGGGCGTAAAGCTCATCGGCGATGTCAACATGTGGGTGTTTGTTGCCGTCTGGTTCTTTGTCCTGGTATTCGGCCCCACCATCTTCCTGATCAACCTGACCACCAACTCCATCGGCCAGTACCTGCTGCACTTCATCCCCATGAGCCTTTTCACAGGCCCCGGTTACGAAGGCAACTGGATCGGTTCCTGGACGGTGTTCTACTGGGCCTGGTGGATGAGCTGGGCACCCTTTGTGGCCGTTTTCATCGCCCGTATCTCCAAGGGCAGAACCATCCGTGAAACCGTGGCGGCCAGCCTGATCCTGCCCAGCCTTGGCAACTTTCTCTGGTACGGGGTTGTGGGCGGCGCCGGTATCCACTATGATGTCACCAAAACCCTGAACGAACACGGTGTGGAGAGCGCCATCTTCGCCATTGCCCAGAATCTGCCCATGACCGGGATCCTGGCCGTGGCCCTGATCTTCCTCATCGGCACCTTTTTCCTAACCTCTGCCAACTCAGCGGCCATATCCCTTGCCATGTTCGTATCCGGCCATGAAAACCCGGGCCGCAACCTGCGGGCCTTCTGGGGCATTGCCCTGGGCGCAGTTGCAGCCGTACTTGCCGGCGGCGGCAGCCTGAAAGCCATTCAGACCGCCTCCATTGCCACGGCATTTCCGCTGATGTTCCTTCTTTTGCTGGCACTTTACGGCACATTCAAGGGACTCAATAAATACAAAAAAGAGCACGAAGACAAATAAATGACCCTCCCGGGAAGACCCCAAAAAAGGGTCTTCCCGGGATCACCCCCCCACACCAAACCCTAATTTAAGGGGAAGGCCGAACAGGTTTTCCGAAGGAGAAAAGACTATGTATGACCGCATGCAGGAACTAACCCGTGAGCAGATGGAAAAAATCCACGGCGCAGCCATGGATCTTTTAAAAAACACCGGTGTTGCATTCAACGACGACGAAGGCCTGGAGATCTTCAAGTCCAACGGCTTTAAAGTGGAAGGGTCTATCGTTTTCTTTGAAGAGGCCCAGATCCAAAAGGCCCTTGAAACCGCTCCCAAGAGGTTTACCGTCCACGCCAGAAATCCTGAAAAAAGTGTAGAAATCGGTGAAGACGACTTTGTTTTTGCCCCGGGTTACGGCGCCCCCTTTGTCATGGACGCCCAGGGCAACCAGCGCCAGGCCACCATGGCTGACTACGATAACTTCTGCAAGCTCATCCAGACCTCTCCCTACCTGGACATGAACGGCTGGATGATGGTCGAACCTTCAGATATGCCCCACAACACCGTCCATCTTGACCTGAACCTGTCCAACATGCTGCTCTGCGACAAGCCTTTCATGGGCAGCCCTGTTTCCAAACAAGGGGCGCAGGAAGGTGTTGACATGGCCAAAATCCTGTTCGGTGTCAAAGACGAGATTATGGATAAAACCGTTTCCGTCTCCCTGATCAACTCCCTGTCTCCCCTGCAGTTTGCAGACGAGATGATCGGTTCCCTGATCACCCTGGCCAAAAACAACCAGGCCTGCGTGGTGGCCTCCCTGATCATGGCCGGCGGTTCCGGACCCGTGACCCTGGCAGGTGTCCTGGCACTCCAGAACGCAGAAATCCTGGCCGGCATCACCCTGGCCCAGCTTGTCCGCCCGGGTGCCCCCGTGGTGTACGGTTCCACCTCTTCTGCCATGGATATGAAAACCGGCGCCCTTTCCATCGGTGCCCCCGAACTGTCCAAGAACATCCACATGGTGACCCAGATGGCCCGGTTCTACAACCTGCCCTGCCGTTCCGGCGGCGGTCTCACCGACGCCCTTGCCGTGGATGCCCAGGCCGGTGTTGAATCTGCCCTGGCCCTGAACACTGCCGCCAGAAGCGGTGTGAACTTCATCCTTCACTCCTGCGGCATCCTGGGATCTTACATTGCCATGAGCTTTGAAAAATTCCTGGTGGACGAAGAGGCCTGCGGGTTTGTCCGCGCCATGCAAAAACCCCTGGAGATCACCGACGAGAGCATCGATCTGGACGTGATCAAACAGGTGGGCATCGGCGGTCAGTACCTGACCCATCCCAAAACCTTCCAGCTCTGCCGTACCGAGTTCCACATGCCCACGCTCATGAGCCGCCAGAACCCGGACCTCTGGACCAAGTCAGGCAAGAAATCCATCGATGAAATCGCCGGAGACAAAGTGGCCCAGCGCCTGGCCACCTACGAAAAGCCGGAGATCGATCCGGCCATTGAAAAAGAACTTACAGATTACGTTGAAAAACGTAAAAACGCCTGATACCCACACACATATTAAACATCACAGGCGATAGCAGGAATACTTCCCTCAACATGCCGGTGCCGGACGGCACCGGCATACCGAAGTATATGAAAGTAGAGGTAATGCGCTGGCATCTGGGAACTATCCAAGCCGTTTATGCGATCCCAATAGCCTTCTCGACAGATGTGGATAGCCCGGATCCAGCCATCCTCGAAACTGCACGGAGCACCTTTTATCGAAAGTGAAGTCTGTGCGCTGACCTGCCTGACAGAATAGCCGTCGGTCCGGCAGGTTTTCGGACTTTTGTTTTCGACTCAGCCCCGGTGCTGCCATGCCCATTCACAGGGCGGCACCGGGGTTTTTCATATAAATATCCTTGGAAAAAAGATCATCCTTACCCATGGGTCTCCCCTTTAATGCTGAAGGTTGTGTGGATCGTCATCTTTCGTGGGTTGTTGTGGGCACGCCGAATGATATTCATGGGCGGCCCATGGCCGTTATACGGATGTGGGGTGTAAGGAACTTTGCTGAGATAAGGATATGAATAGAGGCGCTGAACCGGGAGCATTACGTTTTGGTGTGCTTTATTTTTTTATTTCCGGGGACTGATGTTCCGTCCACGTACTTCCCTCCTCCCTGCGGTCTTGACTGCCCCTGCAATCCGGGGTAAACCGTTTTTCAATGCCGGTGTATCTCTGTGGATTGAGTTTGCGGCGATCCATACCGGATCGTCTTTCCTCCCGGCTCCGGCGTTCTTCACTTTTTTCTGCCATGGTACCCTCCGTCGCCATATATGGATGATAATGATGTTTCGCGGTGGTATAAAAAACTATAAACCGGAACAAACGGCCTGTCAAACCACTGCGGTGTTATCCTCCCCACTCCAACCACCTGTGGCAAATCAGGAAAGCTCTTGAGCCGCCTCTGCCATAAGCCTTGCAATGGGCATATTCCGGGGACACCGCCGCTCTGCGTCCGAATAGTCCAGGCGGGCAAGCTGTTCGCGCACCGGAAAGGGAATATCGTTGAATTCCACATGGGCCCTGAAATGATCCCCGTAGCTGCGCGCATACATCAGGCACCGCATGACTTTGCCCACCGGCACGGACGGGGTAAGCCCGGACTCGCAGGCAGCAGTGCAGCCCGCACAATATTGGTCTGCGGTGGCCCGGGCTTGTGCCTCAAAAACGCTTTGATCTGCGGCGGTCAGCCGGACCTGGTTCACTGCGGCCTGGGTGTTGGCCTTGAGAATGGCCATGGTGTTCATCTGGGAACACACGGAACTGATGCGCTCATCGGTCCATACAGCCAGTATTTTTGCCTGCTCCTCTGTCATCCCCTTATCCGTAAACCGTTTGGCCAGGGTCCGGCCCTCGCTGCCGCCCCCGCCCGTGCCGAGCCAGGATGAAGCTGCTTGGGTTTTCATGGCGGTGAGTCCGATGCCTGCGTTATGGCAGGCATCCACGGCCCGTTTCATATCATCGGTATTCATCACCTTATAGTTGTAGGTGGTCATGATCCCGTCGATCCAGCCCAGGGTGGCGGCATGGGACAGGCAGGCGGCCATGTTGGAATGGGTGCTGAAGCCAAACAGGCGGATCTTTCCTTCGGACTTCATCTTTTCGCTCCAGGCTTTGATTTCCGGCGTCATGTCATCTTTGGCATCATCCACGGCATGGATAAAAAACAGATCCAGGTAATCCGTTTTCAGGTTGTTCAGCGAATCATTCAGTTCAGATGTCAGGCCGTTTACATCCCGCCGGGTGGATTTGGACACCAGAAAGATCTTTTTGCGGTCCCCGGGATATTTGGCCAGATACTTACCGATGCCGTGCTCACTGCCCCACCGGTTGTAATACTGGGCGGTATCCCAATAGGTGACCCCCCATTTCACCGCCTGGCGGAGCAGCAACTGATTTGCCCCGGTATCGAACATGGTGCCAAGGGACAGTATCGGCACCTGAACACCGGTGCGGCCAAAATCACGGGTCCCCACCGTCATGGCAGCGGCATTGCCGGAGCCAGGCGACGCCACCGAACCGACCACGCTGCCGATACCGGCAGCCCCGAGGATTTGCAGAAATTGACGGCGCTTGATACCTGATTTCTCCGTGGTCATAATGCTACTCCTTTTTTTGTGGGAGGCCGGCCCCGGCAAGCAATGCATGGGCCCGGCTTCGTGTTTCGTTTTCACTGGTAATTCGTATGGCTGCCCGGCCCCGCACCGGGCATTCGTGCTGGCAGACCCCGCAGCCGATACATTGGTGCGGGTCCACAAAGGGCTGCTGCAGCTTGACATGCACGGCAGCCGTCCTGCCCCGCCCAAGTGCGGCCACTGCCGGATCACCGGAAAGCGCCATGCGTCCTGCGCCAAGGCCTGTAATCCGCAGGGCGGTGTCAGGGCCTTTAGGTCCGGCCAGATAGTAGTCACCGCCGGCCAGAGGCCTGGGGGTTTGGGGAAGGTCCAGATAAACGGCCTGTCCCTGCGTCCGGGTTACCGTCAACCGGTCCAGTCCTGCCACCGGCGCAAGCACGGTCCGGGTAGTGATGGCCTTGGGACTTACCGGGCAATTCTCCTGGCAGACAATGCAGGGGGTTCCCATGGCCCAGGGCAGGCAGCGTCCCCGGTCCACAAAGGCGGTCCCGATCCGGATCGGCCCCGCATCGGCAAACGTTGCCGTCCCCATACGCTCATCCAGTGCCAGCGGGCGGATAGCGGACGTGGGACAGACGTGGCCGCAGGCAATGCAATTGTGCTGGCAGCCGCTGGATCCCAGGCGGAAATCCAGCCGGGGAGTCCACAGCCCTTCCACCCCGGCTTCCCACACCGCGGGTTGAATCACACCGGTGGGGCAAACCCGGATACACTGTCCGCATTTGATGCACCGGTTCAAAAATTTTGATTCGGTTAATGTACCGGGGGGCCGCACAAGATCCGGCCGCCATCCCACCCCAAGGGGGTCCCCCAGACGGGCCAGGGGCAGGAGGATGGCACCGCCAGCCCCGGCGGTAATCACCGCCCTGCGGTTTAAATCCGGCCCGGGGACCTCTCCTGCGGCCGAAGGGCGGGCGCCATATCCCAAAATACCTTCGGGGCAGTCCTCCCGGCAGTTGTAACAAAGCACGCATTCGGCCCAGAGGATCTTGCCGGCCGGTGCACAGGCCCCTTCACAATGGTGATCGCACCGCCCGCAGCCCGTACAGGCCTCTATCCCGAAGTCCCGCCGGCCCATCCGGAACACCGACCATCTTGCAGTGAGCCCCAGCAGGGCACCCAGCGGGCAGACATACCGACAGTAAAAACGGGGGCGTAAGGCCGACAGGGCCAGCACAAGAATAAAGACACCGCCGGTAAGCAAACCACCTGTAACCACAATGGCATTGCCCCCCGGAGACAACAGGGGGATCACCACCAGAGAGACGGACCGGTATACCAGGGGAATGGGATCCAGAAGCCCGGTCTGCAAACCGGAAACCAGCAGGCGGTTTCCCGGAAGCACCACGCCGAATATCAGCTCGACACCGGCCATGGTCAGCAACCCGATGAGTATCAGATACTTGATCCGTTGCCCGGGGTGGTTCTTTCGCCCCACACCACGCGCCTTTGGCCTGCGGTGCCGGTCGGCCCATGCACCGGTCATCTGCTGCAAGGTACCCAGCGGACAGAGCCATCCGCAGAAAAAGCGGCCCAAAAGTGCGGTCAATGCCAGCGTTACAGCCCCCCATAGCAATCCCTTATATAGCGTGCCCGTTGTCAGCACCGTGGCCAGCCCAACCAGGGGGTCCAGTTCCAGAAGCCAGCTCACCGGCCAGCCCCGCAGCTCAAACCACCCGTCCCCCACGGTGGTGACAAAACAGCTTGCGACCAGCAACAAAAGAAAAAAGCCCTGGCATATTCGCCTGACGATAACCAGTCTCATGGGACATTCACGGGGTTAAGGGTACGATAGTCAAGGGTGCCTAAGCCCGCATCCGCGGCTTGCCGAAGATGGGGCAGCCCGGATAGTTCGCGCCCCAAAATTTCGGCACCGGCGGCATCCACCGCCACGGGATCCACACCCGCAATAAGCGTATTGGTCCGGGCCAGATCCGACACGGAACCGCCCGTGGGGCCGTTGTGCATCATGGCGGTGACGGCATCGAGAATCACAAGGGTGGGGCGTACCAGGGCCGCAAGTTCGGTAATGATCGTGTGTATGTCCTGGTGAAAGACATTCCGGCGCCCTCCCAGCAGGCCGTACCAATTTTTGATGGTCATGGAGGCACCGCTGCGGTGGTGATCCTTGAGGGCGGCCAGGCCGATGAGGCAATCCGCATCGCCCAAAGGCCCCACCAGCACCGGCCAGTCCCGGATCAGCCGTGCGCCTGCCAGGGTCACCCCGGCAAACTGGTCGGCGGTGGGCAGCGCCACACGGCCGCCGGCGGCTTCGGCGGCCGGCCCGATTCCTGTAAGCCTGAAACAACTGGCCGGATCATTGATGGGATTGTCGGTTACCACAACATCGGCAGCCCCGGCGTTGAAACAGGCCTTAACCACCGCCGTCACCAGCTCCGGGTGGGAGGTGGCGCAAATGGCCGGGGCAGAGGCAAATGCCGCATTCACCTTGACCACCACCCGGTCACCGGGCCGGACAAACCGGGCCATTCCTCCCAGGGCACCAATGGCCCGCATCACCAGAGTTTCCCTGTCCGTTCCTTTGGCGATGGCCATGGCCGGGCGGCCATCGTAGGGTCTGGAAAAATCAGGCAGGCCGGCAAGCGCCCGGGCAGAGGGTTCCAGGGCCGGCGGCGCCGTATCGTGCAGCCACCATCCCGCTCCCAGTGCCGACGCCGACACCAGACCGGCCTTGACCGATCTTTGAATGAATTCCCGGCGATTAATTCCCGTCATCATCGGCCTCCTGCAACCGTTGCCGGATCTGCCCGGCAAGGGCCAGGGCGGTGTCCTTATCCGGCGCCTCGTGCACACCGATCACATACCGTCCCTGGTGGAATATAACTTCAATGGTGTCCAAAATATCAATAACCGAAAGGCCGTCCGGCCCGTCCAGGGGGGTGCCGCCGTACTCAAGATAAAAATCCCTGATCGTTGCGGCCATGACCCGGGCAGCCTCATCCGAATCCCGCCGGGCCACATAGGCGGAAAAACCACCACCATCGTTCAGGTATTGGGCCGTGAACACCTGGTCGAACCCGTCAATCCCAAAGGCGTCGGCGGCCACAAGGGACCGGCTGTCCCCCCCCAATCCTTTTTCCGGGAACACGGCCATTTCCGTAATCTCGGCCGTATCGCCCCCCACCCGCGCCACAAAAGCCGTTGCCATGTTACCTGCCGCTGCCATCAGTTTATCCGAGGCCTTTGCCCCCACAAGTTCCAGATAGTAGCGGCCGTGGGCCAGAAACAGCCCGTTGGGTGTGGCATAGGAAAAAACCGTTGGACCGCCCGCCTCCAGATCCCCCCTGCGCTGCATACTGAAGACGGAAAACGCGTTGCGGGCCGTGCCCATATCGTAAACAAAAATTTCAAACCAGAGGGAGGGATCATCGGCCAGGGCAAACCGCCGGGCCGTAAGGGCCACAAAGCCTGCACTGAAATAAAGTTCCGCCTTGCCGTTGATTTTATCGGAAAGCGTATCCGGATCAAACCGCTCGGGAGGAGAAAAAGGTGCCACCCCGTTTGGGGCCAGGTCCGCAAGGGAGAACTCAGATTGGGCAACGGCCGCTTCCGGCAGTGTCTGACGGGCGGTCACGGCCGGATTGAACCGGAATTGAACCGTATATATCCCAAAAGCGATCGCTGCCAGTCCCAGCAGCACGCCGAACCCCACCCGTCGCTCCATGGCGGTGATAGTAGATTTCTCAGACGACAGGGACATCGGCACCTCTTGGTGACTTTGGGGTTAACGCTTCAGCGTTAAAAACCAGTTGATTAATCTTTCCCTAAATACGTTTATTTTCACCCGATGTCAAAGGTAAGAACAGGTGGTACAACATCACATCCACGGTTTGAATCAAATGCTCGGTTTTACCGTCAATTTTCACCTTGAGCAATGCGCCCTGCCATGTCTCCCAAAGAAGATCGAACAGGACTTCCGCACCAAGATCATCCCGGATCAACCCTTTGGTCTGCGCATCTGAAATAAGGGTGGTAAACGGTGTTTTCCATGATACAAAGGCATTCAGCATACTTTTTTGGCAAAGTTCACTGCTGGCACCGATCTCAGCCGCCAGGTTCCCCACCAGACATCCCTTGGGGCCGTTTTTTTCGATGTCAGCCACCATACGCAGATAGATGTTCCGGAGGGTGTCTAACGGATTGTCCCTGGATTGCTCAATAAAATCATTCAGCTTTTTTGTTAAATCCCGACCGTATTGTTCTATGATCTCAGAAGCGAACTGCTCTTTGCTCTCAAAATAATTATAAAATGAGCCTTTGGGCACCTTTACGGTATCCAGGATTTTTTTCAGCCCTGTACCGTGATATCCGTGCTCAGTGAGCAGGTCTTTGCCCTGCTGGAGCAACTCTTTCCTGCGTTGGTCATTTTGTCGTGAACGTGCCATCGCAAAATTTTATGACCGGTCGTCTCAAAGTTCAAGTCTTTTTTAAAGTGCAGTCATTGATACTGGCGAATCATCCATTTTACCCGTGCTAAATCTGCCACCGCATAAACGCTTCAATGTTGTCCGGCAATGGATTATGATACATCTTTTTTGCAAGCACTTGCGTATACGTTGAAAAACAGGAACGACCTCATGATTCATGGCAATGATATGCACTTTGAAACCTATCTTTTTTATCTGCGGGAACTGATGAGATTTCCCACGCTGTTCACACGGCCCGATCAGATTGAATCGGCCATGGAACGGTGCCGGGACTGTTTAACCCGGCATCTTCGGGGATACAGGGTATACAGGGACCGGCAAGACAACTTGATTGCCTGCCCCGAAGATATTGATCCCCAAAAGGACCTCATCTATCTGAGTGCCCACCTGGATACGGTGGACGCGGACGCCTCGGAGTGGGATCCCCCGTTTTCACCCTTTTCCCTGTATGAGGATGACCATCAGATGGTCGGCCGCGGCGTCAGTGACTGCAAAGCAGGGGTGGCCTTTGAACTTTTCCTGGCCCATCTTGCAGGCACCGGGCAAATAGCCCTGTCCAACCTGGTTTTCACCATCACATTTAAAGAGGAAGGCGCAGGGATAAAAACAGCCCGCCAGATCGGCAAAGACCTGGGGCACGCGCTGCCGGTTTCCCGTAAGGACACTTTTTTCATTGTTTTGGAAAATAATATCACCGTATCCACCCCGCCCGTTCTCAGCTTTTACACGGCGGAACGGGGGAATTTTGTGATCCGGGTATCGGATACCATTGACCGGCTCAAGATCATTTTATCCGGGTTGAAGCAATGGAACCCGGTCAGCATCCGGCCGGATGCAGGCGTGTTTGGTCCTGAAACCACAGTTTTCACACAAAAAGGCGGGCATGTCTGTTCCGTTCCCCGCAAAAAGAATCTTTTAACCCGGGTCATCGAACAGTCCGGCAGCACCGATTTTCTCTTGGCAGGAGACGAGTCAGGTTTCGGCGTAGTTCCGTCAACGATTAAGAAAGGCAGGACCCAATCGCCTGTGGTACACCATTTAGTGCTCAGCAACCGGTCTTTTGATACGGTCGAAGCCGTCAAGGCCCAGCTTGACGGCATCCCTTACAGGGAAGTGAAGGATTTTTCCATCTCCCAGGGGATGAATTTTGATGCGGCCTTTTCAACACATCCCCTGTACAGATTCCTTCAAGATGACAGGCGAAACGGCCTTGACATCAGGCATACCCACAACATCGGGGCGTCTGATGCCACCATTGTCACACGCTGCATGCCCCCTGAATTCCTGCATCGGTTTTATCCCATTGTCATGGGGCCGGGCACCCGCTCCCAACGAACGGCAACACCGCCCCGGCTGACCCATGGTAAAAATGAAACCTTTGACAAAAAAAGCGGCAAAGCCGGTGTCGAATTCCTGGTCTCCGTTCTCATGGAGATGGGTGGGATTCATCCTTCCGGCCACAATCAAGCAGACACCGGTAAGGGGGGGCAGCCCTCAGGATGAAGCCGCCCGTTGCTGCCGGGTCCCATTAAAATCATGTTCCAGGGCAAAATACAGAATGGCTCCCACGACAAGCGCCATGGTGGGGCCGGACCAGAAGGCATTGTCCCAGATTTTAACATAATTTGCGGATACAAGCGCCGCCCCCATAACGCCGGCAATCCCCCGCTGCACATTGGTGGAACAGATTGAAAAGGCCAGGTAGACGCATAAAAAGCCCTGGATCAACAATGTCAATCCGAACCCGATCAGTTTGCCTGGCAAGATCAGTTGAACCAGCGGATGAAATACCATGGCAAGGCTCATCCCCCAGAATAATGAGGCGGCACCGCCCCAATAGGACGGGTGCTGTTCCGGTGTCGCATGCTTGTACCGGTTCACCACCAGCGCCTGGCCGCCGGTCCACTGGGGACCGCACAGGGGAAGGAAGGGGACTGCAAATCCCTGGAAAAGATTGCGGAATGCCGTAATGATATGATTCCTGGGTACCTCAAACACGATTTTCTGATCGGTCCGGGTCTCATTGCAATCCTTGATCATGGTTTCAAGCACCAGAATATCCCCAAAAGCAAGAATATAGGCGATGACGGCAAGCGAGATGCCCGACATCCACAGTTCCAGGGGCGGCATCCCCACCCCCAATGCGGAAAATCCCGATACCATCTCCCCGATGGGCAGGGAAATGAACACCCTGTCAAACACCCCGGTGGGCATCGGGATTTCTCCGGTGATGAGGCCTGTGGCATATCCGATCACAAAGCCGGGGGCGATGCCGAATCCGGCAATCCATGCAAACCAGTTGTATCGTTTTCTCAAGCGCAGGGCCTGGGTGGAAAACAGGATAAAAAAGCTGCCCAGGGCCGCAATGGTAAAAGAGACCGGAATTTTGGCGAAAAACGGCTGGCCCGGGTCAAAGACCCGCATCAGTGAGGCGAACCCGGCCCCGAGCAGGATGCCGGCCCGCATGGACACCGGGAAGTTCTTTATGATATGCCGGGTAATGCCGGTAACACCGAGAAACAAAAAAATCCCCCCGACAAGAACCTGCAGGGCGATCAGGGCCTGAATCCGCTCGGGGCCGGGATCAAATCCCGTGAGATAAGCGATGTACAGCGGGACCCCCGCAGTGATCCACCCGGCGATTGACGGATCTCCCAATGAGGTGTGACCCAGATAGAAAAAGTTATTGATGACCACCATCAATACAGCCACTTCAATGGGCATCCCCAGAATTTTAACCATGGCTGCGGTGATCCCCAAAGGGACACAACAAAGGATGGCACCTTGGATGAAATCCTGGTAGGCAATCCGGTAATGGACAAAGGGCAATCGCAATTTCAGGGTATCTTTCATAAACCGCGTCTCTTTCTGCGTTGTTTGCATAGGTTACACCGCTCCGGGTTGCTTGTGGTAATTCCTAAGGGAAGGCCCCGCACACCGGGGAATAAGTAAACGGCTGGTGTGCAGGGCCCGGGAGTGACGGGTTAGATATCTTCTTTCATCAAAGACTTGGTCAAAGAAATCATCATTCCGATCATCACAAAGGCAAAGGGAAGGGCCGCCACGATGGACGCGGTCTGAACAGCCTTTAATCCGCCGGAGATCAGCAGCAGCACCGAAATGGCGCCGATAAAGAATCCCCAGATGAGCCGCTGCCCGATTTTCGGGTTCAGGTCACCGTTGCCCACGATCATGGCAACAAAGAAAGAGGCTGAATCCGCTGAGGTCACCAGGAAGATGATCAGGTTGAAAAAGACGATATAGCTTACCAGCGTACCAAAGGGCAGGGCCGTCAGCAGTGTAAATATGCCGGAACCGGCATCGGCCGAAATGGCCTTGTACATTTCAAGCGTGCCGTTGATTTCCGCGTGGAGTGCGGTACCGCCCACCGCATTAAACCAGACAATGGTGATCACCAGGGGCACCAGCACAACACCGAAAACAAACTCCCGGATGGTGCGGCCCTTTGAAATCCGTGCCACAAACCCGCCCACAAAAGGTCCCCAGGCGATCCACCAGCACCAGTAGAAAACGGTCCACCATCCCAGCCACTTGCCGTCACTTGCCACCTGCATGGTGTCGGACCAGAAGGACATGAAAATAATGTTGTCAAAATACTGGCCCACAGACTCGACCATGCTGTTGAAAATAAAGAGGGTCGGACCGAAAAAGATGAAGAAAAGCAGTACCACAAATGCCAGATACATGTTGGTTTTACTTAAGATCCGTATCCCCCGTTCAATGCCTGACGCCGCAGATATGGTATATCCGATGATCATCAGGATCATGACGAAGGTGAGTCCGCCGGTGCCAAGCTGGATACCGAAAAGCTGGCTGATCCCGAACCGGATGGACATCAGCCCCATGCCCAGGGAGGTGGCGATGCCGGCGATGGTGGCAAAGGCGGCCAGAAAATCCACAATTTTCCCCAGCAGCCCGTTGACCTGCTCACCGATGAGGCCGTAAAGGGAATTGGCCACCGAAAGGGGGCGTCCCAGCCGGTAGGAGGCATACCCAATGGCCAGCCCGGCAATGGCATAACATGCCCACCCGTGAATCCCCCAGTGCAACAGGCTGATCTGCATGGCCACGGTGGCGGCCCCGGGCGTCCCGGCTTCTGCCAGATACGGCGGGCTTGCATGGTGGTAAAGGGGTTCGGCAACGGCCCAGAAAATAAAACCGATACCGATACCGCAACTGAACAGCATGGCAATCCATTCAAAAAATGAAAACTCTGCCTTTTCCCCGTCCTTTCCCAGAGGAATACTGCCGTATTTGCCTGCAGCAATCCAAATCAGATAAACGATGAACCCTGCCACGGTCAGTAGGAAAAACCATCCGAAATTCACCGATATCCAACCCTGCATCCCCTTTAAGGTCTTCTCGAACAGTTTCGGACTTAATGTACCGAACGCCGTGATGAACGAACAGACCACCAGGGTTAACCAGAATAAAACCACATCATACCGACCGAGCAAACCGCTTGATGCATTTTTGTTGACTTCCATTCGCGCACTCCTCCTTTAGTTGTTAGGCGTGGCACCAGATTAAAACCGGCCATTTCCAGCCGATCGGGCAAAAGACTGATTTTAAATTAGATGTGGTGCCCCGCTTGGGTAAACATCTATACCTTATCTTTCAGGGTTTCCTATGGGGCAGGCAAACTCGCAGGCCCTGCAGTACTTGACAATTTTTACAGGAGAATCAAACCCGTCAACCCGGGTCTCTTCGGCCAGGTCATTGTCTTTTTCCATCTCAAGGTTGCAGGTGGGCCGGGAGTAATGGCCGGTCCTTCCCGGCCAGAAGTCAAGTGCCAGCGGATGATCTTTAAACCGCTGTTTGTTGAATGCCTTTTGGGGGCAGGCTTTTCTGCAGTACATGGGGCAGGTTTGGCACGGATCAAATTCAATGGGGCCGGTGGGGGGCAATTCCCGGTCAAGGGTCAGTGCCCGGAGCCGGACCCGGGGTCCGAATTCAGGTGTCACCACCATGTTATTTTTTCCAATGCAGCCAAGACCTGCCATGACGGCGGAATCTTTCAGATAAATGCCGCCGTGCTCCACATGGTAAGGCAGGTGAACCGTCCGGATGTCCATTTCCGCTTCAAGCCATTCACACAATTTTTTGGCAGTATCCATCAATATCTTGTTTCCGGACGGGCTTTTGCGCCCATACCACCAGTCCAGTTCGGGACGGGACTCCGGATGGGATACCGCAATCGCCACAACGGATTTTGCCCGCTTTGGCCATTTTACCTCCCCGGGCGCCAACTCCATTTTCCCTTCCCGGGAACCGATGCCCTTGCCGGCATCTGCCATTTTGGGGGCAAGCTCAAAAGACGGGGCAGATATTAACCTGTCCACAGAGGCGATTCCCACCAGGTCCGCACCAAACTTTTTTGCCGTTTTCAGAATTTTGTCTGTGACTTTTTCGGGAAATGGTTGCTGCATTCAACACCTTCGACGGTTAATATCGTTCATAATAATACGGCTTATTTTCAACGCCGCTGACCCTTTGAATTTAGCTTATTGTGACTGAGCAATAAGCAGGCCACGCCGGATCACGAATATAACCATCTGAAATGTCGAGGTTTTTAAAGAACACAAAAAACCATGCGCAAATTTTTTCGCAAATCACCCATCAATTTGTAAAAAAAATTTGCGGTCGAAAAAATGGGTATTAAGGTTTAGGGATTTTCGCCGTAGCGGATGGTATTCAAGGCAGCTCTTAGGTTCAGTTTCTTGATTTTATACCCCAGCAACTGACGGGAAAGGGATAGGAGGCGTGCCGCTGCGGCCACATTCCCTCCGGTTGCCTTCAGGGCGTTTAGAATCTGGGTTTGCTCAAGCGTTTCCTTTTTTTGCTTCAAAGGAGTACAGGCGTCATCCGACGGATGGACGCTGCTTCGAATATCACAGGTTTCGGGGGAAGGGGCATCCGTGGTTTCCATCCGGCCCAGGAGATTGGCCAGATAACAATGCTTTAGATCAAGGGTGTGATCCTGGTCACCGGCCAGATTCACGGCACTTTCTATGATATGCTCAAGTTCTCTGACATTTCCCGGCCAGGAGTACTGCCAGAAAAAATCAATGACCTTGGCTGAAATATTCTTCAGATTTTTCCCCATGGACTGGTTGTACTTCTGCAAAAAATGCCGCCCCAGTTCTTCAATATCCACCAGCCGGTCCCTGAGGGCGGGGATATGAATATAGACAACGGCTAGGCGGTAAAACAGATCCATCCGGAATTTGCCGCTTTTCACAAGATCCTTGGGTTCTTCATTCACAGAACAGATCACCTTGCAGTCCAGGGGGGTGTTTTGCAGAGAGCCCACCCGTCTGACGCTTTTTTCCTGGAGCACCCGGAGCAATTTTCCCTGGAGGGAAAGGGGCATTGAGTTGATTTCATCCAGAAAAATGGTTCCGCCATTTGCCGCTTCAAGAAGCCCTGCCCGGTCAGTGGCCCCTGTATAGGCCCCCTTAACAGTGCCGAACAGCAAGCCTTCCATGAGGGATTCGGGTATGGCGGCGCAATTTATGTCCACATACAGTTTGTCATGGTTATAATAAAAATTATGAATGGCCTGGGCGAACAGCTCTTTTCCGGTACCGGTTTCACCGTAAAGCATCACCGGGGACGGTGAGTTGGCCGCCATTTTCGCGGTTCTCAGCGCGTTGACAAACTCCGGGGCCGACCCGATAATGCTGGCAAAAGTAAAGGTGGTTCCCGATGCAAAGCTCTCGTTGTTTTTCGGTGATAAAAACTTGGGGATATTGCGCTCAAGGATATTATAATCCTTTACGAAACATATGGTCCCGATGATCTCATCCCCCTTGAACAAAGGGAAAACACTGTGAATGGTATTGCCTACGTTGGCATTATCCGAATGGTAAGACAGGGCATAGTTGATAATGGGGCGGCCATGGGCCAGCACCCGCATACAGGTGCTGGAATCATTGTGATAGGTATACACATCGTTAATATGCCTGCCTAAAACATCTTTGGGATCCAATTTATCGATGGTGGCCTGGACGGCGTTATAAAAAACAAGAATGCCCTGATCATCGGTCATCAGCACCCCTTGATCAAAACGGCATAAAAGATCGGAAAACCAGATGTTCTCAAAGGCAAATCCCTCAAACATGTGGCCGGGATCAAAAAAAACGTCACCTGTCATGGCACCATCCCCAATTATGAATCTAAACGCAGACCTATACCATTATCCCGACAATCCCTTTTTGTAAAGCATGACCTTAACTGATGACCGATGGCGGATCGGGCAAAAGGTAAAATTGACAAAACCCGGGGGCTGTAATAAATTTAACCGCCCGTAACCAAACGGTTTAACCCAAACCCGGCAGGCCCCTATGCACCGCGAACTGAACATTGATCTTGGAGACCTCATCGGCAATCTGCCGGGAATGGCGTTTCGCTGCCTTAACGACAGGGATCTGACAATCATCTATGCCTCACGGGGATCTGAGTCGTTGCTGGGCTACCACCCCAAAGACCTGGTGGAAAAAAAAGCCTTTAGAAAAATCGTGCACCAGGATGATCTGGCCCGAAATTTTGAGGTGCTGAACCAATTGTCCACAGCATCCCCCCGGTACCGGCTGATATACCGGATCAGGACCGCACAGGGCAACGACAAATGGGTGCGGGAAGAAGGCATCGGCATATTCTCTGAAACCGCTGAAATGCAGTTCATCGACGGCCTGCTCACGGATATCACGGATCATAAAATCGCTGAAATGGCGCTGCAGCAGGAAAACACCCGGCTCAAATCCTCCATGGGACAGCGGTTCCGGCTGGAGCAGATCATCGGAAAAAGCGATGCCATGCAGAGGGTATACGACCTGATCCTGACCCTGGCAGAAAAGGAATCCTCCGTCATTATCACCGGGGAATCGGGCACGGGTAAGGAACTGGCGGCCCATGCCATCCATTCCCTGAGCAACCGGAGCAAGAACCGGTTTGTTCCGGTGAACTGCGGGGCCATACCGGAAAACCTCCTGGAACGCGAATTCTTCGGCCACAAAAAAGGGGCCTTTTCCGGGGCCTCCTCGGATAAGCCGGGCTACCTTGAACTGGCCCGGGGCGGCACCCTGTTTTTGGACGAGGTGGGGGAAATTTCCCTGAACTTCCAGACCAAGCTGCTCCGGGGGCTGGACGGCATCGGCTATACCCCCATCGGCGGCAAGGACCTCCGGCGCTCGGATTTCCGCCTGATCTGCGCCACGAACCGGGATCTGGCCGCCCTGGTCCGCCAGGGCAAGATGCGGGAGGATTTCTACTACCGCATCAATGTGGTGCCCCT